>Ga0209287_10000132_pt1 | contig 47544 bp, 69 predicted proteins | sample PPLLak3cmMay2015_2_FD_187255 | JGI IMG/M metagenome (GOLD analysis project Ga0209287, IMG submission 187255) | Freshwater sediment microbial communities from Prairie Pothole Lake near Jamestown, North Dakota, USA - PPLs Lake P8 Core (1) Depth... | ecosystem: Environmental > Aquatic > Freshwater... | reverse complement strand
ATTGGCTGCGGTCAGCTCGACCTTTAAGAGGCGCCCGTACTCGTGCGTCAGATCGGTGAAGCTGAGCAGTTGGTACGGGTTGACGTGGTGCTTTCGCTTTGCCACTGGATCCTCCTACTGACCCGCGACGCGGGCTGCTTTGACGTTCTCGATCATGGTGTTGAGCTGGTTCAGGACCCGCTGCTTCGATCCCTTCAGGTTGTAGGCCCGCTTGCAGAGCGCGTACACCGATCCTCCGCTGTGCCTCAGGCCCAGGATCTCCAGCCTTAGCGCCCCTCGCCTGGCCAGCAGCTGCGCGAACGCGATCCCCTCGGGCGTCGTGATCATGATTGCCTGGTCCACGTGATCCTCCTTGGCCTAGATGAAAGGCAGCGCCCCGTCGGGACCGATCACCGCCACAACCTTGGCGGCCAGCTTGCAGCTCTGCTCGTTTCGCAAGTCGAAGCAGCCTCGCTGCTCCTGCCGGGCCATGTGCCGCAGCCACTCGAAGCAGAGCTGAGTGAAGCACTGTTGCAGCGTGCGGTGGCTGTTGGCCAGCTCCTCGACGGCAGCCTTGATCACCGCCTCGAAGGAGAAGTTGTTGAGTGCGCTGGTCACCGTGTTGGCCAGCTCCTTGCCCTTCTCTCGCTCGCCCTCGCTCAGCTCTCTGTCCCGTCGCATCGTTTTCTCCTTTGTGGCCTAGGTATTGTCGATCTCTGTTTTCCTAGTCCTCGAGGTCGAGGTCGTAGCTGGCCAGCAGCTGGCGCCAGCTGTGCCGGAGGTGGCGATTCCAGGTCCGGCAGGCGAAGTTGTGCGCGTTGCTGGCATTGCAGAGGTAGCGACGGTCGCTGCGGCTGTACTTGACCTCGGAGAGCTTGCCGCTGCAGTTCTGGATCATCATTTGTCAACTCCTTGTGGTCCCGTTATCGTCGATCTCGGTTTTCCTACAAGTACCAGGAAGTGCCTGAGGCCTTGCGCTGGCGCCTGGTAGCGGCTTTCTCGCGGCGACGATCCCAGTAGGACCGGACACCGTCTCGCCAGCTGCCATTGAGCACAGGGACCTCGGCGAGGTAGGACAGTGGGCAGCTGTAGTAGTACGGGCCCATGCTCTCGTCCATTGGCTTGTATCCCCACCCGTCGCCAGTGCCCCGGCTCAGCAGGTAGCAGCCGATCCACTTGACCGTCTCGAGGTTACCGGTGTCCGGGTTGCGGGCCAGGCTCTCGTGAATGGTCCAGAGGGTGTTGCCAGACGTACACTTGCGCAGCGTCTTGAAGTATCCACCCTGGGGGCGAGCCTGCTCCTTGGTCACCTCCTCGATGATTGCCTTGCGGCTCGCCCCCAGAGTGTAATACCAGCCCATGTGTAGCTCCTTTCGGTTCGCTGCGTTGTGTGCCTAGGTATCGTCGATCTCGGTTTTCCAGGTCCATCTATTTTAGATCAGACCTATGAATCACTTCGCCTTCATTATTGTCGATCTCAGTTTTCCATTACTCCCTGGGAGGTGGCCTCGCCGCTGGCCAATTGGCTCCCTAGTGGTGATCCTAATTCAGCGTCTGAGGCCTCTAGCAGGCTCGCCAAGGCACGATCGGTTGGCAGGTAGGGCGACGGTGCCAATCAAGATCAACGATCGCTCCTAGAGGCTTCCAGAGGCCTCGAACGTCCAGAGGCCTTTCGCCTCGTACGAGGGCGAGCGTTGCCAGCGTACCTCGAGGGCGCCCTCCCTCAGCTCCTCGAGGGTGTGAAACTCAGGGCAGGACCAGTTGCCAGCCTGCCCCGGCAGCTTGAGCAGGCCTAGGCCTTCGACCAGGTGATCGGGCAGTGCTGCGCCATGCAGCCAGGCACCGCGCCCGTTGCGTCGTGCCCCTACAAACAGCAGGCCACAGGCGCTGCTACCGATCCAGTTGCGGAAACGGATCTGCCACGTGACTTTGCGTGCCATGGCCTAGTCCTCCTCGGGAAGCATGATCGTGATCACCGGCTCGAGATCATCACCAGGACCGCAGATCGCCTTGACCTCGACGAGGCGGCGACGCCCCTTGAGTACGAAGTACAGGCGGTAATAGGTTGTCTGACCAGGGCCAGGACCCTCGACGGTACGGTGGGGAAGGATTCCCTTGATTGCCATGTGGAGCATATGCAAGAGATCCCAGAGGCGCCCGGACTCGCTCTGACCCTTGGCCTTGTCCTTCTCGCAGGGCTTGACGTAGTCGGACCACAGAGCCACGGTCAGGGCAACTGGGAACTTGAAACCAGCCTCGCTGGCAGTCTGCGACACGTCGATCAGCACGCCGTCGTCGATCGCCTGCCGCCGGCTGTAGTAGCTGATCACGTCGCCGAAGAGATCCTGCATCGAGTCCATCGTCTGCTCCTGTTTCCTACGTTATCGTCGATCTCGCTTTTCCTGCTTGCGCTTCTTGGCGTCTTTCAGTAAGGCCTCGAGGCCTCGTATTACCAGGAAGTATGCTATTTCCAGATCATGCTCATGCTCACTCATGCCGTCTGCCTTGGCTTTCTCCTCGGTTTGCTCTAGCAGGGTTTGTGCATCCTTCTCCCAGATCCCCTGCTCGTCATTGAACAGCCAGGATCGGAGCATTGTTGATCCAGTGATTGTTGAGGCTGTTCTGACTATGTCTCGCGCCCTACTCATGATCCTAGTCCTCCTCGCTGTCGGCCTTGTCGGAGAACTTGATCCCTTGCACGTGGTCGGCTGCTTTTTGTGCATTGGCAGCGGCGCACACCAGAAGCTTGGGATCATCGGCCAGCTTGCTTCGCCAGTGGGCGACGTACGAGGCTGCATTCTCGATCACCGCTGCATTGTCGATCCCGCAGATCCCGCAGAGCATTGCCGCTCCCATCTCCGCGACAAGCTCCTCCTTGGAGTACAACTCCGTCCCGAAACCAGAGGACTTGATCCCGTCCCGATCCAGGCGAGACTTGTGTCCTGTCGAGTGCGTCAGCTCGTGAAACATGGTGGAGTAGTAGGCCTCGGGAGTGCAAAAGGTGTCTGGCTTGGGCATGTTCACCAGATCCATGGTCGGGTTGTACCAGGCTCGCTGCTCCACGTGCTGGATCGTGGGTGCTTTGTTGTAGTTGCTGACCATGGCCTCGCAGCGTGCAATGGGGTTGAACGTGCAACCCTCGGGCTTGTCGCCGGCCTCGGGATCCTTCACACCGTCGCATTGCTCGACGTTGAATACCGTGTAGTACCGGAGCAATGGGATCGTCTTGCTTTTGCCAGTCTCCGAGTCCTCCTTGCGAAGCAGCTTCCAGAAAATGACGGGGGTACCTTTCTCGCCCTTTTTGACCGATCCGCCGAGTGCTTTGGCCTGATTGAACGTGAGCCAGAAACGCGACTGGTAGCCCATGGTCATTTGCTGCAACGCCAGGACGAACACGTTGATCCCTCGGTACGTTTTCTTGCTTTTGAGGCTGGCCGGCGCTCCCTCGGATCCTCCGCGCCACGTCTTACGCCATGGCACGACGCCTTTGTCGAGAGCTGCAATGACCTTGTCTGTGATCATCTTGTAGATGTTGTCGACGCCGGCCATTTGATCCTCGCTTTCCTGGTTTCTATTTGCGCTATCGTCGATCTCGGTTTTCCAGACTGATCCCTCGGCGCTTTGCAGCTTGCTTTGCGCCGTGCTTTGTTGTGTAGGTACCTAGCAGCACAGGCCACGGCCAGAGGGTGCTTTCTAAGATCCACCGTCCACTCTTGCTTTGTCGGATCTTACCCGTGGCCTGCATTGTGCTTCCCCTAAGCCCTTTCGCGCTTCTCATTGTATCCATTGTCGCCAGCCTTGCGCAGAGCGCTAATCGCCGCTGCAGCCTCACTCCCTGCAGGCTGACTAGCGTGGATCAGAAGCGCAAAGTCTTTGGTACCGTATGCCGCGAGATTATCCTTGTGATCGATCTCGAGACCTAGATCGTCTGCAGCCTGCTTTGAGAAAACCACCGTGGCAGAGTTGAAACCACGTGCTTTAAGATCTGGGATCAGGCTATCGAACAATCCGCCCTCGGAAAGCACGATCCGCATATTGCTGGGCAGATCAGCCGCATTGCAATCGAGCGCGGCAAGGAAATGCAAGCTTTTGGTGTAGGAGTAGATCCTGGTATCCGGCCGCATTGCCGCGAACAGGATCCATCCCAGCAAATACTCGAGGCTGAGGTAATCGCCCCCAATGTGGACGCGGATCAGCTTGACCTTGCGCGGAATGCTCGCGAGGAGAAGCGCCGCGACGCGGTAGGGATCCTTGCCGCATGCCAGGACTTGCCGTCGGTTGTGCTCCCTTTGGGCATACGTTTCGTTGTAGGTAGCTTCATCCGTGGCAGAGAAGCAACGGAATCGGCAATCCGGACCGTCCTCGACCTTGCGCTTGCCGTTGTCGCCTACTACTGCCCGACTCCTGCAGAGCTTGGCGCCCGGACACGAGACTCCGGACAGAAGCGACAGGCTGGCAAACTCTGATTTGCGGATACGCTGGCCTAGCTCTGACTCGATCCACGCCAGCATATGCGTGGTTTTGCTGTTAGGTGGGCTGAGCTTGAGCAGGGTATCGGGCGCCACTTCGAGGCTGGCAACTCGAGCCTGACTTGCGCTGAGATCTGCTAGAAGCATGTGAAGTGAAGTTTTCATTTTGTGCCCCCTGTATCGTCGATCTCTGTTTTCCAAGACGCGCGAGTCAAAGTTATTAAGATCAGACTTTTGAATCATCTCGCCCTCGTTATCGTCGATCTCTGTTTTCCTAGGTTACCTGGTAAAGCGCCCTCGAGGGCGCCATCCTGAAAAACCGTTCGAGGCCTCGATCCTAATTTCGCGTTTAAGGGCCCTAGCAGGCTCGCCAAGGGGTTTTTCGGATCAAGTTAGGACAGGATAGCAGGCCAATTTTGACGCGCTGCTCAGAGGCTTCTAGAGGCCTAGCTATTTGTGGCACAACTCTTGCTAACTCGGATCAAGTGTGGTAGGTTATAGAGGGCGGGAAGTGACCTATATTAAGATCAGATCTCTGAATCACCTCGAGGTCGTTATTGTCGATCTCTGTTTTCCTAGGCTGGCCAGCCTGGCCTAGAATGCCAAAAGGGCGCCCTTGATAGGGCGCCCTCGAGGGTTGCAGCGGAGATGATCTTAGATGGTTACGTGCTTGAGCTTGTATCCGTCATGGCTGTACAGCGTACGGGAAAGCTCATAGACAACCGCGAAGCACATATCCATCCCACACCCGCCCACATGCAAGCCCTGACTATTTCGCCGGATCGTGTAGGAAAGCACACATGACATATAACCAGTGATCCAGATCAACTCGTTATCTTGGATCACGTAACAATCGATATTGCGAGACATTCCGGATCGGCTGACACTGCGCACCACACAGTAAACCGTGGTTCCAGCCGGGCACAACTCTTGCAGCCTAGCCATTGCCTCGATACGATCCTCTTTGGTCCTCATTGGCGTCGCTCCTTTGTTAGGGACTGCCGTGGTTTGTGATCCCGGTATCGTCGATCTCTGTTTACCTGTTACGATTCTCGAGGTAGCGATCCACGCTAACGTTTGCCATTTGCAGATCGGTGTTAGTACCATTGGCACACCGGATCTCGAACCTTCCGAGCCAGGGATACCGGAATCCCGTACCGTGATCCACGTAACACTTGAACGTGATTCGGATCGGGTATCCGATATCACCCTTACCACGTGGCACACCTGCAGCACGCTCGATTGCGTCGACCACACACATGAGAGAATCCTGGCGAGCCTGGATCGATCCCGATCCAGCGAATCCCAGCCGGCTGACGTAGTCCAGAGTATCTCGCCAGTGTTTCAGGGTTGCCATTGTGATCTCCGTTGTGTGCTACCGGTATCGTCGATCTCAGTTTGCCTAGGCTGGCGCCATGGGCGATTGACTCATGATAGCAAGCGCCAGCGCTAGCAGGCCTGCTAGGGCAAGAGTTGCCACTAGTTCACCTCCTGGATCGTCGGGAGTGTGGCGCGAAGCGAGATGATCTGATCCAGGGTGAAGCGACCCATGATCTCAGCGTGGCTCAGAACCTGAGGATTCCCGTAGAGATCCGGGAGGACCAGCTTGACGCGACCCATCGAATCCACGATCCAGCTTGCCTGATTCCGTTTCATGGTCTGATCTCCCTTGTGGTGGCGGTATTGTCGATCCCAGTTTTCCAAGCTAGCAGGTGTGACGCTACGCGTCAGAACGCGTAGATTGGCCTAGGAAGCGCCCTAAGAGGGCGCCCTATCCCATGGGCCTATCTCAGGCCTTAGAAGCGCCCTCGAGGGCGCCAGCGCCCTCTAGCAGCGTGTTTTCTGGCCAGCGTGGCCAGCCTAAGAGGGCGCCAGCGCCCTCTGATCTCAGCTGGAAAGCTGAGATCGACAATAATCCCCTCGAGATGATTCAGAGATCTGATCTTAAAAAATAGGATAGGTCAAAGCAAAGGGCGCCCTCGAGGGCGCCCTAGCCTTGCCAGGCTGGTCTAGCTCGCGTGGATCTTGCCTTTCCACACTATGAGATCACACGATCCATAGGGCTTGGTAGCCTTGTGGAGCCGATCGCCAAGCTCGCCAAGGCCTCGATCCCAGAATCCCGCGCCATGGCCATTGCGAGAAAGCCAAAAATCGTGCCCACATGCGGCACGATCGAGGCCTGACAGATCCTCCCGGCTGCTATCCTGGAAATCCTTGCAATCGCGGATCATCGATCGCAGGCTGGCAACCGTCAGATCCTGGATCGTGTAGTTATCGTCGAGAGGGTATCCACCGGACTCGGTTGTCTCGTCGGTTGACGCCCACAACGCACACTCGAGATAGGCCAACGTGAACGCGTCACACTGATTCAGCATCCTACGCTTGCTAGCTGTCATTGGCTTGATCTCCCTTGTGTGCTACCGGTATCGTCGATCTCTGATTACCAGATAGGGCGCCCTCTTGACCTCGAGGGCGCCCTAGTCGATCCTAGTATGGCGCCTTACCATTCCGGCGCAGATACTCCGCTTGTTCCATATCGTCCATTGCCTCGAATTCCCAGCGATTCCAATCCTTTGCGTACGCTTCCGATCCATATGCGGGCTGGATCGAGTCCCAACCCTCGAGATTCAACGACTCGGAATTGCAGGCATTTTCGATGCTCTTGAGATCGCGCTCCATTGCTCGCCGATCCGTTGTGGTTCCTGGCGCCATGAAACGCGAACCATCGGCCAGCTCACACACAATGTAATACACGTGATAGTGGCACCGCTCGCCATCCTCGTTGATCCCACCGGCCACGATATCCGAGTCCAGATAGAAGCGCATTTCTGATCCCCTTTCGAGTGTGCTTTGTGTACCCGGTATCGTCGATCTCTGATTACCTAGCTAGCAGCCTTTCTGAGGTGCAATAGGGCGCCCTCTTACCTCGAGGGCGCCCTAAGTTGATCTTGCTAGGCCTTGCTAGCGCACACCGGACCGAGCCCGGTCGCAATGGACTCGGGAACGGTAAGGGCGCGACCACACCGGCCACACCGCCCCATGTGCCACACCTTGACACACTCGGGGAGCGATCCGGAGACGATCCGCTCGAAACTCCACTTGAAAGCCACGTGAGAGGGGGCTTGATCTGAGATTCGAGACTTGGCAGTCCGCTTGAAGGTGTAGCACCGGCCCGCTGGCGCCAGTCCGGACTCGAAGATACAGCCCATATAGCTGTAATCGCTAGTGTTATCCGGACCCGAGAGCAGTCCCACAAACCAGGTCCGTCCGTTGCCATTGCTGTTCTTGGCCAGCTTGACCTTGAACGTGAAGCGGCCACCCGTACGCGTATTCTCGACGGTGAAAACCGAATTGCCGGCCAGCACAAAGGCCAGCATGCAAGCCGCGTCGACCGTACCGTTCAAGCCAGTCTCGCCCTCGGAATCCTCAGCGTCAGCGTTGATCATCTCGGGATTCATGTTCTGTCCTCCCTCGTGTGTTGTGTGCTCCCGGTATGGTCGATCTCTGTTTTCCTGGGCTAGCGCCAACTCCCGCTAGCGAAGCTTGGAAAGCTGAGATCGAACACAATCCGCGTGAGGTGATTCACAAGTGTATTCATAGTCTTAACCTACATTGTAATACAGGATCATGAGATCAGGATCTCAGGCTCTATCTAGCTGTAATCCTTTAGCAATCTCAAGTCTTTAGCTATCTAGCTGATTCCATTGCCTTGATCCGCTTGATCTTCGATCCATCTCATGATCCTGGCGAAAGGCCTGGAACAACCCCCAAACGATCCACAAAGCAGGGCAAAGAAACACGCCAGCCTAGATCCCAAGTCAAGATCCTCGAGGGTCGCCGGATACCCCATGGGGGAGCATAGGTGCTATGTGTGCTATAAGGGCTGCAAAGGGCGCTTTGTGGTGCATAGCTGCATTGTTCTCTTAGCAAGCCTAAGGCCAAGATCCCGGAGGTGATCCTATTAGATGGGGTTATTGGGTGACCTAGGCCTATCCTGAAGTGATTACCCTAACCACAACCCCCTGCCCCCGGCGACCTCGGAGAGTCAGATCCTCAGGACAACCTAGCAGATCCCCCCTAGTCCCCCCTTAACTGCGCAGAATCAAAGGCTTAGTAGCTTGGCATAGAATTAGGATCATCGATCCTAATAGGATCAAGGATCGAAGATTGTTGAACGATATCATATAGATCCTCATTAGATCCCCTATACGCCCTATATACGCGTATATATACGTGTGTGTCACATGCGGGGGGGTCAACAAGCAGTAAACTCGAGTAGGGTCCCCTTCCACATGGTAGCTCCGGACCGCATACAGGTTTTCAATAGTCAGGTTGATCCGATTTGATCCTGGTTACGAGGTTACGCCCAGCCCTAGGAAAATTAAGATCAACCCCAGGCCCCCCAGGGGGTGTTTGAGGTGATCTCCCCTTTCCAGCGTGGAAGCTACCCTTTCCGGCGGGGCCCCAGCAGCTGCATTTTAACGCTCCCCTGCATGGAGGGCCCCTTGCGGGGCCCTCCCTCACGGGACGAGCCCAGCTTCCGGACCCATGATCGAGGGTCTGCTGAATTGAACGCCAGGTGCCCAGGATGATTGCGATCGATGCGAGCCCTCCTTAGGCCTTGGCGAGATGGGAGAGATGGGGGCCAAAGTGGGGATGCCGCCGGAATGCTTGGAGGTAGGTGATACTCCAGCCAGGATCTAATCCTAGCAGGGACTCAAGGAGCTTGACCTAGATCTAGAGGTTGGGATAGGGTGGTCTTTGGAGATCAAGATGACACGCAAGCTCACGTCCCCAGAGTTGAACCAGCGCAAGAACGACCGTGAGAAGAGGCGGAAGAAGGAGCTGCAGGAGGCGAAGGAGAAGGCTGCTGCCAAGGCCAAGTTTGAGGCCCTTCCCGAGGTGTGGGAGCTGAAGCTCACCGTTCACAAGCGGCTGATGATGGATGTCAGGTCCAATGTTTTCATTCGCAAGCTCTGCGGGGATGCCTTCATGGGCATGGCGGATGAGCTTCTGATCTCACTTCTCATTGCCTGGGAGGAGAACAAGTCGGAGCTGGTGCTCGTGCCCAGGGCTGAGAAGAAGAAGGTGACGAAGCCCCTCACCGTGCGCAAGAGTGTCAGGAAGTGAAGAGCCTGAAGTTCGATCTGGAGGGGCGCCCGCTGGTGGGGTCGAACACTGCCGAGAAGCGGGCAGAGCAGGCTTTCCGCAAGAGGCTTGGCGTGGCGGTCAAGCAGGCCCGCCTCGAGGTGAGGATGACTCAGCGCGACCTGGCTTTGAAGGCACGGGTAGGGTATCGTACGCTCGAGAACGTGGAGGCAGGCAGGAACACGCCGAGTGCCTATGTGCTCTGGAAGCTGGCTGAGGCTCTGGGTGGCTTCGCGGTGGATGGCCTGGAGATTGTGGGAGAGGTGCGACGCTGAGAACTCTTGAGACTCTACCTGGAGCCCCGATGATATCTGTCTCGGTTGGAAATTTTGGATTCAGGATCGATCCGAAGCTGATGAGTTTCGTGGCCACGCCTTGGTGGTTGATAGGGTTGCTATTTCACCCAACAGGGGAGTCTCGACACCCGCCAGGGATCTCTATTCATCTCGGAAGACATCGGCATTGGCATTGGCCAAAAGATCGATGGGTCGCGAAATAGATGATCAAGATCATGAAAGGAGGTGCTGCATGTTAGGTCACTAAAAGGAGATCGAACATGCAGCATGGAGCTAGGACCAAGTATCACCTGATCGACTTCAACTGGACCTACGGTGAGATCAAGTGGATGCACCACGCTTGGTCCAGAAGAGGGCACACGTTGTTCAGCCACTGGCTTCATTTCTGGAAGCGTGAGTTCAACCGCATCGAGCGGCGCAGGGGCAAGAAGGAGTGCATCGATGAGCGAGTGTCGATGGATCATGCCTGGCCCTGAAGGCTGGACCCGTGGTGACGTCAAGGGGACCTGCCTTCGCGGTGGCCTGGTGGAGCTGCCTGACATCAAGGAGAAGATCCAGGAGCAGATCGAGAGGCAGCTCGAAGCAGGTAAGACTTACGGCATGTACGAAGAGCGGATCAAGTACCTCGAGAGTCTCCAAGAGCAAATGGATGGTGATGTGCTAGCCTTCCACAAGCCAGATTGCTGGCGGCATGACTTCTGCGGATCGAATGCCAAATGCCTCCTGGTCTGGAGGACACCGAAGGGCAACGTTTCAGATCAATGTAATTCCTGCACGCTGGGGAAGATCCATGGCCAAGCTGACATTGATTGAGTGCTCTGACGGCTGCAAGGTCTTGCACGTCGAGACAGTAGACGAGATTGAGTTCAAGCTGCTCGAGACCTTCTGGAAGGCTTCCGAGTTCGGACCCGGTGGTGTGGGACTGCACGGTGGTTGCATGTCCATGCCGTACGCGTACATTCGGATCGAAACGAAAAGTGACAGAGAAAAGAAAGTTGGGGGTTGACAAGTCAGCACCTCGAACCTATTCTTTGAGCCATGACCATCCTCGATTGACAGTCAGCCCGCAGCGGCCCCCCAGACCCTCTACCACTACATCATCGTCCGGAGCGGACTCCCGGCAGGCCTTATGGCTGCCCAGGTGTGCCACGCTGCGGGTGAGTCCTCTCCAGGTAATCTTCCGTCTGGCACCTATGCAGTCATTCTCGAGGCTTCGCCCGAAGAGTTGCAGGCCTTGGAGCACAAGCTCCAGCTGGCAGGCTGCCCTCACAGATCGATCCGTGAAAACGATCTTCCCTGGAACGGGGAGCTGTTGGCGATCGGGCTCAGGCCCGCGCTCAAGAAGGAGGTGAAGCGGCACCTGTCGTCGCTGCCGCTATTGAAATGAGATCATTGGGGAGGTAGCGTAGCTTGGTGCGCGCCAGGGATTGCCTTTGGGCGGCTCCTGGAAGGGTTGGTTCGACTCCAGCCCTCCCCACGATGAGGGACGTGGTTCGAGTTCATCACGTCCTGCTGATTTGCACCCGTGGTGCCCAGTGGCCAAAGGCGCTCGGCTTAATCAACCGAGAGACCGCAGGTTCGACTCCTGCCGGGTGCGTCACTGATCCTCAATGTAGTGTGATTTATCTTCGGTGGTGGCGGGTTGGCACGTCGCAGCCCCGTGTCTGAAATGAGCGATTGTCCACGATCCCGAAGGACCAGAGTAGCCACAGGATCAAAGAAATTGCGACGATCAGGTTGAACACGATTTTGAATGGTCTGGGGAGAGGGATGTACTGGTTGACCAGGTACACGCAGACGCCAGCTACAACAACTATGATCAGTATTCCTATGATGCCCATCCTATAGCCTCATCCTTTTTGATTTGATCTTGAACTGGTCGTTTTCTCTTTCTTCATCCTCTCCCAGCTTCTGATCTGCCATCAAGGCGTCGTCTTCTTTCTGTTCCGCGATTCTGGCCTTGGCCTCTTTTCTGGTTTCCATCGGCACTTCCACTTCGATGGGTGCAGAGATCACGGCAGACGGCTCTTTGACTGCAGTTGGTTCGATAAACGATATCTGTCCAGGGTGGCCTCTCATGAAAGCTGCGATGTCTTCTCTTGCGCTGCCACGGTCTTGGACCTCGGCGATGCCCTTCTCGTTGAAAGACAGAGTGGTGATATTTGAGATCAGGTTTCGGTTCGTCATCGTTCGATGCTGGACAAGAATCATGAATCCTCCGTTCGCTTTCTGTTGCTCTGCCGACACGGCAGGTAGGTATTGGAGAAGCACTTTCCGTTCCGTTAGATTTGTCCTGTGGTGTCAGCAGCTGGCCAGCGAACGGTCTGGCAAAATACCATTGCCGTGTTGCAGTTCTCAGGTGGGACTATGTAGGCAAAAAATCGGGGAAGCGTTAGCCACCTGATGATTTCGGGGCCGACGCCACGTTGGCTCGACGCTTGCTGTTATGATCGCTTCATGAAGTTGAATCCCAGGAAGGATCTGCAATAAGCTAGTTCTTCCTGGATGTGGATCAACCGCAGGTGCGGAATACTACCTTTGGACAGGGTGAAATTCCGCACCTCAACGGCCTGGCGGCCTATGGGTGAGGAGATGATGCGAAAAGACCTGGTAGTAGATCCAGATGGGATCTCTTATGTCGTCCACCAACGACCTCGCATGCTAGGTGAAGCAGTCGTCATCTGCCGAAGGGTCATGAACCGGGGAGTTCTCGGAGTGCCCGAAGTTCACGACGAAGACAGACTTCGAAGCAAAGGATCTGTGTACCTGACCGGGGATGAGAAGCGCTGGGTGATGACCGACCAGCGCTAGGACGTGCCTCCTGCAGGAGGCACAGCACTGATGGGTATTTTCAAGATCAGGTGAGCTGCCACTCGCCTCCTCCTCTCTAGTTGGAGGACGCGGCCTGGTGGTGCTTTCTGACGACGGGCAGGCGGTTTTCTCTATTGAGCTGCTCGAGGTCAGCCGGCAGCCAGCCAATGAGGAGTGGGAAGACCTTCTCGCACGGGATGCTGTCTTGCCGCTCCTGCAGCCTGGGTTCCATTACGTCTAGTTCTGACTCTTTCACGATCGACATAGGCCTTCTCTCAATCTGAAAGGATCCAACCTAGTCTTGCCTGATCGTGCTGTCAAGAATTGATGCGGTGGGGGCGCCAACTGGCGTCGTGGATCAGGTATGAGAGCCAGTCAACACAACATGGGCATTGGTCGTAGGTGATTGGAGGTACCGTAGCGGCGCTTCTCTGTGACGTCTGTCTCCGGCAGCTTGGGTTTCGACCACCAGCGGTTTAGCCAGTCCACGAACGCCCAGAAGCTCACCCGGTTCCTCCACCGTTTGAGTGCCCTCTCCTCGTCCTTGGTCAGGATGGGAGGGGGATCTGACACCGCGCTGGGTGCAGAGATCACAATGCTGTGAGGCAACTTGATGGTGTCGCCGACCGTGTGGTCTCTGTACAGCACAATGTAGATCGAGGAGTGGGAAGAGGTGGGGCTCGAGTCCTGGGTACCGCTGGAGGTGTCTGGCCCAAAGGCTGCCATGCCAGGCAAGTCTATGGCAACTCACCGGTCGTTCGCAAGAGCTGTTCGATATTGGTCATGGGTTCCTCGGCATGGCGTGCGCAGGCAGCTCCACGTAGACGGGCAACCAGTGATTTTCGCGGCGGTAGGCGTTCTCTGGGTCGGGCTCGAAGCGCAGCACAAAGTGGTGAGTGATGCAGGGCATGTCCCCTGGTGCCGGTGGGTTTTTAGGCAGACCCATTGTCTCGTTGTTTATGATTAGATCTTTAATTCGCAGGATGTGCTTGACCAGGGTTGGGGGAATTGGGTCCGGCACTTCGTAGTGTTCGCTGGTGTCGTCCATGAAGCAGAATCGAACGATCATGGATCGAACGTACCTTTTCCGAGATCGTCCACCAGTCGTTCGACGAAGTTCTGGTCCTTCACGTGATTGATGATCCCGGACACCACCCAACGCAGGTAGGAGTTCTCCTGCTTGGTATGTTCGGTCATCGTGCCGGTGAGGGACTCGGCTCGCGCGGTGCTATCGGTTACAGCGGGTGCTTTCCGCTTTCCACGCTTTTTTACCTCAGGGTAGACACCTGCGTTGATGAGGATGTTTCTGACACTCCCAGGAGCGCAGCCAGCGGCTTTTGCGATTTGTTGGATCGACTTGTGTTGATCTGCATACATAGTGATCATGATGTTGCGTTGGGACGGATTGAAGTATCCTCTGTTATCTCTTTTCCATGCCATGGTGATCTCCTATGCGGCCTTCTTGCTCTTGATCTTCTTGGCCGCTTCCATGCGCCGCTGTTGCTCTATGGTCACCTGGTTGAGATCTTGCTCCATGGCCTTGGGTACGGAGAAGGTAGCCCTGATCCATTCGTTGAGCCTGATCTGGTAGCTGACCTGTTTGGCGTCCTCGTCCACGGGTGGGATCAGGCTCACAGCCTGACCATTCCACTTGAAGTAGAGCCTGCACTTGGGTGGGTGGCTGCCGTTGCCTCCGAAGAACTTTGAGTTGTTGAAGAAGGCGACAGCCTGTCCGTCCTGCAGCTTGTACTTCCTGACGATGGAGTCCACGTGCCGCCGGTTCCATTGGCAGGTGCGAAGGTCAACTCCAACTTCCCAGCTCACGAACTCGAGTAGGGGTTTCTTGCGTCCTTCCATTGTGATCTCCTGTTGCCGCCAGGCATGTTGGTTACCAAGTTGTGTTTCGTTTCACCAGTTCGGGTGGTTCTGGTGGATCTGTTTCTGGTGGTTTTGTCCTTGGGGAGTTCCAGGCCTCCACCAGTACTCCTGCGTCCAGGATAATGGCTTCTAATTTGATCTTAGTTGCTCGTGTAGTGGATTGTATCTCCATACTTTGAATGTGTCCTTGAACGAGTTGCCCATTGGGGAACTCGATGTGGACTTTCATGTGATGGAGGTTCACCACGGTTTCTGGCTCTCTCTGGTGATTTCGATCTTTTCAGTCGGTAGCGGACCTTTGACTGTGGCCGAGGTAGCTGAAGCCAGCTGCTCCAGCATGTCTGAGACTTTTCTCTCCGTGACCATCAGCATCTCTACCCAGATGCTGATGAGCATGCTGATATGAGAACCAGGGGACAAGTCCCATTTCATGCCTGATTGGCTCAGCATGGACTTGATCAGAGTTAGATACATGCTCCTGTCAGTGGGCACGTAGAGTGTGTTGATGGGAACATTCACGAATTTGATTGCTCCGTCCTCATCAGCACCAAGAAGTCTGATCGTCTTATCGCTCATCATCCAGTCCGAGCTTGTCCGGGCTGATGAGGAGGTGACAGATCTTGATTCCCGCACCGTCCAGCATCCCACCCACTTGATCTGAGATTCCGTACCGAGAGCTGTACGCGAGGCCGTAGTAGACCTCGATGATTCCAGATCGGATGATGTCCTTGGCACAGTCGTAGCAGGGACTTGCTGTGACGTACAGCGAGGCACCATTGGGAGAGACACCATCCAAGGCACACTGCAGAAGAGCGTTCCTCTCAGCATGGATGGTTCGTACGCAGTGGCCATCTACCATCAGGTGACCACCGTGCTTCTCGACCAGGTACGCCTGGCTGCCGCTGCATGAGCAGACCCTGTCTCCGGCGACGTATTCTTGATCGCGTCCTCCGCAGGCTTCACATTCTCTGTAGGTATCGGGGTCGCTGCAGTGGGGCTGGCCAGGTGGGCTGCCATTGTAGCCACCCGCGATGATACGGTGGTTTCGAACCAGGACCGCTCCCACGCCGTGCCGGCCTGGATCAAGGAGCAGCTCTGGCCCCCGATCGCAGGTTGACCTGGTAGCTGCTAGGTGGGCATGCAGCATGAAGAACTGGTGCCACGGTAGCCGTGGTATACGGATCATGAATCTCTCCTCAGTTGGGTTTGGGTTGGGGCTCGTCTTCTTTTTCGCAGCTGTGGTCACGTGGACAACCTGGTTTGCCACATTCGCTGCATTGGGTTTGCTCGAGAGCGATGTCGATGGCTTGCTGGGCCTTGGCCATCAGGTCGGCGATGATGCCCCACTCGCCCACCATGCTGGCTGCCGCTGCTTGAGTGAGGAAGATAGCGGCTGCAGCCCTGGCCGCCAGTTCTCGTTCACCTTCTCGGAGTTTCTTGACGGTGAGGACTTCCAGCTGCTGAACGGTTTGGTTCATCCGACAGATGACACACATGGTTGGGTCTCCTGTTCCTTTATACAGCTCTCGAGGGTGGTACAGGTCTCTTTTTTTGCAGCACGACCACGTTTTATTCGATCTCATTTTTCCAGGCGTGCTACATTGCTTGGATCTTGGATCGTACAGGATCCAAGAGTGGCCAGATCCTTTCAGCACCGTGGCGTATTTGTGGGTTAATTTTAGATCCTCAATTTTTTTGATTACGATCCTACTCTCGGAGCTGTATAAAGGGAAAACGCTGAGGAGACCACACGATGAAGGACATAGAGATTCACGTGCTTGCTGAACTTGAAATCATCCAAGATGAGCTTCTCAAGGTCAGGGTTGTGGTGCCACTTGAGGTGCTGTCAAAGTGGAAGGTCAGCTCACGGGCGCAAGTTGAGCAGTGGGCAATCAAACTGAGGTGGTCCACCATGGAACAACCACCATGTCCGAGAGGGTTCGTGTTCGTCCCAGGGCCTATGCCGGCTGTGGTGAAGGAGTGGGTCGTAGCTACCACATCCAACTGATGCAGAAGACACCTCCACCGGCTAGGCCCAAGCGGATTCCTCCGAAGGTCAACCCAAAATTGTTGATCTTTCCTCACGGCACGTGGGTTGAGCTGACAGAGACAGATCGTTCATTTTCTTGTGCCAGACAGGGTCAGTTGGGTCAGGTTTCTGTCTTTCTTGGGTATGGGGTGTACCGGCTGATCTTGAAGTGTGGCCACATCTACGAGACATCGAAAGTGAGGAAGTACAGTGGACCAATCCCAGACCCCCGAGCCGCCTCTGAGATGTCTGTTGTGCGAGTGGAGCGGAGGCGACGTTCTCGAGGTGCCAACCAATGACGGAATCAAGACAATCTGCCAATCTTGTTTGGTAGTTATGAACATCGGGGTCTCCGATCTTGGATCAGCCCATCCTGGTGTTCTAGTACCTTTGATTCGATCTTGCGTTGCCCAGGTAGTTGGTGCCATCATGGGCCAATTCACGGAGAAATTGATCCAGGTGCTGAGTGCTTGTGCAGAGCAGGGGATGTCACTCGCAGAGAAGGCAGCCGTTATCCAGGCGGCTGCAGACGAGTTGAAGAAAGATCACAACTGACGCGTTTGTCCCCTTGAAGCACAGCGCTGTATTTTGGATCACTAGATCGGCGCTTTGTCGCTTCAAGGCATCTGGAATGAATGCGGAAGATCGTCTCTCTAAAATAAGATCCATCATTCGCGAGACTGAGGAAGCTCTCGACAAGGTCGACTGCGATCAGCTGCCCTTGCTGAGGTCCGCGTTTTTGGAGATAATCCTCGCAGCAGGTCCCCAGCAAAGTGGAAGGAAAAGGTCGATCGATGATCAAGCTCGTTCAAAGCGAAGTCATCAAGAATTACGCAGGGGCGATAGCTATCTTCCTCGGCGCTCTTCCGGGGTTGGGGAGTCTAGTTGTCAGCGTGGTAACAGTTCTCCGGGGCGAACCCTACGCCGAGAAGACATGGGTGACGTTGCGGAAGCAAGTCGACGAGCAGACGTCGGCCATCAATGCGATCAATCTCAAGTTCGTGAAGATGGAGGCTTTGCAGGAGGGGTTGCAGTTGGGGAAACTGCAGGGCGCGCTGGAAGTATTGCAGAAGCAGTACGATCGGCTGCGGCGAGAAAAAATCAAAAAGGTAGAAGCATCCACCTCGAAGAAGTCCTCGGTCACACCACCGCCAGCACCAGCGAAAGAAGAGAGTCAGCATCTCGAGGATACCAAAAAGCTGATCAAGGACTACTTGAGACAGCAGTCGAGCAAGACTCCTTTGACGCCCAAGACACTCAAGACACTACCAAAGGAACCGTAGGGGACGATCATGATGCTTGATGCATGTCCGCTGTGCAAGAAGATCAAAGATGGAAATGTAGTGCAGGATGGTGTGCTTTGTGCGGTTGTTGATCTCGATGGCGAACGTGTGATTGCGTTGAAGCGCCACGAGTCTTCACCTACGGAAATCGAGGCCACGGAAGCATGTGTCCTGGCTCAGTCAGACAAAAGCGTTGTTGGATCAGTGGACATTCCTGGCCACTGGGCGATTTCAATCAAGCCCGGTGAGTGGCAAGTTGGGAAGTCGACGAGTCACTCTGAAGATCCGAAGCTCTCCTGATGCCCTTCTTCTGGGACAAGCCGCCGGCTGTACCTGTGGAATTCGTCTGCAAGCACTGCGGACAGGTTCAGCCTCAAGAGCAGGGAAGAGTGATTGTTTGCACTTGCCCTGGGTCGTTGCAGGATCAGGTTGACGAGAGACAACGGATCGAGAACTGGAAGAGACAACAGGAAGAAGCGAGGAGGAAAAAATGATCAGAATGGGCTTGGCGGTATCATTTTTGCTGATCGGGTGTGGCTCTCCCTGCCAGCAGATCAAGGCAACTCGTTGCAATGCGCAGATCGTGGAGGTGTGTGGTTCCAACCAGAAGTGGCAGCGCGTTCTCGACTGTGCGCAGGTGAAGCCGACTTCCAACCCCAACGCGCCGAAGGACTGGGTGTGTGGGGAGACCACGACGGGGCACACATGCGTGCCCAAGAAATGAAAATGCCCGCCAAGCACTATTGCCTAGCGGGCCGGTAGAGTGTGGACCAGAAGCGAGGGTATCGTACACTAAGGATCAAAGCAATGGAAAATGTGAAGAGGACACCGAAGAGCCGTTTGTTCATCAACGGACGCCGAATGCTAGAAGGTCGGAATTGCGATTGGTATCGAGAGGAGGACAAGATCGTAGTGGTGTGGCATAATCTTCAGCAGAGTGATGTTGTCATCATGGAGTACCCTGACTTCTCTGAGGAGGTGCTGCGTGTCGACAGTCTATGGCACACCTGCCGAGATTGCCCAATCCCAGTTCCCAGCCTGGAGAGGCGTTGCCGATACCTGTGAACCACGTACAGTTCGACATTGGATCTGAGCGGTTGACGGAAGTGACCAAGCGAGGACGGAACAGCAGGCGGAAGCGGCGTGCCAGACACTCGTTCACGCGGATGCTGCGGAAGCGCGCCGCTACAATGTCTTGTCCGCACGGTACGAAGGAATGCTTCGTCTGCCTGATGAACTCGCTGACCTCGAAGGAGATCGAAAAGTTGTTGTGATCAAGGCGAGTCTACCTGAGGAGGTTAACGATGTTGACTCAGAAACTAACACAAGACTTCTGGTCGCACATGCTCAAGGAGTTCGATGCCAGCGTGGTCCAGAAGGGTGACTCTGATCTGATGAAGGTCGTAGGGACGGTCCTGGATGCGTTCGGCGTGCAGGACAAAGAGCAGTTCATGCAAGACTTCGTGACCACCTTGGGGCGTACGATCTATTGCCCCTTCAAGATTGGGATCGAGAGTGACAAGTGGCCTGCTTGGACTGTCTGGGCTCAGGTTCGCGTGTGCTGTCACGAATGCGGCCACGTCGTGCAGGGCAACCGTGAGGGCTGGGCCACTTTCGATTCTCGCTACGTGACCTCCTCCAGTTTCCGTGCGGGTTACGAGGCTGAGTGCTACGGGATCGACATGGAGATGGAGTTCTGGCGGCTGGGTACGTCGGGCTTCGATCCGTTCCGATTCGCCCAGGAGCGCCCGTTGAGCCTCAAGAACTATGGCTGCAAGGAAGCGGACATCGAACAGGCCCAGCAGCAGCTCGCCATCCGCGCCGGGCTCGTCGCACAGGGTGTGGTTGAGACCAAGGCCGCGCAGGTGGCGATTCCGTGGCTCGAGAAGCACGTACCTGATCTTCGTGTTAGGTGATCCATGATCAATGTACCTATCGAATCGAAGTTCACAAAAGCGCAACTGGAGGCGGCTGAGAAGCTTAAGCCGTCAAGTGATCCTTCTTTTTGGGCCAAGAAGGGGTGCAAGGAGTGCTGCGGGCGAGGGATTGTGGGAATGGTGACTTCGGTCTTCAAAGGCAATAATCGCATGCAGACCGACCTGGTGTGCGGCTGTACCAGGAAGCGTTACCAGGCCTGGCTCCAGAGGACCATCGAGGATCTTGAGAAGCAGAAGGGATCGAATCTTACCCACGAGAATCATTCCGAATTGGACACTTCGTTGCATCCAGATCCGGACCCGGGATCTACGCTCTAAGCCAGCGAAGACTCTAGATTAGTTGACAAGCCTAGGTCGGCAGGTGTAGTCCCGTATAGACGCCTACACAGGGCGGTTCCTCATCCTGGCGCACAACAAGGAGACCTGAATGTCCTACAACCCTGCAAGACAGCAAGGTGGAGTATCCGTGAATCCCCGTCGGCAGCGCCGCTTGGATCCTCGAGCTGGTGTCCGGCACAGCGAAATCATCGCCAAGCAAGGTCCGTCGGCAGCGACGATGACCGACATGAGGAACCGGGTGGAGACACCCAAGGGCTGGCGATCGGTGATGTTCTGCGGTGACGACTTCGAGATGATCTTCGAGTACATCTGCTCGAAGAACTCGACTGGAGTACTCTTCCATCCTGAGAAGGATCGTGTTCTTCGCCTGATGGCTGGTGAGCTGTACGTCACCATGAACGATGAGATGATCCATCTTCGTCCTGGATCGTCGTTCATCTTGCCGAAGGGGATCGAGTACAAGATCGCCACGTCTGGAACACTGGATGCGGAGATCATCTTCTGCCAGGGTGCAAACTACGAGAAGGATCTGGAACAGCGTTCTGAGCCTGAGGCTGTCAGCACCGAGACGACGATGAGTTCCGTGGGCGGGGATGACACACCGGTTCGCCAGAAAACTTCGACGGAGCAAACGCGGCAGCAGGCTGAGAAGATCGCCGAGGAACGTCGTCAGCGAGACATCGCCAAGCGACAGGGTCTGCCTCGTGTCGTCGATGAGCAGTCCATGGCGGCGACTTCCGGTGCTGAGAGCGTGCCGGCGCCTTCGCCGAGGAGAACTCCACCCCGTCGTGTTCTTCCTGGTCAGCAAGTGACAGGCGTCAATCCAAGGCCCATGGGAGCCGGCGGACCTGGCGAGGACGACTAGACCATCGGAGGATCGATGAACCCTATGGCTTTTCGACAAGAGTCTCCTCCAACTCGCCAAGGTCGCAGAGCCGTAGGTGGACTCTTCGTCAAGGCGGGCATCTTCGGTCCTAAGGGCGAGTCTGTCTCTTCGGCCAAGCCCGCATCCCAAGAGAGCATGCCGGGCGCCAAGCAGCTGACGCTTGACATCGGCCACACTCCTTCTGTTCCTACGCCAACGCCGAAGACCTCTGGTCCTCAAATGGCGTTGCCAATGGGCGGTGGACAGCATGAACTCCCGCATACGGGAGCAGTTCAGCCAGCGACGCCAGCAAAGCCAAGTGGCGGTGGTTTGATCGGTCCTGGCGCCGCCTCAAGGCCAGGTGCCAAGATCAGTCCGGCGAGTGCAGTTGGGGCGTCAGCGAGAACACCGGCTGAGCATCAGTCCATGCTGGCCCAGAAGCCAGCTTCTGCCCTGCCGGCCAAGCCTCAAGCACAATATGGATCACCAATTGGTCAGCAGGCCAAGCCTGGTGAGCAGACAGCAATCCCTGGTGTGGCTGTTCATCAGCAAGCACACCTGGCCGGTCGAGGCGCTCAGCTTGATCTTCCTGGCGGCGCGGCGATGCACACGCCAACGGGTAAGGAGCCCAAGCCGGCGATGCCGGAGACAATCGGTCAGGCAGAGGATCGAGCTTCTGCAGCCAACCGTTGGCACAAGCAGGCGTTCGGTGGTTCAACGGCAGGGCAACGAGAAGCCAGGAGCCAGGAAACGAGGAAGGAACTTGAATCGGTTGTAACAGCAGCTCCACTTAGAGCTGTTGGAAGCCAGATGGCTCTTCCTGGGATGAGCGCGCACAGCAGAAAGGAACAAGATCGAGCTGCAGGTCAACTTGCTGCGCATCAGAGTCTGCAAGAGGGAAAGCCATCGAGGGCTGGTGAGCAGGCCACATTCGGATCTATGGTAGCCAAAGAGCAAGGTCCAAAGACCGAAGCTGGCAAAGTTGGCCAGACGATGCGGACAGGATCCCCTGCAGAGCGAAGTGCAGCGATCAAGCAGAGCGCAGCTGCCATGCGGCAGCGGGCTGAAGCATCGGGTCGTCAACAGCCCAAACAGCCCAAAGCGACTGTCCAGCCGGAGTTTAAGCCTTCCAAGTCCGGTGAGGATCATCATTCCAATCTGTCCGACTACCACGCCAAGATGGCAGAACATCACGATCATCTGGCTCAGCAGACTGGTGATCCTGTTCATTCGGAAGCTGCAAATGCTCATCGTACAGCTTCTCAGCTTCACAGCGGGAAGTCCAAGGCCAACTCACTGAGCGAGGCGGCGCATGGGCAAACCAAGAAGCTTGGAGCCATGTCTGGTGAGGCAGATCATGGAACACTCGCTGAGCACCACCAGCAGATCTTCAATGCGACAGGGGATGAGCGTCACAAGGCTGCTGCTGATGCTCATCGGTCTGCTAGCCAAGCTCATGCATCCAACGATGTGGGGCGAGCCTTTGGTCATTCTGACAACGCCGAGAGGCTGAGTCGAGAATCTGGTATCGAGGGAGCCCTCACGCAGCGTGTGAAGCAGACCGGTGGAAAGTCAGGCATGCGGGTTGCTCCTCCCGAGAACATCGGTCCAAGCGCAGCAGGCGAGGCCGCTGGTAGAGGAACTCCTTCGACTCGTGCCCCATCGAATGGTTCAGGATCAAGGGGTGGGAGACCCGTCAGAGGATCAGCCAACTACGGTGTGGCCAGCCCCAACATCATGGGCAACTTCGCTTCAGGCTACGGTATGGGTCTAGCCTCTGGATCGCTCTCTGGTCCGATGTTCCAGACAGCAATGTTGGCCCAGCAGGGCGCCGGCAAGCTTCAGAGTATGGCGTCGGCTCGTCAACGCTACTCGCCTCGTCAAGCTCAGCAAGAACAAGCTCGAGATGCTCAGACAGCTGCCCATCAACGGACAGCTCAACTGCAGCAAACGTATGCGGCTGCCAACAAATCGATCTCTGAATCACCTCCTGTTCGTTCTGGAATGAGGCGATTCTGATGAGAACGGTACCGGACAACCAGTTGGATAACCTCCAGCCGGACGACGATGCGAAGTTGGAATCGTCCGATACCAAGGGAGATGTGGACGTGAGTCACGGTCAGATTCCACCACAGGCAATTCAGAGAATCGATCACTCACGGGATGATGTTTGTCGTGTGCCAACATCGGATACGGCCAAGGCCATCAGCATCCTCAATGAGATGATCTCTAAAGCTGGTGCAGCTCAGGCATCGGGAGATTCCTACTACCCAATCCCACAGGCTCGTCGAGCCAAGCAATACGACGGCAGCTTCAAGCGAGATGCTCCAGGCATCCGTGGCTCGTACACGCCCGACACGCCAGAACAGGGAGCGAACTGGCCAGAAGGCGCAGACGAGGAGAAGCCACCACAGAACTTGGTTAACCCAGAGGAGAGCGAGTCTAAGGCAGTTCAGGAGATCATGAGGAGAGCGACGTCGGAGGCCAAGAAGTCTCTGGCAGGCGCCCCTCGTTTCAGTCCTGGACCATTCGTGTCACCTCCTGAGAAGGAGTACCTCAAACTTCGAGGCTACTCTGATGACGAGATCGACAGTGGGGGAGCTACGATGACCCCCCGAGTCCGTGCCGAGTTCAACAAATGGCTGACCGGTGTGGTCAGGAAGTCGATTGCGAGGTTTCGATCGTGACAGCGAAATATGATCCAATCGACTACACCGACCTTCGCAAGGCGGTGTTGGAGACTAGCAATCCGGACAAGCTTTTCTCTACGGTGCAAGAGCTGAAGCAGCTGACTGCCAACCTTCCAATGATGATGAAGTCGGACGATCCGTCTGGTGGCGTCAACAGGGGGCCAGCGGCTCGTGGTCCCAAGGCGGTTTTCTACGATCCGCTCAGCCTGCAGTACGCCCTCGGATACAAAGATCGTCGTTTCAGTCTGACCTACGACACGCTTCGGCGCATTGCCCATCAGGTGTCGGTGGTTGCATCCATCATCAACACTCGTATAGCGCAGATTGCTGCGTTCTCTGATCCGTATCGTCAGACCAAGTCTCTTGGCTTTCAGATCAAGCACAAGAGCCCGGACCACATGACCACGGATTCGGAGCGGGAGTTCATCGAGCGGCTGGAGACGTTTGTTTCCACGTGTGGCGAGCCAGGTAAGGTCAATCCGTTCACGAGGATGAAGAGGCCAAAATTCGAGTCCTTCATCAAGATGATCGTTCGGGACACGTTGGTCTACGATCAGCTTGGGTTCGAGGTAGTGCCTCGCCGGAATGGCATTCCATTCGAGTTCTGGCCTCTCGATGCAGCGACGATCCGTATTGCATCTCCAGATCGAGATGTGGGGATGCAATTCAGCTACCACCATCGCAACCCGATCTCGTCGACTTTCCAACCCAACAGGTTTGCCAACCTCTATGAGGGGCAGCACTACGGGGATTGGACAGCTCATGGAAGACCAGTTCGCTACGTTCAAGTGGTGAATGGTCAGATCGAGAACGTCTTCACGGATGACGAGTTGGCTTTTGGGATCAGAAACCCCAGGACCGACATCTACATCCAAGGCTATGGCTACGGTGAGCTGGAGCAGTTGATCACTATCATCACCAGCATCCTCTACGCTGAGGAGTACAACCGTCGTTTCTTTACTCAAGGGGCCCACCCCAAGGGCATCTTGAATTTCAAGGGCGACAACTGGACTCCAGATCAGCTAGAGGCCTTCAAGCGCCAGTGGGTGTCCCAGGTGGCGGGCACCGAGAATTCTTGGAAGACCCCCATCACCCAATCCGAGGGTGTGGAGTGGATCGATCTGCAGCGCTCGAACCAGGAGATGGGGTTCCAGGGATGGCTTGAGTACCTGCTCAAGATCGCCTGCGGTGTGTTTCTCATCGACCCTGCTGAGATCAATTTCGATCTCCATGGCGGTGTGCAGCAGACTCCTCTCTTTGAGTCGAGCCAGGAGTGGAAGCTCAAGGCTTCCCGTGATCGTGGCCTCAAGCCGCTGCTCAAATTCATCGCTGGGGTCATCAACGACAACGTCATCAACAAGATCGACGATCACTTCGCCTTCGAGTTCGCCGGTCTTGATGAGCTGACTGAACAGGAGAAGCATGAGCTGCTCAAAGATCAGCTTGGCAGCTATCTTACTCTCAACGAGGTTCGCCGACAGTTGGATATGCCAGAGGTACCTGGAGGCATTGGAGAGATCCCTCTTAATCCAACGCTGGTACAGCTCCTTCAGCTTCAGCAGCAGCGTGAAGATATGAAGCAGCAGCAGGAGCAGCAAGCCCAGCAACAAGAGCAAGATCAGCAGGCCCAATCTCAGCAAGATCAGCAGGCGGCCCTGGCTCAGGACCCAGAGAAGGAACAAAAGGTTCGTCACGCTGAAGACAAACACCCTCTTGAGATGCAGCTATTGCAGCAGAAGCTACAGCAGGGCTCTGCACAGATGGCTGGCGGCATGATGCCTCCCGAAGCTGGTGGCGCCCCTTCAGAGCCAGGAATGGAAGCAGTTGGTGGCGCCCCTTCAGAGCCAGGAATGGAAGCAGCTGGTGGTGCAGAGGGCAGTCCTGAGATGGCTGCTGGTGAACCGGAAGCTGGAGGGTCTGCTCCTGAAGAGGTGGCGCCGCCTAAACCAGTAGAACGGTCCCAGGGAGATGCTCGGAAGCAGTATGCCTCTCTCTTTGGCAAGTCGATCACATTTGACGACTTTGTTGACTTCATGAGGAGCCGGTGATGCCGTTCGAGAAGCCAAAGAGCCCTCAAGGTGCAGAGATCAAGGAATGGGAAGCTGGCTTCCGTGGAGTTCAACGTAAGTCTGTTCCGATGGCGAAGGACTATGGATACGGTGGAGTTGAAGAATCCGATGCTCTGGCAAATCTATCCAAGCCAGTTCTTCCGTTCCTTGGTGAGAAGCATATGAACCAGGCCGGGACGCGCGCCCAGACCGCCAAGAAGAAGCGGTCGGTAGAACAGGTTCGCCAGAGGTTCGAAGAATCGAAAAAAGCAATCGGTGACATGAATAGAGAGATGATCCGAAAGTACAAAAACATGCCAGGAAAGAATACCATACCTGGACAAGAGAAGTCGCTGGCTTCGGAGGAGCAAACCATGAAGTCTGCATCCATGATCAATGACATGATCAAGGCAGAATCGGGATCGAAGAAGAGAAATAAGACATCACGGGATCGGGAAGAAGATCGTAAGACGGCTCTTTCCAAGCTGAAGCGGATGTCCGAAAGAATGGGCAAGGGCTGCAAGAGTGTTCGACTGATCCCTGATCCAGCAGCGAAGAGTGGCGAGATCAAGAAGGACTTCGAGCATCTGACCGCTGAGTACAAGAAGCCAGCCTATCAGCCGAAGCCGATGTCTCCGGCCCACAAGCAAGAAGTTGGTTTCGGCCCATCAGCCACACAAGAGGGACCTGAGGCAAAGAAGCAGGCCTTGGCTTCTTCGCCCGGTGTTACCTCACCAAAACCCAAAACGATGACGAGCCCATTCGCTCATGATGAGCACATCGGAGGTCCGGCGCCTACTGTGCCAGGTACTCCATCTCTTGTCGGTGGTGCAAAGCAAAAACCCATGGCAGCTGTTGCAGGTGGAAAACCAACAGCTGGATCTCACGGAGACAGTGACGTCATGACTTCTGTACCGAAGAACTTCAAGTCGCTGACCAAGTCAGCAATCGTCGATCTGATGATCTCGAAGGCCCATGCCTGTGAGCGGTCTCCGGGCAATTCGGCCAATGAGAATGGGCCCGTGTCAGGAAGCGCACATGGAGGCAAAGGTCCGGCTCAGACGTCGGCGGGCAACAGTGCTGACGAACAGTATCCGGGCAATCCTGCCAACGAGCAGAAGTCGGCTGGTGCTGAACATGCGGGGAAAGGCCCGTCTCAGGGTCCGGTCAGTGGAACTCCTCACGGAGGCAAGGGACCAGCTCAGACTTCGGTGCCGGCGGATGGTCAAGATCAGTTTCCCGGCAACCCGTCTCAGATGAACAAGGCGGTTGGTGCAAGGGCTGTACCTCGTATGCCGAGGGCGATGGCCATGTCGATGGACACGTGGAGGTCGGCAACCAACGTGATGACCCGGGCCAACAGCGCCATGGACAAGAACTTCACCCATCACGGCGCCGGCCCGCTCTTCCCAGAGACGGCTCAGTCCATTGAGGACGAGTCTCAGGAGAGGGCCACTCGAAAGCCAGAGATGATCAAGTCCTGTGAAGCTTGCGGGCGCACCTACCATATCGTTAAGAGCATGGACGAGCCCTGTCCGACGTGCTCGAAGAATGCTGGAAGTTGCATGTCCAAAGGACGAGGTGGCATTTTGATCCCGTCGTTCATCGCGGACTAAGGAGACTATGATGTCTGACGAGAACCGTCTCTTCGTTGTGGGGTCGATGATTTCTCGTCGGCATCTGCCCCTTTTTGTTCGTTTGGGAACAGACGAGCTTCGCAAGGCCATGGACAAGGGTGCGGCTAGGGACTTCTCCAGGAAGGTGAATTGGGGAACACCCAAGAAAGAGCTTCGCTTTGACAGACCTGATATCCACAACATCTCTTTCACGCCAGTCGAGAAAGAGAAGGATCCGAAAGCAGAGAAGGCTATCCAGGGGCAACAGGGTCTAATGCAGCCGATCGGACCTCAGGATCCTATTTACGCAACCCACGCTGCGAGGGGCAAGCCTAGCGAGGACATGCACATCGATGCTGCCAAGCACTATATCCAGGCTGACTTTCATGGTCGCTCTCCGGGTGGTTGGAATCAAGCCCAGGAACACCACAAGCAGTACATGAATCTGCGTAAGCAGGGCGCCAACCCTACGGCAGACCACTTCAAGACGGCCATGCAGGAGCTTCACCCGAAGTTCACTCAGGCCATGAAGAGCAAGAATCCACCTCTCTTTCTGAAAGCCCTCACCGGAGAGTTCCGGGCTCATCATGTTCCTGTCTACGGGGAGATGAAGACTCTTCCTGACGCTCCAAAGGACAAGCATGATGGTATGAGTGGGAGTCACCAGTGGGAGAAGTACCACGACAGGATGACCCAGATTCATACCAAGATCTCCAATGTACTGCCGAGCGATCACCCTGCGGCAGCGGGGCACAAGCAAGCGGCAGAGTCTCACAAGAAGGCTGTGTCGACGATTCGAGAATCGAGTCGGAAAGTCGGCGAGCATGGTGTCGAACCTGATGTGAAGACCATGCAGAATCATTCTCGTCGTGCAATGACTCAGTCCGAGAACGCTTTTCGGCACATGGAAAAGGAGTAGTTGATGAGCAACAATCCATACGCTGGCCGTGTTCCGATCAACCTTCGGGCTGATGGTGAGACGGTGTCGAAATCCACGAGCTACAGGGATGGCACCACGCACCACACCGAGGTGAGGATGCCGAAGGACCGTGAAGTGGGTTGCACTCCGCTTCGCAGGTACCCAAACGGACAGCTCGATATCAAGTACGTCGCAAACCAGATCATCGATCTGATCCACAAGGTTCAGGACGGTGGTGGCCTCACCGAGTTCGAGAAGGCCATCTTGACCTCGATTCTGCCGGGCAAGTTCGGTTTCATGGACAAGCGCTTGGCAGGAACGATGACCAAAATGGCCGATGACGAGAAGGCGCTGGTTGCGCTGGCGGTCCACGGCCACCTCGGCGAGGAGGTCAATTGGAACGCTGGTCGAGGAGGCGGAAGTGTTCCGACGCGACACGTCTCCCGCAGCTAGCCTGGCAGTAGACGCTGGGAACTTCGAATCGATCTGCAAGGCCGCTGTGGCTCATATAGACGACGAGCATGACGCTGAGCAGCCAGAGAAGCAGAACCCAGCATCTAGAAAGCTAGATCAGTTAGTGAACGAGACCTACGATGCGATGGCCTTCAGCCTGTTGAAAGAGATCTCTGAGGTCTTCAGTGGCAAGTAACTTGGTACGGCCGAAGCTCACCAGTCAGGGCCAGAAGGTGTTGAATCTTCTTCAGGTGAAGTACGGCATGACCAAGGAAAATGCGACCAAGTTGATGCAAGACGGTGGAGCACTTCTGGCTACTGCCATTCTTCCTCTACTTCGAGGTGTGCCGTGAGAGCAGACATGATCAGTTCACGCAGGCTGCGCCCTGCTGGTGTCTCCGGACAACAGATCTCTTTTGTCGTTGATGAGGCTCGCCCGTTGGTGAACCTTATGGGTCCTGTGACGACACGAGGGACTTTTCACGGAGTGACCCCAGGATGCCATGCTGCACTGCCAGCACCACCGCCTCAGCCGGCACTGGTGATCTGTGATGGTCTGTCGAAGTCTCATCCGGCAGTGAAACTAGCCAAGGCCATTCAGGCACACGCTGAGGCTATGTCCAAGGCCGAGACAATGTTCGAAGGCGGACAACCTCCGGTGGATGTCTCAACACCACAACATGAGCATGCCCGTTTGACGGCTAAGAAGACCTATCTCGAGGGAAAGTTGGACGCCCACCAGAGGTCTATGCATCCTGCAGACCATCCTGACGTAGCTCACCGGACCAAGGTACTCGGTCAGGTGAACCAGAAGTTGTCCAGTATGGAGAGCCAAGGGATCAAGTCCGGGCCTGAGCATCATGAGGATTGGCTGCATCACTACAGTACTAGATCTGATTTGCATCCTGATGATGTCAACACGGCACTTCATTCTCATATGGGTGTTCTGGCTAGCCCCAAGGCCAAGACGATGCGCCGGGAGACTGAAGGAACCCAGCGGGGGGCGGCTACGCCAGAGATTCATCCTGCTGTTCCTGGGGTGGATGCTCATGAACTGAAGTCAAGGCCGAAACTCCAGGACATGCTTTCGCAACTTCGCAGCGAACCTAATTTGGGTGCTGTGAAGGGCCTCTTCCTCAGAAGCAACTTGTTCGGGAAGTCCACTCCACCAGCCAGGCTTGGCCTGCCTCACAAGCAAGAGGATTTTGATCGCGTATCTGACAAGGCCAACAAGATAGGTACTAGCTTCGGTTTCGACATGGAGGCTCATCGACAGAATTGCAGGTTCCCATATCATCTAGGTTCTCATCGATATGAGAAACTGGATCACGCTGAGATGGCTTTGGATTCGTCAGCAGAGAAGCAGCGTGGGGCCAAGGCGAGGATGAAGCAGGGTGTTTCCAAGGCCAAAGGCAAAGAGTGGATCAGTGAAAAGATCAGACTTCTGATGCATGAGGGCAAGCCACAGGACCAGGCTATTGCCATTGCTCATAGTATGGCTGGCCGAGGCAAGTCGTTGGGTTTGTACGTCACACAGTAGACTTGAAGTGAATGGCGATCATAACCAAAGAGCAGCTCGAGAAGGTTGCAGAGATCATTCGACGTCATGTCGGATGGTTCATGTGGCGCCTTTTTGGTGAGTCCTTTTCGTCGGTAGATTCTTCCAAGGTTAAAGTTCCAAGCGCAGCATCAGATAAGCTTCCGGTGTCGATCATTCATTTGGCGTTCATGTTGGGTGAGCAGGAAGCTTTGCTGAAGGAAAGCGAGTGGAAGACCTATGGATGGGGAGACCTAGAGGAGGCGGCCAAGAGACCCTTGACCGAGCTAGAGGGTCTACAGGTCAAAGCAGCCGAGTTGTCGGCCTACTCATCTTTCCGTCGATTGGGCGAAGACATCGTGAATGGTCTCTATGATGATTTGGCCCAAACGACGGGAGCAGTGATCTCTGAAGGCCAGGTACGAGGAATCCTCAAAGACAAGATCAAGTTTGGTGTGGAAACCAATCGTGCCTACTTCGATGTTGCCAAAGATCTGGTAGGTGATCTGAAGGAGAAGCACAGGAACTGGTACCGTGTCGCTTCCACGGAGATGCACAAGGCCAGGCAGCTGGGTGTGGCCCAGGCCATCATCGAGAAGAAGGACATCTACCGGGACTCGGAAGGAATCAACAGCACTGTGACCATCGTGCCGGCACCAACGGCATGCGAGGACTGCAAGAGGCTCTACATGGGTCCTGATGGTAATCCCAAGATCTTCCGACTTGCGGAGCTTCTGAACAACGCCGGATCTAACTATCAGCGACCGTGGAGGAAGAACGCCAAGCCGGTAGTTCCACCTCTACACCCTCACTGTTTCTGCCGGATTCGATACGCGCCACCAGGATGGGGTTGGAATAAGGAAGGAAGATTCACGCTACTTGATCCTGAGGTAGCGTTCGGAAAGAAGGCCAAGCCATGATCGACAGGGAATCCCATTCGTTGCTCAATGCTTCTCACAGGGTTCTTCCGACCGAGGAGTACATCTACTCGATCACAGATCAGACTGAAATTGAGCATCTGATCGATCGGTTGAAGCGCCTGCGCAAGTTGTATCTGCACGATGGGCGGCTTCATGGCGAGATCGACAAGCTATACAACGCGGCCATTGGTCGTGACTTCCACCTGCACCGGCAGCTTGAAATGGGCAGGCCTGGGGTCACCCCTTCTCAGAACCAGCCGCAGTCGGTCAGCAAGGCAGTCTCTCTTCTCGACAGCATGATCTCCAAGGCAGATGGCGAGGGAACCTTCCGTGGAGGCAAGGACCCATCCGAGCTGCAGCAGATGCGTGAGGAGAAGCGCCAGGAGCAGGTTGATGCTGGTGAGGATGATGTAGAGAAGTCTGAGTCAGAGGAGTCAGAAGAACCGAAAACGGCTTCTCAGCGACGTCGGATGCATCAAGACATCGCGAACACCCTGATCAACTTCCATATCCACAGCAACCGTGGAGATCATGACAAGGCCAAGGAACACATGGACAGGGCCACGTCGTTGATCAAGGTTGCTGGCGTACCAAAGTCTGGCATGTTCAAGCAGCACATCGAAGCCTTCAAGCATGAGAGTCACTCTTATGGCAAAGAGTACACTCAGGCAGCTACTCAGGCAAAGAATACGGCGGCCTATTGGCATGGTGATGTGTCGAAGGGATATCCATCCAGAGTCAACCACTCTGACATGGCTTTGCAGCACAAGGGACAGGCCACCTATCACGACAAGATGGCCAACAACCACTTCGAATCGTGGATCGTAGCTTCTCATCAAAAGGCTGCTGACAGCCATGTGGCCGCTATCAAAGCGCACAATAAAGCGGCTAAGAACCCCAAATTTGCAGATCAGGCTCGCGCAGCTACAGAGCAGGCCTACAGTGACAGCTCTGCAGCTGAGCAATCTCATGGTCCTGTGATCAAGTCAGATCGAAATCCTGGTGAGGAACAGGGTTCGTTCCGTGGTGGTGATCCTGAGGAGTTGCAGCGCAAGCGAGAAGAGAAGCGTCAGGAGCAGATCGAGTCCGGTCAGGTTGACGACCAAGATCAGAGCGATGACGCTGGCGAAGAGCCAGACCCAGCTCAGGAGCAGGCAGAGCAAGAGAAGAAGGAGCAGGCTCAGTTCAAGTCCATGGGCGTGGACATGGGCCATGGCGTGGGGACAGGACAGCGTTCGGCAGAGGTTTCACCTGTCGACACGTTTGGAGACTACAGTCCTCGAAACGCCAATGGTGATCCTGTTTATCTGAAAGATCACGAGCAGGGCTATTTTCCTCCTGGCCCTATCAGGCGGGGAAAGAATCAGTGGAAGGATTGGTCTGAGGTTATTGGGATCAAAGTTCCGATGGTGGCCCCGATTCAAGAGTTGCGTCGGTACTTTGGCAGAGGGGATAGCGAGGGGGCGCAACGTGCCTCAGCCATGATGCCAAAGTCGTTGATCGACGGCATGATCAAGGCGCTCGAGGCACCCCCTGCTGGCGCTATTCCTTCTGCTGGCGCTGAGGGTCGAGCCAGGGGTGGGAAGTACGTCAAGAGAGAGTTCCGAAACGGTCGTTGGGACTACACCTACCAGGATGACATGCACGCGAACCATGGTGTGAGTCATGTCAACAATCCTGAGGGTCACTCTCTTGCAGTTCATTCCGAGTTCAAAGGTGGGACTCCAGATCAGGCGTTCCATCACGCGTTCCACATGCACGCAGCTGAGGGTGGAGACCACCCGATCAAGCTGTGGAATGATGAGACGAACCAGCACGAAGACAAGATCCTGCATTTCCCTGGTGCAGAAAAAGATGAAGAGGGCAAGCACGTCATCGACAAAGAGACGAGCATGCCCAAGCTCGACGATCGCAAGACAGCGATCATCAGGAATCCTGGTCAGAAGGGTGGTGGAGATCGCGTTGCCGGCATGACGGCGCTTCAGAGGAAGCTCAATCCTGTGATCACCGTCAAGGACGCCCATGGCGATCCGTGGGTCCACGTGAAGATGCCGATCTCTGCTCCCAAGAAGAGGAAGGAAGGCGCGCAACGGCCCCAGGCTGACAAGCCCATGGTCAAGATGGACTCTCGTAGCAGATTTGTTCATCCGGACGACGTTCGTCGTGGCTACCACCGAGAGTGGAGGCCTGGTGGTACCGGATCGATGGAGAGCGTAATCCAGCGCTTCGAGAAGGAGAAGTCGCTGCAGGAGTTCCTCAAGAATGAGGAGCATCGCGGTGCTGTTCCTCTGAGCGAGAGGAAACGAGCCAAGGATTGGGAAGCCACGCACCACGAGGTTTGGGATCCCAATACGCACACCAAAAAGCGTGATGCTACAGGGAACACGCTCACTGCTGAGGACGCAGTCACCAACGCCATCGAACGTGGTGACATGGGGACGTGGAAGTGGAACGACGAAGATCGTGGTTACGACACCACCAATGAGTATGGTGAAAAAGATCGTCACTATGTCAAGAGAGGATCACATCTCGATTTCGATTCCCACCACGATCGCCGCAAGGTGATGACAGCACTGCTGCATGAGAACTTCGGGCGACTCTACGGCAAGGCTGTTGAGGTGCTGAAGAAGTACGGACGGCTCTCCAATAACCCGGAACAGAAGCACAACGACATCTCTGAGTTGATCAACCATGCCTATGGCAAGGCGTTCCACGACTCCGTTGACAGTTACAATCCGCACAACGTCGGACACGAGGGACAGTCTGCTCGTTTGTCTACCCACCTGGTGAACCGATCTGGAAGGGCAATGGAAGAGCATCTGCCCAATCTGGGATCGGTTCCAACGGAGGAGGCCATCAGGATCAGGGAACGGCGCAAGGACGTGCGGGCTTTCAGACCCAAGACGGAGTTCGGCCCGTCTGTTCGCGAGACAGCGAAGCCAGAGGGTGAAGGAGAAAGCCAGGGCGTCGACGAGGCCGTAGAACCAAGAAGCCGTCGTGGGAGGTCCGCCGGCCATGGTCTCGTGCAGGGAGGTGTCGGCGGGATGATGGGGTCCGGCTACCAGATGGATCCGGAGCAGAGTCTCCAGTACAAGCGGTACGTCGAAGAGCACGGTCTCCCCGCTGACGAAGACGAGCCAGCAAAGCCTGAGAAGCCCGAGTGGCTGGGGCAGGCACCCAAGAAGAAGGAACCGGCTGGTCCGGCGGCCTCGGCTGCTCCTGGACAACGGCAGGCCTATGTCTCTGGGCACTCCGATCCGTCCGTTTACGAGCCTGAGCATGGCCAGCCAGGCATGGATGAGGACGAGTGGGGCGGCCGAGGAGGCAAGTTCCGCCGGTCCTTGGTGGCTGTCTCCGTATCGACCCTCTGCAAGGCCCTGGATGCCCCAGAGGCCTCGGAGGAGGGTAACAGCCAGCCGAAGTACCTCTGGCGGGAGGGCGAACCTGGGGCCCACAAGCACATGTGGGAAGGACCCAATGGTGACGTGGTTCGGATGACCAATGCCCCCGAGGGCCATCCTCACCACGATCCAGAGCTTGGTCCTCCGCAGTTGCACCCCAATGAGCCAACGCCGCAGACGGCTCCTCACATGTTCGACAAGCATGGTCGAAAGCTGCATCGTCCCGTTCCGGATGGAGTTGAGTCCGAGCACAACGATCACTACGATCCGGACGTGAACAACTGGGTGGAGCGCTACCAAGATCCAGATACTGGAGACGACGAGCACATCTATTTGCACAAGGACAGAGTCAAAGATCATCGTCTCAAGTTCAACGAAGATCTTCGTCACGCAGATGCACAGCTTGAGAAGGTTCGCCAGTGGTACAAGCAATTGCTGTCCACTCCTGATCCTGTTCATCGAGCCATTGGTCTGGCCGCAGCATTGATGGACCAGGCCAAGATGGCGTCTGATGGCACGGACAGTGGTCTCCTGTCTCTGAAGGTTGGGGACGTGAAGCCGTCTGGCAACACGGTGTCATTCACCTACCGTGACGCCAAGGGTGGAGCCCACCACGCGCAAGTGGTGATGGACAACACGATTGGCACCGCTCTGCATGAACTAATGCAGGGCAAGAAGTCTACTGATCCTCTTTTCATGGTTCAAGGTCAGAGACTCGAACAGCCCATGCTGGCCAAGATCTTTGACGACCAATTCGGGATCAGCCCAAATCACCTTCGTGTCTTCCATGGCACGGAGATGTTCTCCAAGGAGTTCCAGAACCAGGCTGCAACAACTCCCAATCTGGGTCCTGAGCATCTGCCCAAGATCGCCAACAAGACCTATGGGCGCGTGGCTCGCATGATGGGTCACCTGACCATGAGTCCGAAGCTGGCTCAGCAGATGTACGTTGATCCAGTGGCGGTGGAGTCGCTTTACATGTCAGCTGTCCACCACCATCATCCGGAGTTCAACAAGTCGAAGAACCAGGAGGAAGAAAAAGAGAATTTCGGTGAGGTCTCGAGGTTGGTGTTCCAAGGCCTGCCGATCTCTATTGAGAATCCGGTTGGCAGTGTTCGGAAGTGGCATAACAAGCACACGGGTGAGTCGGGGCAGACGAAGATGCTCTACCCCTACGGCTACATCAGGGACACGACTGGAACAGACAACGGAGAGGTCGACGTCTACATCGGTCCTCACCGAAACTCGGATCGTGTTTTCGTTGTGCATCAGATGAAGGGGCCGACCTTCAAGGAGTACGATGAGGACAAAGTCATGTTGGGCTTCAGGACCCCAGACGAGGCTCGCGAAGCCTACTTGAAGCACTACGACGATCCTCGTTTCTTCGGTTCCATGACGACCATGTCGATGCGGGAGTTCAAGAACAAGGTCTTCGCAACGAAGAAGCACCCGCACATGGTGACGACGGACAAAATTCCAGGCGGTCTGTCAGAGGGCAAGCCCGACACGGATTTCGATTTCGACGATGTAATGGAAGGACTCAAGGTGGAGATGGAGCACACCGACGATCCATCCATTGCATATGAGATCACAAAAGATCACCTGACCGAGGACAGGAAGTACTATAAGAAGTTGAAGAAGATCGAGAAGGCCTTTGAGCCACATCGTCCTTCGGAGAAGACAGAAACCGAGAATGGCTATGTCTACCATGCGACGAATGAGGACAATGCCAGAGATATCGCCGGTAGTCATCTGAAGCCCCATCGTCCGTGGCATGGGACTGATCAGAGCACTTGGCCTGACGGCAGCACAGAAAAGAGATCGTACTGGTCGAACAAGGCAAGTGCAGTTCATTCGTTTGCTCCGGCGGAAGGTAAATCCGTTATTCTTCGGACGAAGCAAGCGGATCACTTCAAGCCAGAGCGTGGGACTGGTGACGTCGTCACGACCAAGAAAGTTCACTCGAACGATCTCGAGATCAAGCACAAGGATGGCAGCTGGCATCCGCTCAATCACGTGTACGGTTCTGGTGAGATGGGGAAGTCGTTTTCAGTTCGTTCCAGAGGTGCTGAGGTTGGTGATGTGGACAACATCAACTCGATGCATCGGCCAGGTCACGCCTATCGTGGCATGACCCACGAGGAGTATCACGCAACGGTCGGCGCCGGTAAGGGTGTCAAGTCGAGAGGTGACTACTCTCACAGCAGTGAGGGTACAAGCTTTGCGGATCATCCAGATGTTGCCGAGTCCTATGTGAACTTCGGTAGGGATGATCCCAGAAAGACTGGCAAACCAAACTACATGGTGGAGGTAAAGCAGGATCATCTACAGCGTGACAAGCGGGATGGCTACCTGAAGGCCAAGGTTGGAGCGGAGATTCCTCGCGAGCACATCACAAGGGTGTGGAAGATGCACCCGCACGATGGTGCTGTGCATGCCACGATGATTCATGGCGAAGAGACAAAGAAGTCGATCATTGGTGATCATTATTCTGAGACTAAGCGTCTGTCAAATATGATGCCAGATCATTATCGGCAGAAGCTGCGTGACTCAGATGATGGTCTCCCGGAAGAGCATGGTCCTTATGCCCATCTGAGAGAGCCGATTGCCGCACATCAATACGCTGCTCACATGCATGGCGTGGCGGGTCGCGATCCGAGCAAACGTGGTGAGGCCAAGGAAGCTTCGGATCACGCTTGGAAGCAGTCGGATGGTCTCGGCGGGATCAACAAGAGTCAGACGCAGCGCCAACCTGATCCGTATGTTTGGCATGTGTCTGTGTCACATCCGGATCGTTCTCCTGAGGAGGAAGCTTTCAGCAAGTGGGTCCACGGACATCCGATGCACGAGCACGATCAGCAGTGGGCTGCCTTCAAGCTGGCTACCAAGGTGCCTGATGTTCCGATCCCAGATCCACGCCGTGAGTACGCTGATGGATCCAATCAGCTTCTTGACAACGTAGAGGACAATCCGCACATGGAGCAGGAGGAGTCTGCACCACCGGCTCAGGCTCAGGATCTGTCGGTCAAATCCTTGCTGGATTCCATGATCCGGCGGGTTGCCTGATGGACCATCTGTTCGCTTGTTCTTGTGGGGAGGTGCTGGTCAAGTCCTCCTCAACAGAGGTCAAGATTCGTAACAAGATCCTGATCTTTCGGAACGGCGTAGCTCTGGCTATCTGCCCTAATTGTAACAAGGAAAACCAGGTTCCGGTGCAGTTGGATCAGGCTGAACTTGCCAAGGCCATACGACAGCCAAAGCTGTTCCTGAGGGATCGGCCAAAAATAATAGTTGACGAGGAGATCCTGAAGAAGTAGAACCGGGATCACAACATAAACGTGACTCCAATAAAGGGAGATCGGGCTCGCGCCTGACCTCCCTTTTTTCATGTCTGGATCCAAGATGCTTGATCTTCTAAATCCGGATGGCTTTCAGTTCTGGATTCCGCTGACGATCTCGAAGTCACGATCTGAGAGTCCGGATGAGGATCCTCGTCGTTGGATCGAAGGGATCGCATCCACGGAGGACACGGATCTTCAGGACGAGATCGTCAAGAAGGTCGGGATCGACTTCTCCTACTTCCTTAAGTACGGCTACTACAACAACGATCACAAGCCAGGGTTCGAGAACAAGGTCGGACAGCCCACTGAGGCCAGGATCGAAGCTCGAGGTCTCTGGACCAGAGGCTACCTGTTCAAGAACCACAAAGTAGCGGACGCGATCTGGGAGCTGGCCAACTCACTTGATTCTTCCCAGTCGACTCGCAAGCTTGGCTTTTCGATCCAGGGCAAGGTTCTGCGCCGTGCGGGGAAGACGATTCTGAAGTGCTGGATCCAGGACATCGCCATCACCGCTGCCCCGATCAACACCAACACCTGGCTCGATGTTGTGAAGTCCCTCAACGAGCTGCCGGTCGAAGCGTGGACTGGCATTGGTGATTACGAGATCACTCCTGACATGGCGAACAAGGCCATGCGGGAGTCTGAAGGTCGCTGCTGTGGCGGCTGCAACACCAACAAGGCTAAGAAGGCAATGCCACCCACAGCGGGTGGTGGCCTCCTCTCGATCCCCAATGAAGATATGGATCTCTTCAAGAAGAGGGAGGAGGAACGGAAGAAGGCCATGGCGGCGATGGGGAGCCCAATCCAGGTCGAGAGTCTGGAAGGTCAGATGACCGATCTCGGCCCTGGTGAAACTGATCCGAAACACGGAAAGAAAGTCTCGAAGTCGTTGCCCACGGTGCTGAGCTTCGAAGAGTCCGTTGCTTGGCTCCAGGCATATCGAAACTTGTCTCAGCCGCAAGCCCGAGTCGTGGCCAAGGCTGTTTTTCACATGAACGGACTCTGAAAAACCAGGAGGATGAAGATGGCGAACAAGGCCACGATCCAGCGCGAGAGCTTCTACAAGAGCTTGGCGAAGCTCGAGGGGATGGCCAAGTCCCAGATCTGCACTGGACCCAACAGTGAGGTCAAGACTTGGCCAGGCGGCGAGTCGTCGGACGTTCCGGGTGATGGACCCGGCGCTGACAAGATCAAGGAGGACGGGACCGACTACAACGAGCGTGGCGGCAGGGCCGTCCGCAAGTCGATCCGCGAGAAGGTCAAGAAGGGCATGGCTCTTTCCGTCGAGGAGCTGGCGCTTCTGAAGTCGGACATCGAGGCTGCCGAGAAGGCCGGTCCTATGGGCGGCGGTGCCGGCGGGATGGGGAAGCCTCCGATGCCAGGCATGGGCAAGGCCCAGGACGACGATGACGACGATGACGACAAGAAGGACGACAAGAAGGACGACAAGGGTGGTCTTCCTTGGGGCAAGTCCTTCGAGGCCGCTGCTCAGCAGAACGAGACGATCCAGAAGGGCGTTGAGGTCTCTGAGTTCCTGGCTGAGCTGGCGAAGGCCATCGGCGCGGGTCTCGAGGGGATTGAGGCACGTGTCCAGGCCCACGTCGATGCGATGGGTCAGCAGCTGTTCGGAACGCTGACCAACTTCGCAGGCGAGCAGGGCGAGTTCAACAAGAGCCTCGCCGAAGCAGTGGCCAACATCGGCTACGGCGTTGCCGGATCGATCGAGCAGGTCGATCAGGTTGCCCAGATGCCTGCCAATGGTCCCAAGGGCCAGATGCAGGTCATGAAGGGTGGCCAGGGGCAGCAGGGATTCGTCAACAAGTCCTTCGGAGGCGGTGAGGGCGAGTCTCTGAACAAGTCGCAGGTGCTCGATGTGATGCAGGACATGCTCGAGAAGGGGCAGGTCACGCCGCTCGACATCATCAAGTTCGACACCACCGGGGAGCTTCGGCCTGACCTCGGACCCAGGATCCTGCAGAAGGCTCGCCAGGGCTAGGGGCTGAAACCTGAGTGAAGACCCGAAATAGGATCTGACCTCGAAACGACGCAAAAGGAGATCAGCATGTACGGACAAGTTTCACTGCGTCACTACGAGGGGCTCAATGGCTTTGGCATGGCCCCTGCGCAGGACGTCAACGAGTTGACCAAGGCCCTCGAGGCCGGCTACCAGATCACCAATCAGACTGGCGGCAGCGCACTCCGTGTGGAGTCGCTTGAAGCCAGCCTCAAGGTGGTCACCTTCACCAACCACCACATCAAGCTCTGGAAGAAGATCCCAAAGAGCCCAGCGTACTCCACCGTCGAGGAGTACAACCAGCTGACCGCGTACGGGCCGCAGGGCGCGTTCGCGTTCACGCAGGAGGGGGAGCTTCCTCCCAGCACTGACTCGAGCTACGTCAGGCGCACGCAGCTCGTGAAGTTCATGGGCACCACTCGTGAAGTGACCCATCCCGCCACGCTGGTTCACCCGGCGCACGGGGACATCATCGCCCTCGAGAACCAGAACGGCATCCTCTGGCTGCTGGAGCGTGTCGAGCTGGCTCTCTTCACCGCTGACTCCAACCTCGCGTTCGACGGTGAGGCCGAGCAGTGGGACGGTCTCGATGCTCTCATCGACGCCACCAGCTTCGTGGACCTGGAAGGTCAGGCCCTGCAGGAGGCCGATGTCGAGGAGGCCAGCAACCAGATCGTTGAGGCCTACGGCTACCCGACGGACATGTTCCTCGGTACCCGTGAGCTGTCGGACCTGGTCAAGACGATGTACCCGCGCGAGCGCGTGTCTCTGCCCGCTCCGGTCAACGGCGTCATCGGCCAGTCCGTCAACTCGATGGCTACCCAGGCTGGCCACATCGAGTTCAACCCCGACGTGTTCATCCGTCGGCTCCCGACTCCTCCGGCGGCGGCAACGCATCCGAATGCTCCGGCCAGTCCGCAGGCTGTCACGGCTGCGGCCATGGCTGGCGCGACGGGTGCCTTCAACAAGGGCGCTCCTGCGGGGACCAACTACTACTCCTACGTCGTCACGGCCTGCAACCGTTTCGGCGAGTCGGCGCCCAGCCCTGCGATGGCTGGATCGGTGACGGTGATCCAGGCGGACAAGGACGCTCTGAAGTACATCCCGCTGACTCTCACCAACGCAGCGTCGATCGGTGCGTTCCCTCCGGAGTACCTGCGGGTCTACCGCACGGTGGCGACGGCGACCAGCGGCGTGCCGGCCGCGATGACGTCCTACAGCCTGATCGCTCAGGTTGCGGCGGCCAGCCAGGCGGGTGGCGGAACGACTCCGCTCAACGACCTGAACTTCCTTCTTCCGTTCACCAGCATTGCCTACATGGGTGAGCTGACCCCGCAGGTCATCACCTTCAGGCAGCTGGCCCCGATGATGCGTCTGGACCTCGCGGTCCTGGCGCCGGCCTACAGGTGGCAAATCCTCCTGTACGGCACGCCGATCCTGTTCGCGCCGAAGAAGTGGCTGCGCATGATCAACATCGGGAGGCTGCAGTAGGAACGCTCCGGGGTCTGATCGCTTTTAAGGCCCCTGGAAGAGCGTAGGAGCGATTTCGGATCAGGTGGCTCTCTCTGGGAGTAAGTCTGGTCCGGAAGCGTCTCTGAAAGCCTCCTAGGACCCTTGGATGCGAAGTCTCCGCAGCATTGTCCCCTGCAGGCGAGAAATCTCCTGCAGGGGATTTTTAGATCAATCTCCGCTATTGCGGATGTGACCATGACCAAGAGTGCTGATACCGGTGATGTTCTGTCAGTATCGGATCTACTGGCACTAGTCGGTACAGCTAGAGGGACGGGCAAGAGTTTTCACTCTGTGATCGACTCTGTTTCTCGAAAGGTCATGGATGGAGTCGGCCAAGATCCTTGGGAGGCTGTTCCGATGATCCTTGTCAAACATCGTTGGATGAGGGGTCGCAGTGTTGTCGCCGGCAACACTGTGATCGCATTTGAGATGGACGGCATTGCTCGTGTCAGAAGTGTTGGCAATGCAATTTTGGACGTCCAGAACTACGTCCAAAACTGCAAGGGCGTGGCTGAGATCCTTCCCTCTGTGGAGCCAGCACTTCCTACTCGAGAAGATCCACCAAAGATCCAGGAAAAACCACAGGAGGATCAGGAGGTTACGTCTGAGGAGATCCAGACGTCTGCGACAGAAGTTGCAGAGTCAGAAACAGTAGGCGAAGATGCATCTCAGGAGCCCATCAAAAAGAAGCCCCCGAAGCGACGCGCATAGCTGAGCTTCTGAGGCAAAAAGGAGATCAACATGGCACTCAAGACTCAGCAAATCGTTGACGGGTTGGGCTCTCAGGAAGTGGCTCAGCTGGTCCGCAGCTACAACGCCCTGCTTGTCACGCTCGACACACTGATCACCGGTCTCAAGACGGCGGCTGATGCGGCTGCGATCAACGTGTTGGCCACAGCAGCGGAGTTGACCCTCCAGGCCAATTCCTACAAGTTGGCTCTCTCTCCGTCTGTTCCGATGAGTCCGGCTGCTCCTCCTGTCTAGTAGCGCAGTGGTTCTATGATCCGGCGTCCAAATGGACGCCCGGCATGAAAATTCCCCCATGTGCCCCTCCCACCTTGGGGCTCTGACAACTGGAGAGAGTCATGACCAAGCCTGGTAGGCCCATTCACCCCACGAACGGAATCGGAACGGCGCCGGATGCAGCTACATCTCCGGCTGGGACAGAGATCTCGTTCGACATGGGGCCCAACAAGACTCGGCAGTCGACGTCGTTGGTGCTCATCACCAACCGTGCGGCTGCTGGTGGCAATAGTCTCGAGATCAGCTTTGCTGATGGAGTCGACGGTAGGTGGTTTTCAATCCCGCCAGCAACCACGATCCCATTTCCGGTGGTGATCCATCGATGCCGGGTTCGAGGCGCAACGGGAGCTACAACAGCCTATTCGGTAATGGGGATCATCTCGTAGTGGAGATGAGAGATGATTCTACAACCGGTTAGCCAGGGCACGTCAGCGACATATCTCTTCGGAAAGTTCCGTTGGAATAAGTTGTTGATTGGTCCGAAGAACGGGATCAATAAAACATTTACTACTCCGGAGGATTTTGTCCAGAGTGGCGAAAAGGTGATCCGGATTTACCTGAACGGGCAGAGATTATTTGAAGGCGTGTTGAACGATTACACTGTGTCCGAGAGTGGTGGACCCGGAACGGGATTTGACACCATTACGCTGGCTGTAGCCCCGTTGGGTTACGAGATCATAACCGCTGATTACTTGATCAACTAACTCAAAGGAGAGAGAAATGGGACGTACCTTCATTCGCCAGGATGCACAGATCGCACCGTCTGATGTCTACGACGATACGATCCCCCCGACCCTCGCCGCGTACGAAACCAACCCGGCGAATGTCGAAGACAACCTCAACCACCTGCGGTCTCAGATCCAGAACTTTCTGAACCGCAACGGTGCCAGCTTCCCCTCGGGCAACTGGTACGCCGATCTGACCCAGCCGACCGCGCTCGAGAACGGAACCATCCGAGGCATCGACGCGACCAACGCCGCGCTGCATGCCATCGAGAAGAAGCGCGTCCTGCGTGACGTGTTCCGCGTCGGCATCGATGTCAGCGTGACCGCCGCGCAGAACTGGGAGATTCTTGCCCTCGGTGAGCTGCCGACCAACACCACGGCAGCCGTTGGTGCGGTCACGACCAAGGGTACGGTCGTCGCTCACCACGCGGGCACGTTCGGCACGCACTCCCTGGATGAGGTCGCGGGTCCGCACGCCCTGAACCCGAAGAACCTTCTGACCATCGTGGACGCCAGCTCGGGCGATCCCATCCTCTCGGATGGTCGCCAGATCTGGGGTCTCATCCAGTCGGAGACCGCGACTGACGGTCACACGATGACCGGCACGACCCCCAACCGTGCTCAGATCTCTTTCGTGCGGCCCAACGCCACGTTCGATGATCTCGAAGCCTGCCCGGTCGTCGACATCGCGGGAAAATCGATCAACTACGCCACGCGCGAGCGCGTGTCCCTCGATGCTCTCACCGAGGCCGACTTCCTCAAGGGCGCGGTCACCGATATCGGTGGTGGCGCGGTCACCCCGACCCGTCAGGTGGCCTACGACAACCAGGGCACGACGCCGGTCAACGTCACGACCAACGCCATCCTCGATCTCGAGGGGGCTGGCCTGGAGTGGCAGGTCCGCGACGATCTGGAAGCGATCCTCTTCCGGATCATCGAGGGCTCGGCTGGCGGCACCAGCAAGGTTGCGGTCGAGGATGACGTCGATCAGTTCGATGTCGATGCGGTCGAGTCCGACTTCCTCAACGGCATCAAGGTCGATACTGGCGCTGCGGGCACCACGATCCAGGTCGGTGTCACCGCCAACCAGATCGACAGCGGCGGCGCTCTCACCGTGGCTACGGGTGGCACGGGCGACCTGAAGATGGACTCGGTTGGCGGCGAGATCCTCTTCGACGACACGAATCGCACGGGTTCCACTTGGACAGCCACGGCGGTCAAGCTCTCCGAGACCACGGCCGAGTGGGACGACTACGAGACCGAGTTCGGTGAGGTCTCGCTCTTCAACGCCATCGTCCAGGCGAGCAAGAAGGCCGCTCGGGTCAAGGCGTATGCTCAGCTCACGTCCAACGTCTCGGCCAACACCAACGTCACGGGTGCTGGCGGCAGTCCCAACCTCGATGCCCAGCTCCCGGACTACTCGGGGGTCGGGACCTTCGTGGACGACGTGGATGTGTACCTCAACGGCGAGCTGCTCCGCAACGGGGCGAACGCTGCCGCCAACCACGATGTGTACCCCGGCACCACCCCTGCCAACGGCGACCTCATGTTCGAGTTCGGGCTCAAGGGCACCGGCAGCAAGCCCGACCAGCTCTGCATGATCGTCTGGGGCAGCTAGTACAACTTGCACCCTGCAGGACCTGGTTGAGGCTGGGTCCTGCGGGTGATCTTCTGAGGTAAGGGCCGATGAACCTCGACAAGGCACAGCTCAAGATCGCGGTAGCGAACAACCTCGGGGCGGATATGGAAGATCGCCTTGAAGGTGAGATGAAGGCAGCACATGAGCTGGCTGGTGCAGCGCAGGCTCTGCGTCAGGTCGCGAAGAAGGTCCCTGCTGACCTGATCGCCAAGCTGGAAGCTGACCAGGAGGAGGGCGACAAAGCGATCAAGGACGGTCTCGAGGCACACCTCGTGGTGCAGATCATCAAGCAGTGGCTGACCCGCGCGGGCGACTACCTGGGGCACATGGCTGATGTGGAGCAGCAGAAGGCGGTCGCACAGGGCGGTCGCGCCTCGGGCCTCCAGGACGCCATGAAGCTCGTCAAGAAGATGAAGGACGAGGAGACCCAGAAGCTCCAGACCTTCATGGAGTTGTCGGCCAAGGGTGAAGAGGCAGTGCTGACGGCTCCTCGTACGGCGGGTGAAGCTGCTCGACTCGAACACGGGAAGGCCGCAGATCGAAAAGAGGCTGAGGAGCTTCCTGTTGAGGCTCCTGCCGCTCCCGAGAAGCCCAAGAGAAAAGGGCGGAAGAGTCGTGCCTGATGCCGGTTGATGGAACTGGCGTTCGTGGTGAGACTGTTGATGAGATCTTCTTCATCGACGGCACCGATGAGCCTGCCAACGAGGTAGGCACCGTCAGGTCTGTCAACGGCGAGTTCCACTTCCGAGACGCTCTCGGGATCTTCAATCCTCGTACCGGTGGCTCTGGCATCACCGAGTCCCAGCACGAAGCCCTCGACACTCTCGTTCACGAGATCGACGAGTCCAGCTACGATGAAGTGACTTACGGGTCTGGCAATCGTGTGTCGACCTACATTGTCTGGGAGACTGCCGCCAAACTGAAGAAGATCCGCGAGGAGCAGTACACCTACTCAGGCAACAATGTGTCGCAGTCGGTCACGATCCAGTACGACGGTACCGGAGCGGTGAAGATGACAATGACCGAGGTCTACGCTTATTCAGGCAACAAGGTGACCTCGGTCACGAGGACGAAGAGCTGATGCCTCTCATCCAGATCATCATCGATGATTCAACCTCGAAGATCATCACCGGAACCTACGAGTTCGACCGCACCAATGGTGGGACTCTGCTCGTCCCTTCGGGTTCTTCGTTTCCTGGTACACCGGCAGCAAAGGAGCTGTTCTGGCGCACCGATGAGAGCAAGCTCTACCGGCGCAACGATGCGAACGCCGCGTGGGTTGCGGTGGTCTCAGCGGTGGCCACTCACGCGACTACGCATCAGCCCGGTGGCAGCGATGCGATGGCGGTGGACGCTGCCGCCGGTACAGGATCTCTGCGCACCCTTGGAACGGCGGCAACAGCGGCTTGCGCAGGGAACGACTCACGCCTAAGCGACGCTCGCGCCCCGACGGCGCATAAGACCACGCACGAGCCAGGCGGGTCGGATGCATTGACCGTTGATGCTGTCGCTGGCACGGGTTCTCTTCGAACCTTGGGGACAGCAGCCACCTCTGCGTGCGCAGGAAATGATACGCGGCTCAGCGATGCACGCACCCCTGCGGCTCACTCAACCTCTCACAAGCATGGCGGCTCGGACGAGGTAGCTACTGCGACTCCTGCGGCCAATGCGATCCCTAAGGCTGACGCCTCCAGCAAGATCGATGGCTGGGTGACTGCGAATGCCGTGGCGGGCACTCCTTCACTTCGACAACTGGGCACAGGAGCAACGGACGCCTGCGCTGGCAACGACGGGCGGCTTTCAAATGCTCGGACCCCAACAGCGCATGCCGCCTCTCACAACGCCGGAGGCTCCGATGCGCTGGCCATAGACGCAGTGGCAGGAACTGGCTCCCTGCGTACTCTTGGGACAGCCGCGACTGCTGCTTGCGCTGGTAACGACAGCAGGCTCTCCAACGCGCGAACGCCTACGGCGCACGCCTCTTCTCACAATGCAGGAGGCGGAGACGCGCTCGCCATCGACGCCGCTGCGGGAACTGGATCACTTAGGACTTTAGGAACAGCAGCAACTGCTGCTTGTGCGGGGAACGATTCACGCTTGAGTGATTCTCGTACTCCTACGGCGCACGCTACCTCGCACAAGAACGGTGGATCAGACGAGGTGGCAACCGCGACGGCAGCGGCCAACGCGATTCCCAAGGCTGCTGCGGGCGGGAAGCTCGACATCGGCTGGGTGCCACTCGGGGCTACCAGCACCACTGTCTGCGTGGGCAACGACTCACGTCTCTCGGATGCTCGGACACCAACAGCCCATGCCTCCAGCCACCAGCCTGGAGGTGGGGACGCGATGGCCGTTGATGCTGTCGCGGGGACCGGATCTCTCAGAACGCTGGGCACGGCAGCGACCGCTGCTTGTGCTGGTAACGACTCCAGGTTGAGCGATGCTCGGACGCCAACGGCGCACGCCACCTCTCATAAGAGTGGCGGGTCGGATGCCATCAAGCTCGATGAGCTGGCTGCTCCGACGGACATCACGACGCTCAATGCCACGACTGGGCAGCACGGTCTTCTTCCCAAGCTGGGTGGGGGGACGACCAACTTCCTTCGAGCTGATGGCACCTGGGCCGCACCTCCTGGCGGTGCCTCGCCGGTCTTCGGTACCGAGGCACAGAT
>Ga0209287_10000130_pt1 | contig 47618 bp, 46 predicted proteins | sample PPLLak3cmMay2015_2_FD_187255 | JGI IMG/M metagenome (GOLD analysis project Ga0209287, IMG submission 187255) | Freshwater sediment microbial communities from Prairie Pothole Lake near Jamestown, North Dakota, USA - PPLs Lake P8 Core (1) Depth... | ecosystem: Environmental > Aquatic > Freshwater... | reverse complement strand
TGCCAGAAAATCGCATTCTTTCTGAGTCAGTCGGCGCATCCCGAATCCTTCGGATCCCATCACCAGCGCAATCGGGCCCGACAGGTCGATATCGTACAGCGGGCTTTCTCCTTTATGATCGGCGCCTACAATCCACACACCCAGCTCTTTCAATTCCCGTATGGTTCGGGCCAGGTTGGTCACCTGTATGAACGGGACTTTTTCCGCTCCGCCGGATGCCACTTTCCGTGCCGTATCGGTCAGCCCGACTGAGCGATCTTTGGGAGCCACCACGGCGTGCACTCCGGCCGCCGCGGCGGTCCGCAGGCAGGCCCCGAGGTTATGCGGGTCCTGCACGCCGTCGAGAATGAGGATTAACGGGGGTTCGCTGAGATTATCGACGATGATGTACAGGTCATCCTCGTTGAAGCCTTTTATCTCCGATGAAAGGTCGGCATGTTTCGGTTTTCGATCCGAACCCGGTTTGTCTCGTCCCGGCATTAGGTATATACCATCCGCTTAAAATGTTTTAACCGACATTAATCTTGTCGTCGGCGGTGCTTTTCTGCGAATCCAGTTTTTCGCGATATCTTACCGCGGCTCCGATAAAATCACGGAACAGGGGATGAGCCTTGGTCGGACGGGATTTCAGTTCAGGATGAAACTGCGAAGCCACGAACCAGGGGTGATCGGCCACTTCGATTATTTCCACCAGTTTTTTATCAGGAGAAATCCCGACCAGCTTGAACGATGTCCCCTCGAACATGCTGCGGTAGGCATTGTTGAATTCATAGCGGTGCCGGTGACGTTCCGATATCTTTTCCATTTCGTAGGCCTTGTACGATTTCGATTCCGGATCGAGAATGCAGTCGTACGCTCCGAGCCGCATGGTCCCGCCGAGATTGGTTACCCCTTCCTGGTCGGCCATCAGGTGTATCACCGGGTGCTTCAGTTCGGCGTAAAATTCATAACTGTGCGCGTCCTGCAAGCCGCAGACATTCCGGGCGTATTCGATTACGGCACACTGCATCCCGAGGCAGATCCCGAGGAAGGGAATATTATTTTCGCGGACATAGCGGATCGATTCGATTTTTCCTTCGACCCCACGCTCGCCGAATCCTCCCGGTATCAACAGCCCGTCGATTCCCGCCAAATTTTTCTCCGATCCGGTCTTCTTGATGTCTTCGGAAGAAACCCAGATAAGATCCACCCGAGCGTCGTTTTCAACTCCGGCATGAATGAAAGCTTCAATAATGGACTTATAGGCGTCCTTGAGGTAAACGTACTTGCCGCAGATGGCGATTTTTACCCGGTGGCCGGGATGCTTGATCCTGTCGACCATTTCTTCCCAGTCCGAAATATTAGCCGGCGGAGCATCTATTTTCAGTTGGTCGCAAATTATCTGATCGACATGGTACTGGTGGAAATTCACGGGAACTTCATAAATGGTTTCGACATCCACCGCCGAAATGACATTGCGCGAAGAAACATTGCAGAACAGCCCGATTTTCTTGCGGATCGATTCATCAAGCGGTTTCTCGGTCCGGCAGAGTAGAATCTGCGGTTGAATCCCGATTTCCCGAAGCATCTTCACCGAATGCTGCGTCGGCTTGGTTTTGACTTCACCCGCGGTGGGAATGTACGGCACCAGGGTCAGGTGAATGAACATGGTATCTTCCGGCTCGCTTTCCAGGGCCATCTGGCGGATAGCTTCGAGGAAGGTCTGCCCCTCGATATCGCCGACCGTCCCGCCGATCTCGACTATGACTACATCGGTTTCGGGGTCGGCTTTGGCCGGTTTGCGGATATGGGTCTTGATTTCTTCGGTGATGTGCGGAATCACCTGCACCGTCGCCCCGAGGTAATCGCCGCGCCGTTCACGGGTAATGACCGTATGGTACACCTGGCCGTTGGTGACATTGTTGTCGCGGGTCATGGTTTTGTCGAGGAACCGTTCGTAGTGCCCCAGGTCGAGATCGGTTTCGGAACCGTCATCCAGCACGAACACCTCGCCGTGCTGGAACGGGTTCATGGTTCCGGGATCGACATTGATGTAGGGATCACATTTGATCATCGATACATTCAGACCGCGCCGTTTCAGAAGCAGACCGATCGATGCCGAGGCGATTCCTTTCCCCAGCGCCGATACCACCCCGCCGGTCACAAAAATATATTTGGTACGTTTTTCAGACACCTTCCTACCTCTATCTGCTAAGATTTGATATTTTCCAGTCTTACAAGATCTTCGGGAGTATCGATGGAGTAAATCTTGCTCTTGGTCTTAAATAGTTTGATCGAGCCGCCGTTTTCGAGAATCCGCAGTTGCTCCAGCGATTCTGCCTTTTCCAGCGGAGTCCGGGGCCAGGAAGTAAATTCTTTCAGCGCCCCCCTCCGGTAAAAATAAACCCCGATATGATATAAATAGGGAAAGCCCCCCAGGCGGTTGCCGTTTATCCCCTGCAGAAACGGCACGGGGTACCTCGTGAACCACAAGGCGTTCCCCCGGATATCCTCGACCACCTTAACCCGGTTGGGGTCGTAGAGAGCGTCTTCCGATTCCACCCTCTTTGCGAAAGTGGCGTATTTAATGGAGTTATCAGCCAGCATCGCCTCGATAACCCGGTCGAATTCACGCGCTTTCAGGCCCAGGTTATCGGCCTGGATATTGATTATTATGGCTCCCCCGAGCTTTTGGGCCGCTTCGGCGGTCCGGTCAGAGCCGGTCCGGTGTTTTTTCGAAGTCCTGACCACGGCTCCTCCGAAATTTCTCACCGCCCGGATAATCTCGTCCGAATCGGTCGCCACCGCTACCTGGTCGATTCGATTGGCCCGGGAAAGTTCGGTATAAAGCCGTTCGATCAGAGATTTCCCGCCGATCGAGGCCAAAGGTTTACCGGGGAACCGCGAAGATCCCATCCGGGCCGGAATCACCGCCAGAACGCGAGATTTCACATTTTTCCCTTTCCGGAAAAACAGGGTAAAGGTCCTTTTAATATGCCTTTGTAAGGGTCGGAATTCGGCTTGAGAAGAGGTCCGAAATTTCGGTCGGATTTTCGGGGGCAGTATACTGTGGAGATGAAAACGCCGAATATGGAGCATTTTCTCAGTGGCACAAGTGAAGATACGGCAGACTTAAAAGTGAGTCAAGGTTTTTATTTTTTGGGGGAAGAATTTCATTTCCGCCAACTATTGCCGCATTGCGTCGCAAGAATTATCGGAAAAAAGGCGGCCGGGGGCCGCCTTTTTTTGTTTCACTGACACATTTTAACCCCCGCTTACTCAAGCTTTCCCACTCATGGCCGATACCTATACTGTTGTGTCATTTTGAAACAAAAGGGACTAAACAATCATGATTGAAACAATCTCCCCGTTTCAAACCAAAGAAACCGAAAACAGCCTTGTCGACAATTTCAACGACAGCACCGTCCTGTTCAGGCTAGCGCTGGAATTGTACTACGGCGAAAGTTTGTCGGATTCTTCGCGGGAATTTCTCGACAGTATGGTGCCGGAACCGGCAATTGTACTGCTCATCGCGGGAAAAAGATATCTCCATCCCGATAATTTCGAAACGGTTCCGATCCGGCTCGTGCGGGATTCGGTCATCGAAAACCGCGCCGGCATTTATCGCCGGCGGTTGCACGACGATTTTCCCGGTACGATGCAAAGCCCGGAACTCTGCGCCTCGCTGATCGGCAAGAATCGTCAGGGGGAAGATGTCGCCGCCGGGATTCTGTACCCGAACGGATGGAATCCTTCGGGAATCAACGAAGATTTGCTGTACTGCATCCTGTCGAAACTCCGCAGCTACTATGGCGAATTCATCTCATCGTCGGCGGTGTCGAAATTGACCGATCCCGGCAACATGTACCACTATGCCGTTGATAGCGGGAATATGAATGTTATCGCTTCCGCCGAGCCGGAAATTGCGGCCTTCCGCCTGAAATCACCCGATGGCAAACCGCGTCTGGATGAAGAGGTCGAGGCTCTGCTGCAGAGCAATTTCGAGACTTCGGACGAATCTTTCGGGTTGAAATTGAAGAACCTTCAAATATCCAATTTTTCGCTTCAGAGCTATAAGTACAGCCTGATAAGCTTTGAACCGGCGGAATATGAAAAGCATGATCGGAAAGAAATCGAAGGATTACTGAGCCATTTTTCGCATCGTTTGAATAACAAGCTCGGAGCGCTCACTACCGCTGCCGATCAACTGGCGAGCGAGCTGGGGGAGACCGTTGACGAGGACGATGTCGAGCTGGCAGATATTATCAAATCCGAATGTGCCTATGTCAACCGCATGGTTTACAGATTCAGCGATTACATCCGCAGCGGGGAAATTACCCTTTCCCGGCTTAACCTGGTTGAGCTGATACGCGATATTCTGTCCTCATACAAAGGTTCATCTCTTAAAAGGGGTGTCGAATTCAATTTACAGCATGATAATGTTGAAATCGTGGGGGACCGCGAACAGCTCAAAACCGCGTTCAAAGAACTACTCGATAATGCCGTCGAAAACGGGAAGATTATAAAAATCAACATTGCGCGAAATCCCCGAATAGAAATTTCCATAAATAACGATTTGACCGAAAAGAGATATTCGGAATTGACCTCGGAATCATTCGATCCTTTCGAACCGTTTCTTTCTCTCGATAACCGCCGCCTGGGAATGGGGCTCCCGGTCGCTAAAAAGATAATCGAACGCAACAGCGGGACTATCGAATTTAAACCGGAACCATCCACCGGATTGACGGTTACCGTCACCTTTCCGGAACAGTCATAAGGAGATTTTTAAGCCGTGCACAACTATACCCATAAAGTTGCGAGAATTCTGCTGGTAGACGACGACCTGGCTTTCCGGAAAACAGCCGAAATTCTTCTCAAAAAGGCCGGATATACGGTTCTCGCCGCGGACGGAGTCAAAGAAGCCACCGCAGTCCTAAGGCAAAACAGCTTTGATCTTATTATTACCGATTTGAAAATGAATGACGGCACCGGGCTGGACCTGCTCACCGCGGCCAAAAAGCAGGACCCCGATATCGGAGTAATCCTGCTGACCGCTTACTCCTCAGTAAAAAGCGCAGTCGAGGCTATCAAGCAGGGAGCCAGCGACTATATCGACAAGCCGTTCGACAACGAGGAATTCCTGCTTTGCGTGGAAAGAACCCTGGAACATAAGAATATGCGCGAGGAATTGAATTTCCTGCGTGAAGAAATCGCTTTTAAATACGGCTTCGACAGCCTGGTCGGGACCTCGCCGCAGATGGAAAACCTTAAATCTCTTGCGGCCCGGGTGGCGGCCACCGATATTGCGGTCCTGATAACCGGCGAATCGGGAACCGGGAAAGAACTGCTGGCTCGAGCGGTGCATTACCATTCCAACCGCCGCAAGAAAAAATTCGTCACCATCGAGTGTACGTCCATTCCGGAAAACCTTCTGGAATCGGAATTTTTCGGGCATATCAAGGGATCGTTCACCAGCGCTTACAGCGACCATAAGGGATTGTTCGAGGAAGCCGACGGCGGCACGGTATTTCTCGATGAAGTCGGCGACATGCCCCTGAGCCTGCAATCGAAAATCCTTCGCGTCCTCCAGGAATCCGAAATCCGTCCGGTCGGGTCGGCAGTCTCGAAAAAGATCGATGTCCGGGTCATCGCGGCCACCAACCGGGGTCTTTCCGCCATGGTGAAGGCTGGAGAATTCCGCGAAGACCTGTTTTATCGCCTGAATGTTTTTCCCATCAACATCCTTCCGGTGCGGGCACGCATCGATGACATTTCGGTTCTGGCGGAGCATTTTATCCTGCTCGAGAATAAAAAACGCAACGGCAACCCGGTTTCGATTTCGACCGAAGCAATGGAAAAGCTTATCCGCCACAGCTGGCCGGGGAATGTCCGCGAACTGGAAAATACCATCAAGCGAGCCATGGCACTCTGTCAGGACGGAAGAATACAGGCCAGGGATATAATTTTCATTACCTCGGAAAAAATGACCACGGCGCCGACCAACCGGATGACGGCCTTTCTCGAGGACGCCGAAACCCTGGAAGATTCCCAGCGCAAGATGATCGAGCAGACGCTGACCGCCAACGACTGGAATTATACCAGGACTGCATCGAAACTGGGCATCGGCCGGACGACTCTGTGGCGCAAGATCAAGAAGTACAAAATCGACCGTAAAGAGGAAGTTTCGACTTGAGCTGACAACACCACGAACGGGGGCAAATTATGTGTGGCGGCAGCATTACCACGGAATGGCAAAGAAGCCGTTTCAAAGAAACCAACCGCGGAATTTCGGACCGGCAGGCCCCGTCCGAAATCACCGCCCGGGCGTTCGATTCCATCCTGGGCAAGGCCCGCAATATCAATAAGCTGTTTTTTTCGTTTTTGAAAAAATTCAACCGTTATCTTCCCGTAAATCGCGCCGCGCTGGTAATATATTCCGGCCGTGATCGAACCCTGAAAGTCATCGCCTTGAAAGGGGAGACGGCCCGCGAGGGCCTGGCGCTGACTCTTCCGGTCGAAAACTCGTTATTGCACCGGGTGTACAGCAGCAGAGCGACATATACCGCCAGCCAGCCCTTTTATTTCAGCGGGAACTTTATCGAACGGAAAATCCTGCTTAGTCCCGATACGAAAGCGGTGATGGTGGCGCCGTTATTCGATGGCGGTGACATATTCGGGTTGATTTGCATCTCTTCGCCGCGCGAAGCGGCCTTCGAAAACTGCGATCAGGGAGTTCTCGATAAGGTGTTCCGTAAGCTGGGAATCGTGATCGGGGATATGGCCCCGGTATTGAATATCTGATCAGCTGTTGTCCAGCGGCAACGACTGCTGACGTTTTATTCTGATTTTCGCGCGATTGTGATCCATCAGTGATGTCGAAAAGACATGCCCCCCTTTTCCATCCGCAACGAAATACAGGTAATCGGTACTGTCAGGCTTGAAAGCGGCTTTGATGGCTTCGAGCCCCGGCGAATTAATCGGCCCCGGCGGCAGACCGTACTTTTTGTATGTATTGTAAGGCGATTCGAGCAGGCGGATATCCCGGCGGTTCAGGGGCCGATCCAATCCTCCAATACCGTAAATCACGGTCGGGTCCGCCTGGAGCATCATCCGCTTTTCGAGGCGATTATGATAAACCGAAGAAACCATCCCCAGCTCGGTATTGTCGGAAACCTCGGCTTCGATAATCGAGGCCAGGGTCATTACCTCTTCAGGCTTTAGGCCGTTAGGGGCCACCGAAGTGAACATCCCATCAGTCTGCCGGAAGAATTCCGAAACCATGATATCAATTACCTCCCCGGCGTCGATACCGTACCACATGCGGTAAGTTTCCGGAAACAGATATCCCTCAAGCGACGGCAGGCTGTAGCGATTTCTGGTGTAGGCGCTGTCGAACACCAGGCGCATGAATACCGCCGAATCCACCTGCAGTTGCCCGGCGAATATCGAGGCAATCTTCCAGGAGGGAAGTCCCTCGGGAATGGTCACCATGACCGTGGCGATATCCCGATTTTTGAATTTCTGGTATATATCCCAGAGCGATACTTTGCCGAAAAAATCATAGCGTCCGGGAGCAATCTGCTTGTCGATTTTCGACCGAACCACTATTTGACGGAACAGGTAGCTGTCCTTTAGAACATTCTTATTCTTAAGGCTGGTAATGGCGTCTCCGAAAGTATGCTCATCGTCGATTATCACCGATTTGACTTCATACCCGATATTGTAGGGATAGAAAATCTTGAAAGACAAATATCCGCCGGCCACGATAAGCAGTATCAGGACGAATCCGAACACATGCCAGATAGATTTCACCGGATTGGCCGCCGACTGGATCAGGAAACCGATACCTTTAATAATCAGCAATGGCACCCCCAGGATGAGGATAACGGCCGTAACCGCCCAGTACAGGATATATTCGTAGAACTTGAACCTGGCTTTATTTTCAGTCTTTTCGCTCATCCAAAAACCGCTGTAATATAATCGCCGCGGCAATGCGGTCGATTTTTTCTTTATCTTTACCGGTCTTTTTGCCATGTTGCTGTATTATTTTTCTGGCCTCCGCCGAGCTGTCACGCTCATCATAAGTATAAATCGGCAGATCGGTTATTTCTTCCAGCCGCGCGATAAATTCGTCAATCATTATACACCGTTCGCCCGAACTCCCTCCGTCCGGCGCCAGCGGATACCCGACCACGATTCCGGTAATTTTTTCCCGCCTGATATCATCGGCGATTTCCGCCAGAGCTTTTTTAAGCGATTTATAGGTAATGGTTTTCCAGGCCGAGGCTATTCGGCCGGTCGGGTCCGATTTGGCCAGCCCGATCCTTCGTTCCCCGAAATCGATCGCGAGATAAATCCTATCTGACATGCCGTGAATTTATGGCAGTAACAGGCCGAAGTCAAAAACTTTGACTCCAAAGTGCTGTTTAATCACTTTGGACCGGTGGGCCTTCCCCTGCTCTTGACTTAAATTACCAAAATATCTATATTTTATGGCTAAACTGCGAGAGTGGCGGAATGGCAGACGCGCTGGATTTAGGATCCAGTCCTGTAAGGGGTGGGGGTTCAAGTCCCCCCTTTCGCATGGAATTATGAAACCAGGAGTGTAATTTTGAAGTCTGAAATTGTAAAGAGCGACGGTCTTGTGCGGGAAATCGCGGTCGAAATCGATGTCGATAGAGTTAAACAGGAATTCGAAAAGACTTTCGGCGAGTATCGCAAGAACGCCAAAATAAAAGGGTTCCGCCCCGGTAAAGCCCCCATGAATGTCATCCGTCAGAAATTCAGCGAAGTGGCCCGCGAGGATGTTCTCGAAAAACTGGTCGAGGAATCATACCCCAAGGTTTTGCAGGAAAACAAGATCAACGCCGCTACCCACCCCACCTTCCCGGCGGTTTTCATCGAGGAAGGCAAACCGCTGACATACACCGCCCGCGTCGAAGTCATGCCGGTAATCACCGAAGTGAATTATAATGAACTGAAACTCCCTATCGACAAAGTCGAAGTCCGCGACCCGGAAGTCGAGGTGGTCATAGATTATCTTCGGAAAAAGCATTCCACCCTGCGCAAAGTCGACCGGGAAGTAAACAAAAATGATGTTGTCAAAGCCGATTTGACCAAGGAGGAAGATGAATCCCGCGTCCTCGATGAAAACGAATATAAGGACATGGAAATCGACCTCGGAAGCGATATCATCGTAAAGGATTTCAAAACCGCGCTTCCGGGGCACAAGGCCGGCGAAGAGGTGGAAATCCCGGTAAAATATCCCGACGATTACGGCAACAAAGCCCTTGCGGGAAAAGCGATTAAATACAAAGCCAAAATCAACGAAGTGAATGAACGAATCTTGCCGGAACTGAACGACGCTTTCGCCAAACAGATCGGAGAAACCGAAACCTACCTTGAGCTTCGCCTTAAAATCCGCGAGGATTTAAAAAAGCAAAAAGAAATGGAGATGGAGAAATATCACCGGAACGAGGTTCAGCGGCAGTTTATCGAAAACAACCAGTTCGGGATTCCGGAAGGAATGGTCCAGAATTATCTGGAGCGAACCTACGAGCAGCAAAAAAAGCAGAACCCGGATCTGGACCGGGATGTCTTCCTGAATTCCTATCGGCATATCGCCGAGAACGGATTGCGCTGGACCCTCCTTACCAACAAGATCTCCGAAAGCGAAAAAATTGAAGTTTCCCAACAAGATACCGAAACATGGATTAAGAGTTTTGCGGATAATTATAATATGACCCTGGAGCAGGCTCAGGAAGCCCTTTCCAAATCGGGAAAAATACAGGAAATCAGGGATTCCATCTTAGATGAGAAAATTATGGATCACCTGATGAGCAAAGTTACGTATTTCCCGTTGGAAGATATGAAGGATACCGAAAATAAAATGGACGAGCCCGAAGCTTCGGGAACTTCGACGGAGGATAATAAATGACACTGATTCCGATGGTCGTGGAGCAAACCGGTCGCGGCGAACGCGCTTATGATATATATTCCCGGCTGCTCAAAGATCGCATTATCTTTATCGGATCGCCGATCGATGATAATATCGCCAACCTGGTGATAGCCCAGCTGTTGTTCCTGCAGGCCGAGGACCCCGAGAAAGATATTTATATCTATATCAATTCTCCGGGCGGTTCGGTCACGGCCGGAATGGCCATTTATGATACCATGCAGTTTGTCAAACCGGATGTCGCCACCACTTGTATGGGGATGGCCGCATCGATGGGAGCTTTCCTGCTTGCGGCCGGTAGCAAAGGCAAACGGGCGGCTCTTCCGAATTCCCGCATCATGATCCACCAGCCGTCGGCCGGAACCCAGGGTCAGGTGTCGGATATCGTCATCATGACCGAGGAATTCACCCGCACCAAGAAACGCCTCAACCAACTTCTCGTCAAGCATACCGGTCAGCCCATCGAAAGAATCGAAAAGGACACCGACCGCAATTTCTTCATGTCGCCCGGGGATGCGGTCGAGTACGGACTGATCGACAAAATTTATGAAGTTAAACCGAAGGATATGTAATCCAAAGTGGCAGATAAAAACAATAATTCATCGGATGAAAGAGGCGGATCGCACCATCGCTGTAACTTCTGCGGAAAGCCGGCCTCGAAAGTGAAACGCCTCTTTGCGGGCTACGAAGCCTTCATTTGCAACGAGTGCGTCTCGCTCTGTTATGACATTCTCGATTCGGCCCCGGATGATACCACGCCGGAAGAGATCGTCGATGTCCCAAAGCCTTCCGAAATAAAGAAACATCTCGATCATTATGTCATCGGGCAGGAGTTCGCCAAGAAGAACGTTTCGGTGGCGGTGTACAATCACTACAAGCGTATTAACGAAATGCTGCGCTCCGGGAAAAACGAAGACGATAACGGCACCGAACTGGAAAAATCGAACATCCTGTTGATCGGCCCGACCGGAACCGGAAAAACGCTTATTGCCCGAACCCTGGCCAGATTTCTGAAGGTCCCCTTCAGCATCGCCGACGCCACGGTGCTGACCGAGGCGGGGTACGTCGGAGAAGATGTCGAAAATATTCTCGTCCGTCTGTATCAGGCCTCCAATTTCAACCAGGCCCGGACGGAACGGGGGATTATCTATATCGACGAACTGGATAAAATCGCCCGGACCGACGGTAATCCTTCCATCACCCGTGATGTTTCCGGTGAAGGCGTTCAGCAGGGGCTTTTGAAAATACTCGAAGGGACCATCGCCAATATTCCTCCGAAGGGGGGACGTAAGCATCCCGAGCAGTCTTTCATACCGATTAATACTTCGAATATTCTTTTCATCTGCGGCGGTGCCTTCGAGGGTTTGGAAAAAATCGTGGCGCGACGGGTCGGCAAGAAGCATGTCGGTTTCGACGCCGAGCTGATCAATGTCACCGACAAATCTCCGGATATCCTGCTTCATACCGAACCGCAGGATCTTCTGTCATTCGGCCTCATCCCGGAATTGATCGGACGACTCCCGGTGGTAGCGCCGTTACAGCCGCTCGACAAGAATGCTCTCTTCTCGATTCTCACCGAACCGAAGAACGCCCTGGTGAAGCAGTATCAGCGGCTGTTCGAGCTGGAGAATATCAGACTGACCTTCGAAAAAGAGGCGCTCTGGGAAGCGGTCACGATCGCCGAAAAGAAAAAGACGGGGGCTCGCGCTCTCCGTGCCATCATGGAAAAAGCCATGCTCGATATTATGTACGATTCTCCGGGAAAGGACGATATCGAAGAAATCGTCATCACTACGGATGTCATCAACGGAACCGGCGAACCGAAGTACGGTTACAGGTCGCAAAAGAAAAAAACGGCATGATGTATATCATGAATAAAAATAAAAACCCCGATTCTGTCGGGGTTTTTTTTGAGGAGTTATGAAAGAATATTACAGCCGCCGCGCCTCGGAATACGAACGGATCTATAACCGCGACGATCCCCCGCGCCAGAAAGAACTCGATATCATCAGGCAGAAAGTCAGGACGGTCTTCGAGGGTAAAAGACTGCTCGACCTTGCCTGCGGGACCGGCTATTGGGCGGAATATGCCGCGAAATCGGCAAAAGCGATTTTGGGAATCGATTTCTCTGCGGAAGCCATCGATATTGCACGTTCCAAGCAGTACGGATGCCCGGCCGATTTTGTGGTGGGAGATATGTACAACCTGCCGGTGAGGGAGCGGAGTTTCGATGCCGTCATGGCCGGATTTCTGTTTTCTCATGTGCCTAAAGATAGAATCGCGAAGTTCCTCGATGAAATGGCAAGAGTCGCGGCACCCGGTGCGTACGTTCTGCTTTTCGATAATATCCTGATGGATGGATGCGGCGGAGAATTGATTGTACCGGCAGACGATGAGAATACTTATAAGCTGCGGAGATTAAGCGACGGGACCGAATATCGGGTTTTAAAAAACTATTACAGGAAGCCGCAGTTGAACGGCATTTTGCGTAAGCATCTTGCTCCAAGCATATCCGTGAGTACCGATTTTATGACTTATTACTGGGTTGCCGAGTTAACATAGATCAAAAAAAACCGGCGGATTATTCCGCCGGTTTTACTCAGTAGCGTTAGAGGCTTATTTTACCAGGATCATCTTTCTGGTTTCGACAAATCCCTCGGTTTTCAGGCAATAGAAATAAATGCCGCTTGAATATTCTGAAGCTTTCCATTGAACCTTATATGCCCCGGCTCCGTAAAATCCTTTCGCGGCTATGTGAACCTTTTGTCCCAGTATGTTGTAAATCGCGAGTTCGATTTCCCCGGCGACCGGCAGACTGAAATCGATAGTTGTCGAAGGATTGAATGGATTGGGATAATTCTGCCCCAGCGAGTATTCCAGCGGCATGACGACTGCTTCTTCCGGCTTGTATAGAATATTCGGAGTCCCCAGCGGGATAAATCCGGCCGGCATCAGGCCACCTCTTTCCCAGGCGACCGGATAGTACCAATGCTGCCAGGTATAAGTCCCGCCGACATAAGATTCGGCCAGGTACTTGATAGCCTGGGTCAGGGTGGCGCCATCCGCGGAAACTATCGAATTCTGACTGATGCAAACGCCGGCGACGTTAATCATCATTACCAGTAAGTGTGATTTCACTTTCCCGCCGGTGGAGAAATCAGGATTATCCAGGTAAATGTCAACCAGGTCGTCGAAGTTCAGGGGACGGGGAGGATTGTCGACATAGGTAACCCCCTCGATCATGATAGCATCGCCGTCACCACGATTGTAGTAGTGATCGAAGATAGTCTGGCCGTATGCATCGAAATCGAGGTCCCGGAATATCGGAAGACCGTCCAGGATTTTCTGAAGATAACTCTGGATGTTCCAGTAGTTCAGCATTTTCCCGGAAACGCACTCGGCCAGGTTGAAATTAACTTCAACGTCCGCTCCCTCGAGTGCCACCATTACCATCGGGTCGCCATCCGGTTGGAATCCCATTGGAGCGATTACCGTGACCAGGTATTCTCCGGCCTCGAGTTCTCCGAAAACGTACCCCCCGGCGGGATCGGTTGAAGTCTCTTCGAGCAGGTCGCCGTCGCTATTGAAAAGGTGTACTTTAACGTTGCCCAGCGGATTTCCCGCTCCGGTAACAAAACCGAAAATCGAGGCGGGGCTGGAGCCTCCTTCTTCATCGCCGACGGCGGCAATTGCATCGGCTCCGCAATATTTCCTGACCCGCATCCAGTCCACCATGAAATTGCTTTCCGGGACGGTATTGCGGGCGTAGGACATCAGCCATGGGTACATATCCATGGTCGGTACGAATGGAGCCCCCAGCATTTCCGGCGCATAGTCGTCAATCGAGAAATCGACGGTTCCATCGGTTTTGCGGAAGATTTTATATTTATGCCATTCGGTATCGAATGGAATGGAAGTCGGCACATAGCCGGAATTGCTTCCCGCCGATGTCGCTTGCATGACGTAGTACGTAAGATCTGGCCAGTCGATCATCCTGATGACGTTGGTCCATCCCATATCGGCCGGTTTGTAGCCCAGTTCCGATGCCGCATTCCCTTCAACCGGACCGGGATTCATTCCCGCCTCGGGATGCATGGCAAATGCTTCCATCAGGGTTCCGTTGCCGATCAGTTTGTTGCCGCCCATCTGGACATAGCTATTGGGAACTCCGGTCATGGTCAGGATTCCACCGGAAACATCGACCGATGCTCCGACCCCGGTATAAAGAACCGACCATTTTGCCAGGCTGCCGTCTTCATCGAAAGTATCGATGAATTCGAAAACGTCTTCCGCCCCCGCAATCGGGGCTTCCATATATACCGGCATAGTAGCCAGCCCCATGACATAATTCCCGGTGGAACCGGGGCTGCCCGTATAGGCGAAATAGTACGTATCGCCGAAACGGGTAACGGCGCCGCGGAACGCATCATACTGATCCCAGGCTCCTGCTCCGCCCCAGTCGAGAATGACCCCCTGCTTTTCGAAAGTCATCCAGTCCTCTGTGACCGCAACGGCGGTTCTCCAGGGGCTGCTCTTCGAAGAGCTTACGGTGTACCCTATATAGTACACATCATGCAATTCGATCACCCAGGGATCGGCGACCGTTCCGGCGTCATATGATCCGGGCGGGCCGAAAGCTATGCAGGGATTGCCCGGGAATTTGGTATACGGGCCCATAATATCGTCCGCTTCGGCATACCCGATTTGTTCGGTCGTACTTCCCGAATCCCCCATGTACATCAGGATCCACTTGCCGTCGTTTCTCTGGAATACGTACGGCTCGTCAACGCGAAACGCTTCCCATGCCTCGGTAACGGTCAGGACCGGCCCCTGGTAGGTGTACGGACCTCCGATATCCGCCGAAGTCGCCACCGAAATAGGATAAGGCGCCCCCACGTTTCTATCGGCGAAGAAAATATACCACAACCCGTCATAGTACTGGATATGCGGAGCGTTGGTATTTGCCAGCACCTGCCCGTGCCACTGCCAGGAAGTATGGTCATTCGGATTGTCGCTCCAGACAAGGCCGACCGACGACCCGCCGCGGTACATCGCGAATACCATCCAGTAATGCCCGGTGACTTCATCGTACACGATGTTTTCGCCGAGAAGCTGAGAGCCGTTACCGGGATCTCCGTTCGGAATTATATAGGTTGGATATTTATCCCATGGTCCGACCGGAGGCATCTCCACTATTTCCGGTCCCGGTGGAGCCGGGTTGCCGTAATACAGATAAATCATGGTTCCTGCAGTGGGGATGCTCGGCACCTTAACCCATATGGAAGCATTCTGACCGTCGGGATCCCAAACCTCTATCCAGGACGGAATAACTGTGACTCCGTCAGCGGCAGTTACCCGGATATCGGATCCGTCCGACAGGGCATAGCTGAAATCGAAATCCTCTCCCAGACTGAATTGTACCTGATAATCGAAAAGCTCTGATTGGCAGGGGTTTTCAATTGCGATCCCCCTGCGGTATTGCCATCCTTCCATCCATTGGCCATTCTGTGCCGATGCCGGAATTGCAAAGGCAATAATAAATGCGACGGAAAACATGGCGAATAATACCCTTGTGATTTTGATAGAGCTCATAGTCCACTCCTCATTCTGCGGTTTTAGAAAAATCGTTTATCAACCGGAAAAATCTCTCGCCTGCCTCCTTTCTTGATATTATTCCGGCAAGTAAATAAATGCCGAAGAGCGTAAACTCACCCGGACCAAATAGCGGCCCGAAACAGAAATTATTTTATTCGGAACAATCCGGCTATTAACACGAAATTCTAATGTGCTCTTTTGATAGGAAATATTGATTGTCGCTCTTGGAAATAATAAGAAGTGAATCTGCTTAAGTCAAGCGAAAACGGTCCGGCTCCGGTATTTGAATGCCAAAAGGAAATTTACTGGGAAGAACTGATAAGGATATCGGGGCTGTTTTTGATGATCTGCTGCATGCCGCTCCGCTCGAAAATACACCAGATAGGATAAGTCCCGCCGACCGGCCGGCCATGGACACGGGAGGGGGTGATGCGCGAGGCGTACAAGGCGCGTTTGAACTCCGCGGCAAATCCCAGTTCGGGATACCCGTCGTAAATCGTTTCGATACTGAGGATTTTTCCCGTGCCATCGATCGTCATCAGGACTATGACGGTGTCGACCAGCCCCAGGGGATTGAAGGGATGCTTGATATCGAGCCCGCTAATCCAGAGAGGGAAATTGAGGGTTCCGGGATCGGGGTACCCTCCGGCCCGTGATGCCCAGCCGATTCCCTTGAGGGGGCCTTTATAGTTGTCGGATACAGCGCGGGTATAGGCATCGTCCCCCGGTCTGAACCTGGAAAAGTCCGGCAAATCGGATGAGCCATCGGGGACTATCAGGATATCCCCCTTTCCAATCAGGGTCGCGAACGACAGTAAGGCCCTGTCGGGTGTGTCAAGCAGCGGAACGGCTTCCCCGGAAAAAGATTCTGGCGATTCCGGAATCACCGATAATCCGTGTTTCAATCCGCCGGAGCCTTCGGGGTCTCTGTCGCCGAGCCCCTGTCCGTAATTTAACGGAGGATAATCGGTTAATACGACATCGCCGGAATCGATAATCAGCATTCGGGTCGGCTCCATGTTCCAAAAAAGGAATCCGCATGTTATTGCGGTCAGGAATACTGCCGAACAGGTGCCAATCAGGAAATTCCGCTGGTAAGTAGTTTTTAAGCGGTTTGCCGGCAAAACGCCTCCTCTGTATTGCCTATCTAAATAAACGAGGGGATAGAGGGATAAGATTCACTAATACCTGAAAATAGTCACCCTCGCAAATTTCCGCTCTCCAATAACAAAAACGTATCAAACCCCGGATTTGTCAAGATCGATTCCGGTTACCGGAATCATCGTTTAGCGGCAAAAAAAAGGCGGGTCCGGAGACCCGCCCGAGTAGAGGTGGGGTTGCTTTTATCAGTCTACGAGAACTTTTTCGAGTCGTTCGCAAATGTAATCGACCTCGGCGTCGCTAATTACCAGCGGAGGAGAAATACGAATCGTATGTCCGTGGCTGTCGTTGGCCAGCATATTCAGATCGAGCAGTTTACGGCAGAAGGTCATGGCATCGCCCGATTTGACTTCAATACCGATAAACAGCCCGCGCCCGCGAACCACCTTAACATGACTGGATCGGGAAGCGATTTCTTCGATGCGCTTTTTCAACCTGGCACCGACCTCTGCCGAACGCTCCGAAAGATTTTCTTCTTTGAAAACCGTAAGAGCGGCGATACCGGCAACGCAGGCCAGAGGATAACCGCCGTAGGTTGATCCGTCGCTCCCGGCCCTGAATACCAGGTCCATCAACTTGCTATTGGTAACCATGGTCGATAGCGGAACCATCCCGCCCGAAATGGCCTTACCCAGGATAATGGCATCCGGAATAACCCCTTCGTGCTGGAAACTGAAATCTTTACCGGTCCGGCCCAGACCGACCTGGATTTCGTCGAAGGTCAAAAGGAGGTTGTGCTCATCGGCGATTTCGCGAAGGCCCTTCAGGAAGCCCGGCGGAGGAATATACATGCCCCCTTCGCCCTGCATCGGTTCCACCAGAATGCCGCAGGTATTCTTCGTAACCAGTTTCCTGGCGGCTTCAATGTCGCCGTACGGTGCGGATACGAATCCGGGAGTAAGCGGGCCGAAGCCTTCTTTATATTTTTTCGAAGTCGAGAACGATACCACTGTGATCATGCGGCCATGGAAGTTATTATCGAATACGATAATCTCCTGTTTGCCGTCTTCGATTCCCTTTTCTTTCCAGCCATAATAGCGCATCAGCTTGATAGCCGTTTCGACCGATTCCACGCCGCCGTTTTTGTTGAGAGCCTTATTCCCGTTTTTGCCGAACCGGGGGCCCATCTGCGGAACCAGCGTGCATAGCTTTTCCAGGAAATTGGAAAGGACATCGGTATAGACCACATTGGAAATTACCGACCCGTAACCCCCTTTAAGGGCGTCTACGAGAGCTTGAACGATTTTCGGGTGGTGATGCCCGGGATTGGCTGCGCTATATGCCGAAAGGCAGTCGAGGATTTTCCGTCCGTCGACGGTATACATCCAGGCACCTTCCGTCTTTCTTATAATCGCTTTCAGTCGGTTGTAGTGGTGGGCACCGTAAATCTCATCCAGTTCGAAAATGCGGTTGTCGGGCACGTTCGAAAAGCCGATTATCGGTTTGTTTTCAGTAGCTAAGGCCATACTCGCCTCCTTTCCGCAAATTTATTTTAGCCCAATAATATAATATCAGGAACGCTTCTTGGCAAGGGGGAGTTTCAGGGATTTTGTGAAAAATGTAACTAACTCCGAGTGGGCCCGGCCGGTTCTTTGCTTCGATCTCGCCTGAACCTGCTATCCGGGTTCTCCTCGAAATCAAAACTGGTCACAAACTGGTCGACCCAGCGAAAGATATCGTGATTCCTGATCGCCGCCCGCATCCGGTGAATACGATCCTGCTGCTCGTCATTCCCCATAAAATGCGCCCGGTGGATGGCCTGAGCCACTTCCTCGACATTGTAAGGATTGACCAGGATTGCCCCCACATTGAGTTCGCTGGCCGCGCCGGCGAACTCCGACAAAATCATCACACCCCGGTCGTCGATACAGGAAACACAATATTCCTTGGCGACCAGGTTCATCCCATCTTTCAATGGAGTAATCAGGGCGATATCAGCCGCGCGATAGACTCCGAACAGGCCGGTTTTGGAAAGGGTACCGTAGATATAGTGAATGGGGACCCAGCCGTGTTCGGTGAATTCCCCGTTAATACGCCCCACGGTTTCGTCGATTTGTTTTTTAAGTGCTTGATATTCAGGAACTTCCGTCCGGCTCGGAATCACCAGTTGAACCAGAGTGATTTTTTGCCGCATTTCGGGAAATATTCTCAGGCATCGTTCGAAAGCTTCCAGCCGATGTGGAATACCCTTGGTATAGTCCAATCGGTCTACCCCAAGCATGATTTTCTGTTGCGGGAATTTTTCGTGGAACAGCCAGGCGGCGTCAGCTACTTCTTTGGACCGGGCGAATTCGAACATCTGCTTGAAATCGATACTGATCGGAAACGCCCCGATACGGGTGATATGATTATTATAGCGAATGTAGGGGAATTTGCGGTGGTGACTGATCTTGGCCTCGGGAAGCAGATGCCTCAGGCACTGGATAAAATTGCGGCGATCCCGTTCGGTCTGAAATCCCACCAGGCGATAAGATAAAAGCCCTTTGATAATTTCCGACCGCCACGGGAGCTTGATGAAAATGTCTTTGGGGGGAAACGGGATATGCAGGAAAAAGGCGGTGTCGGTCATCTCCATTTCTTTCAGGAAATGCCCCGCCATAAGGAGTTGATAATCCTGAAGCCAGATAAAATTCCCTCCGCCCGTAATATCCATGACAGCCCGAGCAAACTTGTAATTGGATGCCTGGTAAAACTCCCAGTATTCGGTTTTGAAATTACAATGGTCGAGCAAATCATGAAAAAGCGGCCAGATGATTTCGTTGGAGAATCCCCGGTAATACCCCGAAATCTCATCTTCCGTGAGATCGACCATATTCAATTTAAAGCCGAACTTCGACGATTCCTCCTTCAACAGGTCAGCAAGTTCCTCATTTATCGGAGCCCCCGGCCAGCCTATCCAGTTTCCGCCGCGATCTCTCAATATTGGAGCCAGCGCGGTAACAAGCCCCCCGGTCCCGGGGTTGACCCGGTAGTGGCCTTCTTCCAGATCGACCCTAATAGGCAGCCGATTTGAGACTATGATTGGTTTTAAATTGCCGAATTTCATTATTTGTCGTTTTCCAGCCAGAGGTCCAAAAATTGCAGCAACTGCTCGGGTGGTTTTATCCAGAAGGAGGCTGCCGTTTCCCGGAATTCCGGCCTGACCAGAATTCCTGCCGCCCCCCCGGGAAGAGCCGTAAAGGCGTCTTCATCGGTAATATCGTCTCCGAGATAAGCGGTCAAAGGAGGCTGCAGATAACCTTCCATGATTGATTTAACTACGCTTCCCTTATCGAAGCCGGGCAGCCTTAATTCCAGGCCGCCGTCGAATTCCGAAATGGTCAGGGGAGCATGACTTTGTATTTCTTTCCAATTATGCATAATTTTCCGTTTGATTTCAACCGCTTTGTCTTCTTCGACTCCCCGAAAGTGAATCGCCAGCGAGACCGGTTTCTCCTCGAGGTAATCATCAAACTGGTTATCCGCGATATATTCGCGAGCGTTCTGGAGAGCCATGGTCAGTTTCGGATCGGCGTTTCTCATGCTGTAGCTGCCGTCGGGATTGAGGCTTTCCCAGCCGTGGCTGCCGTAAATTTCGGGAAGGAGATTGATTTTCAAGAGGGGCTTGATATGTTCGATCACCCGCCCCGTTACGATTATCACGCGGGTGGTATTCGAAGCTACCAGCTTTTCCAGGCGTTCTTCGACTCCGCTGTAGGGATAAGCCTGCTGCCGTTCTTCAACGAACGGGGAAAGGGTCCCGTCGTAATCCAGAAGCAGAAGACGGTTTTTGGCCTGCTTCAGTCTTTCGAAAAAGCGATTTAAACCTTCGGGTAAATCCATGATAAAGCCTATGCGGCGGCCATCAGACGGTTGTCGAAGCCCTGTTGCAGGCCGACCATAAGCGTAAGATACTCACGAAGGTGTCGAGTTAAAAGGAAATTTTCGCGTGCGAATTCCCGTCCCTTGTTCCCCATCACCTTTATCAGTTCGGGACGGTTCAGCAGGTAACGGATTCGTTGCGCCACCCCTTCGGGGCTGGATACCAGGAACCCGGTATGATGATTGATAACCTGCAGACGGATTCCGCCGACATCGCCGCCGATCACCGGTTTCCCTTTCCAGAGCCCCTCGGTAACGGTCAGCCCGAAACCCTCCCGTGTCGATTTCTGAATGATGATAGTACTGGCTCTCTGCAGCGCATTAATGGTGCGATGGGCGTCCGGAGGCAGCAGCAGAATATGAATATCGGAATCTTCCGCCGCCGCTGCCTGCACTTCGTTCAGCACCTCGGCCCCTTCGGGATCGTCATCGGCGGTTCCTCCCGCCAGAATCAATTGCACCGGCGAAAATTTCTTCACCAGTTTGTATGCGTGTATCACGCCGAGCGGATCCTTGAAACGATCGAAGCGCGAGACCTGGCAGAGAATCGGGACGTTCCGCTTGAGCGCGAACCGGTCGAAAACCGCATCGATTTCTTCCTGAGGTAATTCGGTGTTTTTTTCGCTTAAGGGATCGATGCTCGGCGCCACCAGGAACTGCGGGTGCGGCATCGCCTGAGAAAATGCCGCCATCGAAAAGATGCTGGCGTCGTACTGTTCGACCAGCGGCCTCAGGAATTTCCACACTTTGCGGTCGGGTTTGGAAGCATCGATGTGACAGCGCCAGATCCATCTTCCCTTGCGGTTGGGACAGAACTCCCGAAGCATCGCCGGTTGCGGGTCGTGGACGATGACAAAATCCGCTTCTTCCAAAATCGGGCGGAGCTTTTCGGAGTTGGACCGATTGGTATCTTTGTAGGCATCGAAATGATTCTGCTTGATCGGAACCTTATTCCCCTGCAGGCCGTTGTGGAACATCTTGGTTACATTGAAAAAGGGCTCGTTTCCCTCGATGACTTCCCACGAGGCCTCGATCCCCAATTCCCGCATGAACGGGATCATCCAGGCGAGGATTTCCGCCACTCCGCCGCCGGTTTTGGTGGAATTGACGTGAACCGTCTTCTTGCCCCGGAGATGCGAGGCCAGCTGTTCCAGTTGATGCAATACCGGCTTACCGACTATTTGTTCGTAATCCCTTAACGATCTTTGAAATGTTCCGGTCATAGAGATTTCATCGCCTCTTCGATAGTGGTGCAGAGTTTTTTCTGAAGTTCGCGCAGACTCATGAAATAAAAATCGATATTCCCGATCGCCTCGATTACCTTGTCGTAGCGCCCCGGCCAGTTTTTCAGCCAGTGCGAAAAGTCGTCACGTTGATCCTCGGTTCGCCGCCGCGCCTCCCAGAAATGATAGTACAGCGAACTGGTGGTCATTTCCGATATCACTTTGACCAGTTCCGAAGGCTTCGAAAAGGAATGTCCGGTTTCGAATACTACCGTGGTAGCCCGAAGGAAATGAAAACTGGAGCCTTCGTCCACCCAGGCGATATAAGAGATTTCGGAAAGATGATCGTCGATGATATCCAGGACCGCCCGGCGCAGCTCCTCGAAATTGGCGAAAGCGTACGGATCGAGGATTTCCAGGCGCTCGGCCAGGACGTGATCATGGAGGTCTCTTCGGGCCCAGCGGGCCAAATCGTTGTGAAATTCAGGATCGTCAAACGAGGGGCGCAGCACCGTCTCGCAAAAATGATGATAAATCGATTCAATCGGGCACGAGGCTACTCCCTGGCGGAATTCGCGGAGGTTCATGGCCGGAAGGCCGTTACCTGTCCGTGTAATCAGGGCGCAGTCTTTTATTTCGAACGGAGCGACCACAATGTCTCCGTTTTTCTCCAAGTGCCCCCTGTTATTGGATTTCGCCTTTGCTTGATTTATTTTTTTGTTCTCAACTGCTTTGTTACTCACGAAAATCCTATCGGTCGAGTTGATTTCCCCTGTTATTTCTATCGGCAGTCAGGCGATTTGTTGAACCCGATAGCTGCTGTAATATCATAACAGGCATAAGCGCCAGCGGTTTCAATAAATGTAAAATTATTTGACTATCTCGCTGAATGGAGACGGCTCAGTCCTTTTTGGAGGTCGTCCCTTTCAACCGATAGGTCAGAAGAGCCAATAGCGATACTATCGCCTCTACTATTGTAATGAAGAAGCGATTTGCAAAAGCAATCAATGTCGCCGATGGAAACGGCATAATCACCTGCATAATGGCCGCCAAGATTGCTTCGCGGACACCCAGCCCTCCCGGCGCAATAATTGACAAATATCCGATAACATAGGAGGCGATGTATGTTCCCGCCGCAAAACTATAGGATATTTCCGTTTCGGGAGAAACGGCGACAATAAACAACTTGAAGGATATCCCCATGAGAATCCAGCTGACCAGGTATACCGCGAAAATCGCCATGCGGTTTAGAAAAGAAGGATTGTAGGATACTTCATCCTTTTTCAGCATGCAAAGGGCAAAGTTCAATAACCGGCCGATTCCTCTGGGCATGAGGAAAATCGCGAGGCAAATTAAAACCAGAATGGCCGCAAAGATATAAAACAGGTTCCCAAGGAATTTCAGCGATTCGAATTTCCCGGGATCCCCCAATAAAAGCGGGATCAAGAGAAACGCCGCCGGAAGATAATAAATCTGGGCCAGCGCGAATGAGGCCAGAGAAACCGATGAAGGTATGCCGATCTGATTGGCCAATCCGACCATTCCGACCACCTGCCAGATTTTCCCGGGAATATATCTACCCAATTGTGCCAGATACATGACTCGAAAGGAACCGATAAAACCCGGCTTCAGTCCGAATCCGAAAATTATCAGTCTCCAGGCCTGGGTCAGGAATAAATATGCTATAAAAAATGTTGCGGCAGATAAGATTAGATAGGGCCAAGCGATTTTCCAGTCCCCGGAAGCGATTTCGTTCCAGTTGTTATCTAATTGTCGGACAAGGAAATAGACTATTATAGCCGTCGCTGCCCAGCCGAGAATTATTTTTATTATTTTGGTCTTTTTGGCCATCTGCAGGGAATTCTACAGGCAAAAGGATTTCCGGGCAATATTTATTATTGCAGATTCCGTAAATTTGCGCATATTTGTGGAACTCTGAAAAATCGTAGAGTGTTTAAGATTTAAAGCTTGCAGAAACAAGACAATTTTAGTATACTATATACTACCCAACATCATAACCGTTTTAGGAGGATCCTGTGAAGAAGTTTTCAATCTTTGGCGTGACACTGATTCTTGCCGTGGCATTGATGGCCCTCCCGGCGGCTGCCGGCAGCAATTGCTCGTCCAAGGCGAGTGCAAACGCCGAGGCCAAATCGTGCAGCGGAACGGCCAAGACCACAACTGCCGACGCGACCAAGTCCGGCGAAGTCAAGGCTGAGATGGTCAATGCGACCGACAAGAGCACAGCCTCATCCTGTGCCAAGACCTGCGGCGTTGAAGCTGCCATGGCCTGCGGAGCGGCCAAAGAAACCAAGACCGCCGAGAAATCCGAAGAAGCCAATGCTCAGATGGCTAATGCCGGAGCTTGCCCGGCTACCGGCAAGTGCCAGAATATCACTCTTGCCATCAAGGGTATGACCTGCACCGGTTGCGAAGCTATGATCACCAAGGCTTTGATGTCTGAGGAAGGCATTTATAAGGTCTGCTCGATCGACTATAAGGCCGGAACCGCCGAAGTCTGCATCGACCCGACCAAGATGGAAAGTGCCAAGCTGGCCAGTTTCGTAACGGGGACCGGATACGAGGCGACCGTGACCAACGCCGCGGCCGTTCATGAGGCCGGTTCTTCCGAAGCCAAGCAGTGCGGCGCCAAGACGGCTGAGATATCTACCGATAAGAAAGCCGATTACTAAAATTTGCTAACATAGTAACTCCTTTGATTCTATAAGAGGGGGCGGGAGCTTTTCCCGCTCCTTTTTTATTTGAATATATACAGTTGCCCCGGCGTCTGATCGATAGTATAATTGATGACTATGCGCAAAAGCCTGTTGTTGATACTTCTGCTGGTCTGGCCGCTCACGGCCTCGTTCGGCGCCAAATACGCCGGCGAACCGTTTTCTTTGGGAGTGGGAGCCCGTCCGCTTGGCATGGGCGGAGCCGCCGTGGCCGGGCCGTTCGACGCCTCGACCGCCTACTGGAATCCGGCCGGTATGAATTATCTTTCCGGGCATAATCTCATCGCCATGCATTCCGAGACCTTCGGGTCGCTTCTGAATCACGACTTTGTGGGGTACATACGCAACCGTGACGACAGTGCCGGTTCCATAAGGGCATACGGCTTTTATTTTTATTATCTCGGCGGCGGAGGAATCAAGCTGACCGGCTGGGACCCGGTACGAAACCGTCCCTATGTTATCGCCGAAGCGACCCACGGAGACTACCTGCTGGCCGGTTCTATTTCCGGGAAGATAAAGAATAAGGCAGATTTTGGGGTGACCGCGCGAGTGATTTATCGCGATGTCGGCGGAGCCGTCAAAGGATACGGCCTCACCGCCGATTTCGGATTATTATACGATATCCATCCAAAAGCACGCCTCGGCTTAGCTGTCACTGATATCGTTTCGGGATTTATTCGTTATTCCGACGGACATGCCGAATCGATCAATCCCACGGTCAAACCCGGATTCATGCTGCATCATGAAATCGATGAATTCACGGTATTAATCGCCGGATCCGGAGATATCAAATTCGAAGGCATCAAGTACGGCGCCCAATTCTGGGCGGGGAATATTTCTCTGGATACTCACTGGGGTATGGAAGTCGGCTATCGCGAAATGCTGTTCGGCCGGGCCGGGTTCGATATCGGGAATTTCACCGGGGGCATCGGGATGGATTTCCGGCGGATTACGCTCGATCTGGCCTACCTCCACAATTCCGATTTCGACGATACTTTCCGGGTCAGCGCCGGCTACCGGTTTTAATAATCAATAACCCCCAATACCGCTTCTATTATCCACTTATTTTGTTATATTCCGAATAGTCGTTTCACGATTTACTGCGGAATTCGTCAAAAGTGTATATCCAATAAACAGGGGAGGTCTTATGAGTATTCGGGCTGATTATGTAAAATTGGCCGCATTGTTTTTACTTCTCGTCTTTGTTTCATCGAGCACTTATGGCAGGAGTCTTTTCGATCCCGAAGAGGGGATGTCTAAGGCGACTACTTCATCTCAAAGCAGCGATCCTTACGTAACAATCGGTTTTCACAATGTCAACGACATGGGATTATCGGTCACCAACAAGGGGCAGATAGGTTTATGGGGGCAATCGTGGCAAAATCCGCTGAACGCGTCTGAAACCGCTCAATCGCTGGAATTCCCGCGCTCGACCGGGAAACAGCATCTATTCGGCGGGGCGCTCTGGGTTGGGGCTATTGTTAACGGCGACACCCTGGTCTCAGTCGCACGTGATGGCTGGTTTGTAACCCAGGAAATGTGGCCGGATGAGGCTCCGTACGGCGATATGGAATACCTTTCAATCGACAACGGCGACATCGGAGCGGTTTCAAACCAGGATTTCATTGCTGTCTATACCGATACAGTAATAAATCCGGCCCTTGTTCAAAACGACCCGTTCGACGGCAGGCCGCATGTTCCTCTCGGGATAGAAGTCACTCAGAAAAGCCATGTCTGGGATTACCCATATGCGGAGGATATTGTCATTATCGAGTACTTTATTGAGAATATCGGTTCGAATATTCTCGAAGATTGCTATGTTGGTATTTTCTGGGACGGAGATGTTTTTTCCGGAAATCCCCAGCAGGGTGATTTCCTGGACGACGTTGCCGGATTCCGTCATAGTGTCGAAATTGGGGATCCTGCCTGTTCCTTCGAATACCCGATCGACCTTGCTTATATTATTGACAATGACGGAAAAGACTATGGTGACGGATGCCCATATGATGCAAACAGCCCAAGAGACGGAGCCGGGGTCAGGCTCCTGGCTTCTCCGTCCGATTCAATTTTTTCCAGTTTCAACTGGTGGATTTCCAATTCAAACGGAGCTTTGGATTTTGGTCCGCGTAAAGCAGGCACCGTTGAAAATCCCTTTTATGATTTCGGGGGACATCTCGGAACACCGTCAGGAGATCGCAGTAAGTACTATATGATGAGTCATCCTGAGATCGATTACAACCAGCTTTATGCCGCGGTCGATCATACCGCGGACGGATGGCTGCCTCCGCCGTCGAATGCGGTGGATTTTGCCAACGGATTTGATACCAGGTACCTATTATCGTTCGGCAAATTCACTATTTACCCGGGGGAAGTACTTCCGATAGCTATCGCCGTTGTAGGAGGGAAAAATATCCTTACCGATTGCGACGCCTTCAGTTCTCTCTATGATCCCAATAATCCGGATGATTTCTACAATACTCTCGATTTCAGCGATATCGATATGAATGCCGTGTACGCCTCCTGGATATATGACATCCCCGGGGTCGATACCGACGGCAACGGCGATTCGGGCCATTACTTCGTCTGCTGTCTCGATTCCGCATTAATTAACGGCAGTTGGGAATGCACCGTGGCCGATACGGTGTATTATAAGGGCGACGGTGTCCCGGATTTCAAGGGATTCCTCGATACCGTCTACGTCGCCATCGACCAGCCGCAGCTGCACTGGGCCGACGGCAATATCGCGGTTCCCGAAGACCTGACTATAACCCTGACCGATATTTCGCTGCAATTCAATCCCGATATCGTCGAGGGAGCCATGGTACAGGTGAACGGCATTGCCGCTGCGTCGGTTAGTACGATCGACGAAGAAACGGGCGACAAATTAGTGGTCACGGTCGACAAGGCCTCGTTCGTTTCCGGCTACGGAGCGGTTTGGGATAACGAAACGTACGACTATCATGTGACCGGCAGTCAATCCAACGGCTTCATGTTCGATTATATCGGAAAGGTTAATATCCAGGGCCATATCGCGGGCGATGTAAACCTCGATAACGTTTGCGATGTCCTGGACGTAATCTATGTGATAAACTATAAATTCAAGAATGGCCCGGCGCCGCTTCCGGTCGAAATGGCCGGGGATGTCGACGGTTCGGGGATGATCAATATTCTGGATATCCTGTACTATATTAAATTCCTGTATAAAGACGGTCCGGCCTTGTACCATCCGTAGCCGACTATTAGAACGGTCAGGCGAAATACTCCGGGTCTTCCCGGAGTGTTTCTTTTTGTTCACCCGGCATTTTCTCCTGAATCGCTTCAGGGTGTTAGTGATGGACTAATTACATCCATGAATATTTTTCAGGCCGGGCGTAATTTTTTTATCAGCTTTATAAAAGCGCCGCGTATCAAAATTCAGAATTTAAACCCAAACCTTTGAGGACTTATGAAGAACCCGGGACTGAAGCCTGCGGCGGGACTGTTTGTGCTGGCATTTTCCGTCTTTCTCTTAGTCTATTCCTGCGGATCGCAATCGATCATGACGGAACAGGAAAAAATCGCCCGAGGCAAGTACCTGGTTACATCCAGCGGCTGCGGCGACTGCCACAGCCCGAAAGTAATCCGGGGGCAGGGGCCGGAGGAGGACGGCAGCCGTCTTCTTTCGGGACATCCTTCCACGGAACAAATGCCTGCGATGCCCGACGGCGCTCTGACCATGACCGGATGGGTCGCGGCGACCAATATTCACCTGACCGCCTGGCTCGGCCCGTGGGGGATCAGTTATGCCGCGAACCTGACGCCGGATGATTTAACCGGAATAGGGGCATGGACGGAAAAGGCTTTCATCAACACCATGCGTAACGGCAAGCATCTTGGGACCGGGCGGCAGATATTGCCTCCGATGCCCTGGCAGAACTATGCTCAGATGACCGATGAGGATCTGGGAACCATTTTCGCTTATCTGAAATCGTTACCTCCGGTTCGCAACCAGGTTCCTCAGCCGGTTTCGCTGGGCGAATTGACTTCGAATCGTTAGTATTCTTCTCGGCTTATAATCAAGCGGGCCCCTCCAGGCCCGCTTTTTGTTTGAAAGAAATTATCATCCATCATATTGTATAGAAACGGAGTTCCAGCAATTCCCTCGATAATTCGGCTTTACAATATTTCCAGAATGCGGTATTATTAACGACAAGGGAGGTATTTTCTATATACATATCTGATAATAAGTTATTCCATTAAATTCAATTTGGGGAGTGCGGGTCATGGATATAAGTTTATTAATAATATCAGGGCTTATAGTCGTCTTAGTGCTATTGGCGTTTTTTTCTGTAAGAGTTTCCAAAAAGCTTAGGACTTACGATCTCAGGTTTTCCAAAATTCTTGACGTTGATCAGGAATATGATCGCGTAATGTCAGAAAAACGTGACATGGAAGAATCTATTGCCAAGCTACGGGAAGACTACCGCGCGAAAAAAGCAATTTTCGATCAATTAGTACAAGAGGCGGCTATATTTAATGAAGAAATTGAATTGGCGGAACTCGGATTTTATAAGCCGCATTATGAATTTGATACCTCGGATGAATTTAAGAAAAAACTCGAAGCAGTAAAGTCCAGGCAAAAGGCAATGATTTCTGAAAAGTCAGCGATATATTGTTCGACCAAATGGTTTGTGGAAGGCAGCGAGGCAAAAGGTCGCACGATGATCAATAGGGGAATTCGTTTAACGGCTCGTGCTTTTAATAATGAGTGTGATGCTGCTATTTCAAATGTACGATGGAATAATGCCATACGAATGGAAGAGAGAATTACCAAGGCATTTAAATCCATTAATCAGATGAATGAATCTAACGCGATTATTATAACATCTGATTATCTTAGATTAAAGTTGGAGGAATTGCATTTAACTCATGAATATAAAGAAAAATTACAAAGAGAAAAGGAAGAGCAAGCGGAAATTAGGAGGCAGATGAGAGAAGAGGCTCAACTTAAAAAGGAAGTTGAGCAAGCCATTAAAGAAGAGGAAAAATATGAACAATTACTTGCTAAAGCCAGGTCTGAGGCAGAAGCGGCAACAGGCGAGAAGCTTGAATTGTTGCACGAAAGGATCACAGTTTTGAGCAAAGAGCTAGAAACTGCCCATGAAAAAAGCGAAAGAGCAAAATCAATGGCAGAGCAAACAAGGGTTGGGCATATATACATTATATCTAATATTGGATCCTTTGGTGAGAATATATATAAAATTGGAATGACTAGAAGATTGGATCCGATTGAACGCATAAATGAATTAGGCGATGCAAGTGTACCTTTTTATTTCGATGTACATGCAATGATTTTTTCAGAAGATGCACCAAATCTGGAGAAGTCATTACATAATATGTTTGATTCAAACAGGATTAACCTCGTTAATAGTAGAAAAGAGTTTTTTAATGTAAATTTGTCAGATATTGAAAAAGCAGTAAGGCAGTTGTCGAAGGATGCTGCATTCATTTATACTGCGGAGGCAAAGGAATATAAGCAGTCGTTGGCTATCCAAGCACAAAACGAACATGTGAAGCTCAAAAATGACAGGCGTGATGCATTTCCTGATTCAATTTAGTGGGATGGTTTATCCGGGTAAATTCCTGTTCATATTTGAATCTTAACTAACCATGGCCATTAAATCCGCTATAGAATGGACCGAGTCGACCTGGAACCCGGTAACCGGCTGTACTAAAGTCAGTCCCGGATGTAAGCATTGTTATGCCGAACGGATGGCCAACCGGCTCCAGGCTATGGGATCACCGAATTATGAAAAGGGCTTTGAATTAAGTACCCACGATCACGTTGTCGACATGCCCTTGAAATGGAAAAAGCCGCAGTTGATTTTCGTTAATTCCATGAGCGACCTCTTTCACCCCAATGTCACCGATGAATTTATCCTGCGTGTCTTCAAAACCATGAATGAAGCTCACTGGCACAGCTTTCAAGTTTTAACCAAGCGTCATCAACGACTGACTCAAATCAATAAAAAAGTCGAATGGACCAAAAATATCTGGCTAGGGGTTTCGGTCGAACTGAATCGGTTCGTTTCCAGGATTGAGCCTCTCCGCAAAACCGGAGCCTATTTGAAATTCCTGTCTCTGGAACCGCTCCTGGGACCCTTACCCGATCTGAAGTTGGATGGCATCGATTGGGTCATTGTCGGAGGGGAATCCGGTCCGGGGGCGCGTCCGATGCACCCCAACTGGGCTCGCGAGATAAGGGACAAATGCCTGGAAGCCAAAGTCCCGTTCTTTTTCAAGCAATGGGGCGGCGTAAATAAGAAGAAAGCGGGCCGGATCCTCGATAACAAAACCTGGGACCAGATTCCTCAGAAAATCAAACTCCCTTCGGTTGCCTGATTTCCCTTTTCAAAAATTTCCACACCCCCTCAACTTTCACTGACATCACTTGTCAGTCCTCCTGCCTATAATTCTCACGAAGGCCGGAAAGAACCAAATCCGAAAGAAAGGAGAATTATTATGGGACAATCGACGCCGCTGTTCGACAAGCGAATCAAATGCGGAAACAAGAACTTCTTTTTCAATGTCAAGAAAGGTTCGAAATCGCGGTTCCTGGTCATCGTTGAATCGCGCCCGGTCGACGGGAAATTCGAAAGAAACAGCATCCTGGTATTCGAGGACGATCTCAAGCTGTTCAAGGAGACTCTTGAGGATGTTGTCCGGGAATTGCAGAAAGGGGCGGCCTGATAGTGGAAAATGATATAATTACCTGTCCCACCTGCGGGATGACATTCAGGAAGAGCGATTTTGTCGGAGACAATTGGGAGGAATTCGGACGCAGAATTCGTTGCGGATTGAACGGGAATCATCTTGTGGGAAAACTGCGGGAAATACGCGACATGATTGACGGAATGCAACATCGGCCGGATAATGCAGATTTGGGCAGGTGGCGGTCTTTTGTTATGGAATTAAAAGTCGAAGTGGAAATCGAACTCGAACGCATAGAAAATTGCCGTTAATTCGGCCCGGCTGCGTTATAAAACCCGGGATTGTCAGGCCGTTTTAGGGGATAGACTTGACGTCGGAATCGCTTGATAATATCTGCCGAAAGGTTTCCGTTATCCTGTTACAGGCGAATCTGAGGATATTAATCCATGGGTAAAACGGGTCCTGGCCGAATGACTCCAAGGACTATAATTACCCTCACTCGAACCGCCCACTGGAACCGATTTCCTGCGAATGGCCAAAGATGTAAAATAATTGCCGTTCAGTCGGTTTTGTAAATCCTCTGTAAGAATTTACAGGCGATAGGGTTTTATTCAAATTTCCCCTTCCTCTATAATTCAATTAGTGAAAAAATTCACTTTTGTCGCCAAAACCGCTTGACATTTTTTCAGGCTCCATTATATTTTCGGCTTTAATTTAGGGCAGATGGGATATGCCGCCCGGAAATAGAAAAAGGCCGAAAGATAAGGGAAGCAACCTCAGGCAAGTCGGACTTCTCGGAACAATTCCCCTGCTGATCGGAGTGGCCCCTCTGATCGGATATTTCGCAGGCAACTGGCTTGACGGTAAACTCGGGACATCTCCCATCCTGATGATAGTTTTTATCGGCTTAGGCCTGGCGGCGGCGATTAAGGAAACTGTAAAGATTATCAAACAGGCATCGAGAGAATCGGAAGAATAATGACTCCTCAGATGGACATCGCTTTTATCGACCGTACCCTTCGAACCACGGCTATTCTGGCCTTAATATTTATCGTTTTCGCTTTTGCCTATCTCGAAGCGTACAAAGTGGTTTCGGTGCTTTCCGGCGTTATCTGGGGAATGCTTAATCTTTACTTTTTGACCCTGCTGATAAAAGTCACGGTTCGCCCCGAGGGCCCCGATAAACGGGCCGCGCTGATCCTGATGTTTTTCAAACTCCCCGTTATTTACCTGGCCGGATATTTCCTTTTGACCAACGACTATTTCGACGCAATCTACCTGATGGTCGGTTTTTCGATCCTCTTTTTCGTTATCGTCATGAAAGTCCTCGGCCGGCTGGTCCTGGGGATGGATAATAAACCCGATGTCAACAAGAATGCTCCTCGGCAGGAGGCTGTCTGATGCTGGTGTACTATGCGCATATTTTATGTATGACCTTTATGAAATGGGCTCCTACTTTATTCGCTGCACTTGTCGGCACGGAGCATGGCGCCGAAGAGGCCGGGCACGATGCCGGTCACGATTCCGGCGGCGAACATCATGACGGTCCGCCGCATTTGCCCTCGCTGGTGGGGCTGCTTACCGGAAGTCAAGGGGCGGTCTATCACTGGGTGAATGTCATATATGCCTTCCTGGTGGCGGTGATTCTCTGCATCGTAGCGTTTCGTGTTTACGCCAAACGGAAGATGATCCCCGACGGTTTCCAGAATGCCGTGGAAATGATGGTCGAAGGATTCTTCGAATTTTTCTCCTCGATTCTCGGGCGGGAACATGCCCGCAGGTACACTCCGTTTCTGGGGACGCTGTTTTTCTATATCCTGTTCATGAACTGGATCGGGCTGGTACCGCTTGGGCATTCGCCGTCGACAAGTTTGAATATTACGGCCTCGCTGGCCATTATCGTTTTCATATACGTGCAGTTTATCGGGATCCAGAAAAACGGATTTTTCGGCTACCTCGACCACCTCGCGGGTCAGCCTCGAAGCGCCGTGACCTGGGCGATGGTGCCGCTGATGTTTCCTCTGCATATTATCGGGGAACTGGCCAAGCCGCTGTCGCTGTCGCTTCGTCTTTTCGGTAACATCACCGGCGAGGACGTCCTGATCGCGGTTTTCGTGGGACTCAGTGTCGGCATCCTGCCGTTTCTGCCTTTGAGCATTCCGCTGCAGACACCGTTCATTCTGCTGGGGATGCTTCTTTCGGCGGTGCAGGCGCTGGTGTTCACTTTGCTGTCGACGATTTATATATTGCTGATGCTCCCGCACGAAGAGCACGAGCATGAGCATTGATTGGGAAGATAAAGAGTAATTAATACAAAACCTGGAATTGCTTTAGGAGGATTCAATGGATTTTCAGGCAATGATCAGTTTGGCCGCTCCGCTGGGTTTGGGCCTGGCCGCGGTCGGTTCCGCTTACGGTATTGGCCGGACCGCCGGTTCGGCGATGGAAGCGATGGGACGTCAGCCGGAAGCGGCCGGTAAGATTCAGGTTGCCATGATTATCGGCGCCGCCTTTATCGAAGCTCTGACGATTTACTCGCTGATCGCCTTCTTCATCGCGATGGGCAAAGTCGGATAATTTTGAAGCTTGCGCATTCGACAATAAGACAGCGGCAAGCTTTGAACCATAAGTAGGTGCATGTATGATTAGTCTTGAATGGCAACAAATACTCACGCATGCCCTCGGCTTTCTCATTGCGCTGTGGATCTTGAAGAAATACGCCTGGGGGCCGCTCCTCAACATGCTTGATGAGCGGCGCCAGAAAATCGAAGGCGAATTCAAACGCATCGACGACGAAAAGGCCGAGGCCGATAAACTCAAGGCGGAGTACGAAAACAAGCTGAAGAATATCGAAGCCGAACGGCGGCAGAAAATCGCCGAAGCGGTCAACGAAGCCAATAAAATGGCCTCCGATATCAAAACCGGCGCCCAGGAAGATGCTCGTAACATGGTTAACCGCACCAACGAACAGCTTAAGCGGGATGTATCGATCGCCAAGGTGCAGCTAAAAGAGGATATGGTCAATATCACTATCCGGGCGGCCGAAAAGATTCTCCATGAAAAACTGGGCGAAGCCAAAGAGCGGGAATTGATCGGAAAATTCATCGACGGCATCGAGAAGGCTTAAGGTATGCTGGCGCAACAGGTAGGCAAAAAATACGGCGGCGCGCTTTTCCAGCTGGCTAAAGATAAAAACCTTATCGATCATGCCTGGGAGCAGTTCAACGGTCTGGCCGAATTTCTGCGGAAAGATCGGACCTTTCTCGATTTAATGGCTGCTCCCCAGATTCCGGACGAGGAAAAGGAAAAGCTGATTGCGAAGATTTTTCAGGGTCGATTCGATACGACGTTCTTTAATTTTATCTTGGTGCTGACCCGTAAAAGGCGCATCGGCTATATCATCGATATCGTCGAGGAATTCGATCGCCTGGTCAGAATCGAAAAGGGAATCGAAAAAGCTGCCTGCATTACGGCCATCCCATTATCCAAAGCCGAGCGTTCCAATCTGATCGCGAAACTGACCGCCAAGACCGGTTTGAAAATCGAACTTGAGGAAAAAGTCGACAAAGCGATCATTGGCGGCATGATCGTGATTCTGCATAATCAGATAATCGACGGTTCGATTCGGTACGGGCTGCAGCTATTGAAAAACCGCCTGATGAAAGTCAAGGTGCATTGAGCTAAGGCAAAGGGCCGGCAGGATAAAATAAATTTTGGCTCCGGTGGTACAAAGCCGGGAAAAATGACGGCTGTGAAACGAAGACAGCCCATAAAATATGAAATAAATTGTTTTTGAATTGGGGTATAGATTATGGGTCTCAATCCTGAAGAAGTCTCAGCAATAATTAAAAAAGAGGTTGAGAGCTACGAAACCAAGCTCGAGATGGAATCGGTCGGGACGGTCCTTCAGGTCGGCGACGGTATAGCGCGCATCTGGGGTTTGGAAGATGTCATGATGTCGGAGCTGATTCAATTTCCCGGCGATGCAATCGGGCTGGTCCTGAACCTTGAAGAAGATTCGGTCGGCGCCGCGGTGTTCGGCGACGTTACCGGTATTAAAGAGGGCGACACTGTCCGCCGGACAGGCAACGTGGCCCAGGTACCCGTGGGGGATGCCCTGATCGGCCGCGTGGTCGATCCGCTGGGCCGTCCGCGCGACGGCAAGGGTCCGATCGTTACCGACAAATTCCGCGTTCTCGAAGGACGGGCACCGAATGTCGTGGAACGCCAGCCGGTGAAAGAACCGGTGCAGACCGGTCTTAAGGCCATCGACTCGATGATTCCGATCGGCCGCGGACAGCGCGAACTTATCATCGGCGACCGCGGAACCGGCAAAACCGCCGTGGCGATCGACACCATTCTGAACCAGAAGGGTACCGATGTATTCTGTATTTATGTCGCGATCGGGCAGAAAGCCTCGACCGTGGCCAAAGTGGTGAAAATCCTCGAAGATCACGGCGCCATGGAATACACCACCGTAGTGGCGGCGAACGCCTCCGACCCGGCCCCGATGCAGTACATCGCACCGTACGCCGGATGCTCCATGGGTGAGGAATTCCTTTACAGCAAGCGTCACGTCGTGGTCATTTACGACGACTTATCCAAGCACGCGCAGGCCTATCGCCAGCTGTCGCTTCTTCTGAGACGCCCGCCGGGACGTGAAGCCTATCCGGGCGACGTCTTTTATCTGCACTCCCGTCTTCTGGAACGTGCCGCGAAATTGAACGACAAAGAGGGGGGCGGTTCCCTGACGGCGCTACCGATTATCGAAACCCAGGCCGGCGACGTGTCGGCGTACATTCCGACCAACGTCATTTCCATTACCGACGGCCAGATCTTCCTCGAAGGCGACCTGTTTTATTCCGGTATTCGCCCGGCCATTAACGTCGGCATTTCGGTCTCCCGTGTCGGCGGTAACGCCCAGACCAAGGCCATGAAAAAGATCGCCGGCTCGCTTCGTCTCGACCTCGCGCAGTACCGCGAACTCGCGGCGTTCGCGCAGTTCGGGTCCGACCTCGATGCCAGCACCCAGCGCCAGCTGACCCGCGGCGAACGCATGGTCGAAATCCTCAAGCAGGGGCAGTACGTTCCGTACTCCCTGGCTCACCAGATCATAATCATCTGGTGCGGCGTCCGGGGATACCTCGACAGTCTTTCGGTCAAGGTCCTGGCCGATTTCGAGAAAGGATTATTCGCCTTCTGCAAGGAGAAATATCCCGATATCGAAGTCACATTGGAGAAAGAAAAGATCATCTCCGATGCGACTGAAAATAAATTGAAGCAGGCGGTCGAAATATTCAAGGCGAAATTCGTTGAGAGCTTGTAGACTATGCCAACTCTACGACAGGTAAAAAAGCGCATCCGGTCGGTCATCAATACCCGCCAGATTACCAAGGCGATGGAGATGGTGGCGGCCGCCAAACTGCGCCGGGCGCAGATGCGTATCGAACAGGTCCGGCCGTATTCGGAAAAGCTCGATGAAATCCTGCACCATCTTTCGGCGGCGGCCACCGGCGAATTGAACCACCCGTACTTCGAAAAACGAGAGGTTAAAAACCGTACCCTGGTGCTGGTTACCTCCGACCGCGGCTTTTGCGGCTCATTCAACGCCAACTTAATCCGCCGTACCAATAAATGGCTGTCGGAAAACGGTTCGAGCAATGTTGAGTTAGTCTGCATCGGCAAAAAAGGGTTCGATTTCTACAAACGCCGCGATATCAAGATCGCCACGAAATATATCGACTGGGTGGCCAATCTCAACGAAGACGATATGGCCAAAATCCGCGGCATCGTCAGTTACCTGACCGATCATTTCGTGACCGGCAAAACCGACGAAATCACGGTCATATATACTCAGTTCATTTCGATGGCCAAATATTTAATCACCGAAAGTCGGTACCTGCCGGTGGAGCGACCGGAAGCCGATGATGTTTCCGGAGGGCTCGATTATATTTTCGAACCGTCGCCGGAAGTCATCTTCGCGGATATCATGCCGAAGTATGCTCTCACCAAAATGATCCGGATCATGGCCGATTCGTTCGCTTCCGAACACGGAACCCGCATGATGGCAATGAACTCCGCGACCAAAAACGCCGGAGAGATGATAGATAAATTGACCTTGCAGTACAATAAAGCCCGCCAGGCGGCGATTACCAAGGAACTCCTTGAAATCGTGTCCGGCGCCGAGGCGCTCAAGGGTTGATGGAAAATAAGTGAATTGTAATAAACGGAGCTAATTTCAATGGCTGAAAATATCGGAAAAGTGGTTCAGGTGATCGGTCCGACCGTGGACTGCTCCTTCGATTCCGACAGTCTTCCCGAAATCTTGAATGCGATCAAGATCGAAGACAAGGCGAAGGGGATCAACCTGACCGTGGAAGCGGCCATGCATATCGGCGACAACTTGGTGCGGTGCATCGCTATGGCGTCCACCGACGGTCTGGTTCGGGGAATGAAAGCGGTCGATACCGGCGCCCCGATTTCGGTGCCGGTCGGTAAAAAAGCCCTCGGCCGCATCTTTAATCTGCTTGGGCAGCCGCTCGATAATCTTGGCGATGTCCCGCGCGACAACCTCCAGCCGATCCACAAACCCACCCCGAAAATGGAAGAACAGGATACCTCCACCGAAATCCTCGAAACCGGAATCAAGGTGGTCGATCTCCTCGAACCGTACCCCAAGGGCGGCAAAGTCGGTCTCTTCGGAGGTGCCGGTGTTGGCAAAACGGTATTGATTCAGGAGCTGATCCGCTCCATCGCCACCGAACATGGCGGATATTCCGTCTTCTGCGGAGTGGGCGAACGGACCCGTGAAGGCAACGACCTCTGGCTGGAAATGAAAGAATCCGGCGTTATCGCCAAGACCGTGATGGTTTTCGGACAGATGAACGAACCGCCGGGAGCCCGTCTTCGGGTCGGCCTCGCCGGTCTGACTATGGCGGAATATTTCCGCGATGTGGAACACCAGGATGTCCTTATCTTTATCGATAATATTTTCCGTTTCGTCCAGGCCGGTTCCGAAGTATCGGCGCTTTTGGGACGTATGCCGTCTGCGGTAGGTTACCAGCCCACCCTCGGGACGGAAATGGGTGCCCTGCAGGAACGTATTACCTCGACCCAGGCCGGTTCTATTACCTCGGTTCAGGCCATTTACGTGCCTGCTGACGACTTAACCGACCCGGCTCCTGCGACTACCTTCTCGCACCTCGATGCCACCTCGGTGCTGTCGCGCCAGATCGCCGAATTGGGAATTTATCCCGCGGTCGACCCGCTCGACTCCACTTCCCGTATTCTCGACCCGCATATTGTCGGTGAAGAGCATTATGGTGTGGCTCGTAAGGTCCAGCAGATTCTCCAGAGATATAAAGACCTACAGGATATCATCGCCATTCTCGGTGTCGATGAATTGTCCGAAGAAGATAAATTGACCGTGGCTCGTGCCCGTAAGATCCAGAAATTCCTCTCGCAGCCGTTCTTCGTGGCCGAGGCTTTTACCAACAAGCCGGGACGGTATGTCAAGCTCGAAGATACCATCAAGGGCTTCAAGCGAGTCGCCGACGGCGAACTGGATGATATACCGGAGCAGGCCTTCTATATGGTCGGCGGTCTCGACGAAGTAATGGAAAACTACGAAAAGATGAAGGATTAACCGGTTAAGCTATGTTTAACCTGTCGATAGTCACGCCGGAAAAGATATTCTATGAAGGGGAGATCAGTTCGCTGATCGCCCCCGGAATAGAGGGTTATCTGGGAATCCTTTCGAATCACGCTCCTTTGATTACCGCCATTGTTCCGGGCAAGGTAACCTTGACGGATAAAAATCAGACCGAAATCGAAATGGCGGTAGCGCATGGATTTCTGGAAGTCTCTCATAACCATGCGACCCTCCTGACCGATTCGGCTGAAACGTTATCCGAAATCGATATATCCCGCGCCAAAAACGCCTATGAACGGGCGATCAGTCGGCTGAGAGAAGCCGGGGATGTCGATATTCTGCGGGCCCGCATGGCGTTGGAACGAGCCAAGAACCGCCTGTATCTGGCCGGTAAGGAACCGAAAGAATAGGTCCCGCCAGAAACCCCGTCAATTACGGCTAAATCGCTATCTTAAGCGAGCTTTAGCGGGGCAATTTTGCCTTGACTTTGCCCGCCCCGTTGCGTAATTTCATGGGTCATGTTTCTGGATTTGCGAGCATTCGAGGCCTTTCCGGCGGAGGCTGAGATCGAGGTTGAGGCAGAGAATCTCGATTATGACACTGTGACGCTGAAAGATCTCGCCAGAGTCCGCTTGACTATCCAGAAAATAGGAGAAGAATATTTCTGCCAGGGGCAAGTGACGGCACCGGTTGAACAAGAGTGTGCCCGATGCCTCAATTTGTTCGACGATGTATTGAAAAACGATGTCAGCTTTATCATAAAATTTGGAGTAGAGAAGTCAAATTTAGTCGCGGATGACGAAGAAGAAAACGTAATCTGCCTTAAATCCGGGGAACATCTGGTTGACTTGGGTGATTTAGTCAGAGAGGCCCTGATTTTGGCCCTGACGATTAAACCGCTGTGCGATCCGGAATGCAAGGGGCTTTGCCCGCAGTGCGGAGCCAATTTGAATGAAGAGCAGTGCAACTGCAAAGTTGAAGAAATCGATGAACGATGGGAAGGCCTGAAAGGGTTAATAGAGTAGAAAGCAACGAAAGCGAAGGTTAGAAAATATGCCACTTCCAAAAAGACGACATTCACGGACAAGGGGCCGCAAAAGAAGAACCCACTGGAAACTATCAGCACCGAACGTGGTGGAATGTTCCCACTGCCACCAGCCGAAGCTGCCTCATCATATCTGCCCGAGTTGTGGATATTATAAAGGTGAACAAGTAACCTCTCCCAAAGAATAGGTGGAGTAGTCAGAAACATCCGACGGCCCTGTAATGGATTGTCGTCTTTTATTATTATGAAAAATAACGACCGGGTTTGCAGAATTGCATTAGACGTTATGGGGGCCGATGCCGGTCCGGAAACCATCGCCGAAGGGGGCCTCATGGCCGCCCGCGAGCTGGGCGATTCGGTAAAAGTGATTTTGGTGGGAAAATCCGAAATCATCAACGATAAACTCAAAACCGAAAAAGATATTCCTCGCAATGTCGAGGTTGTCAATGCCCCTCATGCCGTTGCCATGAGCGATACGGCTACCGAGGGAATTCGCAGGAAAACCTCGTCTATCGCTATCGGCCTTACCATGCAGAAAGAGGGTACTGCCGATGCTTTCGTGTCGGCCGGCAATACCGGGGCCGTGATGGCTTCTTCACTCCTTATCCTGGGGAGAGTCGAAGGTATTACCCGCCCGGCGATTGTTGGATTTTTCCCGACCGTGGGGCATAAGGCCACCCTGGTCCTGGATGTCGGGGCCAATGTCGACTGTAAACCGATTCATTTGTACCAGTTCGGTTTGATGGGCTCCGTGTATGCATCGTTGATTTATAAGAGAACCAATCCCAAAGTCGGGATGCTCTCGATCGGGGAAGAACGCAGCAAGGGCAATGAACTGGTCAGCCAGACCCACGCCTTGTTCGATAAATCCGATTTGAACTTCGTCGGCAACCTCGAAGGACGCGATATCCTGAGCGGAGAGTACGATGTCGTCGTTTGTGACGGATTTATCGGGAATATCCTCTTGAAATTCGCCGAATCGATCGAGGGTTTTTTGACCTCGAAACTGAAACGCCAGGTCGATACCAATATATTTTCGCGGGTCGGGGCCACCCTGATGCTCCCGTTCCTGAAACGGCTGAGAAGTACTTTCGATTACGCCGAATACGGCGGTGCTCCGCTGCTCGGTATCAATGGAGCTTCGCTCATCTGTCATGGATCGTCATCTCCCAAAGCGATAAAAAACGCCATTAAATCCGCAGTGGCGATGGTTCGAAATCATATCAGTCAAAATATCAAAGAAGAGCTGGTTATAAATAACGGAAAAGGTAATGGCAGGGATTCCAAACAGCCGGATAACGGGAATAGGGTCGTACGTTCCGTCCCGTCGACTGACGAATGAAGATTTCGAAAAGATGGTCGACACATCCAATGAATGGATTGTGTCGCGAACCGGCATAAAAGAACGCCGGATCAGCACCGACAAGGAATCTCCTTCCTATATGGCTACCGAAGCCGGCAGAAAAGCTCTGGCCATGGCCGGTATTGCCTCTGAAGAAATCGATATGGTTCTGGTCGGAACCGTCACGCCCGATTATCGGCTCCCTTCGCTGGCCTGTATCGTACAGGAAAAAATCGGCGCCGCAAATTCCGCCGCTATGGATATCGTGGCTGCCTGTGCCGGATTCCTCCATGGCCTTGCCACGGCCGACGCCTATATCAGAACGGGAAAATTCAAAAAGATTCTGGTTGTCGGTGTCGAACGCCTTTCCGGTGTTGTTGATTACAGCGATCGTAATACCTGTGTTCTGTTCGGCGACGGCGCCGGGGCCGCGATTGTCGAAGCCAGTACGGATCAAAGGGGAATCCTGGCAACTTATATTAAATCCGACGGACGTTTTGCCAGGTTGCTCTGGATTCCCGAGGGGGGTGCCGTAAAACCGCTGCAGAATATTGAAAACGGTTCCGGAGATTGGTATATTCAAATGAACGGTAAAGAGGTCTTCAAGCATGCCGTGCGCGAAATGGAAGATGCCTCGCGAAGAGTCATCGCTGAAGCCGGTGTTACTCCCGAAGATGTCAGCCTGTTGGTTCCGCACCAGGCCAATATCCGTATCATTGAATCGATCGCCAGGCGGCTGGGCCTGTCAATGGACAAGGTGTTTTTGAATCTTGAGAAATACGGAAATACCTCCGCGGCATCGGTTCCGATTGCACTTGATGAGGCGTTTCGCGAAGGACATATTAAAGAAAATGATCTGGTCCTGATGACGGCTTTTGGCGGCGGACTGACCTGGGCCGCCGCTTTGATAAAATGGTAGGAATAAATGAAAAATAATATTGCAGTTATATTTCCCGGACAAGCCTCGCAATATGTGGGTATGGGTAAAGATTTGTTCGACTCCGATGCCGGAGTTAGACGTTTGTACGAAATCGCCTCGACCGAAATCGGTGAGGATATTGCGAAGCTATCTTTCGAAGGCCCGGCCGAAAAACTGACCCAGACTCGTTTCACCCAACCCGCTATTCTGCTGCATTCCTTGTCGATCCTTTGGATTATGCGGAATCGCATTCCGAAAGCGAATCTGACCGCCGGTCACTCCCTTGGTGAATACGGGGCGCTGGCGCTGGCCGGTGCGCTCAGTCCGGTCGATGCCGTTAAAGCCGTGGTTAAAAGAGCTTCTTTGATGGAAGAAGCCTGCCGGAAAAATCCCGGGACAATGGCCGCTGTGATGGGACTGGAAGAAGCGAAAATTGAAGAAATATGCAAACAAGCTTCAGCTAAGGGTGTCGTTGTTCCGGCCAATTTCAATTCATCGAATCAGATCGTCATTTCGGGATCGCTGGCTGGTGTTGAAGAAGCGGTCCGGCTGTGCAAAGAAGCCGGGGCTAAAAGAGCCATGGTCCTCCAGGTCGGCGGAGCTTTTCACAGCCCGCTGATGGAACCGGCTCGTTCAGGCATGGAAGAATATCTTAAGAGCATTAATATTGAGCCGGCCAAAGTTCCTGTCGTCGCGAATGTCACCGCGCAGGGAGAAGGGGACCCGAAACGAATCAAAGATCTCCTTATTCGCCAGATTACCGCTCCCGTAAGATGGCAGCAAACCATGGAACTTTTCGCAAAACTGAAGATTAATAAGATAATTGAAATCGGCCCCGGCAAGGTCCTCACGGGATTGGCCAAACGCGCCGTTCCCGATGCCGAGCTGATTAATGTTGACAAATTGGAAGATATTGAGAAACTTACGTCCTCAGTGGTAGGATAGACAAAATGGATTTTAAAGATAAGACAGTCCTGGTAACCGGCTCGGCCCGCGGAATCGGCATGACCATCGCCGAAAAATTCGCGGCCCTCGGTGCGAAAATAGTAATATCCGACGTCATGGAAGATGTCGCCAAAGAGACCGCCGCGGATTTTAAAAAACGCGGTTACGAGGCCATCGCCATCAAGGCCGATGTCTCAAAAGCCGCCGATGTCAAGGCCCTGATCGATCAGACCGTCGAACACTTCGGCTCGCTCGATGTCGTCGTCAATAACGCCGGCGTTACCCGCGATACCCTGGTGATGCGGATGTCGGAAGAAGATTGGGACTTGGTACTTGACATTAATCTAAAAGGGGCTTTCTTAGTATCCCAGGCGGCCGCAAAAGTGATGATTAAACAGCGCAGCGGCCGGATTGTGAATATTTCATCGGTGGTCGGCCAGATGGGCAACGCCGGGCAGGCCAATTATTCGGCCAGCAAGGCGGGACTTATCGGACTGACTAAAACATGTGCCAAGGAGCTTGCCGGACGGGGCATTACCGTGAATGCGGTGGCGCCGGGATTCATCGATACCGCGATGACCCGCGCTCTGCCGGAAAAAGTGACCGAGCAGTTTATCGAAATGACCCCGCTGAAACGGTTCGGAACCCCGGAAGATATCGCCAATGCGGTAGTGTTCTTGAGTTCCGACGAAGCCGCGTATATCACAGGGCAGGTCCTGGCCGTTAACGGCGGAATGTTGATGTGAAAATAAAGATAACGGAATACACAATAGGTAAGGAGATTCTCAATGTCTGCTGATGTGGAACAGAAGGTCAAGGATATTATCGTGGAACAGCTTGGCGTCGACGCCGCTCAGGTAACGCCAGAAGCCAAGTTCGTTGATGATTTGAGCGCCGACTCGCTCGATACCGTGGAATTGGTTATGGCATTGGAAGAGGAATTCTCGATTGAAATCCCGGACGAAGACGCCGAAAAAATCGCCTCCGTCGGTGATGCCATCAATTACATCAAGGGCCATAAAAAATAGTCCGTTAGGATAATTTGTGAAGGATATCAGAGTTGTTGTTACCGGGATGGGCATCGTCAGCCCACTCGGTCACAACATTGATGAATATATAAAAAATCTCTTCGCCGGTAAAAGCGGGGTCGGGATCTGCACCCGTTTCGATATCACCGACTACCCGACCAAAATCGCCGCCGAAGTGAGAAATTTCGACGCCTCGAATTACCTCGATAAGAAGTCCATTCGGCGGCTCGACATTTCCCAGCAGTACTGCCTCGTCGCTGCTCAGGATGCCGTCAACCATTCCGGGCTCGACCTGGAAAAAATCGACAAACCCCGCGCCGGGGTCATCATCGGTTCCGGTATCGGAGGCATCACTACCTTCGAACAGCAGCACGAAAACCTGCTGACCGCCGGTCCCGGACGCGTCTCCCCCTTCTTCATCCCGATGATGATCGCCGACATGTGCGCCGGGCTCGCCGCCATGCGCTTCGATTTCCAGGGACCCAACTATGCCACCGTCTCCGCCTGCGCCTCGTCATCGCACGCCATTCTCGGTGCTTTCCGCAGCATCCAGCGCGGCGAATCCGACATCATGATCGCCGGCGGAGCCGAATCGACCATCACCCCGACCTCCATGGCGGGATTCTGCTCGGCCAAGGCCATGAGCACCTTCAACGAAATCCCCGAAAAAGCCTCGCGGCCGTTCGACAACGAACGCGACGGATTCGTGATGGGCGAAGGCTCCGGTATCCTCATTCTCGAATCGCTGGAATCGGCCAAAGCCCGCGGCGCCAAAATCTACGCCGAATTGATCGGCGGAGGGTCCACCTGCGACGCCTACCACATGACCGCTCCCGAACCGAGCGGCCGAGGCGCCAGACAGGCCATGACTTTCGCCCTGTCCGACGCCGGAATCAAACCCGAAGATGTCGATTACATCAACACCCACGGCACCGCCACTCCGCTCGGAGATATCTCCGAAACCAAAGCTATCAAGGCTGTCCTGGGTGATCATGCGTACAAGATTCCGCTCAATTCCACCAAGTCGCTGGTCGGGCATTTGCTCGGAGCCGCCGGCGCGGTCGAATTGATTGCCTCTATTCTCTCTATGCAAGCCGACAAACTGCATCCTACAATAAACCTGGAACATCCCGATCCGGAATGCGACCTCGATTATGTCCCGAACCGGGCAAGGGAGTACCGTTTCGATACTTTCCTCTCCAATTCGTTCGGGTTCGGAGGACACAACGTTACCCTGGTCGGGCGAAGGTACAACGGCTAAGTTTGTAACGTGTCATGGTATGATTTCCTGAAACGCCTCACCGGGCGAAAAACACCGCCCGGAGCAGAGGAGTTAGTCGATAGTTTCGCCGGAATGCTCGGCTACCGCTTCAATAGTCCTGCGCTTCTGGTCGAGGCGTTGACGCACCGTTCGTACGTCCGTGTCGAAAACCTCGAAGGCAGATCCAACGAACGCCTCGAATACCTCGGAGATTCCGTACTCGGAGTCCTCATCGCCGAACACCTCTTCAAAAGCTACCCCGATTACAACGAGGGAGACCTCACCAAGACCAAGGCCATGTTGGTCAACGAAATCACCCTCTCGATGGTCGGGCGCACTTCCGGGCTCAACGGCTTTATCTTCCTGTCGGAGGATGAGGAACTGGCCGGCGGGCGGGACCGCCATTCCATCGTGTCGGATGCGCTCGAGGCCGTGATCGGAGCGATATTTCTGGACGGCGGCCTGGAACGCGCCCGCGAGTTCATCCATCGGATCATCGTGCCGCATGCCGATGCGGTGCTGTCCGATTCCCGCTACCGCAACTACAAAGGGGAACTTTTGGAATACCTTCAGGCCCGGGGGCAGGGGACGCCGTACTACGAGGTGCTGGCCGAGAACGGTCCCGATCATGCCAAGGAGTTCAAGGTCGGGGTGTTCACCGACGGCACCATGACCGGGGTAGGGCTGGGACCCTCGAAGAAGGATGCCGAGCAGAAGGCGGCGGCGAATTCGCTGAGGTCGCTGGTCGGCCCCGACTCTCCCGAAAAAGAAGGCCTGAAAGAGGACTGAGGGTCCTTGCGTTTTACTCGTCACCCAAGCAGCCTAATCCTTAACGCAGCGAACGGAAAATCCGAGTTGCTTATAATCATTCAAATGAAATACGCCATAGTCGTTGTAACCCAGGCCACGGTACCAAGCGAAATAGGCGTCTGATTCTGTAGCGGACCAGAAGAAAGTGTAATAACTCAATCCGTCGAAAACGCCATCGTATCTACGATAGCCCGCTGGTAATGCCCAGAAACCGCTCTCGTTGGTGGCACCGGCGTTAGGTGACGCCCAATGGATAGTCCCGGTCTCCTTCAATTTCCCGCCGGCAACACTTTCGCCATTAAGAAAATCAATGAGTGTTTGCCACTCGGCATCGGTGGGCAGATGCCAGCCGGTCGGAGCTATATTCCTGCTATCCACTGCCGCGTACCAGTTATATAACCTGCCAAAGGTGGAAACGTAGCCCAGATTGTTATCATAATTGCAGTAGGCCCCGGCATTAAGACCCGGCCAGAGGACATTACTAGTGACATTGGGTATGGGATCACCATTGCGATAATGAATTACCTTCAGGTTTTCGGCCATCCACCACTGGTCACCGATTTTGATTGTCTGGTAAAGATTACCGTCGATATCCGTTACGGTTCCCTGCCCGCAACTTGGCGCGGCACCTCCCTTGAACTTATAGTTGACCAGATAAACGATATCGAGGATATTTACTACCCCGTCGTCATTTACATCACCGCAGACGCCGTCAATTAATATCGCCGTTGGCATCAAAATGGTGATACCTAACAATACTATTAGTGCGCCTTTCATTGTGTCACCTGTGAATGAATAGTTAAAATACCCGTTAAAGCTGGACGCTTCGCCATCGCCGTATACATAAATATGCGGGTTATCCGGCAAAAATGCAAGCATGGCAATACCCTGGTAATGCTGGCTGAGTGGAGAACAGGGTTCAAAGTACCATTCCGCTGCAATAATTGCAGCGGTTTGGTGGTGGGGTTTGGGGGATATGCGGCTGTAAGTTGGTGTGGCCGTGTATAGTGCAATGAAATGGGTTTGTTTTTCATAATTGACACACATGGTGTGTTTTCTTTCCGGACAAAATGTCGTGGTATACAAAAATGGGGCACAAGGGGTTTAGGAAACATTGAAATGGCAAAAATTGCAGTGGTTTGGTAGCGATTGGGGGTTTTGGGCAGGAAATACCACACCCTTGAAGGGGGAAAGTAGTCGAACAATTGGGTGTTGCTTGTAACGACAAACCCACAGCAAGGGGTCTGTTGAAGAACCCCTATTTTTACGTATAGTCAGTCCGTATTGGAGCTATTCGATAGTTGATTCTCTCGAACCGGCGGAACCGTTCTGTGATTTGGATTATCTTCCTGAGTTCGGTGATTCCAGTGGCTAAAATTGAATAAAAATGGCGTAAAACGGCGGCCAGCCGCTTGAAA
>Ga0209287_10000129_pt1 | contig 47635 bp, 46 predicted proteins | sample PPLLak3cmMay2015_2_FD_187255 | JGI IMG/M metagenome (GOLD analysis project Ga0209287, IMG submission 187255) | Freshwater sediment microbial communities from Prairie Pothole Lake near Jamestown, North Dakota, USA - PPLs Lake P8 Core (1) Depth... | ecosystem: Environmental > Aquatic > Freshwater... | reverse complement strand
AATACCATACAACCCAAGTTCTTTTCTTGAGACAATGACATTAATCCGATTTGTGGCAGGGTCAAAGGAGATATTCCCTGTCTGAAGTTGAAGCGGGAAAAACATCTCTTGTCCAGGGGGTCGAAGCCACAGGTACGCTGTTTTTTTATACGAGGTCAATTCGCGATTTCTTATTTGTTGTATAAATTGTTTGATATTTCCTAGCAGTCCATTGCCTATTTCCCAGCGTGGGACTGCTGGTTCAATCCGCGCAGCAATCTGATATCCAATATCATATTCAGAGGGGAGTAACGAGTTTTTAAATTCAAGATACCATTCCATCGTACTGACTTTGGAAAGTGGTGGTTTTAGATTCGAAGTAAAATCTGAAAGAGAATAGACTTCAAAGGAAAAGGTGAGTGTTTTATTGTCTTTTATAATATAACAGTTTTTGATATCAGCACTGTCCACGGACTTCCCACGAGAACGAAGGAAAGACCGCTGGTAATCAACAGGTTCGTTCGGATCATCGGTCTGGAAAAGAGTCATATTCCCGGGTACCTGCTGATTGAAAAGATCATAAAGAGCGGTTTTCAGTTGTTCATCACTACAGGTTTCAACCGTTTTATTAAATTCCATTTGACAGATAGGGTCAAGAAAGGTGAATATGGAAATCGTACTGTTCACTTCAGGTAGAGCGGTAAGTTCTTTTTGGAGTTTGTATTGATCGCGCAGTGCTTGGACGCTTAGGATGTTATCGGTCTGTTCCTTTTGGATATAGAGAATAATTGTTTGTGAGCTCATACCAAAATAATCAGCGATACGGTCGTTTGCCTTCACTTGTTCATTGTCTGGAGCGAAATCCTCAAAATTTGTTTTAAAGGTCAGCGAGGGAATAAAAAGAGAAAAAACTATGGTGATAAGCAGGATAATACCGACTACGAGCCATGGTTTTTTTTCGATGATTCGCCCTAACTGATCTAACATGTTCTCTGCTCTTTTTTTATTACAAAATATCCGACGTTATTCACGATTCTTGGTATTTGGTACAGCTAAATCGACTATTTCATTATATAATCTTTTAAATATATTAATATTGTTATGAGAAATTTAAACATCCTACTTTTTTACCTTCCCCATATGGTCTTTTTATCAAAGAACAGCATGAAATCATGAAGGAAACAAAAAAAAATCCATAAGTATTACTTCCGTATATAAAGCCCTGATTCTCTTACGAGAGACGGGATAATCTCCTCCCAAAACAATGCAGTAATATGGATCCCATGGATCCCCTTGAGATTTTTTAATTCACGGATGGTTTCCAAGGCAATTTGATATCCTTCCTTGGTCGGATCAGAAGCAGTCCGAATCCGTTCATACACTGGATTGGGGACATCGGTTCCTGGAACATGAAATTTCATTCGCTCAGCCATTTTGATAGATTTCAGTGGAGTGACTCCAGCAAGGATATGAACCTTTTTATCAAGACCTTGGGATCGAACATCATCCATCCATCGTGAGAATTTCTCCATGTTATAGACGCTCTGGGTCTGAATAAATTCTGCTCCAGCATCGATCTTTTTGCGTAAACGATCAACCTGAATTTCAAAAGGATCTGCATACGGGTTTGCTGCAGCACCAAGGAACACGCAGGGTCGTTGGGCAAGCAGCTGATCACCACTCTGAAAGATGCCTGTGTCTCGCATATTTTTGATCATCTGAAGGAGTTGTATCGAGTCGATGTCAAAAACCCCTTTTGCGGCAGGATGATTCCCAAATGATTGATGGTCACCGGTAAGACAGAGAATGTTGCGGATACCCAGCGCAGCAGCACCAAGCACATCGCTTTGCAGACCGATACGATTTCTATCCCGACAGGTCATCTGCATAATCGGTTCCATTTCCATTTGTAAAAGAATCATCGAACCTGCAAGACTTGACATCCGCACGACAGCGGTCTGATTATCAGTAATGTTATACGCATCAGCATAACCTTCCAACAGTATCGCTTTATCACGAATCTTCAGCGGATCAGCGCCTTTTGGTGGCCCAATTTCCGTTGTGAGTGTAAATCTTCCTTCAGAAAGACTTTTCTCAAGGTTACTCCGATACGTCACGTTAGATTCTCCTGTTCATCTCTCCAGCTTTTGACCAGTCTTTCGGTTTCTGAATTATCGATAAAGTCTGTAGTGTTCCACGTTTTTTTAACTCTTGAATGATACGATCCCAGACGCATTCTACATTGGAATTGATCTCACATTTTCCTTGAGAAGACCCACCGCAGGGACCGTTCAACATTGATTTTGGACATTGTGAAACTGGACAAAACCCGCCATAAAGATCCAGTAGACATTCGCCGCAGAGTACGCATTGTTTGTTAAATTCTGTGACATGGGAAATTTCTCCTAAAAACAAAGTGTCAGTTCCCGCGATAATTTCTTTTTCAGATAGTAGTCTTGCTATGGTTTGCACTCCATTGCCACAGGCAAGCACCAAGACCTTTGCAGATGAATTCAATTCCGCTGAATGCTCTTTTAGCATCCTTTTATCGTTCATCTGATGACATGCAGGATCAAGGACTGCCCAACCTGACACAGGGATATTCTTTGCGACAAGTGCTTCTTTTAATGCCAGTACTTCATCTTTTCCACCGGTATGGCAGAGGGTTGCACATTGAGTGCATCCAACAAGAAACACCGGTTTTGAACCGATATTTTGAAGAAGTTCATTAAAATTTTTTTGCTTTGTAATAATCATTTAACGTCAACATAGAAAAACAGGTTAATAAGAATATGTTTTCATATTTTAAAAGGAATGATTTGATTTTCCTAAAATCATAAAAACATTATTAAGACCCAGTAAGTTTACATCAAATTGAGTGATACATGGAGAAAACTATCGTCCAATTCATCTTAGATAATGTCTTTATTTTTCTACCGTTGGGCGCCACTGGGATCATTGCAACGGTCGTTCTGTTTTTCCTGCCTAAGAAAGGGCCTGCTTCGAAATATGACGACGTTCCATCTGATGTTATCACATTTTTTAAGGTCCGTCTGAACGTCTATGTAGGCGTGTATCTGTTTGTCTGGATAATGATTTTCATTATCGGATTATTGTCAGATTTTTTGATTCCAACGCTCATTGGTGGTATCATCGCAGCGGTTCCTCTTGTTATATTGATGCTCTTCGAATATAAAACGAACAAAACAAAGGTGTCGTAACCAAATGGCTTTAATTGAGATTAACCAAAATTTTGGGGAACATACGCAACTTCTCGCTCCTTTTATTGCTGTGATTGCCATCGCATGGGTCTTTCTTGTCTATTACTCATATAAAAAATATGGGACGAAGCTAACCATTGTGTATTTTTTACCAATCATCATCGCGACCCTCCTTATTGAATCTGCAGGAGTGGCAGGGGGCAGATACTACTATCCAGGATACATTCTATATCTATCGGTCGTTGGGGGCGCTGTTCCAGTAATCATTGTTCTTGCATGGAGCGTCAATCTTTTTTTGTTCATGAATCTCGGTAAATATTTCATCTCAAAAATCTATAAAAAACAGAATTATTTCCAGATTTTTTTCATTTCATTAGCAGCAGGGTTATTTGGTGTCTGCCTCGATTTACTGGAGGATCCTATCGCCCATTATAACAATTGGTGGGTCTGGGAGACCTCTCTGAAAGGTATTAAATTTTTTGAAGTGCCTATCCTTAATTTCATTGGTTGGTTCGTCCTGGTTTTTTTTATGTGCTGTGCGACGTTACTGATTGTACGATCACGATTCTCGGAGAACAGAAAAGTTCTTCTCTCAATTTCCTCCCTTGCAGTTACCGGTTCACTGATCTTTATCGTCCATGGCATTATTGTAAAACTTTTTGAATTCGTTGGAATGGCGTAAAAAAGCGAATTTCTTTTTTTAACCGGAAAACCATTAAAGTAATAAAGGAAATCCCTATTAATGGAAGCCATGGGTTTAGGGACATTGACGATCGCCTGGATACGAATGATTCGTCCTCCGATTTTATTTCTCTGTAGTTTTGGCGCATTGGTAAGTGCATTAAACTGTGCCTTGTTCATGGGTGTGACATTATCCTATTATCAAATCTTCCTGTTGATATTGACACCTGCATTCCTTTCAACAGGCACCATGTTTCATAACGATATTACTGATTTGGAGTCAGATAAAATTAACCGACCAAAAAAACCTGTTCCCGCGGGAATTCTTAGGAAAAAAACCGTTTATTACACAGGATTAGCCTTGATGATTAGTTCGATTTTCCTTGGATCCCTTGTCAATTATATGGACACAGGCGCTCTTAATTGGGAGTGTGGTCTTCTTACCTTCATTCTGGTCATTATTGGTTTATATTATAATTACTATGGAAAACACCATGGTCTTTTTGGACATATGGCGGTAGCATTCGGTGTTGGCGCAATACCATATTGGGGTGGTCTTGCGATCTTTCCAAATCAACCTCTGCTGATGTTACCACTCGCAGTCGCGATTTTCTTCCAGGAGACCGGTAGAGAAATCATGGTATGCGCAGGTGACTATGTCGGTGATCTTAAAGCAGGTTTTAAGACAACACCAGTACGTCATGGACGAAAACGATCTATGCAGATCGCTTTGTTCTTCTATCTGTTGTTTATCCCTATCTTTCCCTTATCTGCATGGGATTGGGCAGGCATACACATGCCTCAGATCTTTGGAGTTATTTACCTTATCGGCGGGGGCATCCTAGCTGCAACTCTGCTACTCACCTGGTTTTTTACCTATAACGTTGTCACAAAAACAAATGATGAAAAAAAGATATGGAAATCATTTGAGCGAAACCTAAGAATCGGGACAAGGGTCATGATCATTGTCTTCCAAATTTTTATTTTACTTGAGATATTTTACTAATATGAAGGCATGTAAATTAGAAAAGCTCAAATAGAGTCACACTTTAATACACCTCTGTGAGCAAGGTTACTGCGTACGCGACACTCCTTCGCGTCCCTGCTATTGGTGCTCTTGGAATTATTCCCGTCATCGCTGCATTAACGATGGGAGTTTCCGATATCTATCCGCTTTCCCTTATCTTCATCATTGGTGCTTTTGCTAGTATCTTTGGGTTTCTCATCAACGACTACGTGGATATCGAATTAGACGGGTTTGTTGATGAGCTAAAAAAGAAACCTTTAGTGAGCGGAGAGGTATCGAAAAATGATTTCATAATTTGAGGGAACCTATGAAATATGATGTCACGATAGTCGGGGCAGGCCCTGCAGGTTCAACAACCGCGAAATTTCTTGCTGAAAAAGGTTTTAAGACTCTGCTGCTCGATAAAGAAAAATACCCACGTGATAAACCATGCGGTGGGGGATTGCCGATACGTGTGCTACAAAGATTTCCCTATGTTGTCAATGATAACATAATCGAATCGTATTCAACAAGTGGAACAGTCTTTTCACCATCATTACAACATCGAATTGAAGTCAGTAAAAAAACACCGTTAATGGCGACGACTCTGAGGAAAAAATTCGATTATCAGTTAGTGAAATATGCGATAAATGCCGGAGCTGTTTTTCAAGATAGAACTCTGGTTTCTGCGGTTCAACTATCAAACGATACCGCACAAGTGATGTTGGATCAAGGAAGAAAGATAGATTCGGAAATAATCGTCGGTGCCGATGGTGTGAATAGTACGATTGCGCGAAACACAGGATTACGAAAAAGAGGAGAAAAAAAAGGTGTCTGTATCCTCCAAGAATTTGAAGTTGATGAAAAAATCATGGATGACTATTTTAAAAAATCCCGCCATTGCTATATTCATTCGAGATTCAAGTCGGTCTCAGGATATGGATGGGTGTTTTCTAAAAAGGAACATCTCAATATTGGATTTGGAATCATTCAAGCATCCAAAAACCAAGATCAAAAACTTAATCTTCTTGAGGGTTATCGGGAGTATATCGCCTTATTAAAAGAAAAAGACCTCATCCCCAAAAACCTCAAAGAAACCCCAATAAAAGGCGGAGCTTTACTGACTCATCCTTTAGAAAAAACCTACGGGAATCGACTTCTGCTCATCGGAGACGCAGCTGGTTTTATCAATCCGTTATCCGGTGAAGGAATTTATTACGCGATGGCATCAGGCCAAATCGCTGCAGAAACCATAGCTGAAGCATTGGAAAAAAGACAAACAACAGAAGAGTTCTTAGCAAAATACCAGACACGGTGGCAACAGGATTTTGGGAAGGATATCAATCTTATTTTAAAAGTTGTCAAACGAGGGAGCATGCAGTACGCAGAAAAGGTCTTTCAAATAGCGAGTAAAGACCCAGTTCTGACAGACCTCATGATTGGGGTCATCACCGGACAGTTGAGTGTACAACAATCGAAATGGAAAATAGTAAGAAGATTTTTTTATAGCTCATTGAAAAACCGCTTACATTTGTTAAAATAACGAGAAAGGTGCTTTCGACATGAAAAAAAAAATATGTATCATTGGTGCTGGTATCGGTGGTTTGACTGCCGGTGCACTTCTTCTAAAAAACGGATATTCCGTTGATATTTTTGAAAAGGAACCAACAGTTGGTGGAAGAGCACTGTCCTTAGAAATGTCATCCCAAACCTTAGAATCCTACAAACAGACATTGGCCAAATTCAATACATCTATTGTTTTTTCTGAACCCTCACTTGAAGAGATCTTTCAAAATAAGATGTTTGAAGGCTACACTCTTGACTTAGGATTCCATATGATCGGAAGTGGAATCGTCAACAAACTCAGAACTATCATGATGGAATATTTTGAGAACATCACGATATATCAATCCAGGTTATATGAACAGAAAAACGCTCACTTCGGTTATTTTGTCACCACAGCGGATAAACTTTCGATGCTTCCCAATATCATAACACTGCTTCTTTCCGGTGAAAAAACCATGAAACAGCTCGATACTGTCTCTATGACAGAGACGATAAAAAAATATGGAAAAGGAAAAATGAAGACAGTATTAGAGGTAAATCCGCGTTTAATCAGCACGATAAACAATCTTGATTTGATTTCAACAGGCGAAGTGTTCAGAACTCAAAAAGACATGAGATTAGGTGGTGTAAATTACCCAAAGAACGGCCTCCTGAAAATATCCCAAACCATTGCTGATTATATCGAAAAAAACGGTGGAAAAATCCATCTGAATTCACCGGTATCAAAAATTATCATCAACAACAAGAAAGCAGAAGGAGTCGTTGTTGCTGACAAAGAACAGATGTTCGATACCATCCTATCAAATATATTAGTCCAACATCTTTTTACCATTGCAGACGAACAACAGTTTCCAAAGGAATACGTCACTACTCTTAAGGATCTTGAGGGAACCGGTAGTCTTTGCGCGTATTATTCTCTGAAACAGATTGATCCACGATTATTGGGAAAGACATTCATTTTCATTGAACGGGACGTTGGAGTTGATGGAAATGATGCCGTCGGAATGATTGATTTTATCACTGCGAAGACGGAAACAGGATTAGCACCCTCGTCACAGTACCTTGTCCAATCGTACATTATCTGCACACCAAAAGAAGCAAGGGATAAAAAAATACTCAACAAACTTAAAGCAGCGTTAGATAAAAACTTAGAACGGATCATTCCTCAGTATCATTCACAGCTACAATGGGCTATTTATCCTTCGATCTGGCATCTCGATGGTGTTGCAAAAACCCTTGTGAACACAAAACCAGACATACAGACACCTGTTGAAAACCTTTACATCATCGGAGATTGTGTGAAAGCACCCGGTATCGGAATTAACTGTGCGATAAATTCTGCACGAATCATCCAAGATATGCTTAGTAAAACTGTTTAATTTAATAATGATTTTTACCAGGTCTATTCTCGAAAAAGATATCTTGGTCTCGTAGAGTAATTAATATAATCACCATCTCTATTCACAACAACGGATTACGATGTTCCTGGTGCCTTAATGTCTGTGAAATTAACGATGAAAGAACCTTATACAAAAGGGAGGTTTCTTTCAAAAAAGTTTAGAGGTTATTTCGATTTACTCAGACCCTTTACGTTACTAGCTCCCTTTTTTGTTTCGATGTTCATCATGTTCGCAAGCCTTGTCTACAATGATAGATTCGTTGATTTTCCGAACTGGTGGATTATCATTGGTCAAGCAAGTCTAACGTTAGCTTTTCTTAACGGAGCCTCAAATGCATTGAATCAAGCAACAGATGTAGAAGCTGATAAAATATCAAAACCCTATCGCCCGATTCCCCGTGGCGTTGTCGAACGGGATGAAGCACAAAGTATCGCGTACATCCTGTATCTTTTTGCCCTGTTACGGGCTGTAACAATCAATACATGGTTTGGAGTATTTGTTTTTCTCATTATGGTGTTTACAGTGGTATACTCTCTTCCGCCTCGGATGAAACGATTCCTTTTTGTTAATCAAGTATGGATTGCCATCCCCCGAGGGTTATTCGCAATCCTTGCTTCATGGAGTGTCTTTGGTGACCCGTTCCAGCCAGTACCATTAACGATCGGTTTAATTGCATTGGTATTTTTCATGGGGGCTATGACAACGAAGGATATCGTTGATTGTGAAGCTGATAGAAAAACAGGGACACGGACTCTTATCAATACGTTTGGTATAAGAAAAGCAGCATTCATATCGCTTCCTTTCCTTATGATTCCGTTCGCTATGATACCGGTCTTTATTCATTACCATATGATTAACGTGTATTTTTTACCGCTGACAATTTTTATCATCCCTAGTTTCTTTATCTTCTATTTAATGTTGAAACAGCAACAAAGTCAAACCTTAGAAAATGTTCAAGCTTGGTCATTGATGTATGTGACTTATCTTTTTTATGCAATCGGATTTACCGCTCTTATTATTTTAGGAGAATTAGGGCAACTGAGTTTTATTTCTGCCATCTGATTGCCCTGTACATGTCTTTTTACTAATTTTTTTAAAAATAAGGAGAAATATTGGCAAAGAGGGATCTCTCTATATTAAAAAGGTTCTTATATACATAAAACAACTCTTTTATATAGAAATATTTAATAAATATAAAGAAAGGAGACCTATGCGAGGGTCGAACATATTCGTAGTTGGCATACTTCTTTTACTTATCATACCAGCGGTAAGTCTGCCAGGATCTTCGCAAGACGAAGGAGTACCCTCTTGGGACACAGACTATAAAGAATGGTCCTATCGACAAGAGCTCCTGCTGCCTATTCAAACAAATGATTCTCTTTCTCATTATCAACCAATTGATCTCCGCCTCCGATTCGAAAACCCATGCTGGACAGAAAATGAGAATTATACTTCGATTCGGGTGGCTTGCTGGCATGAAGGAACATGGTTCGATCTCGAATCACAAATATATTCGCTTGAAAAAATCTTAGGAGACACAAAAGGTATCAGTGAATGTAACGTTGTTTTTTTAGTCCCAGCTTTCGCAGATGGGACTGAACGGTATTTCATGTACTACGATGAAGCTCAAACATCAAAACCGAATTATAAGGACCATGTCACCATTGAAGATATGAATTATTCTTCATCGCCCTTACCTGAGATATCCGCAGTGGCAAAATTCTATGGAATAAAAGAAGATGGATATTGTATCTATGGGGTAGGACAAGAGGGACAGTTGTTGGATAGATCCTGTGCTCAAGTGGTCGTGAAACAGAAAAAAAATTGTAAGGAATTTGATATCATTGATTCCGATCAAATCGTTTCATTTGCATTTTCCTATTATTATGGGGAGAACGAAAAAGATGAAAGCTCATCTGATCAGGTATTTATCGATAAGAAAATCCTCATCGATGGGAACCTCATGGTTGAGTTTGGTATATTTAGCGAATCCAAAAAGAAGGATGTTCAGACGACCGCGGTGTATCGATATTATTATTGTCCAATTGAAGAAAAACGCATCAATGTGCATGTGAAACATGAGATGTTAAAAGATGCGACCGTGCAAGGTATTGATAATATTGACGGACGATTTGGTTCTCTTATCTCGTTAAAAGCACGGAGCGCCGCTGTTGAGTCCTTAAATTTTGGAAATATCTATCCGTATCTCAATTTTTATGGCGACAAAGATAAGGTTGAACAATATCAATTAAACCAAAATCCTTCCACAAAAGAACGAGAATGGGTCATCTCCTATAAAAATGACGCAAGTCTCGGATCAGAAGCATGGCTCTCCTATGGATACGGAAAAAAAGGAATAGCAAATGCAGTCCTCTTTGCTTCCAATCAAGGAGTTGTATCATCAGGTACTGACGAACGTGACGGTGTCCAATTAAAAGTCGCAGAAAAGGAATATGTCAATTTCCTTGGAACTGAGGTGGATTACGTTTCCATTAATTTCGGAAGGCATTCGTTCGAACCAGGACATAGTCATGATGTAACAATACCTGCGGATCTCGTCGTCCAATTTGACGCAGAAGTCTTTGCTTCCGAAACTGGTGGATATGAAAGTGTTCAAAAAGAGTCCTTTTTTTATAAAGCATTACTGCAATCTCGCAGATATTCTGGTGATATCCCATTTGAACGAGAACAAAAAAGATTCAATGTTACAATCATCCCTCGTTTTGGAGGAACACATTTATCACATCCATGGTTATCGAACCTCACCAGCAGTGCGTTTCCAGTGATGTGGATTGAACTCCATCGTGAAGGACGTTTGGTTGCTGAAAGCGCTGCAAATCGCTCTCTTTTAATGCGAGCGAAGAAAACCTTTTCAAGTGTCCTGGAAGGCGACTATCTTGTCAAAGTATTTGTCAAATGGGGGAATAAGAAGGTTTTCACCGGATCGACAATCCTTCATTTGAATAAAGATAAAAAAGTAAATGTTTTTTGTACCTGGGAACGGACAATAAAATTCACATTTCTTGATCAAAACGGACAAGGGATATCAGGGGTTCAGGCTTGGTTAACCAATAAAGATGGTGTTCTGTACGATGAAAACATTACCCAAAATAATGGAGAAGTAATAATCAGAGCACCCTTTGATAGAAGAGATCCTTATGTTCTACGAGCAGAATACAAAGGTTTGACTATTTATGATGGAAAGCTCCAAAAAACATTAAGAAAATTGAATAAACAAGTTATCCTGGAGCTTTATGATCTCACGGTCGTTATTACCGATATTCTTGATTTACCCCCGGGAGTTGAACTGACACCGGTTCTGGTTACACCTGATGGCAATAAAACAGTTCAGATAACGCCAAAAGGAAACAATAAAGGATCATTTTTATTTGAAAATGTGCCCGCAGGCGATTACCATCTTCAGATCAATTTCGGCGAATTTATCGACGAGATTCATGTGACCATCCCAAATGCGGGAACTACTACTGTTATGAAATTTTCAGCAATGTTTAATCTCGTAATTGATTTATTTGATTCTAAAGGAAATAAATTACTCAATGATGATATAGAATTTCTTATCATCCGCGATAATAAAACCGTAGCGAAAACAAAGGAAAAAACTATCTCTCTCCCTCCCGCCCGTTATTCAATTAATGCGTATTTGGACAATGAACTTATCGGCGTAAAACCTGTGGAACTTACCAATGATAAACATCTGACGTTTGTGACTACGATAGAATCCTTATTCCCACTCGCTCTGTCGATGGTTTTTTATGTGTTGTTTGGTTTTCTTGTTATTCTGACTATCTTAAAAAAATTTTCACTGTCTTCGTTATTAAAATCATTAGCGATTCTACTTGTCATTTTATCGTTTTTCCAACCCTGGTGGTTATTCACTGGGACGAGTTCGACGCTTCCAGCAGAAAAAACCACTGCATTGTATGTCAACCCAGCGATGATGATAGAAACCAGAAAGTACTATGGGGAAGTATCGCTGAATCTGGCAGAAATGCCTGACTTCTTCCTTATGTTTCTTGGGGGGATATTACCACTTGCTTCACTCGTGTGTATCACCATAGGCATCGGAATTATTTTAAAAAGAACAAAGAAAAAAAAGTATGCATTTCTCTTAAGTATCATCGGAATAATTCTGCTAGGAATTCTTTTATCAGCATTTTCGTATGGGACAACACGCTTAATAGAGACAAGTCTTGGTTCAGTTCAAGGAGAAGATGACCTCTCTGCGTCATTTGGTTCAGAAGATGTAATGATACATGCAAGCTGGGGTTTTAGCGCAGGATTCTATCTGATCTGTATCGCAATAATTGTTACGGTTTTAGCAGTCCTATTAGATATCAGAATGAGACTTAAGCTCAAAAAAGAATTGTGATAATCGTAAAACTGAACGCGAAAAGAAAATACGTTGTATACATCACGGTCCAGGCTGATGTGTTTTCCCGTTTGGTATTTTTATGTTTATGCAGCATTAACCATCCGATAATGATGCTTAAGACACTAAGCAATGAAAGAGGAAAAACCTCTATGGGAAGGACATGAAAATACACCAGTGGTATAATTAAACTAAATGCACTGATCATAAATACAAGGGCGAAGAGGGAGGCTATTTTCAAACCATAGACATTTACCAAGGTTTTCGTACCTACGGTCCGGTCTGCTTCCGCATCTAAAATGTCTTTGGTTGTTGTTCCACCAAATAGAAACAGAGCAGCAACACAACCCATCCATAGGGGGAGTGGGTCAAATGGATTTCCAAACACACTCCAGGAACCAAGAATAGCTAAGAAGCCTCTTGGGAGCGCCACCCACAGTTGGTTGAGGAACAAATATTTTTTCATACGTGGTGCGAGTGAGTAGGTGATGGAAAAAAAAGCAATAAGGGCGATAAAGACGCTGAAGATAATGTGCACGGTAAGAGAGAGCATGAACGCTCCAGCATATAAGAAAAAAGAAAGCTGGAAGGCTTCCGTTGTTGTTACAATTCCTTTTGGTATCGGGCGATAGGGTTTTGACAACGCGTCTTCTCTCCAGTCAGTCGCTTGATTTAAAACGTTAGAGGCACCGTTGAGCAATGCAAAGCAGAAACTTGCAGAAAAAATCGTATAAAGAAGGGAGATTAATGAATGATCAGCGTTTTGAGAACTTACAAGACTTGCGATGATAACGCTGCTCGATACAATTAGGGGCGCTAGAAGGGTAAACGGTCGTAGGAGTGTAAGATACACGCATATCTTATGAACTACATCCTCACCTGAACCATTCATAAAGATATGGTGCTTCTTTATTTTATATAAATATATCTTTACGTTTCTTATCAAAAAATTTTATGTAAATAATTAAGAGGATATCTGTTTAAGACGAGTGACCCCATGGATTTGACAGAGAAGGTCCTCTACGGCCTTTGGAACCAGATCTGCCCATGGTTCATCCTGAATCATCCGTCTGCGTATCTCTTTTCCAGAATATCGTTTCCGATCAAAATATGTCGTTCCCTTCACCACATACCCTTTCTCGGAGAACAATTTTCTGGTAAACGGATTATTTGCGATGATCAAATCAAAATCAGAGACGATGGAACAGACATGGTCAACCCATTTGGGCGGATCGTGTATATCAGGGATAGAAACAATGCGATAGTTATGATTATCAACTGCATCTAAAGACTGTCTGATCATCTGATATCGCTCAATTTCTGAAAAAGGATTATCTAAAGTGTCATGATATTGAGACGATCCGATACCTATGATAATCTCCTCATACTGTGTAGCCAATCGTTGTAACAACAAGAGATGCCCCATATGGAAGGGTTGAAAACGCCCGATAAACAACGCTTTCATATCAAACCTACGAATTTGTACATCGAGATTTTTTTCCTTTCGTTAATCGGAAGAGGGGATGTCTTCGTTAATTTCTCTGTTCTTCGGAACGAAGAGATGCTTGTATCTTCCGCTCTGATTCTAGTTCCACTTTTCCTATGATTCTCGGGGGACGCATCTCTTTTAATTTTCGTAAGAGTTCGTCTTTTCCACTACCAACGAGTGCGGTTTGGAGGACATCAGTTAACGTCTCAACAGGGATGATTTCAACTATTTTCTTGTATTTATCTTCGATTAGCACATCATTGAGATTCGCTTTCGGGATAATTACGGTTTTAATCCCTGCCTCAGCGGCCGCCTCGATTTTTGCTGTAACACCGCCAATGGGAAGCACGGTTCCCCGAATACTTATCGAACCGGTCATGGCGACATCCTGTCGTACAGGGACATTTTCCATCGCTGAGATGACCGCGGTTATCAGAGAAATGCTTGCTGAGTCACCCTCGACACCCTCATAAGTGCCGATAAACTGAATATGAATGTCATGTTTTGAGATATCTCGCCCCATATATTTTTTGATAATCGCAGAGATATTCTGAACCGATTCTTTCGCGATATCCCCAAGTTTTCCTGTGGCTATCACCTTTCCTTCTGACTGCGATCCTGCGGGTGTCACTTCTGCGACAATCGGTAGGACTAAGCCAGAGAACTCACTCATTGAGGGATCCGCAGAATGCACCGCAAGGCCATTGACCACGCCGACTTCGTCTCCTAGGGTCCTAAAGGAACGATAGCTCTTCTGTGACTCTAATGCTCGATCTGAGACTTGTTGTTCTAATGACCGCGCGATACGTTTTGCTTCAATGACATGCTGTTGTGTGATTATTTTATCTCCTCGCTCATAACCGATATCCCCCGCGACTCGGATCAAACCACCAAGTTCACGTAATCGTAATGAGAGTTTCCCTTTCCGGCCTGCTCTTCGTTGTGCCTCATGAATGACTTCTGCGACTGCTTCTTTATTGAAGTGATGGATCTTTCCATCTTTCTTTATCTCTTGAGCCACGAACCGGATGAGTTTTTCTCTATTTTCCTGGGTGTCATCCATGACGCTGTACAGATAACTTTCATATCCATACCCTCGAATTCGTGAGCGTAACGCAGGATGCATGCCATTTAAAGCATCGAGGTTCCCTGCTGAGACCAGGATAAAATCACAGGGCGCAGGTTCTGTTTTTACCATGGCACCGAAACTTCGTTCAGACTGCCCGGTAATTTGAAATTTTTTCTCCTGAATAGCGGTGAGTAAATGTTGTTGTGAGGGTAAACTTAAGGTATTGATCTCATCGATATACAATACTCCTTTATGCGCCCGATGGATGGCGCCAGCTTCTACGAGTTGATGTGGTGGTGTTTCTAGACCTGCAGATTGGAATGGATCATGTCGTACATCTCCAAGCAACGCACCAGAGTGCGCAGCAGTTGCGTCTATAAATGGAGGGACGTCATTTTTCTCATGGGAGACTAAGAGTTTGGGAATCATCTGTATTTCTCTTCTTTGAGAAAATCCACCTCGTGCGACGATAAGGTAGACCATGACTGCGGCGATTACCCCAAATATCGCATATTCGAAATGACCGGTCACCATTGCTCCTATAAGAGAGAGTGTTACTATCAATAAAACAATACCAAGGATCATGCTATTTTGTTGCTCAACTTTTCGTTTCGCTTCCTCGCGTTGCATTCGAATGATTTCATGTGCTTTTCCGGCGGGAACGACACGGATGGTTGGGGTATTTGTATCCTCATTGTTCGGATAGACGATGATATCTTCGAGTTCTCCTTTAGGTAAAAACTCAGTCATGGCGCGAGCGACCATAGATTTTCCAGTGCCTGGATCCCCGATGAGCATGACATGTCGTTTCTGTTCGGCTGCTTTCTTTACGATAGCAACAGTTTGATCTTGTCCGATGACTTGATCTAAGAGGTTTTCTGGGACTTTGATGTCCTCAGTGGTTGTGAATTTTATGTTCTGAATCCAGACATCAATTGGAGGTAATTCCTTTATATCTTGTTCATTTTGTTCTGGTTGAACGTTTGTTTGTTTTGTTGACATGGTAAAAACTTCCACTCTACGAGATCGTGATGAAACGTCTTCGTTTGAAATTCATCGACATATACGCATTTCATATATCAATTTTTTTCTTCCCGGGAAATTGCATCGCCGTTGGTTTTATAATACAATAGTTCATATCCTTAGATGATGGCTTTTGACAGAAAAACACTGGTGATTCCAGATAAGACCTTGTTTGATGAAACTGTCATCGTTACCAAGGGTGATGTCGTCATTGGCGATCGTTCTCTTGTGCGGTTTGGGGTAAACACGGATGGTCGAATTTTTGTAGGCGAACATGCGATTATCGATGGGAATCTTGATTCTCCTCATGATGTGCGTGTGGATATTTTTTCTTCAATAGGAGGGGATATCCGAAGTGGAGGTAATGTTTATTTAGGGGAGAAAACGAAAATTAAGGGAGCTTTATCGCTTAAGGGTGATTTGGATGTCGGTGATAGTGTTGAGATTGAGAAGGGGTTTGAGGCGAAGGGATGGATTAATATTAGGAACCCAGTCCCCATCGTTATATATATTTTTGTATATCTTTTTCAATTGTTAAAGATGGGACGAAGCGAAGAAATCGAACGTATCCTTGAAGAACTTGAACAAAACGACGGAGACACCATCCCGATTTCCGAGTCTTTTCTCTTTTTACCAAATAACTCAATCATGAGTATTTCAAATTCTAAAGTCGAAGGAAATCTTCAAGTCGGCAAAGAATGTAGATTATTAGGCAACTATGACGTTAAAGGCAATGTCTCAGTCGATGAGAAATCAGAAATCTTTGGCACCGTGAAAGCAACGGGGAACATCTTTGTCGGTAAAAAAGTAAAAATCCATGGGAACATCTCATCGATAGCCATGGTCAATATCACAGAGCAAACTAATATTATAGGGAATGTATCAGGAGATGAAATCTTACTTTCAAAAACTGCCTCGATACAGGGAACCCTCCATGCGAAGAAAGGAATCTCATTTGTCGATAGTTCAAAAGAACTAGCATCTGAAAAGGTTAAACGTTTCGAAAACGATGTCGACGTAGTCGACGAAGTAAAAGAACTCTTGGAGTAGGAAAAATGCAACTCGGCATTGTTGGAAAACCAAATGTTGGGAAATCCACTTTTTTTAACGCCGCAACAAAAGCTCATGCAGAGGTTGCAAATTATCCTTTTACGACTATTGAAGCAAATCGAGGGGTCATGTACATACGCAAACCATGTCCTTGTCGAGATGCTCATGTCACCTGCACACCTCATAACTCACGATGTATCGATGGAATCAGATTTGTACCTATCGAAGCAATTGATGTCGCTGGATTAGTCCCTGATGCTCACAAAGGGAAAGGTTTAGGAAATAAATTCCTAGATGATTTACGACAAGCCCATGCACTGATCCATATCGTCGATGCATCAGGAAGCACAGACGCAGAAGGAAATCCCTGTGAACTCGGCGCCCATGATCCGCTCTTAGACGTCGAATTTCTTGAAAAAGAAATCAATTTTTGGTTGTTCGGCATCATTAAAAAAAGTTGGGAGATTATTGCGCGAAAATGCGAACTTGAAAGCAAAAAAATAGAAAAAATGCTCTCAGAACAACTCACCGGCCTAGGAATACGAGAAGAACACGTCACAGGAGCGATACGAAAAATCAATCTCGATAGTACCAAACCTTCACACTGGAAAGACGACCAGATTTTCAAAATGACGCATTATATGCGTGCGATCAGCAAACCAATCATTATCGCATTTAACAAATGTGACAAAGCACCAGAGGACCTGATGGAAAAAAGAAAAGAGTTGACACAATACATCGTTATCCCCTGCAGTGCTGAAAGCGAACTTGCATTAAGCAATGCGGCAGAAAAAGGAATCATCTCCTATACACCAGGTAGTAACGACTTCACGGTCCTAAAACAAGAAGGACTCTCCGAAAAGCAACTCAAAGCACTGGAATATATCAGAACACACGTCCTTCAAAAATACGGGTCAACTGGTGTGCAACGATGCGTCGACGAAGCAGTTCGTATGCTTGATCTTATCGTTGTCTACCCCGTACAAGATGAACATCATCTCACAGACAAAGAAGGACGAGTACTTCCCGATGCGCACTTAATCCCAAGGGGGTCAACCGCAAAAGATCTTGCTTACAAAGTCCATACCGACCTTGGGGATCATTTCATCAGGGGCATCGATGCACGCACCCATCGCATCATCGGTGCGGACCATCAGCTAAAAGACGGTGATATCATCAGCATCATCGCAGATATATAACATCCAGCGCGGATACCTTGCCGAACATGTAGGTGCATAAAAGGTTGCACCCTGAAGGGATAATGAGCTGCCCCGTAGATGCATAGGTATCTACAAAACAGCCTTTTATAGTTCTCATTTGTTGCTTTTTTGGGATCACGTAAAAATATTCTTCACTAGGAGGAAGAACGGTGTCGATAAGAAAAATTAGCAATAAAAGACTCTCGCGAAATTTAAAAACTAAAAATGCACCTTTACGAGTGCTTCCTTTAGCACCGTTTCATAAACGACATCGTCTCAATCAACTCAGACAAAAAAAAGATATCAAACCATCAAAATCAAAACAGTTTCCTTCGTCAGCAGTCCAATGTACTGTCGAAAAAGTAACTCGAACATCTGGGAAAAATGTGAAAAAATCTGGGGGAAAAAGACCACTGACAATAAAACCGTTTCTGAGTCTTCATGTTACAATGAATGCATTGCGATGGATTTTACTTTTCATCTTTATCTATCTTGCCGCTGGTACGATGATTGTAATGATTCAAGAGGGAACCGAATCAATTAAAAACATAGTCATCTACAGCATTATAGGGTTTTTCACGTTTTTCATGGGGTATCTTGGGTGGATACTCGCACGTGATTTCCTTGTCATTGTATCTGGGAAGAAAAACACTCGCAATGAAGCGGAGATAGAATCGTAATATACTTCAACCGACTCTATCTCTTTATATTATTCTTTTTTATTCTATATTTGAGGTATCTGATGTGATCTGCTTTGATAACCATCTCCATCTTCGACGAGACGGGAGATTTCTTGATGCGGTCCGTGAGTTCCAGAACGCTGGTGGTACTCATTTTATTCTGTGTCAATATCCGATGCCAGAGATTGTCCTAAAAGAAAAAAGTTACCTATCCTGTTATCAGGAAACAATCCAAATGGCAGAGGAGATACGATCTGCTGTGGGAGTTGGGGTGTTTGTCGTTGTTGGCCCCTACCCAGTTGATCTTCTTCCTTTGCAAGAGAAATTCGGAAGGGAAACAGCACTTGCCATAATGAAAAAAGGGATGGATGAAGCAGCATTCTTCTGCAAAGAACAAAAATGTATTGCACTTGGCGAGATCGGACGACCGCATTTCCCTGTCGACCAGCAAATCATCCAGGATTCAAATGAGATCCTCATCTATGGGATGGAAAAAGCAAAAGATGTTGGAGTACCTGTTGTGTTACACACGGAAAGTACGACACCAGCCCAATGCAAAGAGTTTGTTGAAATGGGTAGAAAAGTTGGTTTACCCGCAGACAGAATAGTCAAGCATTTCGCCCCTCCTCTAATTACCCATGACGAAAATTTTGGTCTCATGCCATCGGTGCTTGCAACAAGAAGAAATATCGTTGAGGCATTACAGAAAGGAACACGATTTTTGATGGAGACTGACTACATTGACGATATGCGACGACCTGGTGCTGTGCTCGGCCCAAAATCTGTTCCGAAACTCACAAAAAAACTCCTGGACGAAAACCTCTTGTCAGAACAACAATCACAGCAGATTCATGTTGAAAACCCGCAGAACACCTATCACATTGATTTAGAAGGGTAGCAAAGAGCCTAAACGATCGTAATTGAAATACTGCTATATAGAGGGAAAGAGTTTCTTGGTATCAATTGGAGGATATCATGTCGATCTTTCGAGGATTCATCGCAATCGATATCAAAGCGACACCTCAAATTATGTCATTTGAAAAAGAGATAGCAAAATCAGGTGCTGACGTAAAACTCGTCGAACCAGAAAACATACACATCACGATAAAATTCCTTGGAGATACCGACGAGAAAAATATTGACGCAATCGAACAGAGTATGAAAGAATCGGTCAAAGATATCAAACCGTTTCCAATCACACTTCGAGGGACAGGTGTTTTTCCAAATCAAAATTACGTAAAAGTAATATGGGTCGGTATCATCGATGCCGGTCAGATCGAACCGATTGCACATGTTATTGACACTTTGCTATCACCTCTGGGGTTCAAAAAGGAAGCAAGAGGATTTTCTCCACATTTAACTGTAGGTCGCTTGAAAACTGCGAGAAACAAAGAAAAACTCCTCAACATCATCGAACAGTACCATGAAGAAGAATTCACGATCCAAGAGGTACAATCAATCGTTTTAAAGAAAAGTGAGCTGACCCCGCAAGGACCAATCTATACGACATTACGAGAAGTGCATTTATGAGACGGCGGTGAAATCATAGAAACCTGGTTTGTGATCTTAGCACTTCTTAATCTCATTTTATTTTGTTTCGGTTTATTAGTGTTGGTTCCAAAAAACACGTGGAAAAAACCCCTTTCAGAGTACAAACAGATTTTTGCATACCAATCCATCTATGTCGGTATCATCATTGGTGTCGTCATGATCCATCTTCTTGAAGTAAATATCCTGGATACCATGACAACGAACATGATCGGTGATACCTTCACCTCAAGCATCCAATTCATCGAAGATGGGGTCGTGCATTGGTTCTCACAGCTCTGGACTCCGGTGCTTATCTATTTTTTTGTCTTTGTCTACATCGGTCTGTACCCATTCATGCTCTGGTTCACACTTCTCTATTTCATCATGGTTAATGAGAAGAAAGCAATGAAAACATTCGCCTGTTCACTGGTTGGGATTTACGCAATTGCATTACCATTTTATCTATTTGTCCCAATCACGAACGTCTACAGCTACTATGGGACACCCTCAGCATTAAATATGGTTATCCCATCAATAGAACAATTCTTCTATACTACGACGACAACCAATAATTGCTTTCCCTCGCTTCATGTCGCAGTATCGTTGCTTCTTGTAAAAACAGTATCGTTGACCAATAACAAAAGATTCATCTACCTGACATACTTCTGCGCCATCTGCGTAATCTGCTCAGTTATCTATTTAGCTATTCATTGGATAACTGACGTTATCGGTGGGATACTCCTTACTGTGGGGGTATTCTATCTTATAAAACACTTCATGAAGGAGACGTAGATGATTCCGGGTTCAGAACAGATTGAAACAATTGTACTAAAAAAGATAACACCGAGTCTAGAAGAAAAAAAACAAATAGAGGATGTCATCAAATCACTTAAAACTGTAGTAACAAGTGAGATTAAAAAAACCAAGATACCGATCGAAATCGAACTGGTTGGCTCAATTGCAAAAGACACCTTTATACGAACCTCATTAGATATTGACCTTTTTCTGCTCTTCCCGCCCGCTGTTCCACGAGAAATTCTAGAGGAGAACGGATTGGCTATCGGACGGGCGATCCTCGAGGAACAGGAAGAATGTTACGCTGAACATCCCTACGTCCGTGGTCTGTTCAAAGGCTATAAAACTGAACTTGTCCCTTGCTATAAAATAGAAGCAGCATCACAGAAACTCTCTGCGGTAGATCGTACACCATTACATACACGCTACATAGAAGAACACCTCAAAGAATCACAGAAAAAAGAGGTACGTCTCTTTAAACAATTTTTGAAAGGTATTGGCTGCTACGGAGCAGAAGCTGAAATAGAAGGGTTTTCTGGGTACCTCTGTGAGATCATGGTTTTAAAATACGGGAGTTTTCAACAGCTGATAGAACAGGTCCAACAGTGGAATTACGGGGAGAAACTAGCTCTAGACAAGAGAGCCTATCCTGATTTTACAACCCCATTAATATTTATTGACCCGGTTGACCCTGAAAGAAATGTTGCCTCAGCAGTCTCCAATGAAAAATTCAATCTTCTGATAAAAGCATGCCAGGAATATAAAAAAATACCACGTATCAGCTTCTTTTTCCAAAACACGCTCCAACCATGGTCATTACAGGACATCAGAAAAAAAATTGATACAAAAGAGTTCATAGGCGTGAGATTTCCAAAACCAGAGATTATCCCTGAGAACCTGTACCCGCAGATACGAAAATCTGTACGAGCCGTTCGAGAACTCTGCGAACAGTATGGATTTACGATTGTCAATGCTACGTTTACTGTCGAAAAGAAAAACGTGTACATCATCCTTGAACCGAAGATGAGAAAAATTTCAAAAACTATTCTGCATACGGGACCACCAGTGGCATTGAAAAAAAATGCTGATGATTTCCTAAAGAAATGGTTAGACAATCCAAGAACAATAAAAAACCCGTATGAAAAAGAGAAACGATGGTATGTCGAAATAGAACGTGAGTTCACAGATATGAAAGAATTATTAGAAGATCAGGTGAGACGATTAAGTCTAGGGAAAAACATAGATGTAGATATTTTAAAAGACTTAACAGTCGTCGATACCAATGATTTACTCATAGAAAATCTTCGCTTGTTTTGGACATCGTATCTAGACCAACGAATGACCTGGGAACGATAAAATATCATCCTGGTTCTGATGCAATACATAGGAATATTTTTATGATATAAGTAGATATGCATATGCAAGTACATATGCACACGGATGGGATGAAACTTAGGAAGTTTCTGATAGTGATAATTGTCATGTTCCAATTTACGAACTGCGTATGCTTTTTGAGTCCTTTTGTAACTTGTAAAGCAGACACACCTCCAACCCTGTACGTTGGACAAGGAGAGACATATATCCACATCCAAGATGCTCTCGATGATGCGATTAATGGCTATCGAATTTTCGTTTACAATGGTACATATGAGGAGAATCTGGTAATCAATCATCGGATCGACCTCTTTGGTGAGGACCGCACCAATACCATCATAAACGGCAACAGAACAACGGTGATAACGGTCAATGCAGATAACGTAAATATCAGTCACTTTACCATAACAAACACTAATGCACTAGACGGAACAAGTAACATTCTAATGAATGGTGAAAATTCGATTATCACCGATAATATTGTTTCAGATGGATATCATGGGATTCATCTGTATAACACTGATAACCATCTTATCTATGACAACATCATTCGAAACAACGCTGGTGATGGAGTCAGACTGTACCAGTCACATAATAACGCGAATATCAGTTTTAATACGATTTCTGGGAACAAAAACGGTGTGTATCTCTACGCATCTGATGGGATTACTATTTACAACAATGACATTCAAAACAACAATGAAAGCGGAATCTTCTTAAATAGCACCTGCCAGAACAACATCATCAGAAATAACAATGCATCTGAAAATGGCAATCAGGGGATTTATTTGAATGATTATAGTGATTACCAGACCATCGTCTACAACAGAGTTTACAATAATAATAACTCAGGGGTTGTTTTAGAAAATTGTAGCATGAACTTCAATATCAACAACAACATCGTAAGTGGAAATACGAACTATGGAATAATGATCATAGGTTCAACCAATAACATCTACAACAATATGATTTCATCGAATACAAAAGACGGTATCTATCTTTCTGCTGATGACAATAATACGGTGTACAATAATACAATCACTTCTAACACCATCGCAGGAATCAGAATGTATAACTCTACCGATAATGATATTCAAAATAATCAAATCTGTTATAACAATCAATATGGTATGTACCTTGATTTTTTTACCTCAAATAATGTGATTTATAATAACTATTTCCATGATAACAAAGATAATGCATTGGATAAGAGCATCGATCGGAACCAATGGAATATCATAAAGACAAATGGGATTAACATCATCAAAGGAACGAAATTGTGTGGGAATTATTGGGATGATTATGATGAATCAAGCGAGGGGGTTATCGACAATGACTTGGATGGGATTGCAGACAATCCCTACTCGATCTATACGATGAACTCTGATGAAGGACCACTGCTTGATACCATAAAACCATCCATTGGAATCCCTAGTGTCGCCCCAAGTACACAGACGGTAGGGAAGACTACGAACCTTTCTGTCAGCATTACCGATAACACAAAAATTAAGAATGTCTACCTGAACGTTATTTCACCAACAGGACAAGTATCAAATTTCAGTATCACGCAAAATAAAACAGGAAACACATATTATTGTAACAAAAAATTTTCACCGACCGGGAACTATACCTTTTTTGTAGACGCAAAAGACCCCCGGAATTGGAACCGCTCAGTCAATCAAACATTTTCTATTCGACCAGGAAATCCACCGATCATAAAGGACAATTCACCGACGACAGGCAAACCTTTCAAAACATTCAGGTTCAATGCCACCGTCACATCCTCAGATGCGACTGCTTCTGATCTAAAGGTCTATGTCGTATGGAACCATGGAACCCTTGGGAACAACACAACCATGGCACTGTCTCAGGCAAATTATTTTGTCGGGACAGTACTTCTTGCACATAGCATACAGAATCTCACCTATCATTACTATGCATGTGACACATGGGGGAATCATGCTGTTACTGAGACGAAAAAAATTAGAATCATTGATACAGAACGACCAGTGATCCGTATCAACCGCTATGGATCATCTTTTGAAGATTTACCGAACAGCTATACGTTTGGGGTGACAGTAACCGATGATTCCATCGTGTCAACAGTTTCCATTGAGTATTGGTTTAATAGTAGCAATAAGATGAAAAGTACCATGGATCATAAGGGTACTAACTACTATGAAAAACTGATTCTAATAGAAGAAAGACCGGAGAGGGTATTTTGTGTCATCAACGCATCGGACATCGCAGGTAATACGAATAATACGAAGAAACCAATTGCACATCATGGGGGACCAAATAATGGCTATGTGTTAGAGGAAATCACGTTTAATGGATCAAGAAGTTTTGATCTTGATGGAACAATCACTAGCTATGTTTGGAACTTCGGTGATGGCACGACCGAAAATGGCAGTACAATTACCCATGTGTATCATTCGAACGGTACTTATGCAGTGACATTATCAGTGACGGATGATCAAGGGTATACAGGCATGAGTCGTACAAATGTGACGATCGTTTCCCTGGACAGGCATTTAATCCCAACCAATCAACTGGATTACATCAATATGAGATATCAAATATCACTCACACAGCAATTTTTCTGTTATGATACTGATGGAGATGGTAATGTTGATACATTCGTTGACCCAAGTCATCAACTCACTGCAGTTCATAGCCAACCAGTGAATTTCAATGACAATATCTTATTCCTTCTCTCCATCGGCTCAGATGTAATCCCTGAGTTCTTCTGGGACACAACGACCGATCTTATTTATCCGATTTCATATAGCATTGGCCTCATACAAAACAAGGTAGTCGATGTGGTCAACGAACAGGCGCAGGTATTTGTGACTGTTGACAAAGGACAGTGGATTTATTTTGAAATCAACGATCAATACCCTGATGCAGAAGTTATTATCACGACGTTGGGTAGAACAATTTCCATGGATAAATTTTGGAGAGAAAATGATAAAATCTATGTGTTCGATGACCCGGAGGTAACCTATCAATTTTCATTCTATAATATTTTCCCGAAACCGACTGCGACATTTTCACCATCAGATGGAGGGCTCATCAACAACGATCACCCGACAATAAAAATCACCTTTAATGTCCCTGTGACTATCGTCTCTGCGACCTTTGCTTCATTAAATGTAGAATCCCAGCTAATCCGTTTGGATGAGACAAGTTATCTCTATACCCCGCCAGGGTATCTTGAAAATGGATCCTACCCATTCGAGATTAATGCACAGGCATTGCAAGGCAAAGGATACCTTTCCACATCGGTCGTTTATCTTTACTTCGCATATCTACCTGCACCCCAAAAGAGTTTCTTAGAGCAGAACGGGTTCTTGATCGCTATGGGTCTGTTGATAGGCTCAATCGGAGGGCTATTGATCCTTTTTAAAGTAAAAAACGTCTCTATCGATGGATTCATCTATATACGAAATAAAAAAATAATCCCCTTCTTCAAATCAGTTATTGTCGGGCCAATCAGCGTGAAAATCCCTCATGAGAATCTCAGCAAAGCCGAGTTTTATGTTGATGGACAGTTAAAAGATGAGGTGTCGTCTTTTCCAGTGTTTTGGCAATGGAACGAAAAAGCGTTTTTAAAACATACAATTGAAACAAAGGTGTATGACCAGGATGGCAATAGCGCAACGAGCGGAGAAATGGAGTTTTTTATCTTTAACCTTGCAAAAGAAAAACACTCTTAGACAAGCGTATCTTGTTTTATCTCATTTTCCGTTTCAGAAAGAAATCGTATGCCTTCTTCAGTCAGTTCAATTTCATTATATGACACATAATGAAGAAGCTCGTTTTGTAGCAATTTTTTCACGATATGTTCGAATTCTATTTTTGAGACGTGCAGCACCACCGATGCGACCTCTGCATCCATATCCCGAGAATGAAGCATCTTAAGAAGTTCGATTTCCTTCTCAGTAAGCATGACTTCTTCTTCATATTCACCGGAGGGATCTTCATATTCTTCCGTAAGGGTTGTGACATAGCTTTCAATAATCGTATCAAGATTGAGGCGGTCAAGTTCTTTTCCTTCCTTACTGTAGAGAACACAGGTTTTTTGTAAGGGATCATATTTCCAGGACCCTACATTTTTCCAGCTGTAACCCAGAAGGCTGACATCATCACGATGTTCCATTCCTTCACTGACTTTCCGTATTTGTGTCTGTTGTTTTTTCTTTCGGTGCTGTCGATGCATATAGCGTTGTTCTGTTTGGAGAAGCCCAAGGTCTACACCAAAGTTCCGTAGCTCGGTGATAATTTGGTCTCCTGCCTGTTCTTTTAATTCTTTCATGAAGAACAGGCCAGTTTTTCCTACAAGATCCATATAGACAATTCTGATGATCGCTTCAACCGCAGTCCCAATTTTCGTAGGTTCAACAGTGTCGATATCATTTGAGATGTTGATGACTATCTCAGAGTTCGTATACTCAGGGTTTTCTATATTGATGTACCTCAAAAAATCATAGTTTTGTTCGAGTGTTTTTATAATAGCTCCAATGACCGTGGCTGCAAAAGTCTGTGAGGTTCGTCTACTTGCGACCAGGTATAATGTACGCAAGATTCCACCAAGGACTTCTGAATTTTTGATTTCCGCCATATCTCCTCACGTTTTGAAATCAACTATCATCTTGTAGATATACGGAAGTTGGATGATAAATCGACTTCCTTTTCCGATTTCGCTTTCCGCCCAAATATCTCCATTATGTTTTTTTACAATTTCTTTAGAAATGAATAACCCTAATCCGGTTCCTTCATTGTTCCGATCCTCACCAGTGTACGCCTGATAGAATTTTGTAAAAATTTTCCGTAGTTCATCTTTTGATATCCCAATTCCAGTATCCACGACAGCGATGAGGATATGATTGTCTTTCTTTTCCACATCCAAGCCGATATACCCGCAATCAGTAAACTTAAGGGAATTTCCAATAAGATTCTTCAACACTTGTGATAAACGATTTTTATCACCGATGACGTGCGGAAGTGGAGATGGGATGTTTACTCGAAACTCAAGTTTTTTATTCGTAATCGCTGGCTTCATATCTTCAACAATTTCATTTAGCAATTCAACAAGGTCTATTTTCTCCATATCAAATCGCATCGTGTCGCTATCAAGACGGGACACATCTAAAATGTCATTGACAAGTTTCAACAATCGTTCAGCGTTCCGTAGACTAATCTTTGCCCAATTCTTAATTTTTTGATTGCTTTCATTATCATGAATGATGAGGTCCAGATATCCCTTGATTGGTGTGACCGGTGATCGAAGCTCATGAGCAGCGATGTTCATAAACTCAGTCTTTAAACGTTCATTTTTCTTTAATTCATCTTCGATTTCTCTGCGTTGTGTGATATCTCGAATGGTACAGACCACGCCACCAAATTCCTCCTGTTTGGCTAATGGTGCGATATTCGCTTCAATCGGGATGATACAACCATCACCAGCAACAAGTTCTAATTCGACGTTTTCGATTTTATCGTTCATCTTACGAACATCAATAAAAATCTGTTGAAAGAAGTAGACAGAGTCTTCAAGAAGATAATTCCGGAATGGTGTCGCTAGAATCAGACTCTTTCGGCGTCCACATAACTTTTCAAAGGACGGGTTCACATAGGTGAGACGTCCAAGGGAATCTGTGGTAAACACACCATCAGCAGATGTTTCTGCAAGGATACGATATTTCTCTTCAGATTTAAGGAGTTCTTCCCAGATTTTTTTACGATCGGTGATATCTTCAATTGTTCCAATAATTGAAATCGGTTCGTTTTTCTCATCAAAGATAGTTGTGCAGGTATCACGCATCCACCGGTACCCGCGTGATTTATGGTTAAAGCGATATTCGATGGATTGAATGGTATTTTGTTTTTGCTGATGGTTTGTGACCATTTTTAGATGTTGGTTCCATCGTATACTATCCTCAGGATGGATTAACGTTTCTACATTTTTTGATGTGAAGGTTACCATCTCTTCAGGAGAGTATCCGATGATTTTTACTGACGATGGACTCACATATTCATAGGTGTCTTTCTTTAGATCTAACTGATAAATCATATCAAGTGAATTTTCCAAGACCACTTGGAATCTTTTTTCACTTTCATTGAGTGTTTTTACAGAGGTAGTAATAGAAGTATCTTTCATTTTCCATAGTTCGTGTCTGTGTTTTTGTTTTGCGAATTCGGAGATTGTGATAAGATAGCTATTTACATCTCCATGTTCATCTTTTAGGGAGGCTGAAGACACAACTCCAAGTCGTTTTGTATTCTGTTTGGTGAGCAGCTCGATTTCGAAAGGTAGAATCTTTTTTATTGAATACCTCTTTGAAAATATTTTTTTCAGGGATTTTTTTGATTCTTTCGTTAAAAAAGGAACATCGAAAAGATTTTTCTTCAGCATCTCATTTGGTGTGTAACCAATCCATTCAGTAATTCGTTCATTAACGTCGAGGACTGTACCATTTTTATCAACAAGGAGAGTCGTTTGAGGGGAAAAGTCAAATAGAGTCCTGTATTTTTTTTCGTTTTCTAATAACATTTCCTCTGTTTTTTTATCCTCGGTGATTTCTCGTGAAATGACCAAAACCGCGGTTGTATGAGACGGAGTTGAATCTTTGACTGGATTTAAGGTTCTTACATACCATCTGCCCTCGTTACAATGAATGTCCCTAAGGGGAACCCCCTGTTCAAAGACTCTGGTGAGCTTTTGAGTAAAATCTTTGGTTTCCTCTGATGAATGAAAATCAGTAAATGTTTTTCCCAGCACCTCTTCACGGGATCGACCAAGTTGTGATAAAAGTTGATTATTTACCATGAGATAGTGACAATTGATATCTAACAGATATATTGAATCCTCGGCATATTGTATTAGAGAATCGATCTGGTGTTTTGATTGTGTTTGTTTAGAGGTATTTTGAATAATGTAGAGATAACCAAGGTTTTCCCCATCGTTTTTTTTCAAAACATAGGAGAGAATAGAAACATCTCTTGTTTCATTGTTTGGAAGAAGAATTTTGGTTTCTAGTTGCTGTTCAAGTCCTGTATGGTGGTCTAGTTTTTGTTTGATGTTATTCCATTCGTCAGGTAAATGCAGTGAGCGGATTGATTGTAAGTAGAGTTCTTCATTGGTTTTGTGTAGGAACGATTCTGTATAGGGATTCCAGGAGATAATCCGTTGGTCTGTATCTAGAACAAGAATTGCAAATGGACAGATCTCAAAGGAAGTCCGATAGATGGTTTCAATTTGGTCAGGTGTGAAGGTATTCAATTGTTTCGTATGGAGGGCAAATAGTTTTTTGGAGTTCTCTGTTTCATGAACCGGTTTATCTTCCGTTGTCACGATAGTTTCATTGCTAGAGCAGGATTTTGTCTGAAGATTCCGTAGTCGTTCTTCTTCCCGTAGAATTTTTACAATTTCGGGTTCCCGTTGCATGATTTTTATCCTAGTGGTATTTTTTACCTTTTTTGCATCCCAATTTTTTGCATCCTGGTATCGGTAAATGACTCTAATAATATTTTTAAATTTTTAATATTTTATCGACTCGTTGTAAGAGTGTTTCTTTATCAAATGGTTTCATGATGTAATCTGCTAATCCTTCCTCAATTAGGACTTGTTTCCGCTTATCGGAAATATCCAAGACACTCATAAAAGCAACTTTAATGTCTTTGTTTTTCTTTTTAATACGATTGAAAACATCCCAACCGCTCATCCCAGGCATCATAATGTCAAGAAGAACCAAATCGACTTTCTCTTTTTCAAGCCTGCGTAACGCTTCTTCACCACTGTATGATGGTACAACTGTGTACCCACCAAGCTCAAGCACAGTTCTTGTTAGATCAACGATATCTGGTTCATTGTCGACGACCATGATTTTTTTCATGCGACAGTCTCCTCATCCTTGTTCGTAAGTCTGATTTACCTATAAGAAGATATCGTAAAATGGTTATAATAATTATTCTTTTTTCAATATCAATAAATCACTCTGTGTGAGAAAAAGAAAAGTATAAATTCTCATAGACGATATGATTTTTTGTTTACCCTGATGGGAGCACTATGAAGAGAAACGAGAATATCTTTATTTCGTTAGAGATACAAAAAGACCTGGAATCGAAAGGGCTTGCCCTGAGCATTCAATTTGATAGAAACGCTCCGAATTTCCATCAGGAAAACGAGACGATTAGCTGGTGCCCTACTCGAGATGAGCTTGATTTTATCGCTGAAGCGTTTACGGTGATTGGAGGCAATAACATTTCATTGCCTAAAAAAGAAGAAATACAGGAAGAAACCGAAATTCCGTCGGAACTAGACAGAGCAGATTATTCACATCGTTCCTCAGAGATACGGATCGCTCCATTGCCGAACAATATGGGTATCGAAGAAACAGAAGTTTTAGACGCTGGACAATCAAGGGAAAAAGAGATGGATGAAGGAGTTTTTATCCAAGCGGATGAGAAAAAAATTGATGAAATATTAAAACGGAAAAAACAGATGACAAAAGATAGAGACGTTCAAGATACTGATGAAAAAGCGTTCATTGATAGGATGATGAAACAGAAAAAGAAACGATAATGTTTTTTTGATCATTTTTTATAAGTTAGAGAGGAATTGTATCAGAAATATTGTATTTTTTGCAGTATTTTTGAAGAGTGGTTGTTATCTCTTGAAGGTATTGCTCCTGTGGTGTATAATCGTTCTCGTATAACGTATCATAGTTTGAGAGAAGATGGGGATAATGTATTTTTATCAAATTTCTAAAATGTCGTTCTTGATCACCTTTCAGTTCTAAATGTTTATGTAAGAGGTATTGGGCTTTGGCTTTCGATGCTGCTTGGACTATAGATTCTAACTCGGTTTCGACGATATATGGTAGAATCGGTATCAACGCTAATCCTGCTTTCAAACCATGGTTGCGTATGTTTTGGAGTGTTTGAAGGCGGGTTGCTGCAGTGGGGACTTCTGGTTCAAAGATTCGAATAACTTGATCGTTTAACGATGACAGACTAATGGTGATAATACTATCGAGCTGAGAGAGAAGAGGCAGGTCTCTTAACACCAACGGTGATTTTGTCAGAATATGACAGGGAAAATGATAGTCTTTTAGTGTATCTAGAATCGAGTGTGTGAGTTGGAATTTGCTTTCAACGTTCTGATAGGGGTCATTGACGGAGCCGATGATGATTCTACCATTTTTTATTGTCTGGAGTTCTTTTTCCAGTATCTCTTTGATATTTTTTTTTACATAGATTGTTTTCTCAAATGAGGAATCACAGTATTGACATCCAAATTCACAATTTTGATAGGGATCTATGCAGTAGTTCCCATGGAAAAGTGAGTCTTCCTTCGTGATGACTTTGAGAACAGAATCACAGTTGATGAGTTTGTATTCCATTTACATCTCCGTTGGTGCCGAGATCCCAAGTAACTCTAAAGCGTTTTTTAGAACAATTACTGTTGCAGTGACCAGGGTGAGTCTGGAGCTGCGCAGGACAGTATTTTCCTCAGAAAGCACAGGACAATCCCGGTAAAACTGGTTAAAGGCTGAAGCGACCTCAAAGAGGTAGTTCGCGACGCTGTGTGGTTTAAATCCATTGCTGGCATCCTCAATTACTAATGGGAACAGAGCAAGTTTTTTAATAAGGGTTCGTTCAGAAGCATGCATTAGGACTGTCGGATCAAACGATTGATCATTGGTGTTTGTTTTTGAAAGGATGCTGCATGCTCTTGCATGTGCATATTGGATAAACGGGATTGCATTTCCTTCGAAATTTAATGCGTCTTCCCATGTGAAGACGATGTCTTTTTCTGGTTGAACTTTTATGATGTTATATCGTAGGGAGCCGATGCCGACCTGTTCTGCGATGTTCCTCATTTGTGATTCTGTAAGCTCACTTGCTCTTCTTTTTTTCACTTCTTCGTAGGCATGTTCAATGCATTCGTCAATCAGATCATCAAGGTACACAACGCGAGCTCGTCGTGTAGACATTTTACCACCAGGGAGAGAGACGAACGCATAGAAGACGATTTTAGGGAGTATCTTGGTATGTAACAGCTCTAAGGCTATTTTGACTTGTTGGGCTTCTAAGCGGTGATCTTCCCCTAGTACGTTTATCAGGATATCTGCATGTTCTGCTTTCCATTGATGATACGCGATGTCTCGTGTTGCATACAGGGTTGTTCCATCACGTCTTAAGAAGAAGAATTTTGTGTTTCTCCCATGGATGTTGAATGATTCCATATCCAGATAAAATGCAGCATCTTCTTCGTGACAATAGGTTGTTTGCTTTAATTCTTTGATGACGTTGTCGACACTGTTATTGTAGATGAATGTTGATTCTGGAATAAAGGAATCAATCTGTATATTGATGCGGGCAAGGCTTTGTTTGATGCCTTCAAGCACAGGTGCATAGGATGAATGTATCATTTCGATAGTGTCGTGATCGCCCTGTTCTAGTTTTTTGACGATTTCTGCTATCTGTTCGGCGACATTTCGATCTTTTTCCATGTGTTCGTTTGCTGTTTGGTAGTATCCAACCATCTGATGATCTGCTTTTGAATTATCCGTAAGAGGTATGTTTTTTTGTTCGATGTGATGGACGCCCCATGCGAGAATCGCGACTTGTTTACCCATGTCATCGACATAGAACTGCGATTCAACATCATAGCCTGCTGCTTTGTAGATGCGAACGAGTGTATCACCGATGATTGGATTTCTTGCTCGACCGACATGTAACGGACCATTTGGGTTCGCAGACGTATGTTCGATGATTATTTTTTTCTTCTTTTTTTGTAAGTACCCATAGGTTTCTTTCTTTTTCAAAATAGATTGAAGAGTGACTGATGTTAAATTAGTTGTATCAATGAAAAAGTTCACGTATCCGCCTTGTGCTTCTGCCTTAGTTATCCATTTGCTCTTAGAAATACCCATTGCGATTTCTTTTGCTATCTCGTTTGGTGATTTTTTTAGCAGTGGGGCGAGTGGAAAGCAAGGGAATGCGAAATCACCCATGTTTCCCGGGGGTGTTTCTACTCGTATCTCATAGGGTATGTGATACGGTGCTATTGTTTTTTGAATATGGTCGGTTATTTCTTTTTTACATTCGTCAAGTGGGTACATGGTATATTTTGGGAATTGTCATGGTGTTAAAAGGTTTTGTTATCCGTTCATTCTTGCGTATTCTTTATAAGACTTCATGATGAAAATCATCTGTATTTATATGCGATGAATGTATTCACCTGCTTGGGATTTGGATGGGATATGCATGGGTAAAACGATTGCGTTGAAACTCTCAAAAAGAGAAGAACAGGTTATTGCACAGTTTAATGAGAAGGGTATGACCAACAGTGAACTGTTACGATCTGCTCTTCGGCAATATGTTCAAAATATGCCGGAATTTTCGTCTGATGATGCTTTGATTAAAAAAATCTTTGTAAAACAGGAAGATGTACAGACTGATTTTTTTGATTCAGTAAAGGAGTTAAAATCTGATATGCAGGGTTTACAAGAACAGTTGGTGAACACACAAAAAAAAGTTGAAAGCGAATTGAAGACCCTGCAGAGACAGTTTTATCTGCTGACTGCTGCTGCTTCGGGCTCTCAGCAGGATCCTTCTTCAGTGAAACTTGATATCGCACGTGATATTCATCAACAGGTTGATGAGTTTCTGGATAAACAAACGAAAAAAATGGTGTAAATAGTAGCTATTGGAAACTCATTACGGCGGTGTGGCTAAATAACTTTTTACGGTTTGTAATAACTGCCGATTGTCAAATGGTTTTGTGATATAGTTTTTTATATATTGTTTGAGATCATCGAATTTCCAGTCACATTCATCCTTTGCGGACACCATTGAGATGATATTTCCTTTATTGAGGCCTTTTGCCACGATTTGGCGAATGGTTGTCCATCCATCCATATGAGGCATCATGATATCAATCAGGATGATGCCTTTGAACCCGTGTTCCAGTTCATCGATACAGTCTTTTCCGCAAGGGACGGTGTACACTTCAAATCCTTCTGCTTCAAAGAGCTCTCGTATGGTAATAAGAATATCAGGGTCATCATCAACAATCATTAACTTTTTTTGCATCCGTTTGTGAAATACTTATGAAGCATATTAATTTTTTGTATAAATTGTAACAAAAATATTTTTTTTATTTGCTGCGAAAAAGGTTCATAGAGAATGTGATGTTTTTACATGATCATCGGGTCAAATGAATCTGGATTTTCAGGTGATTTGCCGTCGTCTCGCCCGTGTAACTTTTTTGCGATATGATGTAAAAAATTTTTTTCGACGGTTTCGACCTGTCGCTTACTCAGATTTGTCTTTCGGATCAAGATTTCTCCTTTTTCATTGATCACTTCGATAATTCCTTTCTCTGGGTCGGATATCACTTTAAACGTTTTCCCTTTTGTTTGTAGTAAAACCCAGATATGTTCGCTTGTCATAAGAATTCCTTGTTTTATATACTTTTTAGTTGATTTATCAGTATATAAACATTACGAAAAAAACCAGGAGAAAAATGCAAATCGGATGATATCTGTAACAGGGGGAGGAAATTATTCCACAATGGTAGTTTACCACCTTGTGTTTATATATTATTACTAAGAGAAATAAACATGGTAGGAAAATTAGAGATGGAAAGGGATTGAAGATGGTACGTGGAAAAGGAATAGTAACAGTTGTAATTAGTATGTTCATTGTTTGTATCGTTGGAAATCTTTTTCTCATTGAAAATTGCCCTGCGGCAGGCAATACTCTCTATGTTGGTGGTGGTGGACCCGGAAACTACACCAAAATTCAGGATGCGATTAATATCGCAGCCAATGGTGATATCATTTTCGTTTTCAGCGGGACCTACTACGAGCGTGTCACTATCATCAAAGATGTTACCATAATCGGTGAAAACAAAGATACGACCTTTGTCGATGGTGGAGGCACTGGTCATGTCATTAATGCTCATGGCATTCTTGATGGTGAAATTCATGTCTCTCTGAAAAACCTCACCATCAGAAACGCTGGAGGCAGCGGTTTCGACTGCATAACATTTTCATATGTAACAACCGGTGAGATTTCAAATAATAAAATCCTCAATAGTCAAGAAGGGGAAGGAATTTCTATTGATCATTGTCAGGATGTTATCATTCAGGCTAATACCATTACGAATAATAAAATCGCAGGTGTGAGTCTGACAGCATCAGAGCAAAATACGATTGAGAATAACTTTATCCAAAACAATCAAAAGGGGATCCACCTCGCATCTTTTTCAATGAATAATCAATTAATAAGTAACACGATCCGCGATAACACCGTCTATGGAGTCTATGCAATCCAATCCACAAGTAATACGTTCTCAAAAAATGATTTCACAGAGAACAGTCAAAATGCACAGGATCAGTCGACGAATTTTTGGAGTCTCAATGGACAGGGAAACTATTGGGACGATTACAACAACTATGATAACAACAGCGATGGAATCGGTGATATACCCTATGCTATCCCTGGTGGAAGCAATGTTGATGGCTATCCTCTGGGATACTTCAGACAACCAGAGCCACCCGGTGGGGGAAATCAACAACCGATTGCCACATTTATGTCGATTGTGCCAAATCCAGCGGTTCAAAATGAATCTGTATCATTTTCAGGAGAAGGAACAGACATAGATGGGTACATTGTAGGATATCAATGGAGATCCAATCTTAATGGTTCATTAAGTAATCAACAGACTTTTAGCAAATCGGATCTTTCAATCGGAACCCATACGATTTACTTTAAAGTCATGGACAATGAAGGATCCTGGTCAATTGAGAAAACAGCGACGATTACTATTAATTCTGCAGTCAACCAAGCACCGGTAGCGTATATCGATGAAATTACCCCAAACCCAGCACAACAAGGAGAACCTGTTATTTTCCGTGGTCATGGAACAGATGGAGAAGGTGTAATAACCGAATACAAATGGCGGTCTAGTAAAGATGGAACTATTGGTACAACATCTTCCTTTATCAGATCAAATCTATCATTGGGATCACATACGATTTATTTCCAGGTAAAAGATAACACTGTATGGTCGACCCAGGTCGAAACAACAGTAATAATACAACGGAACGTATCATCAGGTACTGCTGAGAATCAAGCTCCGTATGCGTCTCCGGGGGGTCCGTACGCAGGAAAGGTTAACGAAGCGATTCTTTTCAATGGGTCTCAGAGTTTTGATGAAGAAGGACCAATTCTTGGATATTGGAATTTTGGTGATAGTACCACGGCAAACGGTCTGACAACAACTCATATCTATACCGCACCAGGAACATATACCGTGATACTGACGATCACAGATGAAGATGGAGTGAGTGTCACTGCTACTACATCAGCAGTCATCACCCAATCTGGTTCACAGGGGAATGCAATAGAAGGTTTCTCCATCCTGGATTTTGAAATTCCATTTCCGGTTTTGATGGTCATTGCCGTTCTTCTCATAGCAGGGATATTCATTGGTTTTATCATGAAAATAAAGCAAAGGTAGCGTCTCGGATATTTTTCTCAGCGGTAATAAATAGAAAAAACCGACAAAAAAATATAAGTGATAGAGATATGATATGGTCGTGGTCGGAGAGATGAAGCAAAGAAGATTTGGGATGCAAAATCAGGCTGTTGCCGGGGTCATCGAAGCGTTACTTATGGTTGCGCTTGTCTCGATAGTTCTTTCAGTGGTTCAATTAGTGTATATCCCCCAAGTGATGGAGCAACGAGAATCAGAGCATATGGACTTGGTGTCCAATCAAGTTTCTTCGCTGAAATCAATGATAGATCTTCAAGGGATGACAAAATCGTCAGCACCAATTTCATCAATGATAACATTAGGAAGTAAAGAGTTACCTTATTTCATTAGTGTCAAAGCGTTTGGGGAAGTCAGTGTTAAAGAGGATCCTAACTATAAAATCTCCTTGCTTCCACCCCCAGCGGGTCTTCCCCTGGGAGTAATCCCATTGACATCTATTCAATATGCAGCTGATAATTCGTATTTTGTCGATCAAACATACATTCTAGAGGGCGGAGGATTAATTGTCCAACAACCAGATGGAAATCCTGTGATGAGAGCAGATCCTTCGATTTCTTCGACAAATAATACAAATTCCATCTCAATAAATTTTGACCTTACTCATGTGTTAACAACACCGGGGAAAAATTTAACCAGCGGCGATGGGAACTGTTTCATTCGAACGAACTATTCGAGTAATAAAACGTATTATAATACTATCCAACCTGGTGGACATATCCGGATTTACACGCGTTATTTGAATGCATGGAATCAATCTATTTTCAGTCTCCTTGGAAGTTACGAGGTGAATGGGTATATTCACATCGATATACCTCCTACAAAGGATTACCTGGAGATTACACCGGGATCAAAATACATAACAATAAAGTTGAATGTCATTGATATCTATGTTCAGATAGGTCAAGGTTGGATTCTTTAGAAACCAGAGAGTTTTAGGAGTTTCTCCAAGAAAATGAAACAAAAGCGGTTTTGCCATGGCTGATACCAAACTTGAAAAGAAAATCGTAGAAGCACCGATACTAAAAACCTGTATTCCTGGGTTTGATGAATTATTTTCAGAAGGTGGAATTCCAAAGCGTAACTCTGTGTTAGTGGCTGGTGGGACCGGGACAGGGAAAAGCACATTGTGCAGACAGATCTGCTATAATCTCGTAACACAGGAAAAACACTGCATGTATGTGAGTTTTGAGGAAAGTACCGAGAAGATTGAACGAAGTATGGTTGCGTTTGGATGGGATGCGAAAAAATATATCGAATCAGGGCATCTGCTCATTCAGAAGATAAATCCTCTTGATATTCTCCGGATGAAGTTTGGGTCGGTGAGCGGATCTGGGTCGGCAACTGAGCTATCATATAAGATTAAGCCATTGATCATTCCGAAGGATTTCAACCCGGAGGTTATCGTTGTTGATTCGTTAACCGCTATCATCTCGGCTTCTATCAGCAAAGAAAAAAATTACAGGGTGTACTTGCAGCAGCTGTTCAATTTTTTTGAGGAAACCGGTGCGACGTCGTTTCTTATTACGGAGACGGAACCTATGCCTACGCGGTTTAGTGATACCGGGATTGAGGAGTTTTTGGCAGACGGGATTTTGGTGTTGTATAATATCCAACGGGGGGACCGAAGGGAGAGTGCTATCGAGGTCTTAAAGATGCGGTATTCGAATCATCAGAAGAGAGTATTTTCAATTGAAATATCCAACGGGGGGATAAAAGTGTATCCTGGAAGACAGGTGATGCTTCCGGTTTATAAATAGGTGAATGGTTCTTTACGATCTCCGATTTTGTTCAGGGCGTAGGTTGCGAAGATAAGTTCGATGGTTTTGACTTGTTGTCTTGACAGTCCGGTTCTTCGTAGGATGATGTTGTCGCATTCGTCGTAGATGGATATGGTGCCTGATTCTTTGTTTGATATGGCTTTGAGTATTCTGTTGTTTTGCACCCAGATCCAGATTTTTATGTCCTTGGTGGTCATGTCATTCATTCTCATTCAACGATGTAATATATTTTAACTTATAAATATATAAATATTTTCATAAATATTAATATACTATAAAGAAACCATGCGAATAAACCTCACGCAGAAAATGAATAACAACGACAAAATAATTATACACGCACTCTTATACACTTCCGAGGATGGAACATGGCACTCATCCAAACAGATACTAAAACTTCAGTGGGAAAAATAGAACGAGTGAAAACCGGCATCAAAGGACTTGATGAATTACTTTCAGGAGGTTTCCCTAAAGAAAGCATCACGCTGATTTCAGGCCCTCCAGGAAGCGGGAAATCTATCTTCTGTTACCAATTCATCGCACAAGGTATCGAAGATGGGAAACGATGCCTCTACCTAACACTCGATAAAAAGATCGAAGGTCTTCTCTTGCAGGCAACAGAACTCGGTATTAATTTTGAATCAGCAATCCAAACCGGACAAGTCAAATTTCTCTTCCTCAACATCAACAAAAAACTCATCTACGAAAGCATGATTAACGAGATTCTCTCCGGAAACTACGACCGGGTTGTCCTAGACTCCATCACCCCCTTATCTGAGATGCCCATCTATGTGAACAATCCAGAATTCGCAACGGAGGTCAATACCATCGACCATGAAGAGGTCACATCAGGTAATTTCCCCGTCCGACGATTACATCTCCATTACATCATGAACGCGTTGGAAACAGCCAAATGCACCGCGGTTGTCACCTCCGAATTACCATCCGGTTCTACGAATTACTCCCGTGATGGTCTTTCAGAGTTCCTCGCAGATGCAGTCATCATCCTGAGCCTTGACCCAACAATGGACCGACGGAAGCTTGCCGTGATGAAAATGAGAAGCACCAAACACACGCTTAAACCACAGAACATCGAAATTGGCAAAGGCGGCATGCAGATAATCTAAGAGCTATGTACCATTACAAACCACCGAAAGAGCTACGAGCGCTTTTCATTGCACACTATGCGCCATTGCTGCTTATCATCCTCATCGGACCCCTCACCGCTTATTATGGTGTCTGGGAAATCCCTTTACCGAAGCTTCTCAGCATTGTTCTTGGTTGTATCGTTTTCCTTCTAGGGACCTATGTGTATTTTAAATGGGAGATCTTCTGGCACAAGACGTACAAAGGACAACTTGTTACAGGTGGGATCTTCCAGTACATCCGACACCCTCATTACACCTCTGTACTCATCGTTGGTTTTGGTCTTGCGTTGTTTTTCTATTCAGTAGCCGCCTGTATCATTGCACTCATCGCAATCCCTATCATGATCTGGAGTATACTAGATGAAGAAAAAGTATTGGTAAGACAATACGGAGAGCCGTATAAAGAATATATGAAAAAGGTTCCCTGGAGAATGATCCCTAGGGTTTTTTAATTCCGGTAGCACCAGTCACCTATGGTTTTATTTACATTCAGCGCTCGGAGGTAACCATTGTTTTCTCTTGAAAATGAGATAGATCAGATAAGTGCATACGATAGTCGAAATAATCAATATGGTAATAATCCAGGGCCAATCAATCAGATCATTGATTTTACCGATCCCAAAAATAGTTGCTAACGTGTTTGGAACCAACCCTGCTGTCGCAAGAACAGCAAGCCAGGTGGCGATAAATGCTAACCGGTTGTTCAACATCTGCAATTGATTGTTATAAATCGTCTGCAGCACTTCCAGTCCAGACGCAAGCACCTCACTCATATGTTCGCTCAGCGCAATCTGTCGGTTGATGTCATCTCCTAAGATTCCGATCCGCTGAAGGAGTTTCTGATTATCGGTTATGGTCTCCGCGTCCCCATAGCGCAACGAGTTAATCACATCCCATGAGGCCCACAAGGTGTTCAGATAGGTGATGAGCGCATGTTTCATCTTATAGATGTCATTGCCGATTTCGGCTCGTGGTGCCTTTGGGTCAACCATGTATTTTCCGAGTTCATCGCCTTCTTCTTCGATCATCCGTAGTCCATTGAAGTTCTTCTGGTTGTTCTCATCAATAATCCGAGTCAGCAGGATCGTCAACTTATCGTTCCACGGAAGATCCTGACGGATTTTCTTCATGAAGACTTCTGCATATCGGTAGATTTTTTGTAGACGAACCACTCCCTTAGGATGAATCGTCAGTATCAAATTCTTCCGGATGAAAATCAGCAAAGGATGCACATTGACATCAAACTGATCGACCCGCACTGCAGGTAACATTAATCCTAATTCTGTGTCTAAATCCTCATAGGATGAGTATCGGTCAGCAAGAACACTAGCGACAAGCTGCAGACTAAATTTCAGAGAAGTCGCGATAACAAAACTATCCTCATTGATGTTATCAACAGTAAAATCCATCCATTCCAGTGCATCTTCCTTTAAATGCCCGACAATCTCAGAGATATTGTCACTTTCTTGTTTTGTCGTGACACCGTCTTTTGAGAGTGAAACGTAGAAAGCACTCTTTTGTGTCTTTTCAGTTTCTCCCATACGTCACTCTCCCTAAATTGAGAACTTTATTAAATTTGACTCTACATCCGCAAGGAACATATAAAGGTACGTGCTTGTTGTCGAACACGTAGAGAAAACCATCATTTTTTTCAAAGACGACGACATCCAATTTATAAATTCATGACTGTTATGGAGCCTGCGGGGAGGAACCTATGAAGGTTCTGTTCATTGAACCACCAAGCACAACATCAATATCCATGCTCCCACCGATTTCTTTACCAACGTTAAAGGGGTTTATTAAAACCAAAACAGCCCATGACGCGAAAATCCTTGACCTCATATTCCATGGAACGGATTGGCAACAGCGTGTTCTTGAGGAAATAAAAAAAGAAAGACCCGATCTTATCGGTTTTTCAATGCTTAGTTTTAATTATCAAGCAATACTGGGGATTGCACGGTTCATCAAACAACACAGTACTATTCCGATTATCGCTGGAGGGGTTCATGTCATCCTCTCAGCCCAAGAAGTGATTTCGAACCAGGAAATCGATATCGTCTGCATCGGTGAAGGAGAATATGTGCTCAAAGAACTCCTTGATACTTCCTTAGATTGTTCAGTAGTAGACGGCATTTGGTATAAAGATAAAGGAGAGATCATTAAAAATAAGCCACGGCAGTTAATCACTAATTTAGATGAGTTAGCATACCCTGATTTTGATGATTTCGATATACAAAAATGTCTGTTCATCTACAATAACCATCTGTCGATCATGGCGTCGCGAGGCTGCCCGTATTCGTGTTCGTACTGCAATAATCATGCGTTACGGAGGACTCTCAAAGGAACCTATGTGCGATTCCGGAGCGTGGAACATGTCATAGAAGAAATCGATGTACGAATCAAACAATATTATGACAAAGGATTCCGATTTTTTTATTTCTTTGATGACACCTTTATTTTGAACAAAGACTATGTCCTGAGATTCTGCAAACAATTCAAAGAAAAAGGATTTCATAAACTGCTTCGATGGAATGTCAATATACGAGCGAATCTGGTCACTGATGAGCTCATGAAGGCATTGAAAGATGCAGGGTGCTACCAGGTACGTATGGGTATCGAGTCTGGAAATGAGTTTATTCGAAATACAATCTACCATCGAGGGATGACCAATCAAGAGATAGACAATGCAGTTACTATTATCAAGAAAAACAATCTGCAACTCCGGCTGTATTTCATGGTCGGAGTGCCACAAGAAACCCTTGAGATGATGCAGGAAAGCTTAACAATGGCACAGACATTGAATGCTGATGAAATCTTCTTTGGAGTATTGTATCCATTGCCAGGTACAGATATCCTTCAAATTTGTGAAGACGAACACGTCCTTGAATTAAAAAACGGGGTCCTCTCATCTGAAATAGGACCTATAAAAAAAACAAAGTATGTCTCCTCTGATCAGATCCGACGGTTCTTCCGGCAGGTGCAACGCTGGCAGATGAGACATTATATTCAGGTTGGTCTGGAATTACGTGGACCTCTTTTCATTCTGGATTGTCTGCGCTTTATCTTTTTATACAAAAGAAAGTATCATTTTGAAAAAGATCAGCTGTTTCGGTGGAATGTCCAGAGATATACACTTTCTCAAGTATGGGATTGACGGTAGGACGGACCTGTCGGGATTTGAACCCGAGTCAGAGGCTCCGGAGGCCTCTGTGATATCCAAGCTACACTACAGGTCCATGGACAAATCGGCTAACCCGCAGAAGAATTAATAGGTTTTGCTTTCCCGTAGTTGTTTCATATTGTCCTAGATCTGATACCATGGAGAAAACACTATCTTAACTGTGAGAAGTTCGTATTGAAAAAAATTTTTGATGAAGCACAATCAACAGGCTATGCTTTTGGTTTTTCTTCGTCCTGTTTTTTTGCTTTAAACTCAGTATAACCGCATTTTCCACAGCTTGCTCGATCCTTATGGTCTGCAAGGAATACTCCATCTCCACATTTCGGGCAGTTTTTCCGCTGCCGAACAATCTTATCACCTTCAACCTTAAACACTTCTCTTTTTTCCATGGTTTATTCCTTCTTTGCTTCCGGGCTCCGGGGTTTTTCCCTAGGTGCTTCTTTCTTTTCTTCGCCTTCTTTTGTTGCGTCCTTCTTTGCTTTTTTCTTTGTACCTAAACCGTTACGCTTCAAAATAGGATCTGCTTCACCTTTTTTCGCATCTTCAATTGTCTTGTAAATCTTGGCATACCCGATGGTTTTCCTGATACCAAACGATGATTTCATGTGATCAACCATGATGGTTTCTTTCTTCGCATTCAACTTCTCAGCAAGTTCGCTTCGAACCAACTCACGTTTGGGTGTTCCTTCGCCTTCATGAAGAATGACAAAGCGTACTTCAGTTCTACCAAGCAGGAGGTTATCGGTTTTTGATTGAATCTCAATTTCCATAGGACATCACATTTTATCTAATACTTCTTTTACTTTTTGTTTATGGGCTTCAGTCGCTTTGACGACCACGACCCCCTTATTCGGCAATCCATATATTACTGTTACGCCTCCAGGAGCAAGGTAAATAGCGGCTAGTGATGCAAGGTCTTCTTCACCGTCTACCTCGATACAGACAGGACCGTCCTGTGGATTTTTGTAAACGTTTTGAATAGTATTCCACAGTTCATCAGTGATGGTTCCTGGTGGGTTCTGTATCTTCAGATGAACCCGTCCGAACCTCTGGATGAGTGTTTTCATCTCCGCAGGATACGGTTTCCGCTCCAGGATAAAATCCACGATGCAGAGAAGGGGGGTAAATCCATGTTTCAGAACAGTGTAGGTGACTTTATCCCCAACAGTGACAACGGATTTTTCTTTTTTCAGGAGTTTGAGAAGGCCTGGTTCATCGACCAACTGACCGATATACCCTTTCAATGTGTCTTTCAACTCATCAGGTAACACATACATCGTTAACTGACCTTCAGGGCATATTTCCCTGGTTTTGTGATGTTCATTTTCTTGGCAACCTGGGAATGCTCAGGGTCACGAACAATCACATATCCGCGCCATCGACTCACGGTCTGATCAGAACAATTTGGACAACGATCTTTCTCTGTTATCAGATGACAGGTTTTACAGGCGTTGAGATTCTTCATTTTTTCTCGCCTCGTTCCTCACGTTTTTCCTTGCGGTCTTCCCGTTTTTTCTCTGAGCGTTTTTCGTCTTTTGGCTCCAGGAGCCATTCATGGGTTCCAAGGGCAGGTTGTCGCATGGTCAGACCAATTTTGCTTTCCCGTGCGGATAACTCGTTGAGACTTACCGCGACGATACGTGCACGGAGCGGGTCTCCGACTTTCAGGATACGTTTTGTTTCTTTCCCCTGGATCCGTCCGCTTTCCGCATCAACATCCACATAATCATTCATGATCTGACTCATATGAAGCAAAGCATCAAGCGGGCCGATATGGCAAAATGCCCCAAACTCGACAATCTCGCAGACAATCCCATCGACAAGTTCCTGTAAGAGTGGGTTAAAGGTAAGGGCTTCGAATTCTACTTTCTGGTACATCCCGCCATCACCATGAATCACGATACCGTCGCCTAAGGGCGTAATATTATCGACAACGACAATTAATCCATGGTTCCGTCGGATGGTCCCTTCAAACGTTTTTTGGACGATATCATTGATCGCCTCGCTGATATTTTCACCAAATCGCTCAGGAGGGACTCGAATCGTATCATGTATTTTTGCTAAGGTGTACATTCTCTCACGTTTTTATCCTGAATTTTAGTTCGAACTGGAATAGACTTATCCCTTAAATTCTTTTTGAGTGGCCTATGAGTGCAAAAAATAAGGTGAAATCTCTTCATAAGACCAGAGAAAAACAATCTGATTTCTTGTTAAGGAGAAGATTTATAAAATACTCACTATTCCCCTTCTTGTAACACTACGTTAAAAAGTTACTCCAATAGAAGAAGAATCATAAGGAGAAAGAATCATGGTTGAATTCAAAGTCGTTGTCAACGATATACAAACTGGGAAATCATACAATATCCCCGTGAGTGGTCATCATGCCAACTCATTGATCGGGAAAAAAATAAACGATGAAGTCGATGGGATCTTCGTCTCACTGCCAGGATATAAACTTCAGATTACGGGTGGGACTGATAAAGATGGGTTCCCTATGAGACATGATGTTCCTGGGTCTACCCGCAGGCGCTTGCTGTTAAGCAAAGGTCTTGGGTTTAAACCAAAGGAGCGAGGGAAACGGAAGAAGAAATCGGTCCGTGGGAACACGATAAATCAAGAGATCGTCCAGGTGAATATGAAAGTCATGAAACCTGGTGCAAAACCAATTGATGAAATCATAAAAGGTGAAGGGAAAACAGAAGGAAAAGAAGGACCGGCAGGGAAGGAGACGAAAGAGGAACAATAATGAGTTTTCCGAAACCTCCTGAGGTTAACATCGGAATGATTGGGCATGTTGACCATGGGAAAACCACGCTGACTCAGCGATTGACTGGGAAGTGGACTGATGAGCATTCTGAGGAGTTGAAGCGAGGTATTTCGATTCGCCTTGGATATGCGGATGCCGCGTTTTATAAATGTTCAACCTGTGATGACCCTGCGTGTTATTCGACGCAGAAGATTTGTCCGAATTGTAAAGGTAAAACCGAGTTGCTCAGGGTTGTTTCATTTGTTGATGCTCCGGGTCATGAGACGCTGATGGCAACGATGCTTTCCGGGGCTGCTATCATGGATGGTGCACTTCTTGTGATTGCTGCAAATGAGGTATGTCCTCAGCCGCAGACGCGGGAACATCTTATGGCATTAGAGATCATTGGTGCGAAACGGATTATTATTGTCCAGAATAAAATCGATCTTGTCTCTGAGGAAGACGCTGTTACGAATTATGAACAGATCGTGAAGTTTGTCAAAGGAACCTGTGCGGAAGGGGCACCAATCATCCCGGTCAGTGCTCATCATGATATCAACATCGATGTGCTGATTAAGACCATGGAGGAGCATATTCCAACTCCAAAGAGAGATACGGAAAAACCTCCGCTGATGTATGTCGCCCGGAGTTTCGATGTCAATAAACCTGGGACGAAACTCAGTGAATTGAAAGGTGGTGTCGTCGGAGGGTCTCTGCTGCAGGGCACGCTGAAGAAAGGCGAGAAAATCGAGATTGCACCAGGCAGAAAGCGAGAGGTGGAAGGAAAAAATATCCTTGAACCTATCTTTACAACAGCTCATTCGCTTATTACTGGTGGCACGGTGACTAATACCGCGTTACCTGGTGGATTGATTGCGATTGGAACAGAGCTTGATCCTACTATGGTGAAATCAGATTCTCTTGCAGGAAAAATCGTTGGAAGACCTGGTCAGCTCCCACCAGTGCTTGATATGATTGATCTTTCCATGTGTTTATTGAAGCGTGCTGTTGGGACGATTGATGAGAAAAACGTCGAACCATTGAAAACCAATGAGCCATTGATGCTGACGGTCGGGACAGCGACTACGGTTGGTATCATCATTGAGCTTCGACCGAATTGGATCCGGGTGAAATTGAAATTACCGGTGTGTGCTGATCAGGGGCAGCGGATCGCGGTGAGCAGGCGCATTGAAGGGAAATGGCATTTGATTGGGTATGGGGAGATAAAATCCACAAAACAGTGATTTTGGATAGTAGTGCTATCCTTATGTTTTTTGAATTTTCTGTTGATTGGGAAAAAGAACTCTCGCGATTACTTGATGGATATTGTATTGTTGTACCTACCGAAGTAATCAAAGAACTTGAGCTCCTCTCCAGGCAGACCGCGAGTGCGAGGAAACGAAAAGCATCTGCAGCATTGATACTTGCCAAGCGTTATCAAAAAACTGAAACGATTGCGGAGAACGCAGATGACGCTGTTATTGAAGCAGCGAAAAAAACGCATGGGGTGGTTGTGACCAACGATACTGAGTTACGGAAACGATTGAACCACGATTCAATTCCGGTTATTTTTTTACGTGGTAAGAAAAAACTTGCCTTAGATGAATAATGCTGTGGTACCAAGAAAGTTTTTATAAACAATCCCTATTCTGCATCCTGTCACGTCGGGGTGGCTCAGCTTGGCCAGAGCGCCTGACTCATAAGCTCAGCTCAAAGGTTCGTTTTGAAGCTAATGCTAAGATATCTGGAGGTCGC
>Ga0209287_10000128_pt1 | contig 48298 bp, 40 predicted proteins | sample PPLLak3cmMay2015_2_FD_187255 | JGI IMG/M metagenome (GOLD analysis project Ga0209287, IMG submission 187255) | Freshwater sediment microbial communities from Prairie Pothole Lake near Jamestown, North Dakota, USA - PPLs Lake P8 Core (1) Depth... | ecosystem: Environmental > Aquatic > Freshwater... | reverse complement strand
GATACGATCCGGTCCTTTTTCGACCAGCGCCGCGGTTATTTTTCCGTAGAGTTCTTTCATTTAACCTCCATTCAAATATCCGGAGCGCTGAATTTTCACCACCGTTTTTGTAGCGTTTTTGCAGACTTGATACTGCAAAGCGGTTCAGAGGGGCGATTTGCAAAATGCGGATGGGCGGCTCTAACTTGTTGTCTTTCAGGGGATAGCTCAGATCGTTGCAGCTTTTTGGAAATCGGCACGGTGCTTGCGGAAGAACAAAGCGGAAATTGAAAGGAGTTGATGGAGATGGTCCTTTACAAAGCCAAAAAGAGCAGCCCGATCATTAAGTTCATCCTGGTAGTGATTGTCTTCGTGACAGTCCTCTGTTTGACCTACAGCGACGTTTCGGGCGCCATCAATCCCTTTTAGAGAACGCGCAAGTTTTTGGTGTGTGATTTCGAGATAGATTTTCGCGCAAAGTTTAAAGGTTTTTGGTTAGCCGGGTGCAGCCTCTCAGCACCCGGTTTTTTTGTGTACGGGTATTCAATTCATAATTACTTCATATTTTTCCCTGCGGGAAAAGCATGTCGAAACCGTCCTTCGAAGCTTCGTATTTTTCCCTGCGGGAAAAGCATGTCGAAACCACAAGGGTTTCGACCTACTATAATATATATTCATTGTACTTATCATACTTTAGCGAGGCGGGGGCGGATAACCGGAAGGTCGGTCTTACGCAAAGGCCAAATCGCCAGAGCCAGGGCCATCAGGGAATCGCAGAGATTGTTATCGTCCCAGGTGGCGGAACGGAGTTCATCTTCGAACGACCAGGTCTTCCCGGTTCCGTCGGGCAGTTCCCAGCGGGAATAGTGGATCTTGTCCATGCTGTGAAACAGCTCGACATTGGTGAGCAATGCCGCCTTGGATTTGGGAGTGAATACCACGGCCAACGGAGCATAGTCGCCCAGTTGCGATTCCACCACGTCTCCCAGGCCGGTGGAATCGAGGACCAGTCGTCCGGGGAATTTCCGCTGCTGGCCGCGGATGGCTTCGAAAACTACGTTCCAGTCGCGGTTTTTCAACCTGACCAAATCGACGACGGTGCAATCTCCTTTATGACAGGCGATAGTGACGCCAACCGTGGCGGTCTGCTTGCGGGCGAGGTCCCAGCCGGTGATGAAGGTGATATTGTCACTTTTCAAAATGTCTTGTATGATTGATTTATCGATCAGGGCGCGGTCGACGAATTTGCCGGGGATAACTTCGCCTCCGGAATCGACAAACTGCCCCATGATATTCTGGGAGACTCGTTTGTCCGATAGAAATTCGGTCTGCAGGTTGAGGTATTTTTTCGAGATGTAATGGTTTTCGCGGGTATCGCCGTTTTGAATGTAGGCCAGGCGGGGCTTTTCTTTCATTTCCAGCATCTTGCGGTAGAACCAGTTCCGTCCGTTGGGAGTGGAGACGAGATCGAGCATACCTTCGCGGTCGGCCAGGCGCATCTTGATGACTTCGTTAACCACAAAATCGGCTTCTTCTTCGAAGGCGACTTCATCGAAAACAAAGAAATCGTAATCGTGCCCCAGGAGGTACTGCCCCCTCCGCTGGGTGGAGCGGGCTTCGATGACGGCGCCGTTGCCGAGAACCAGGTGCGGGTAGGGAGTCTGGGCCATTTTGGTTATCAGCCCATCCGCTTCGCAGTTACTTCGGAGTATCCGCACCACGGTATCGAAGATGATGCGGGCCTGGTCCTGGGTGATACTGGCGGTGATGACATGGTACTTGCCGGGCTTGTCGTATTGCGGGTCGCGGATCATGAAGAGAGCATGATGGATGACCTTGATCGCTTCCGCGAACGATTTCCCCCAGCGGTTGCCGGTCACCAGCAGATTTTCACCCCGATCGCTGTTCTTTAACCAGGCGGCCTGCCCTTTATGCGGCGTTATCCCCAGGAATTCTTTGGCGAAAAAGGGGATATCATGCACGGCCCGCCGCCAGGCCTTTTCGTGGAATTCCATTACTTGCAGATTTTTCCGGCCCGTTTCGCGGCCTCTTCTTTGGAAAGCAGTCCCGCCTGGTAGAGGGCAATCAGGTTGTCGGTGCGGGTCTTTTCGATGGAGGCGCGTTCGGTCGAAAGATAGGTAAAATTATTGTCGAAGGTGAATTGGCACCGACGGTCGATGCCGTGGAGGGCCAGCTCGATGTTCCCCATCCATTCCAAAAATCGGGCGGCCTGACGCTGAACGGTGGCCACCTGGCGCATGACCAGATCGTACTTGAACTGTGCCCAGTTATGCGTGGTGCCGTAGCTGTATCCGAGCATGAAGGCTGACAGGTTGGTTCCGGCGCAAATTTCTTCGATCATGGCCCGGTGCGACATGAACCAGGAATTGGTCACGGCACGGGTCTGCCCCGGCCCGATATATTCGACCGCGACATTGTCCCAGGTAACCGGGTTGTCTTCCGGCTCGCAGCCGCGAATCATGGAGACGGTTTCATCGAAATATTCGTTGATGCGGGTAACATAGGCGTCGTCGGATTCACCGGCCTGACGTTCAGGAGGGGTTATTTTGACGTGGAGACGATGATACCCGGAATTGTGCATGGTTTTCTGCATGTCGTCGAGCAGTTGCTGCTGTATCCGGGAAACGAAGGGGACCGAGGCGAGAATCGATTTCCCGGCATTGCCGGAGGAATCGGCGTTAAGCCCCATATAATAGAAATCGGGGCCGGTGGTAAGGGGACCGTTGGGAGTATCGATGACGGCGTTTTGGCTGCCCCGGTTGTCCGAGACGAAATCGATATCGGAAGGATCGACCGGCACCAGGCGGTCGATTCCGCTGTAATCGGCATTGAGTATAAGAATGCCGGCGAAGGCTCCATCAGTGAAAAGCGACGAAAACAGAAACGGCAGAAAAGTATCGATTCCGGGGAGGCGGCTGGATTTGAAGGGATAGATTTTATCTCCGAGGCGATCCAGGATTTCGGCGGCCTGGGCCTGTTCGCTGTCTGACGCGGTACTTTCCAGACGATATTGGCCGGGAGCGGAGGCGAGGCGGCTCCAGGTCCAGATACAGGAATTCAAAAGCGGGATGTTGTCGCGAAGAAAACGATAGAGAGAAATTTTGAAGCGGTTGTGGTTTTGGGTTTTATTTTCCCAGACCAGGGTCCGTGATGTGTTTTTAAAGCCGGAATAATTTGACGGATAAGGACTTGTCCGTGCACTGCTAATGACGGCGGTTTTTCTGGAAAAGTTTTGATTGGTGGTTTCTGACATGATTTGCTCCTTTTAAAAGAGGGATCCGGCACAAATCACCACCGAATCGCTACAAAAATTGCATTAGATTACCGAGGAAATATGACAATAATTGGCCAATAAATGCACATGATTGCATATTTGCGAGATAATAACGGTCTAAAAAAGGGGGCATGTTTTATATCTTATTGCGAGTAAACGGCTTATAAAATTAATCTCGTGTATTTTCTAAGCGGGCACTTGTTTTGCGTATGTATCTTCCGAATAGTTATATATATTTGAGAATAAAGTATTTTAATAAAAGATGGGTGGAAACATGAAAAAGATTGTGCTGCTTGCAGTTATGCTGACTTTCGCGTTTTGCCTCAGTGGTCAGGCGGCCGTATACCAGTTCATGCCGACTCCTTCGGATATGTATGGTCTGGACCACGATTACGCTTACAACTGGGGCATAAACTGGGATCATTCCGATGAAATTATCCGTGAAGCCAGGCTGACTTTCTACAACATTCACGACTGGCGTCCGGAAAACGACGACATTCTTTACATCAACATGGTTGACAACGCTCCGGTCGGCCTGACCGAATATTTCGATAACGAAGCCGCCGGTGATTTCTTTGCGGGTCAGGGAGTAACGGTTGGAACCTGGACCGATCCGGGTGGTTCGTTCTATGGCCCCGGTGTCAATGTGACGTTCACATTCAGCGATCTGGGTCTTTTGAGCGCCCTGAACAGTTTCGCTTCCGATGGCAATTTCGGTCTTACATTCGATCCAGATTGCCATTATTTCAACGATGGCGTTCAGCTGGAAGTTATCACCAGCGTTCCCGAGCCGACCACTTTCGTGCTTTTTGGAATCGGCGCGGTGGGGCTTGCGGCTTTCCGGAAGAGATCATAATAGAGATTCGAATTATTTAAAAGCCGGGTATTTGCCCGGCTTTTTTTATTGTCGCTCTTGACAGAAGCTCACAATTTTTTTAATCTTTAAGCCGGATTTTCCGACAAGTTAATGAGTATAATATAATTACAGGACCAACCGGAAAACGGAAATTAGTTTTGAAACAAGTAACAGGGATTGTTCTGTTTATCGCAATACTCCTGTCGGCCTGCGGGAAGGACGGCAGCCGCCAGATCGTATTCAATGCCGAAAAATTATTCAACCAGGCGGAGCGGGAATACAACAAGGCGACCATTAAGCCGGAACTGGTAACTCCCGAACGTTTGGCTCCGGTGATGGATAAGTACCGCCAAGTGCTCCGATACTGCTACGCGGAATTCGATTCTATCGGATATGATAAGTATCCCGAAGACCGCAGGAACCTCGAATCGATCGCATACGTTTCCGCGGACAAACTGGCCCGGCTTTACACCGGGCAGGGGAAGTATGATTCTTCGATTGCGGTCCTTCAGCAATTATTAGCCATGACCAGCCTCACCGGCAAATCGCTGATGAATGCCAAGGCCGATCTTGCCGGTTCTCTGCAGATGTCGGGAGATTGGCTGGGAGCTCTGGGGATATACCGTTCCCTCATTGATACTTTTTATCCTCCGGTCGACAACAACGGCGATATTATCTATAGGATTTTAAACCTGCCTATCAGGCTGATTAAAACCAGCGAGCTGTTGAATTTCCCGGAAGAAACCAAAAAGGAAATCGGTTCGGCTGAGAGGTACTATATTCGTTTGATAAATGAATGGCCCAATTCGGAACTGGCCAATGCCTCGAGGTCGAACCTGGCCGCGCTCTACGCCGACATGGAACGCTGGGATGACGCTATCGAGACTTTGAGCAGTATTACCGATTCCACCGGGGCTGTCGACCTTTGGGCGGCAGTCCGGATGGCCGAGGTCTATGCGCAAGGGAAAATGCAGCCGCGGAGGGCGGCGGAATTGTATACGAGCCTGATTTCACGTGAGGCCGATTCCACCCGTCAGGCCGGTTTGTACAGCCGACTCGGGAAGACCTACTACGATATGGGGGATTATAAAAAGTGCCGGGAAACCATGACTTTTATCAAGGATAACTTCAGAAGTTATTACGCGCAGGATCCTTCGCCTCAGAAATATATCGCCATGTCGTTCGCCGGAGATAAAGACTGGGACCGCGCCGAGAATGAGTATCAGTGGCTGATAACCAATTTTCCACAGACCGAAGAGGCCTTCACCGCTTTTCTGGATATTATCGATCATTACGATAAGGATAAAAACAGCCGGTTGCGCGACAACTGGCTAAGCCGGGCCGATGAATTTTACAATGAAATGGCAACCCGCCATGCGGGATCGTCGCTTGAGGCGTCGGCGCTGTCATTTAAAGCCGAAGTCGCCAAAAGGCGAGGAGACTGGCCCCAGGCCGCGAAGTTTCTGGAACTATTGTATCGGAAATTCCCGGGGACCGATTCCGGAAGAATGGCCCTGACCAAGGCCGCGGCGGTCTACCGTGAAAAACTGGATAATGTAGCCCGCGCAGATTCCCTCTTGAATCTGCTAAGGCCTGAAATTTAAATAACTTATATCTCCAAATTAAATGGATCTTTAGCCGAAGATAAATGTAGAAACTGTTAAATCATAACCTTTGGGAGAAGTGATGAACCCTCTTAAGCTGTTCCTGTTTTTCGTGATGGTTCTTTTCATGTCGCTTCCGGCATTTGCCCAGAAAGACGAAGACGGAGCCGTGGATACCATATTCGCGGAATCGTACAAAATCGACGACATGAATTGGGCGGTCAACATTTCGCTATTCAACGATGAAGAACTTCTGGCGATTTCTCTTCCGCTGCGGATGAGCGCCGGCAAAACCAAAATTTATGCCGATTCGACCGTTTTCAAAGGCGGACGGGTCGATCATTTCCGGGTTAAGAATTCCCGGTCCGACACCGTCGCGCAGTGCGTTACGATCGGATTGATAAACGATATCGGAGTGTCGGTACCTCCGGTTTCTCCCGGACGCGGCCGTATCGCCACGGTATTTGTTTCCTCAACGGACGGGACTCCGATCCAGTATCTCGAAATCGATACCACAACCACTCCGCCGGGCAACATTCTCCAAATGGTCAATACCAAGGTGGAAGAGATCATCCCGGTCTTTACCTATCGTTCTCTTATGGGAGATACGAAGGCCAAGAACGAAGAAGCCGAATCCGGCCAATAGCGGAGAAGCATTTCAGGGGACCGAAAAATATGAAACCCGGCTTATTAGCCGGGTTTTTTATTTACCGAAGCGAACCGGTCGATTGGCTAATATTCCCGTTTACTTTATTCCCGGGATCCACATCGGGACCCGTTTCATGTAATCGCGGTAGGCGTCACCGAATCGTTCCACAAGCAGCTTTTCTTCGTACTTCGCAATAAAATAATAAAAGCCGCAGGCGATTACAAAGACACCGATTGCCGCCAGCGAAAGATGAAGGGCGATCACTCCCAGGTACAAAAGTAAGGCCGATAAGTAAAGGGGATGACGAACCATCCCGAATACACCGCCATCGATTACGTGAGCTTCATCCGGATTATCTCCGAAGACGACCTTATGGCTCTTGTTTGCGAGGATTAATCCGAGGATAAGTATCGCTCCCCCCACAGGCAGTGAAATATAAAAGGGGACGCGGTCATCGATGGCATCCGAGAATCTGAATACGAACGTGTCCGAAATCCAGACAACGGCGAAAAGAATAAACAGGACTATCTGTCCGATATCGCCGTATTTGTATTCTCCGGTGAGATGAGTATGTTCGCGGTGCCCCCTGCGTTCCAGTTTGACTTGTTCCGGCATAGTCGATTCCCATGAAACATTGGTGGTAGTGATGCTTCTGATTAACATACCGGGGGAAACGACCGGAGGTTTCATTTTTTCGGTAACAATTATTTTCGGCGCTTTTTCTTTTGAGCCCGTTCGGAAACGGCGACAGCTTTCCCGGCCCAGAGGGCCAGTTCGTGGCGGTTTTCGAGGACCTCGACCGGGATTTCGTAGTAGGACATAGTCTCATCTTTATCGGGATAAGGTTTGAACGGTTTCATGCCCGCCTGCTCATAATCGGACCGGTTGCCGTCATCGACCTTGAAGTACAAGACATCGTCGCTGATAATGGCAAAAAAGCTGTCTCCGGAATAGATGCCGATAGCTCCGAACATTTTCCGGGTGCGGATATCGCCGACCAGTTCCAGCTGGTCGATTATGAATTCCAGATATTCGGAACTGACCGCCATGGAAGAATCAATCCTCGCCGTCTTTGATTTTATAACTGGTGGTAAAGCGGGATTGCTTTTTTTCGATCACGAATTTCGAAAGGCGTTCGCGCAGGTCGGGTGGGAGTTTTTCTTTGAGGTACAACTCTTTATAAAGGGCATTGACATCCAACTTGAAGCATTCATCCAGCTTGGCCCGCCTCGCGAGTTCGGACATTTCGAGGAACGCGGCGGGGTCCTTGGTGGCGCTGGGGAATTCCTCCCCTTTGTAAATGGTGAGCTTAATGTAGCCGGAATCTCCTTCGAGCTTGGCCAGATCGGCGGCCTCGCAGTATTTCAGGATATCATCTTTAAGAGCGTCTAACTCCGAATCGATAGTCTTGCGTTGCTGAATTAGCTGTAGATAGCGTTCGGCCAGTTCCTTGCCGGCGGCGGCATCGAATGGTTCTTCGGAATCGTCTTTTAAAGCCAGGAAGTGCCTCTTGGCGGGGCAAAGGCTAAAGAAGACGCAATAGTCACAGAGTTTCGATTCTTTCGGCTTGAAATCATCCTCTTTGATGGCTCGTTCGATTTCGAGGATTTTCTGGAAGGCGCGGTATTTGATTTCATCGATTTTATCCGGCGGCATGACCGTTTTCATTTCGATATCTTTGACAAGGAAAACCTGTTTCAGCTCGACTTGGTCGAACTGCGGCCACTGCGTATTTACACCTGCCTGGTATAAGCCCATCTGGGTGTCGTCGTCGAGAATTGGCTGAGTAATCAGCGACCGGGAGGTTTTGTAATCGACGATTTCCAAAACACCGTCGGGGCGTTTGACGATTTTGTCGATCTTTCCGGTGATAGCGTAACGACCTTCGGGGTCAAGCGGGAAATTGATGAAATGTTCCAGCCCGATAATCTCCCCTTCGTCGAACGGGTGGTACTTTTCATAGTATTTGCGGAGGGCCTTTTCCCCGTTGGCGATATAGTCTTCGACTGCCATACCCTCCACCGTGACCTTGATAGAGGCCTTGTCGGGGCCCTCCCAGCGTTCGAGATATACTTTTATGAAGTCCTCGACCGGCATGATTTTGCCGGAATCTTTGAAGCGGTACAGCTTTTCGAGAGCATGATGCACCGATGCCCCCATAAACGCTTCTACCGAAACCGGTTTTTCCACCTGGGCTTTTTCGATGTAGGCGAACTTATACTGCCTGGGACAGGCATCGAACGAATTCAACCGCGAAAAACTGTACTTGATACTCATGCAAAACCTCCCGAAAATTATGGACCTATTTCAATATTAGCGCTTAGGGGAGGAAAAATCAATCACATAAAAGGTTCAGGATGAATTACCGGGTCGGCAATCAATGGGGATTCTCGAATATTCGGTCAGAAGCGGCAGGTCACACTCCCGCGCAACTCAAACCATCGGGCGGGAGCAAGACCTGCCGCAACAGAAATTTATATAGAAAATCAATCGCATAAAAAAACCGGCTCGAGCGAGCCGGTTTATGCAAATCTTTCGGCGATATTATATTCCGAAGATAACCCCTGCTGCGAGGGTGTAATATTTCATGGTTTCTTCGTCGAATTTGACCCAGTAGTGGCGATATTCGCCATAAAGTTTTATCGGCATGGCGGGAGCGCCGATTTTTATCCCGCCGATAAAATGATAGCCGAACTTGGTTTCGGTATTCGATTCATCGGCATAATCGAAAATCATGGTATGACTCCCGGCCCCGCCTCCGGCATAGGGGGTGGCGATTCCCAGTTTTATCGGGATAACCAGGGATCCGGTTCCGGCAAGGGAATGAAATTTGTAATCGAAGGGAGTTCCCAAAATATCAACCTGGTAGGATTTCCAGGAATACTCGGCCGAAATGATAAAATCGACCATGACCATTCCGAACCTGAGATCGGCGCCGACATGGGTCAGGTTATCGTCGATATCGTTGGTTGAAGCGAGGCCTCCTTTAAGCCCAAGGCCGAAACCGGCATAGGCGAACGACGGGGCCAGCAGCATGGCAATCATCGCGAAAAGAAGCAGTTTTTTCATTAGTCTCCTCCTTGGAATTATTCAATTCATGTTGGAATTATCGGCAAAAATCCGGACAGAATTTTGGCAAAAGTCGCCAAAAGGGCTTATATGCCCTTTCACCGCCTCTATTGTCGATATTTTAAACAGTAATTGGGTTAACAGGGATAGATCAATTAACCCGCAGATAGTATTCCGGATATAGAGAATTTCGGATCAGGATTTGGTCTGTTCCGCCTTAAGGGCCCGGATTACGCCGTTCATTCGTTCAACTTCAGCCCGGGCGGCTTTTTCAAAGCCTTCCTCTTCCGAAGCATAAATCACGGACCTCGATACATTGATAACGGCCAGTTTGCGGAATTTACCCGTTCCGGAAAGGACCGATTTTTCGAGGTCTCCCCCCTGTGCTCCGACCCCCGGTATCAGGATCGGGCAATCTCCGGCCGATTCCCGGATTTCATCGAGTTTTTCAGGATGGGTGGCTCCGACCACCAGCCCAAGGTTTTGTTCCTTGTTCCAGTAGGCGACTCGGTCGGCGACATGAAGGTACATCGGCTTGTTGGCGACATGCATCATCTGGAAATCCCGGCTGCCGCTGTTCGAAGTCAGACAGAGGATAAAGGCTCCTTTGGATTTGTCCTCGAGAAAAGGACGAATGGAATCATAGCCCATGTAGGGATTCAGAGTTACCCAGTCGGCCCGGAAACGTTCAAACACGGCCGTAGCATAATGCGTGGCGGTGTTACCGATATCGCCGAATTTACCGTCGAGGATGACTTTTACCTGGGGAGGGATTTTCTTGACGATTTTTTCGAGGAGCGACAGCCCCTCCGGACCCATTTCCAGGAAAAAGGCGAGATTCGGTTTATAGGCGCAGACGATATCGCCGGTCGCTTCGATTATCTTTACGGCGAAGTCGTACATCCCTTTCAGGGATGCGGCGTATGCTTTCGGGATGCGTTTACGGTCGAGATCCAGCCCGACACATATCATTGAATTATGTTTATCCTGAATTTCTTTCAGTTCGCTTGCAGCGCTCATCAGTGCAACCTCACTTGTCCTTTGAGATCGTTAATGCTGCTCAGTTTCCTTTGCGACAAGTACTTCTGAATATCCTTCAAAACTTTGACGGGCAGGTCCGGCTCGACAAACAGCCCGGTTCCTATCTGGACCGCGGAGGCTCCGACCAGAATGAATTCGATGACGTCTTTCCAGTTCGAAATCCCTCCGATACCAATGATGGGAATGCTCACGGCCCGGTATACCTTATGTACGCAGGCAATCGCCACCGGTTTGATGGCCGGACCGGATAATCCTCCGGAATTGTTGGTCAGGCGGGGTTTCCAGGAATCGATATCGACCGCCATCCCAACCAGGGTATTGATGACCGAAAGAGCATCGGCGCCGCCGCCTTCACACCCTTTGGCGATATCGGCGATGCGGGTGACATTCGGAGAGAGCTTGGCGATGACCGGTTTCGAAAAAACCCTTTTAACTTCGCGCACGGCGTTTTCGGCGAGTTTGGCATCGGAAGCCAGTTCCATCCCGGAATCGACATTGGGGCAGGAGAAATTCAATTCCACCATGTCGCACCGGGGGATGTCGTTCAGGCGGGCGCAGATTTCGATATATTCCGACAGCTTTGCTCCGGCGACATTGACGATAACGCGGGTGTCGAATTTTTCGAGAAAGGTCAGTTTTTCTTCGATGAATTTATCGACTCCAACATTGGCCAGACCGATGGCGTTAAGCATCCCGGAATCGGTTTCGGCGGTTCGAGGGGGGGGATGTCCTTCGCGCGGCTTGACAGTAATCGATTTCGTGACAATGGCGCCGAGTTTATTGAGATCGAAAACATCGGCAAGCTCCTCACCGTATCCACAGGTGCCGGAGGCGGTCATGATAGGGTTGTTGAAATGTACCCCGGCGATATTTACGGAAAGATCCGGTTTCATAAGATTACCTCGCCGATATCATAAACGGGACCTTCGCGGCAGACCCTGGTATAGCCTCCCTCGCGTTTCGGCCGGATACACCCGAGACAAACCCCGATACCACATGGCATGGGGGCTTCGAGCGATACCTGCCCCGGGATGTTTTCCTTTATCGCAAGAGCGTCGATCGCTTTGAGCATTCCTTCCGGGCCGCAGGCATAAATTACTTTCTGGCCGGCGATTTTCGGGAGTTCCTTTTCGATAGCGGAAGTTATCAGTCCCTTGAAGCCGACGCTTCCATCAACGGTGGAAGGTATTATCCTGATTCCCAGCTTCCTGATACGGGCCGTATCCACCAAATCGTCTTTGCTGTTTCCCCCATAGAAGAAAAGGATCCGCTTTTTTTCGAATCCCTTGTCAATAAGCCGCCTGGCTAAGAAATAAACAGGTGGCATGCCAATGCCTCCTCCGGCCAGAATTATTGTACTCGTGTGATTCGGCAGCCGGAAGGAATTACCCAGAGGGCCGAGAATATCGATAGTCTCCCCCTCTCTCATGGCAGCCAGAAGCCTGGTTCCCCGCCCGAAAACTTTGAAGATCAGATCGAACGATTGGTTTTTCGGATTTACATCATAAATCGAAAAGGCGCGGCGGAAATAAATATTACTGTCGGGAATTCTGACGTGGACAAATTGTCCGGGGAGAATCGTTTTTAGTTTGGAAAACGGGGCGATACTTATTACCGAATAGTCCCGACCGAGTTTCTTTATTTTTATTATCTCGGATTTCTCAACTACGATTTTGCTCATTGCTGGCTTGACGGAAGTATGACCCGATACTTGTAAATAAACCAGGTATTATACTGCTCCGGCTCCATCCATCCGGTGTTCCAGTGGCAATTCCTCAGCACTTCAGTAACGACCTCGTCAAGTTCCTTTACTCCGGAAGTAGTCATCAGTTGAAAATCGGAAATTTCCCCGAAAGCGTCAAGCTTTATCTGATACAGGAGGTCTCCTTCGAAAGCGGAGGCATAGGCCGAAGGAGGATAGATAAATTCCTCATCGCAACGATATGGTCCCTGTTCTACTTCCGGCAAAATCTCTCCATCCCGCATTCGAATCCTCTCCTCCGGCGTAATCACATCATCATCGGATTCGGCGTTTTCAGGGTTACTTAAGTCGTTGACATCTATGGCATATCCTTCTTCTTCGGTAACGGCAAGTTCTTCGCCGGATTCCTCCCTATCCTCCCGGCGAATCCGTTCCGGCACGTTAATTTTTCGGTCGGCCATTTGTGCGAATTCCGACCGGGGGAAAGAATCGATAAAATCGCTGTAAGCATAATAGATGGAGGAATCCCCGCCGGGATTGGCGAATTCATCGATCACCCAGATCGAAGCGAATTTCGCTTTGGTGGCGAGCCTGGAATTGGGGAAACTATCGGCCACGTACTCGTAATAGTATTTCGCCGAATCGTACTGCTTTATATCGAAGGCAAAATTTTCGGCCTTTCTGAAATAGTACAACGGATACCCGGTATCGGCCCTGGTGCCGGCCAGACCCAGTAAGTCGATCACTTCCGGTATATAATCGGAATGGGGGTATTTTTTCAGAATGTCGCGAAGCATGGAATCACAGCTCAGGGTGTCTTCGAACTGGTCGCGCGTAAGCAGCGCCGAGGCAATCATCGCCTTGGGGGCATAATCGGCGGTTGGGAAATTTTCCACGATATACTGGAATTCCTGGTAGGCCGAATCGGGTTTATCCAGTTGAAACAGGTACAATTCACCGAGCAAATACTGGGTGAAGGCGGCGCTGTCGATCTGCGCCTGTGTCGCCGAAGTATCCAGTTCAACCCTTTCCTTATAATCTTCCAGTTTTCCGATATTGGCCGAACGCTGCAGAGCATCCTGGTAAATATCCTCACCGGCCGTACGGACCTTGGCCTTATCGTAGTACTCCTTGGCTTCGGCATAGTCCTCGTAATCGTACTGATATATCAATCCCAGGTTATAGTTGGCGACGGCTCCGGCGGCTTTATCGGGAAACTCGGTGGCGACTTCCTGGTAAATGCCTTCAGCCAGATCGAGATCGTTGTCCAGCTCGAAGCCTTCCGCAATCTTCAGTTTCAGCGTCCCGAGCGAGTCGTAGTACAGCGGATCATCCGCGAGAGTCTGGAACTCGGCCATTCCCTCGTCAATCTTGTTCAAGAAATAGTGCGCTTTGCCGGATTGAAAGATGGCCAGGTATTTTTCATCGGTGGTCGGGTTGAGATTGAGGACCCGTTGATAATTTTCCAGGGCCTGTTTGAACTGGAATCGGGAGAAGTATCCGTCGGCGTTGTACATAATCGCCAGCTTTTTATCCTCATCATTGCCGAGCGAATCGATGATGGTATTGAAATATTCACGGGATTTTTCATATTCCTTGTTTTCGAAATAGTATTCTCCGAGGGCAAGGGCCGCTTCAACCTGGACATCTTTTTCCTTACTCTCATCGAAAATCTTTTCGAACAGGGCACGGGCCTCGGCCATATCTTCGAGTTTCAGTTTGGTTTTCGCCAGATACAGCCGGGAGTCGCGAGCGAATTCCGATTCGGGATAATTGGCCAGAATCTCCCGAAATCTCCGCTCGGCGCGGGTAAAGTCCTGAAGATAGTAATTCGAAACCCCGTTCACGAACAGGGCATCGTCGTAGTACTTCGATGTGGGGTAGTCTTCAATTACCTTTGCGGACTTATCGCGCGCCCTGGAATAATCAGCCCGGGATATATTTTCCCGGCCGCCGACTTTGTTTCCCTTGCGGGTCCCTTCGGCCCGATTAAAAGCCTGCTTGGCATGATAAAAAGTATTGTAGTAAACGCAGCCGGAAATCGCCAAGAGGAGTATCCCCAAAACACAAATTACGCCAAATTTCCGCATATCATATTTCCTGAATAAAACCATTTTCCAGTCCGGCCCTAAAAAAGGCCTCTTTTGCTTTAGCGAATTCGTCCCGGGTTATCCTCCTGTTCAAGGTTGGGTCGTTACAGGCCTTATAGGCCGGGTGGTACTGGCTCATGAGCGAAACGAATATTTCCGGCGAGACTTCATCGGCCAGAAAACGGAAAATCCCTTCCGAGCCCGAAATATCGTCGGGAAGCACCAGGTGCCGGACAATTACCCCGGATTTGGCGATTCCCCTATTGTCCACTTCAAGGTTGCCGACCTGCTGAAACATTTCCTTTACCGAAGCCCGGTTCTGTTCGACATAATTATCGCAACCGGAATACTTTTTAGCAACCTCATTATTATTATAACGCATATCGACCAGATATATATCAATTATACCCGCCAATTTCCTGATGATTTCAGGTTTTTCGAAGCCGGAACAATTATAAACGATCGGCAGGTTCAATCCCATTTCCATGGCCTTACCAAGGGCCAGCAGGATAACCGCGACCTGGTGGCTGGGTGTAACCAGATTGATGTTTTCGGCCTCCAGCTCCTGCAATTCCAGCATGGCTTCGGCCAGTTTATCGATACTGATTTCATAGCCCTCATCGAGCTGCGAAAAACGATAATTCTGACAGTATTTGCAAAAGAGATTGCAATGAGCCATAAAAATCGTGCCGGACCCTCCTCCTCCGGATAGAGGCGGTTCTTCGCCGAAATGAAGATCCCAGCTGGCCACGAAGGGTTGAGCTCCCGTAAAGCAATTGCCAAGTTCTCCCATGTGGCGATTTACGGCACAATCCATGGGACAGAGAAGACAATTGTCCATGGAATCGTATAATTCCTGGCCGATTTTTATGATTTCCGGAGGGGTGAGCTTTTTCAACTCTTCAATCGCTCCACGATTTGCGGGAGAATCTCCCCCGATTTGCCCTGATAGGCATAATCGGCGAGTGCGGTCAGGGGGGTCGGATCCAGGTTTATCTCGACCAGGCAGGCGCCGTGGCGTTTGGCTTCGACCGGTAACGAAGCCGCCGGATGGACAATAGCCGATGTCCCGATCGACAGAAAAACCTCAGCTTCCTGCGAGGCTTCAAAAGCTTTGTTTATGGCTGCAGCGGGGAGCAATTCTCCGAACCAGACCACATCGGGGCGGATTTTCCCTCCGCAGGCGCATTTGGGGAGTTCTCCCAACGAGATATCGACGGTCCCTTCAAAAGCTTTGCCGCAATCGAAACACTTGTTCAAAGTGATATTGCCGTGTAATTCGAGAATGTTTTTTGATCCGGCCCGGCGGTGCAGGCCATCGACATTTTGAGTAATCAGAGTGAAGTCGTTGAAAAGATTTTCCAACTCCACCAGGGCATAGTGGCCGGGGTTCGGTTCCACTTTGCTCATTAAATCCCTCCGAAACAGGTACCATTCCCAGACCAAAGCGGGATTGTCCATAAAGGCGTCGACCGTGGCGAGTTCTTCGGCGCGGAATTTTTTCCAGAGCCCGTCATTGCCCCGAAAAGTGGGAACGCCCGACTCTGCCGAAATCCCTGCCCCGGTTAAAACCGCGACTTTTTTCGCTTTGCGGAGTCTATCGATTAATTTGTTGTCGATTGCGGACATGGTCTATTAATATATAAAAAACCGCTTCTTTCTGACAGCTAATTTTGTATTATCAGGGTGGAAGGGGAAATATGCCGACGTGTTAAAAAAGATTTTATTTACCATTATCGGATTCCTGATATTCCTGCTCCTTGCCGAAACCGCCGCTCGAATTTTCGAGAAATCGCTGATATCAGCTCAGGGTAAAACGCCCTTCAAGAGGGGCTGGCAGACGGAATTTTTCGGCAGGATTCTGGAGTGGCACGAACCGGACCCGCATCTGCTCTGGCGATTCAAGGCCGGCCTGCAAAATCCTCTGTTAACCACTAATTCTCAACATTTCCTCGGGGCGGAATTCGAAACGGAAAAAGCCGACAATTCATTCCGGATTATGGTTATCGGAGATTCATCGCCGGTCGGGCTGGGCCTGAAAGGCCGGAATCAGTGTTTCGATTCCAAGCTCCGGCAGTTGCTCCAAAAAGATTATCTCGGGGTAAAGAACATCGAAGTCATTAACACGTCGGTTTCAGGTTACACCAGCGAACAGTTGCGGGTTTTTATGGAACGTGAGGCGTTCAAGTATGATCCCGATTTGATCGTGGTGTATTGCGGCAACAATGATGCTTCGATATCGGGAGCATTCAGCGATCGGCAGATATTGGAGGCTCAGAAAATCCCGGCAATCAGGAAGCTGTTCGGGAAACTGGCGCTGTATCGCATTGCTGTCGCCCTGTTGAAAGGAAGCGAAGATATATCGAATCCTGAGCAAGGAATAATGCAGGTCCGGGTCGACCCGAGGCGGTTCAGGGAAAATCTTGCGGCGATTTATGGCATGTGCCGAAGCCGCGATTGTCCCCTGATAATTTTGAAACCGCCGGTCCCCATGCTCTGGCCGCCCGGAGTGCAATTCAGGATATTTTCCCATTTTTCGGATTCGCTGGGGGAACCGATTATTCCACCCGAATTGGAGCAATTGCTGACTCAAGGGGCGGTTTTCAATTATTGCATCGACAGTACTTTGTTCTCAGAAATGCTTGAAAACCGCGATGAATTCGCGAAAGCGGTATTCGAAGTGGTTGACAAAATGAACCGCCAGGCAATGAACGAAGAGAAGAAAAGTCTCGCCGATTCGATTAGTCAGACTGACCTTGCGGATTGGGAAATTCCCCCGGAAAATAATTCGCGCTTCGCTTTCGATTGTTGGAAAGGGGGAGATTATAATAAGGCAATCGTTTACTACCTGATGGCGGCCGAAGGCCGGCGCCAAAATGGGACTTATAGTAAAGGCCCGGGGGGGTTATCGCTGGAAGCACCATATCAATTCAATATCGGTTTGAATTATCTTTATGCGGATTCTATTTCAATTATTGATCTTTATCGCGATACCACCACGGAAGCGTTTGCCTATCTCGATTCGGCACTGCAGAATGATTACCTGTCACTGCGGATAAAAAGAAGTTATTGGGAGGTTATCGACGAAATGGCAGGTAATGCCGGAATAAGTGTCATCGATCTGCCGCTTGTTTTCAAGCAAAATGGGGGAGAAAGGCTCTTTATCGACCATTGCCACCCCACCGAGGAGGGGCACTCTATTATTGCAGAAGAAATCTATAGAGCGATCAAATCCGGGTATCAGCCCTGAGTTTTCCCGGTCAGCTTGATTTCGCTTTCCTTGACGAAACGAGGAGGCATGACATCATGCTTGCCGGCGAAAACCATGAAGGTCATTTCAAACGGGACTCCCTTGACCAGGTTGACATTGAAAAGATGAACTATTGAAGTTCCCTGGTAGACTTTTTCGAATCCTCCTTCGGAAAGGGAGATGGTGAAAATGGGGACCTGCCAGACTTCGTCGTTTTTGTCAACCGCAATGGCCAGGGCCAGTTCGCGCCAGTCATCCCGCATGATCACCGAATAACATTTGGGCATCGCGATGGTGCTGTCGAGGAATCCTCCCTTGACCTTTTCGCCATTGAACAGAAAATAGCGGTCGTCAGTATGCCCGGCCTGGAAGTTGAAGTTGTTTTCCACCGCCAGGCGGACATCGGAGATATCTTCGTTCAGGGCCGTGACGGCATAACTGACCGAAAAGACATCGGATTTGGCCGCGAAATAAAACCGCTTGTCGATCTCGACTTTGCGCCCGACTCCTCCCCGCCAATGGTGCCCGACCCGTTTCAGCGATACCGTACCCGGATCGTTCGACGGGCGCAGCTCGTACGGTTCGAGGACGAAATCTCCTTCATCGTGGAAACGCCCGGCAAGGAAGTCGTCGATATCGACCTGCGAGGCGAACAGGTGGTCGATAAACCCGCGCCGCAAGTACCAATCCTCGACGAGGTATTTATCCAGCCCCTGCTCCTTGGTTCGGGCTCGATGGGGATCGGAAACGCTTTCAGGGGCATTTTCCTGCGAGAGCCGTGCTTGATTCACTTTACGGTGATAACCTTCACGGCGGCGGCTCAAGGTATCGGAAAGATTGAACGGAGGATCCAGAGTATCGAGTTCGAGAAGATTCCCTCCTCGGGACGGCTTAATCACGGCGCAAAGCCGATCGGTGCGGATGACCGCTTCGGTATGTCCGTCGGCATCATAATCAGTTTCTTCCCGGGAAAGGGAATTGCCGGCCGCCTTTAAAAGCCGTGATTCGGCTTTTATCAATTCTTCGAAAACCGCCTGGCGCAGATGCGGTAAGTACAACCCTCCGAAAACCCCGTGCCAGTAGGGGCAATTGCACTGCCCGGCATAGAGGTTTTCGCGGGCGCGATCGATCGTTTCTTTCCGGTCGGGATGCTCTTTTTCGAATTTCGCGACCCGCTCCGATACGGCCAGCATTTTCTTATGCATCAGGTTTACTTCAGGGTACTTGTGCAGGAATCCCCGCCAGTGGCCGCCCCGGACAAATCGTCCGAATTTTTGTATCATACCGTGGCCTCTCAGCCACTGCTCGAAATCTTCATAATCCATGAATGCCCGCGTCGGTAATGACCATTGCAGCATTTCGGCGTACGACGCCGATGGCAGATATGCGATGCCGACCGGTTTGGTCTGCGCGGCCTCCCCGAGCGGAATGACTTCCAGCCAGTCGGAATTGGCTTCGAGGGCCTCGAAAAATCTTTTAAGCCAGCCGTTGGTATAGCAATGCTTGTGCGTCTCGGGCCAGCTTCCGAATTTCTCGCCGTCGTCGGCATAGATGGCCAGTCCGTCGGGTTGACGTTCCGCCTGGGAGCGGAGTTCCGCGATGACGGTTTCGACGTCGCCGAACGGTATCAAATACCGCAGCCTTTTTTGAATCGGAAGGAGTTTTATTCGCGAACCATCCTCTTCGGTGACAAAAATTCCCTTCAACTGCTCCGGCTCGAATCCGGCGTAAACGAAATGGGTATCGTCTATCGGAAGGTATTCGACCCCCGCCTGCGCCAGGGCCTTCGGCAGATGCGGTTCCCAGACCCGCTCGGTGAGCCAGAGACCGTTCGGAGTGGTTCCGAAATGAGATTTTAAATATTCATTCAGGAGGGAAATCTGCCCCAGTTTGTCGCGATCCGGTATGGCCGGAAGAACCGGCTCGTAGAAGCCGCCGGTGAGGAGTTCAATCCTCCCGGCTCCGATCATGCTTTTTATTTTTCCGAGGTATTCCGGATGGTGCTTCTCCTGCCATTTCCAGAGAATCCCGGACTGGTGAAGAGAGAATCTGATTTTTTCGAATTTTTCGATCAGGTCGAGGAATGCCTTGTAAGCGTTGGCATGGGCTTCTTCGAAAACTTCGTCGAAGTTGCCGATCGGTTGGTGATTATGCAGCCCGATAGCGAATTTGAATTTTTCCATACCGGCTCCGGTTAATCTTTCTTAAGTCACAGACAATACGTCTCAATACTGAGGAGTATCAATCGATTCATAGATTGCTACATAATTATCATATCGGAGCCGGGACATCTCTCCTTTATCGACCGCCCGCTTGACGGCGCAGCCCGGCTCATGGGTATGGCTGCAGGGGTGAAATTTACAGTGTTCCAGAAAGGGGGCCATTTCAGGATAATAGGCTTCGAGCTGCTCCCGTTCCACTTCCCAGAGTTTGAGAATTTTCAATCCGGGGCTGTCGATAACGAAGCCGCTTCCGGGGATTTCAAACATTTCCACCCAGGAGGTGGTGTGCCGCCCTTTGGCGGAATATTCCGAGATTTCGCCGACCGGGAGATCGGCATTCGGCATCAGGCGGTTCAGCAGCGACGATTTCCCCACCCCGGAATGGCCGGCGAAGATGGTCCGGTGGTCTTTGAGGTGGTTTATCAGGTTATCTATCCCCTCGCCGGTTTCGGCGGAAGTGTGGACAATCGGGATATTTATGGCCTTATACGCGGAGTTGATTTTATCCAGGAGGGGGATTTGTCCCAGGTCGATTTTATTGATAATAATCAAAGGAATCAGTCCCCCCAGTTCGGCGGCGATGATAAAGCGGTCGATTAATCCCGGTTTAAGAATCGGCTGAGCCACCGATACCACCGCCGCAAGTTGATCGATATTGGCGGCTATGACCTGCTTTTTATCGTCGGATTCCTTACTGGGGCGGAAGAACATGGACTTTCGTTCCAGAACTTCCTCGATCGCCCCGGAGCCGTCGTCCAGACGCGAGATTAGAACATCGTCGCCCACCGCCACCGGTGTCGCCGATCTGGTCAGGAATTTGACTTTTCCTCGAATTTCGCAGGGGATTTCCTCCCCGCCGCACTTGACTATGAAGGATTTGCCATGACCGCGGATAACGATACCCTTAACCGCCATCGGCCATCGATTCTTCTCCCATCAGCTCTTCGTCGTCCTCTTCCATGAGCATGTCGCGCCAGTCGAGATTTTTGTTTTTGGGGGATTTCTTTGTTCTGCTAAGCCGGCTTTCCTCTTCGGATGACCCCCGTTTGTTTTTCTTCTGCTTAGCCCACCCTTTGCCAAGGGCCTTACGATTGCCTTTAATTCGATCGAAACCCATACTAAATGTTGATTGTTATTAAGACGTTAACTTATTAATATGTCAATAATATCGGAATGTTTTAGAATATCTTTTCGCGGAAAACCAAAATTTTTTAAGGCTCTGTCCAGATGGTAATACCTTCCGAGCATTAAATTTACGCCGGGAGACCCCGGTTTTGCAACATATTTTTGTATAAGGTGTTGAAATATTTATAGCAGTTGAAGTTGCAGCCGTTCTTGACTATATTGGCCGGTAGCGGGATTTTTAAACAAGGCAAAACGATGTTTGAATTCATAACCAAAATTTTCGGTACCAAGCACGAGCGGGATGTCAAAAAAATCCTCCCGATCGTGGAGCAGATAAGCGAACATTCCAAAACCATGGAAGCGCTTTCGGACGAGGAACTCAAAGGCAAAACCGAAGTATTCCGGGGGAGGCTGGCGGAGGGGGAAACCCTCGACGATATCCTCCCCGAAGCCTTTGCGGTAGTCAAAGAGGCCTGCCGCCGGCTGGTCGGGACTTCATGGGATGTCGTCGGAATTAAAAACACATGGAACATGGTTCCGTACGATGTCCAGCTTATCGGCGGGATTGTCCTGCACCAGGGAAAAATCGCGGAAATGGCCACCGGTGAAGGCAAAACCCTCGTGGCGACCCTTCCCATGTACCTCAATGCCCTCGAGGGTAAAGGGGTTCACCTGGTGACGGTCAACGATTACCTGGCCCGCCGCGACAGCGAGTGGATGGGGCGCATATTCGAATTCCTCGGCCTGACGGTGGGATGTATTCAAAACGAAATGGATTCGGCCCGGCGCCGGGTGGAATACAACAAAGATATAACATACGGAACCAATAACGAATTCGGTTTCGACTATCTTCGGGACAACATGGCTCAGACGGCCGAAGACCGGGTTCACCGGGGATACTATTATGCCATCGTCGATGAAGTCGATTCGGTATTAATCGACGAAGCCAGAACCCCGCTGATTATTTCCGGCCCGGTCCGGAGCGATATCCACAAGCGTTACGCCGAGATGCGCCCCACGGTGGACCGCCTGGTCCGCCTGCAGACCAACCTGGTCAACGAAAAGGTGGCACAGGCCGAACGGCTTTTGCAGACCGAAAATCCCGACAATCGATACGAAGCAGGTATCCTGCTCCTTTCGGCCGGCAAAGGGGCCCCAAAAAATAAGAAGTACCTGAAACTGACCAAAGAACCGGGCGTGCAGGCTCTGATCGACCGGGTCGAATCGGATTTTCTTCGCGACAAGAAGATGCAGGACATCTATGAAATGCTGAACTATGTCGTCGAAGAAAAAGAAAATTCCATTCAATTAACCGACCGGGGGCGGTCGCAGTTTTCTCAGGAAGAGCAGGAGCTGTTCGAACTTCCGGATATTACCGAAGGAGCCTCCGAAATCGATGCGGATGATTCGTTGACCGCCGAGGAAAAAACGGCCAAAACCGACCAGCTTTATAAAGTCCACGCCGAGCGGAGCGAGAAGGTGCATTCCATCTCGCAGTTGTTGAAGGCCTATGTCCTGTTCGAGAAAGACGTCGAATATGTCGTGCAGGACGAAAAAGTGATGATTGTCGATGAATTCACCGGCCGCCTGATGCCGGGACGTCGCTATTCCGACGGACTGCACCAGGCCATCGAAGCTAAAGAGAAAGTGGAGATTGAAGGGGAGTCACAAACCCTGGCCACGATTACGCTTCAGAATTATTTCAGGATGTATGAAAAACTGGCCGGGATGACCGGAACCGCCGAAACCGAGGCCCAGGAATTCTGGAGTATCTACAAGCTGGATGTGGTCTGTATCCCGACCCACAAGCAGGTGGTTCGTATCGATAATAACGATCAGATTTTCCGCACCCGCCGAGAAAAATACAATGCCATCATCGATGAAATCACCGATTGCTACCAGCGGAAACAGCCGGTGCTGGTCGGAACGGTTTCGGTCGAAGTGTCCGAGACCCTGTCCCGAATGCTGGGACGGTTAAAAATCACGCATAATGTTTTGAACGCCAAGTACCACCAGCGGGAAGCGGAAATCGTTTCGAGGGCCGGTGAACCCAGCGCGGTAACGATCGCGACCAACATGGCCGGTCGTGGAACCGATATTAAGCTTGGCCCGGGCGTGGTCGATGTGGGAGGATTGCACATTATCGGAACGGAACGGCACGAGGCCCGGCGTATCGACCGGCAGCTGCGCGGACGTGCCGGCCGCCAGGGAGATCCCGGTTCTTCGCGGTTTTACCTGTCGCTCGAAGACGACCTGATGCGGATGTTCGGTTCCGACCGTTTGGCCGCAATCATGGACCGGCTGGGGGTCGATGAGGGTGAAGTAATCCAGCATTCCATGGTGACCAAGGCCATCGAACGGGCTCAGAAGCGGGTCGAACTGCAGAACTTTTCGATTCGTAAACATACGCTCGAATACGACGATGTCATGAATTCCCAGCGGGAGGTCATCTACGACCGCCGCCTCGCCGCTCTGGAACGGGAATCGATAAAGGACGAGGTGGTCGAGCTGATCGAATCGGTTCTTCAGGGACTGGCCGATGTCAACTGCCCTGAAAAGGCATATCCCGAAAACTGGGATTTGACGACCTTTACTTCAGAATTGCGCCGGATATATCTATTGAATCTGGAATTCCGCCCCGAAGATATCCCAGCCCTGACCAAAGAAGACCTGTTCGAAAAGGTCAAGGGGGCGGTGATAACTTTCTACCAGCAGAAGGAAAAGTTGTACGGTGAGGATATCATGCGGAGGCTGGAACGTTACGCGGTGCTGAGTACGATCGATCATCACTGGCGCGAACATATGTACGAAATGGATCAGCTGAAATCCGGCATCGGGCTCAGGGCGTATGGTCAGCGGGATCCTCTGGTGGAATACAAGAAAGAAGCTTTCAACCTGTTCAGCGCCATGATCGACCAGATCGACAAGGATATTGTCGGGATGGTGTACAAGCTCCAGGTGAATATTCCGGAAAAGACCCGCGAAGAACGCCGCCGCGAACAGAGCCAGGAATTGGTGGCGACGCACCGCGACGCGGTCGGAATGGGCTTCGCCACGGCCCGGCAGTCGGAGGAAAATCCGATGGCGGAAGCTTCGAAACGGGGCAAGCGTCAGCCGATCAAAAACGAGGGGCAAAAGGTAGGGCGCAACGATCCCTGTCCCTGCGGTTCGGGCAAGAAATACAAGAAGTGCTGCGGCGCTAATTTATAATATGCCCAAAAAACATATAGTCTTTGTCTGTACGGGGAATTCCATACGCAGCCAGATGGCCGAGGGGATCGCTTCCTCCATCGCCGGCGACGAATTCGAATTTTCTTCGGCCGGTATCATGCCGATCGGGGTCCATCCCGATGCGGTCGCCTGTATGAAAGAAATCGGCGTCGATATTTCGCAACACGATTCCAAGATGCTTTCGGCCGATTTGTTGGGACAAACCGATTACCTGGTCACCGTTTGCGATTCGGCGAGGGATAAACTCCCGATATTGTCGAAGGGTATTAAGCATATTCATATGGGGATCGAAAATCCCGATAGGCAGTACGATTCGGATTCGGAAAAAAAGGCGAATTTCGCGAGAGTGCGGGAGGATATCAGGCTCCGCATTACCGGATTATTGAACAAAATCAAGGCAAGGGAAATTTAGGACGTGATACACACTGTTATTTTCGACGTTGGAGGGACTCTGGTCAATGCCAATTCCGTATTTCATGCATTCGCCGACGCTATGGATAATAGCCGCCGCGAGGAGCTGTTTCGGTTCATGCGGCCGATATTTTTCGAATATTACCGCGACGAGCATCGTCCCGATTTTTTGACCATCAAACAAATCGCGTCGCTGGTGGTGCAGAGGGCTGCAAACCAGTTCGGGCTGGAAGACATCAGCCCGCGCGTTCCCGAACTGTATGCGGACTATTACCTGGGAGGAGCGCAGCCGTTCGACGATGTAGTCCCGGCCCTGGAAAAATTGAAAAAGCAGGGGAAGGCTCTCATCGCGCTCAGTGACGCCGATGCCGATGTCCTGGAACGGGAGATGGAGACTTTTTCGCTGAAGAAGTATTTTGACAAGGTAATCGTTTCGAGTAACGTTGAGGCTTACAAGCCTTCGGATAAAATGGTCGCCTATATCCGGGAGCGGATCAATCCCCCCTACCATCAAATACTACTGGTCGGGGATAACGAAGTGGATATTATGACCGCGGCCAAGTTAAAAGTCCATTCGGCCCTTATCAGGCGCAACGGGCAGTTTCCCATAGCGGCTGATTATCAAATTTCGAGCATGCCCGAAATTTTCGGAATCATTTCCGAGCTGGAAAACGAATAATATATCATATAAAAATAATCAATCAGCGAGGTGTTATGAGTAAATCCGTGGTTGTGCTTGGCATATTGATGATGCTATTGGCATCATCGCTCGGCGCGCAGGAAGCGCAATTCGACGTCAAGCAGTTCACCCTCGATAACGGCATGAATTTCCTGGTCGTGGAACGCCCCACCGCTCCGGTTTTTTCCGGGTTTATCATTGTCGGGGTAGGCTCGGCCAACGAAAGGACCGGCAATATCGGGTCGGCGCACCTGTTGGAACACATGATGTTCAAGGGCTCGAAACTGGTCGGGACCACCGACTGGGATGCCGAACAGGACCTCTGGGCCAAAGAGGATTCGGTCTGGGCTAGAATCGACATGGCCCGTCGTCAGACGCGGTATGTCGCATTGAATAATCCCGAAAAGCTGGATGCTCATTTGAAATTCATCGAATCGCTCGAAACGATCCTCGATTCCTTGGCCGAAGCAAGCTCACAATATGTAATCCAGAACGAATTCGATCGCATTTACACCCGCAACGGCGCGGCGCAATTCAATGCCACTACCGGATACGATTTCACCAACTACTTCGTATCGCTTCCCTCGAACCGCCTGGAGCTCTGGTTTTTGATGGAATCGGATCGGCTTAAACATCCGGCCATGAGGGAATTTTTTCCGGAACGGGATGTGGTCGCCGAGGAGCGGCGGCAGTCGGTTGAAAACAGCAGCGATTTAAAATTATTTGAGCAGTTGATCGGGACCGCCTTTATATCTCATCCTTACCAGATCTTCTGGGAATGGCGTTCGGAGGAAACCAATCTCACCAGGGATGACCTGATGACTTTTTTCAATACCTATTATATTCCGCAAAATATGGCGGTGGCGGTCGTGGGAGATGTCAAGCTGGACGATGTCCGCAAATTCGCGGAAAAGTATTTCGGCGACATTCCGCGAGGGAAGGATTTCGAACCGATTTACACCGAGGAAATCGAACAAACCGGCGAACGCCGGGTCGACCTGCACTATGAATCATCGCCGGCAGTGAATATATCGTATCACGGGACCGCATTCGATTCACCGGATGAGCCGGTTTTTCAGGTAATTCAGAGGCTTATCGGCGACGGACGGACATCACGGCTGTATAAATCGCTGGTGCTCGACAAGCAGCTATGTGTCGACGTTTCGGTCGATGTCTTTCCCGGCAACGAAATGGGGGACCTTTACCCCGGAGTGATGAATATTTACGCCTATCCCCGGGATGAGGTGACGACAATAGACGTTGAAGCTGCCATATACGAAGAACTTCATAAACTCGCGACGGTACCGGTCGATTCTCTGGAATTGACCAAGATCAAAAATAACATCGACGCCGCAATGATCTGGTCCGCGTACGACAATTTGGGGCTGGCGTCGTACCTTGCCTCGACCCAGGCTCTGACCAAAGACTGGAAATACCTCTATAAACTGCGAGACAAGCTAAAAGCTGTGACTCCGGAAGATATCATGCGAGTGGCGTCGCAGTACCTGGCCGATGAAAAGCGGACGGTGGCAACTTTGATCCCGCTGGAAAACGGAGGGGACAATGAATAAAATCGTGATTATGATCGGTCTGCTGTTACTGGCCGTTTCGGCATTCGGACAGCAGCAGTATCCCCGGGACATGAAATTCCCGCAGATAGAATTCAATCCGGCGACTCCTCAGGAATTCACGACCGATAACGGCATCAAGGTATTTTTCCTTGAGGATCACAAACTCCCGGTGGTAACGCTGAATGCCTACTTTAAAGGTGGGGATATTTACGACCCGCAGGATAAAGTCGGGCTGGCGTCGCTGACGGCATCACTCATGCGCAACGGCGGAGCCGGCAAGCTGAATCCCGATCAAGTCGATTTCGACCTGGAATTCCTGGCCGCGAATATTAACTGCAATTCCGGAGAACGGGATTATAATATCGGCCTGCGGACCCTTCGCAAGGATCTCGACAAGACCACAGGAATCCTCGCCGATATCATCCTGAAACCGGCTTTCGATACCGCCAAGGTGACTTTGGAAAAATCGGTAACGCAGGACCAAATCCGGCGTCAGAACGACGACCCGGGACAGGTAACCCGCAGAGTCTTTTATCAGACAATTTACGGCGATCACCCGTACGGCTGGTACGCAACGCTGGCCTCGATCGACAATATCACTCGGGCCGATATTATCGACTGTCATAAAAAATATTTTGTCCCGGATAACTGCATCATGGCGATATCGGGCGATATGACTTTGAATGACGTCAAAGTCCTGCTCAAGAAGTATTTCGGAGACTGGAAGAAGGCGGAGTTGACTCTGTCCGCTAAAGCGATGGCCGAAACAAGTTATAAACCGGGCGTTTATTATGCGCAGAAAGATATCAACCAGGCCAATATCCGGTTCGGGCATTTACTGATGACCGATGAGAATCCCGACCAGTATGCTTTTGAGATAATGAATTTCGCTCTGGGAGGCGGGGGATTTTCGTCGCGGATGATGAGCCAGGTCAGAACCACGGCGGGATTGGCTTATTCGGTGGGGAGTTACCCCGTTTATCGGCAGCTGATGGGCTTGCATTTCAGCTACTGCGTGACCAAGGCGGAGAGCCTGTCGAAAACGCTTCAGATGATGTTCGATGTCATCAACGAGGTCCGCAACAATGGTATCACTGCCGAGGAAATGGAACTGGCTAAAGAATCGACCATCAACGGCTACATTTTCGGATTCGACACTCCATCCAAGCTGGTTAATGCTTATGCCCGGAACGAACTGAGGGGATTTCCGAAAGATAAAATCAAAACCGATCTGGAAAAATACCAGGCGGTGACACTGGAAAAGTGCAACCAGGTCGCGAAATTTTATCTCAATACCGACGATATCGTGATAGTCATTACCGGCAACAAGGGATTATTCGACAAACCGCTGGATACTTTCGGCCCGGTGACGGACGTTTCGATGGAGATACAATAGTTTCGGAACAAATCGAAATAAAGAGCATTATATGATAAAACGGCAGGTTATTCAAGACCTGCCGTTTTAAATAAAGGAAGTAAAATGCCCGGCACCGACGGTATCATCAGGAATCGTGAAAAAGTCGAGTTAACCAAACCTCAGATCGCCGTGGTTGAAAAATTGTACGGCGAGCAATTAATCGCAGAGACGATTGTCGAGGAAATGACCTATCTGTCCGACGGCCTCAATATCAATGGCTATATCGCCCGCCCAAAGGACAAGGGGCAATACCCGACCCTGATCTGGAACCGGGGCGGTTTCGGCGACCGCGGGGCGCTCGATAATCTGACCGCTTATTTAATACTGGCCTCGACCGCGGCCTGGGGCTACACGGTTCTGGAAACGCAATACCGTGGAAATATGGGAAGCGAAGGGGATGACGAAGCCTGGGGCGGCGAAGACCTCACCGATGCGCTCAATCTAATCAAGGCGGCTGATAATATTCCGGAATGCGATACTAACCGTATGGCAATTGAAGGGGCCAGCCGGGGCGGGATGGTAACGTATCGAGCGCTGAAAGAAAAAGACATCTTCAAATGCGCCATTGTCCATGCCGGAGTATCAAACCTGATTTCCCTGCGCGATAATCACCGCAATATCAATAAATCAATTCAAAAACGTTTCCGAAATTTGAATGAAAGCGAATTGCGGAAAAAACTCGAAGAGTTATCGGCCGTTTGCTTCGCAGACAAATTACCCGGAAGCACTCCCATCCTTATGATGCACGGGACTGCTGATAATGTCATCCCAATTTCTCAATCGGAGGAGTTGGCAGAAAAATTGGAAAAATACGGAGTCCCTCACAAATATGTCAGAATCGAGGGAGGGACGCACGTCGCATTGAAGGATGGTTCATACAAGGAAATCGACCGTCACCGCAAAGCCTGGCTCGATGAATTCTTGAAATGATTATTAAAGGGGATTACCGTTTTTTCCACGCCCGGATCAATTTCGCTTCACGCGCTGAATCGAGTCCGGCTTTCCAGTCGTACGAAATCGGGCGGGTCGAAGCCCAGCGGACAGTATCGCGAATCGTTTCGGACAAGGCACGGCAGATCAATCCTTCGGCAATCGCCTTGCGGCAATCGGTCTGCATCAGGCCGGCCAGTTCCGATTCATAAATCCAAAGAGGAAATTCTTTTCTTCCGATTTCGTTTTTCAACAGAAACTCGCTATCGGCCCAGACGAATTCGATTTCTCTTTTCGAGACCTCCCGCGCGGAATCCAGCAATTTTCCCATGGTGAAGGGATAATTCGGCCCGGTGGCGTTGTATATTCCGGTTTTTTTCCCCGAAGTCATGCGCGCGACCCATTCTCCCAGGTCGCGGACATCGATAAACTGCATGGGGGCATCCGGAGGAGCCGGAACCAACACCGTCCCCCCTTCGAACACCCGATGCACCCAATAGGTGAAACGATCGGTGGGATCATGCGGCCCGACGATATATCCCGGCCTGATAATAAGATGGTTATCCGGGAAATATTCGATCACTTTAGTTTCGCAGAGGACTTTCAGGGGACCGTACGATTTAACCGTGATTTCTTCGATAGAGGGGTCGTCGATCTGTCCGAGGGGCGAATCTTCACCGATTCCCGGTCGTGAAAAATCGCTGTAAACGGAAACGGTCGAAATGAAAACGTACAGAGATACCGTATCCTGCAAAAGCGAAGCGGTTTGTTCCACCACGCGAGGGAAATACCCGCAGACATCGATCACGGCATCCCATTTTTTGCCTTCGAGGGGAGCCAGGCCGCCGTCACGGTCGCCGATTATATTTTTGGCTTTGGGAAAAAGCCCGGGGCCGGTTTTTCCCCGGTTGAACAGAGTCACCTTATGGCCGCCGTCGAGCGCGGCACGGGTGATATGACGCCCGACGAACTGGGTCCCTCCGATGATAAGTATATCCATATTTTTGTTACGGCTCTTACCGATCGACCGTTTCGAGATTCTTTTCCCAGTCGGCCAGGATTTGACCTTCTTTTTGAGAATCGAGTCCGGCGGTCCATTCGTACGATTCATCGCGGGATTTCGCGAATGCAAGGACATCGTTTACACTTTCGGCGAGAGGGCGGAATTTCAGGCCGTCATTGATCGCTTTGGTGCTATCGATGCGCATGAAGCCCTTATGATGATAGCCGCCGCGTCTCCAGAGCGGGATTTCTTTCCAGGGGGTGATTTCCCGTTCCAGCAGGAAATCGGAATCGACCCAAGTAAATTCCGCCGACGTTTTCCCTGCCTTCTGGCAGGAGACGAAGAATTCGCCCATGGTCAGATCGTAATCCGGCCCGGTGGCATTGTACGCTCCGGTTTTCCCATCGTTTATTATGTCGTACATCCATTTGACCAGGTCGCGAACATCGATTGCCTGGAGCGGGTCGCGGGGCGTTCCCGGCGAGAGGATTTTTCCTCCCTGAGCGATTCGATGCACCCAGTAGGTGAAGCGGTCGGTATTGTCGCCGGGCCCCATAATGACGCCCGGGCGAATTATGAGGTGGTTTTCCGGAAAATATTTCGTCACGACCCGTTCGCAGTCCCCCTTCAGGGGGCCGTAGTTTTCACTGGTAACTTCTTCGTCGGGATTATCTCCCATCGTGGCCAGAGTGTCCTGTTCGGACAGCCCCACCTTATTCAGGTCTTCGTATACAATCATAGTGGAAATAAAAAGATATTTTTCGACGTGGCGCTTCAGTAATGCGGCCGATTGCTCCACGACTCTCGGGACATATCCGCAGACATCGATGACCAGATCCCATGACCGGTTTTTCAGTGATTCGAGATCACCGTCGCGGTCGCCGCGGAGTTTTTCGATATCGGGAAAAAGATGGGGATTGCTCTTTCCCCGGTTGAACAGGGTGATTTCATGCCTGTTTTTCAGCCCGTATTCGGCAAGGTATTTTCCGAGAAAGCGGGTCCCTCCAAGAATCAGTATCTTCACAACTCCCCCTGAGTATTTCTATTCTCGATAAGCGATTTTTATTGATACGAAAGGAACCGGCACAAACGCAACCGGTCGGACCGTCACGGCATATTATCGTGGAGGTCAAGGAGCGAAAAGGCATCGGAAAGATAATCGATTAAATCCCCGGCGATGAGACTCCTGAAACCGAGTTCCGCCGCAGCCAGGTCTCCAGCTAAACCGTGAAGATATACGGCGCAAATGGCCGCTTCTATCGGGGCCATCCCCTGGGCCAGGAAAGACCCGATGATGCCGGACAATACATCCCCCGTGCCTCCGGTGGCCATGCCGTTATTGCCGGTGGGATTAAGGTATAACTGGCCATCGACGTTCACCACGATTGTCGGGGAGCCTTTCAGAACGATGACAGAATTATACTCGCGGGCGTATTTCCTGACCAATTCATACAGAGCGTACAGCTCATGCGGGAGGTCTTCGTCAATCAGGCGGCGGAATTCTCCGGGATGAGGAGTCAGAACCAGGGTGGGATGCTCTTTGGTCAGGGCCGAACGGTCCTTTTCGAAGGCGTTCAGGCCGTCGGCATCGATAATGGCCGGCTTTTCCAGCGAGGCGATCAGTCTACGAATCAATTCCACCGTTTCATGATGACGCCCGATTCCGGGCCCGATTATGGCGGCATCGCGGATCGTAATCTGCTTTTTTATTTCTCCCAGGCCGCGCAGGGCCAGGACTCCCTTTTTGGCGACATCCGGTAATGGATAAGTCATGGCCTCGGTTAATTTAATTTCGAGTATGGGATTGAGCGATTTCGGACATCCCACCGTTACCAGACCCAACCCGGCGCGGGCCGAGGCATTGGCGGTCAGGCAGGCGGCTCCGGTTAAACCGGTTGAGCCTGCGACGATAAATAACTTACCGAAATCCCCTTTATGGCCGTCGGGCTTGCGTTTGGGGAGCAGTTTCTCGACCAGTTCCGGGGTGATGAGGTTTTCCATGATTTCGAACTGCCGGTAAACATCATCGGGAACGCCGATCGGGACGACTTCGATGATGCCGGATAATTCCCTGCCCGGCGAATAGTACATTCCGATTTTCGGGGAAGCGAGCGGGAAGCTGTACATCGCCTGCACCACGGCTCCTTCGTGCTGCCCGGTATCGACATTCAGCCCCGAGGGGCAATCGACCGCGATTACCGGAAGCATTTGCCGGTTGATATATTCGATGAATTCGGCCGGAAGGCCGCGCGGCGCTCCGGAAAAACCGGTTCCAAAAACGGCGTCGATAATGAATTCCGCATCGAGCTGTTCCGGAAGTTGATTGACATTTTCTATCGTGAAAAGAGGAACACCAATTACTTCGGCCCGATTGAAATTCAAGCGAGCATCATCGGACAGGCTTTCATCGGGAGCGGGGTAATAGACTTCAACCTGGGCCCCCCACTGGTGCAGGTACCGCGCGACGACAAAGCCGTCTCCGCCGTTGTTTCCTTTTCCGCAGATAACCGCCAGACGGCGTCCCTCGCAATACCCTTCGAGAACGAACTCCCGAATCCGTTCGGCGATGCCTCGTCCGGCATTTTCCATCAGTTCCGGGCCGGGAATCCCCCGGTTGTTAATCGTTTCGCCGTCGATGCGGCGCATCATTTCGGCGGTGACCAGTTTCATTTCGATTTGCCTTTGCCGCTCCGTTTTTTGGCGGTTCCGTTTCCGTTGGCTCTCGCTTTTTCGAGTGCAAATTTCAGGACTTCATCGGCGTTCGAGACGAATTTGAAATTGAGCCCCTTCTTGATTTCCGAAGGTATATCGATTAAATCATTCTTGTTCTCTTTGGGGAGAATTACGGTCTTCACTCCCGCACGATATGCGGCCAAAAGTTTTTCTTTCAATCCCCCGATTTTCATCACTTCGCCCCGCAGGGTAATTTCGCCGGTCATGGCCAGGTAAGGTCTTACCTTCCGGTGAGACAACAGCGACGCCAGCGCGGTCGCCAGCGTGATTCCGGCCGAGGGGCCGTCTTTCGGAGTTGCTCCCGAGGGAACGTGCACGTGGATTTCGTGATTATCGCAGAAATCGGGTTCGATACCGAGCTTTTTACAGTTGCTTCGGACATAACTCAGCGCCGCCATGGCCGATTCTTTCATGACATCCCCCAGCGATCCGGTTAAGAGCAGGTCCCGCTTTCCTTGCATGGCGGTGGCTTCGATGTACAGCAATTCTCCTCCGGTGGAGGTCCAGGCCAGCCCGGCCGCGACACCGATTTGCCCGGTACGGGAAAGGGCTTCGCTGCCGAATCTTTCCGGCCCGAGGTAATTTTTGAGATTGCGATCGGTGATGGAATAGCTGCTCGAAGAACCGGCTGCTATTTTCCGGGCTACTTTACGGCAAACCGAGGCAATTTCCCGTTCGAGATTTCGCAGACCTGATTCGCGAGTGTAACCGTTGATAATTTCCAGGACCGCGGAATCTTTGATGGCCATGCGGCTTTTGGAGATGCCGTGGTTTTCGAATTGTTTCGGTAGCAGGTGCCGTTTGGCGATTTCCAGTTTTTCGAGGTCGGTATAACCGGGGATGCGGATAATTTCCATGCGGTCGCGCAGGACCGGCGGAATAGTATCGAGCAGATTGGCGGTCGTGATGAACATGACTTTCGAAAGGTCGAACGGCACTTCGAGATAATGATCGGAGAAGGTATCGTTCTGTTCCGGATCGAGCACTTCCAAAAGCGCCGAAGCGGGGTCGCCGCGGAAATCGGAGCCGAGCTTGTCGACTTCATCGAGCATGATAATGGGATTGTTCGAGCCGCAGCGTTTGATATTCTGGACGATTCTTCCCGGAAGCGCTCCGATGTAGGTCCGGCGATGCCCGCGAATTTCGGCCTCATCTCTCATACCGCCGAGCGAAATGCGTTCGAATTTGCGCCCCATGGCCCGGGCGATGGACCGTCCCAGCGAGGTCTTACCTACGCCCGGAGGCCCGACGAAGCAGAGGATTGGACCCTTGACGTCGGATTTCAGTTTCCGCACCGCCAGGTATTCGAGGATACGGTCTTTCACCTTTTCCAGATCGTAATGGTCTTCATCGAGAATCTTCTTGGCCTTTTTGATATCGAGAACATCCTTGGTCGACTTTTGCCAGGGGATATCGACCAGCCATTCGAGATATGTCCTTGAAACGGTATATTCGGCCGAAGCCGGATTCATGCGGGAAAGGCGATCCAATTCCTTGCGGGCCGCCTGTTCGGCGGCTTCCGGCATCTTCGCCTCTTGAATGCGCTGTTCGAATTCATCGGTTTCGGCATTATCCCCTTTTTCGCCGAGTTCTTTCTTGATCGCTTTCAATTGTTCGCGAAGAATGAATTCCCGCTGGATTTTGCCCAGTTCCGATTTCGCTTCGCTCTGTATTTTTTTCGATAATTCGAGGACCTCGATTTCTTTATTAAGGATGAGCAGCAGCCGTTCCATCCGCTTGTAGACATCGAGTTCTTCGAGGATTTCCTGTTTTTCTTTGACCGATATATTGAGATTCGAGGCGATCATATCGGCGGCTTTCGAGGCCGTTTCCTGGTTGGCCGCCGAGACATACAACTCTTCGGACAGGTTCGGAGCCAGATCCACCGCCTTCTTCAACTGCTCCAGGAGATTCCGCTGGAGAGCCTCGATTTTAACCTCATCGACAATGATATCTTCAATCTCGTCAACTTCGGCGCTGAGGTACGGATCGGTATTTAGAAACCGCTTGATTTTAATCCGTGACAGGCCCTGTACCAGCAAACGAATGGTTCCGTCGGGAAAACGGAGCATTTTCAGAATGTTGCCGGATGTCCCGGTGCGGTGGATATCTTCCGGCCCCGGATTTTCGGTTTCCTGGTTCGACTGGACAAAAATGCCGACCGTACTCCCTTTCATCAGGGCCTCGTCGATGAGCCGGGCCTGTTTCTGTTCGTTGGCCATCAGCGGTATCACCATGAACGGGAATACCACCATTCCCTTCACCGGGAGAACCGGGACGATGTAACGGGAAGATTTTTTCCGTTCCCTCTGCATAAGTTTTATTTCGGTATCAGTCACACAATCCTCAACAGCTAATTTTCTCTATACATTGAACCGAAACAGGATGACGTCACCATCCTGCACGATATAATCCTTGCCTTCGAGATGCAGCCGGGCCGCCGCCTTGAGGGCGGCCATGCTCTTGTGCTTGATGTAATCGTCGTACGAGGCCACTTCGGCCTTGATAAATCCCCGCTCGATATCGGTATGAATCGCTCCGGCGGCGTGGACGGCATTGGTTCCCTTGCGGATGGTCCAGGCCCGCGATTCGGGGGGACCGGCCGTTAAAAACGATATCAGTCCCAGCAGGTTGTACGATATTTGTATGAACCGCTCCACGGCGGGATGTTCGATGCCGAGTTCTTTCAGGAACGCGGTTTTTTCCTCGCCCGGAAGCTGGGCCAGTTCCATTTCCAGTCTTCCGCAGATAATGGAAATATCCCGGATATTTTCCATGCGATAGCCGGCGTACTTCTGACGAAGCGACTCGGTTTGTTCGATTTTCTCTTCGGATATATTGAAAACCACGATCTGCGGCTTGAGCGACAGGAACGTGTAGCCGCGAATGGTCTTTTCGTCTTCGGCGCTCAGCCCGATTTCACCGATCAGTTTCTCATCGTTAAGAGCGTCGCGGCAGAGTTTCAAAACTTCCAGTTCGCGGGCGCGGTCTCTCTTGCCGGTTAGTTGCATTTTGCGATCCAGTTTTTCGATATTGTCCTCGATATGCATCATGTCGGCGAGAATCATTTCATCGATTATGGAACGCAAATCCTCCTCCGGTTTGGCGTCGGAACTGAAACAATCGACGACGATCGCAAAGGCATCCACCTGTTTGAGATCGTGGGTCGATGAAATTTCACCGCTCGCCTGTTTCCCTTTTCCGGAAAAGCCGGCCGTATCAAAAAATTCGATTTCGGCGTGGGTGATTTTCTTGCTTTTTTCGATTTCACCGAGGACTTCGACTCGTCCATCGGGAACCTTGATGATGGCCCGATGCTCCGACCGGGAATAATCTCCGACCGCGACATCCTGCCCCGACAGGGCATTGAACAGGGTCGACTTACCCGACTGCGGCGGGCCTATGATTGCTATTTTCATACTTTATATTCTATTGCGGATTTTCGGTGTTGGCAAGTTTAACATTAAGAATGTAGGCTTTGGCTGTCACTCATTGCTTACTTCCTGAGGTTTTTCGGCGATTAACGAACGAAGCACTTTCAGGTTTTCAATATCCTCTTTCAGGTCTTCTTCTTTAGGCGTTTCGAGGATTTTCGGGATGCGGTTGAATCTCCGGTCGTTAAGGATATGCCGGAACGGTTCCAGACCCAATTCTCCCTGCCCGATATGTTCGTGGCGATCCACTTTTGAGCCGATCGGCTTCTTGGAATCGTTAAAATGGATTATTTGCAGGCGATTCAGGCCGATGATCCTGTTGAATTCTTTGATGGTTTCTTTGAAGTCTTTTTCTTCTTTGAGCGGATAACCGGCGGCGAAAACATGGCAGGTATCCATACAGACCCCCATCCGGTTTTTGTCTTCGACTTTATCGATAATTTCAGCCAGGTGTTCGAATTTATATCCCAGGTTGGTCCCCTGACCGGCGGTTGTTTCCAGGCAGACCACGGTTTTGTTGTCCGGAAGCTGCTCGAAAATGCGGTTGAAAGCCTCGGCGATTTTCGCCAGGCCGGCCTCTTCTCCCGAGCCGACGTGCGACCCCGGATGCATCACCAGATTTTTAACTCTCAGCTGTTCACATCGTTCCAGTTCCACCTTGAAGGCTTCGAACGATTTCTGAAAAATGGTATCATCCGGTGAGGCGAGATTTATCAGGTAACTGTCGTGGGCACAGACGACCTTTACGCCGGTATTTTTCTGCTCTTTATGGAAGCGCTCGATATCCTCATCGGTTAATTCCCTGGCTTTCCACTGGTTGTTATTTTTGGTAAAGATCTGGACCACATCGCAGGTGGCTTTTTGACCATGTAGAGGGGCATTGAAAACTCCCCCCGCAATCGACATATGTGCGCCTAATAACATGATTTTCCTCTTGTTCTCATCTCCTGTAAAACGTTTCCATTTTGAAACATTGCAGCCGGAACTTGGTTCCGCCATAGCGTCAGGAGATAATCCCTTTTCGCCGAAGACTATCTCGTTGTCCGGCAAAAGATACGCGTTTGAACGGCGTTTTCCAAAATAATCCTCATTTTTCCAGGACGGGCCCCGAGTTATCGTTCGCTGATACCCCATTAATATGGGGTTGCCCCCATATTTACGGCGCCAAAACCGGCCTGATTCCGGCTTCAGATCTGCTGAAATTCATCAATTCGGATTGATTCCCGGAAACCGGTTCGTCCTTGTAACCGACTGAATGATTTTATGTTATGGGGAGAGCGGCGGAATGCTATCGCTGTAAACGGCTTTTTCCGGCAATAAATCGGCGGAATTGGCAGGCCATTTTCATATCACCACAAAAAAATGGCAAGATAAAGGGATGGTTGATATGAAGAACTTATTCAAAAAGCTGAAATCCAAAAAGGGCTTTTCCATTCTTGAAGTGATGGTTTCGATAATCATCCTGACCATGTCGCTGATATTCCTGCTGAACATGGCCATGGTGGCGCTCGACGCCAACGACTGGTCGAATAAGGCCACCATGTCGACTCAGCTCATTCAGGAAAAGCTCGAGGAACTCCGGACTACCCTGGCCCTGACCAACGGGATCGATACCATTAATACTATCCAGCGCCAGTGGACCGTTACTAATGTTAATTCCTATTTGCGTCAGGTCGATATCACGGCTTCCTGGCAAAACAGCCGTGGCGATACTCTGCAGAACAGCATCAGTACCATGATTCGTGTCAATTAGGACTTGATGGAGGCGAAAATGAAATCCTTTAGAAAAATTTTAAGAAGCAGCAAAGGAGCCAGCCTGATCGAAGTCCTCATTGGGCTGTTTTTGGCCGGGCTGGTCACGGCGGCGATATTCGAATTGTACATCAATCAGCATAAGCAGTGGAGCATACAGGAAGACCGTACGGAAATTCAGCAGAACGCCCGTGCGGCCATCGATGAACTGACCAGGACGGTACGCATGGCGGGACATGCGCTTCCGATCGGGCTGAGTGCGGTGGAAGCGTTCAATACCAATCCCGATACCATTACCATTAACTTCGTCGAAGACGAATGCCAGGCGGTCCTCACCGCGGCGATGGGTTCGTACGGAGCGGCTTTGGCCTGCGACAGCCAGGACCTCTCCTGCTTCTACGACGGCCAGTGGGCTTACATATTTCAGCCCGATTCCGGCGGCGGAGAATTCTTCGAAATATCCGGCGTCGACAGCGCCAACTGGCTCATCTCTCATACCAGCATGAACATGTCCAAGGCTTACCCGAAGGACGCCATTGTCCTGGCTTTGCAGAGGATGAAGTACTTTATCGACTACAGCGATTCGCTTCATCCCAACCTGATGCTGGAACTTCCGGGACAGAATCCGGCGGTATATGCCGAAAACGTGACCGACTTCCAGGTCCGTTACCGCATGAAAAACGGAATAATGGTGGACGTTCCCCCGATTGTCGCCGATGTCCGTGCCGTTGAGATTGTCCTTACGGCGAGATCGGCCGAACCGGACCCGGATATGCCGAGCGATCCGTACCGGTCGCAGGTCTATACTTCAATGATAAATCTGAGAAACCTGGATATATAAACCGGTGGAGATGACTTTTGAAGATGCAAAGGATGGATAATATGAAGACGTTAAGCAGAATCTCGAACAACCGAGGGATGTCGACTTTTATCGCGCTGATGATGATGGTCATGCTGACTCTGATTGGGATCTCGGCGATTAAGATGGCCAATGATGAAGTTACCATTGCCGGTAACGAAATGAACGAAATGCAGTCGTTCTATGCCGCCGAAGCCGGTCTTGAACGAGCCGCCGCCGCCATTCAGCACGCATACATGACCACCAACCAGCCTCCGAGCGTTTTACCGACCGGTAACGAAACGGTCAGTGGAGTCGTTGCGGCATATTCTACATCGACCAACGGCACCCTGGAGCAACGGACCCTGACCCAGGGAACGCTGGCCGGGCTGAATGCCTCGGTCCGTTCCTTTACGATCACCTCCACCGCGACCTCGTCTATCGACAACAGCCAGGTGGTTCTGTCGCAGGAATTTGAGGCTGCCATGGTGCCGATATTCCAGTTCGCCGTGTTTTACGGCAACGACCTGGAAGTCGCTCCCGGTGCCGACATGACCCTTATCGGCCGCGTCCATTCCAACGGCAATCTTTGGGTGCAATCGGGTGCGACCCTCAAGATGGAAAGTTTCGTGACCTGTTCGGGGGAATTTCTGCACGGCCGAAAGGGACCGGGCGGGACATCGTACGGCGATGTCCTGATTAAAGATGAAGACGGCAATTACAGGAATATGAAAAACAGCGACGGAACCTTCCTGCAGGCGACTTCCGCCAACTGGTACGATTCCTCATCGAATCGCTGGGGCGGGCGCGTCCAAGACAGCGCTTTCGGACAGGGCGAATTGAACCTGCCGTTAGCGGCCACCGGCGACCCTCACAAATTGATCGAAAGGGCCGCGGGTAACCCCGACTCTTACGAAAACAAGGCCGACCTTCGGATAATCGACGGTGTCGCCGAAGCCCGCGTGGGAGCTTCATGGGTTAACGTATCCGCACTTCTTCCGTCGGGAACGATTTCCAGCTCCTCGTTCACCGATTTGCATGAAGGGACCACCGTACAGGCGACGAACATCGATATGGCGAAATTGGCTACTTCGGCCTACTTCCCCACCAGCGGCGTGGTCTACATTTCCGACCAGCGTTCCGGATTCAGGGGAACCAGGCTTCAAAACGGCGCCGATATCGGCAACGCGGTTTCGATCTTTTCGGAAAACCCCGTTTATGTTCAGGGGGATTTCAACACCGTCGACAAAAAACCGGCGGCTATCTGCGGCGACGCGGTGACATTCTTATCGAACAACTGGAACGATGCCAACTCGGCTTTGAATATATCGAGCCGGACTGCGTCGGTAACGAGCGTCAATGCCTCGATTATGACCGGTAACAATAACACGACCGGCGCCAATTACAACGGCGGTTTGGAAAATCTTCCGCGTTTCCTGGAAAACTGGACCGGCAGGGATTTCAATTTCAAGGGCTCGCTGGTCAACCTCTGGAATTCGCAGCAGGCCACCGCACCGTGGGCGTACGGTTCCTACTATACCGCTCCCAACCGTAACTGGTCGTACGATACCGACCTCGACGATCCCTCCAACCTCCCGCCGGAAACCCCGGTGGTGAGAATCTTCCAGCGTGTCGGCTGGAGGCAGGATAACGTCGGTTACGTGCTGGGATCATAAGAAAAACACAAGACTGCTCCATACATTCGCAAGAGTGTCATATGCCAAAAAAACTCCGGGGACATCCCCGGAGTTTTTATATTTACCATTATGGTGAATCAGCGGTAGGTGCTGTAACCGGTTCCGACATAGTAAGAAGAACCGATATGCTCGCTGTCCGAATCGAAACGGCTCTGCAAACCGCCGTAATACCGGCCGCTTCCGATCCTGATACCGAGCTGGAAAAACCGGTCTTCGTCGACGGCACCATACAGATTCATCATTTCGGATAACCGGAATTCACCACCGACGCGATACTTGCCATCAGATAGGCTTTGGTTTCCCGCCATGGTTATTTCGGCGGATAGCACCAGCGTTCCGCCGGTGGTTATATATGAAATAGAATAAAGCTGTTCGATTTCGCTGCGGATATCATTCACCTTGCCGCGATTAAGATTGGAATAGACGGCGGCTAGCTTTATGGTCGGATATTTATCGATCAGGAATCCGATGTTCCAGAAATGGCGTTTATTGTATATTCCCGGGGCGTCCTTAAAATAGCGGTACGAAAACCCGGTATAAAAATCACGGAAGAGATCGATCCCGCCGGCAAAGATGAATTCGCGGTGCTTCTGCCCGGCCCGGTTATCGAAACTGCGATAAGTAATGCCGATTCCTTCGCCGGTCAGAGTAATGCCGCGTCCCCCGGTCAGCCTGCCGTCCTCGTACTCCCCGATATATTGCACGTGAATATCCCGGCCGGCCGCCAGTGCCGCGGGATTGATCCATGAGGCTTCGGCCCCGAGGCCGTACGATGCGAACCGGTGGTAATAAATCCCTTCGGGAATGGCAATACGGTCTCCGGCGAGAAGGTTTCCGGATAATAAAAAAGAAACCGCGGCAATTATGTAAAATGATATTCTACGCAAAATTACTTTTCGTACCCGTTAATCGAAATGTTACCTTTTCCTCCGACCGACACCCGCACCCTGCTGTCTCCCTCGCCTATTTTGAAATCGAGGCGGTTATAATCGACATAGGTAGGAACGATGGTCAGGCCGTCGGCGTGGATTTCACCGTTTCCTTCGACTTTCAGAGAGAAATCCGCCGAGCCGTTTTCGGGAACCGAAATTTCGATATCCTCATTGTTATTTCTGACCGTCAGTCCGGCGTCGATCATATCGTCAATGGACAATTTGATCGGGCTGTAGCTTCCGCGTATGCTGCTCCGCTCGTCGGTCAAAACCGCTTTGTCGACTTTAATGCGGCCGAAATCGTTGCGGATGTCGAAAGCCCCTTTGAAATCTACGATGGTTATATTCCCGTTTTCGTTTTTCATATAAGTCGCCGGACCGATACTTTCGATCCCCTCAGCTATTATATCGGCATAGCTCGCCGAGATACTTATGTCTCCTTTGATATTCTTGACGATTATATCCCGATTGGATGAGGACAATTCCAGATCGCCGTCGACACCGTCGATTTCCATGCGTCCGAAAGTCGATACATTTTTGACCCCCTTAAACTTCCCCGTCATATTCACGTCGAAATAACCCGCTTCGAACTCGACCAGGCAGCCCTCGGGCAAAGTCAATTCTCCATCGATTCTCCCGGAATTATCGGAACCGGACCAGGGAGCGGGATTGGGCGACTTCAAAAGTAATTTGATTTCCGAACCGTTTTTTTCCAGGGAAATATCGATGACGCCGGCGAAGTCGATGGCGGTAGCCTGATCCGGGGCCTTCAACCTTTTCTGGAATTTGAACCGCGCTTCGTTCCCTTTAATCGTTTCAATATTCAAATTTCCGGTAAGATAATTAGTCGATATAATCCGGATTCGCTCACCCGGCGACATCGTTACGACGGCGCTGGCTTCACCCGACTCGTATCCACTCTGTCCGACCGCCCGGATTTCTTCGCCGGAAGTCAGGCTCGTGAGAAAAGTTACAAGCGCCAGCAAAGATAAAAATATTTTGGTGCGATTTTTCATAACTCGTACACTTCCTTCATGATTATCGACCCGGCCACGGCGGCATTAAGAGAATCGACCGCAGAGGCGTGTTTTATTCTAATCCGGATATCTGCAATGCTGTCGAGCTTCTTCGAAATGCCGGCCGTTTCGGCCCCGATGGCGAGCATCAATCCCTTCCTGCTGTCGACTTTTCGCAAGGCATTTCGCAAGTAGGTTCCTCGCAAATCCGCCGTAATCAACGGAAATCTCCATTGCTGCTTGACTGCAATGATTTCTTCCACCGTCACCACGGCTGTCGGAATGGCGAAAATAGTCCCCGCCGATGATCTGACTACCTTGGGATTATACGGCTCGACGCTGTAATTTGTTACCGCCACGGCCGCGAACTGGAAGGCGGCCGCCGAGCGAATCAGGGTCCCGGCATTACCGGGATCGGAAATGTTGTCGAGAACCAGAATCCGGCTGTCCTGCTTCACGATTTTCGATAAATCCGGATTGGGGACCTTGAATACTCCCAGTAAACCCTGGCAGGTTTCGGCGTCGGATACTTTGGTCAAATCCTGGGCGGCCAACGGGACGGTTTGCAGTCCGCTTCGACGGAGTTTTGCCAAAAGGCGCTGCCCCCGGGGATTTAATAAAACTTCAGAATAATAAATAACATCCGGTTTTCCTCCGAAACGGAGAGCATCGCCGATTAAAGTAATTCCCTCGGCGATAAACAAACCCTGTTCCTTCCGCCCCTTTTTGGTTTGGAGGTCAATCAGATTCTTTTTTTCGGCCCTGGTTAATTCGCTCATAACTTACTTGCTTGTCTTTCGTCTTTAAAAATTATAATCTATAAATCATATGAAAAACTCCTGTCCGCAAGCGAAAATTGTGCTGTCGCTCATGATATTGTGGCTGTGCGCGGCCTTGCCCGCCTTTGGCGGAGATGATAAAATCTTCGCGGGCTGGGACGGCACCCGCTTTCGGTCCCCCGAACAAACCTATCGCGTCGGGCTGGCGCTGTCGGGCGGAGGGGCTCGCGGGATTTCACAGATAGGCGTCCTGAAGGCCTTTGAAGACGCGGGGATCAGCGTCGAATCCATAGCCGGAACTTCGATCGGAGGGATTGTCGGAGGGCTGTATGCCGCCGGATATTCCGCCGATACCCTGGAAAAAATCATCGAGGGAATTCGTTTTGCGGAATTGTTTACCAATCGTCCCGGAAGAACCTCGATGTTTCTGACACAGCGTCCCGAAAAAGACCGCTACCTGATCTCGATCCGCTTCGACGGACTGAAACCGTACATACCGAGGGCCCTGACCGCCGGGCAAAAGCTGACCGATTTGATGACGGGCTTGACGGTGCGGGCGAATTATATATCGGGAGGGGATTTTTCCCATTTGCCGATTCCATTCGCGGCGGCCACCACCGATATTGTCACGGGCAGGGAATATGTTTTCGAAAAGGGAAACCTCGCCACGGCCATGCGGGCGACGATGGCCTTCCCTCTGGCTTTCACGGGGGTGTCGCTCGACAGCATGCTGTTGATGGACGGCGGGATTGTCAATCCCATTCCCGTCAATATCATACCCGATAAGAACGGCAATTTCGACTTGAAAGTCGCGGTCAATACCACCAGCGATCTGCTTCCGAAGGACAAAATCGGCGATGCCATCGATATCGCCAACCAGGTAACCGGGATCATGCAGACCGATAAAATCAAATCCGGGATGAAAGCGGCCGATATCGTCATCGTCCCGGAAATAGACAATTATTACTCCTCGGATTTCGAATCCGCCGATTCCCTGATCGCCGCCGGCTACCGCGCCGGGATAAAGGCTTCGCGGGAAATCAAAAGTATGATCGACCAGCGGTATGGCAGAGACACCATTTATATCACCACCATCAAATATCCCGAAGATGATGCCATCCGCAAACTGGACTGGTCGCCGCTGATTCCCGGGGGAATAGTTAGAAACAGCGACTTGGGCAGGATCGCCGGAGAACTTATTAAGCGGAATGATCTGCTGAACCTAAGTATCGTGCGCCGTCCGACCGGGAACGTCATCGCGGGATTCGAATGTTACGACATGGAAATTTCGGCCATTCCCGCGCCCAAGATAGATAAAATCGAAGTGCATTTCGCCGGCAATATGATTTTCCCGGACGAGGAGCTTTTTGAATTACTTAGCAAGTACGGCCCGACATTGTCTCCCGAAGACATGGTCGCCTTTCTCGATGAAATAGAAAACGTGTACGGTGAACTGGGATACCATATGGCCCATGCCAAGCGCGTCGCTTATAATCATGAAGCGAAAATACTGAATATTACGGTCGATGAGGGACGAATCTGCGAAATCGCCATATCCGGGAACGTGAGAACCAAAGACTGGCTGATAGCCTCGAATTTTCCTCTTAAAAACGGCCAGCCGTTCAATTCCGAAAAAGCAGCGCAGGGGATCGCTAACATCTTCAGTACCGACCTTTTCGAACGGGTCATCATGGACGTTCTTCCGACCGACAGCGGAGCGGTCGTCGCCCTGACCGTAGAAGAAAAAAAATACCTGCAGCTTCGCCTCGGGTGGCACTGGCACGACGAATACAACAGCGAGCAGTTCGTGGAATTTCTGGACGATAACCTGTTCGGGACCGGACAGGAATTTCTCCTTCACGCTCAATACGGGACCAGGCGCCAGGTGTACGAAGGCACCCTGAAGGCCGATCGCTTTTTCTCCACATATCTGACTTACCGGGCCAGAGGCTACTACCGCATCATGGAACGGCACCTGTATGATGCCGGAGGGGGGCAGATCGAAACCGTCAACGAGAAAAGACTCGGGGGTGAATTCATCCTCGGACAGCAGATCAAGCGTTTCGGAACCGTCACCGGGGAAATCCGTTTCGAAGAAATCGACAACGATTACGATACCGCCGGGGTTTCGGACAACATAAAACTGCGAACTTTCGGGCTGCGGTCGCACGTGGAAACGATAAACCGTATGCCTTATCCAAACAGCGGGAAACGGCATATCTTCCTGATAGAATTCGCGGCGGAAATTCTCGGCGGGAAAACCAGATTCACCAGGGGATACAGCGCTATCGAGTCGTACTTTCCCATAAACGAACGGTTGAATTTCCACCCGAAACTTTCGATTGGCTGGACCGATTCGAATTCTCCCATCCCCCTGCCGGAAAAATTCTACTTGGGCGGGATGGATTCATTCTACGGTTATCGCACCGAGGAGCTTATCGGTGATAAGATGATATTGGGAAACCTGGAATTGCGATACCGGCTGCCGTACCGGTTTTACTTTTATACCCGTTACGACGTCGGCGAAGTATACCCAAGCGCCGACCAGATCAAGCTGAAAAATCTTCGCCACGGAATCGGCTTTGCATTATCGTTTGATTCGCCGTTGGGACCGATTTCTGTAGGCTATGGCCTTGCCGAAAAGGACCATGACCGAATATATTTTTCCGCAGGACTAGATTTCTAAACCGCCTTCCGGACCGGAACCCGAAAAAAGTCATTCTTAAACCGCGGTCAGGGTTTTGACTTCGTGCTTGATTTGCCCCAACGCGAAATTGGCGGTTAAGCCGCCTCCAAATGCAGCCAGGACGAAACGCCGTCCCACCTGCAGCTTATCGGGATGCAGCGAAAGGGCCAATGGAATAGTCGCCGAGGTGGTATTGCCGAATTCTCCGTGAGCATCGAGAACCTCGCCGGCAAATCCCCGCTTTCTCCAACCTTCGATGATTCCCTGATTCAAAACCAGGTTGGCCTCATGCAGGGTGGCCAAATTGAGCATATCCATAGTCCAGCCGGCCTTATTGAGGGCGGCATCGATTCCAGGCCCCCCCACCAGAGGAATAATTAATTCCTTCACCATGGCGCCGTCCATAGTCAAGCGATTTTGATATTCCGATACTTCGGAATACGATTTTATCGGCTGCTTGGAACCTCCGACCGGAGTGACGATTATATCGCCATCGCGGCCGCTGGCCCATCCCCAGAATTGCCGGGGACTGAACCAATCCTCTTCGACTGGAACTGCGGTGCACCAGGTGGCAGTGCCGGCATCTCCCAGCACGGTGGCGAAAGCCCGGTCTTTCCAGTTAATAGTATCGCTCATCTTGTCGGCGCCGATCAACAAGAGATTCTTGGCCATGCCCGAAGAAATCAACAGGTAGGCCTGCCGCAGACTGGCGACCCAGGTACTGCAGGCAAGTGAGGCATCAATACAAAAGAATTCACGCGGTTCTTCGTTATTGAACGGGGTAATGCCAAGGCGATCTTGCAGCAAGGCGGAATCGGGAGGGCTGTTGAGATAGGAAGGGGTAACCGTCCCGAAAACGATCCCGTCAATATCGGAAGCGCTCAGGCCGGCACCGTCAAGAAGCAGCAATGCCGCTCTTGCGGCCAGGTCAATGGTGCCTTCGCCATCGGAAGCAAAGCGGCGTTCCTTGAAACCGATAAATCTTTGTATCCAGCGGTCGCTGGTAGCATAGAGTTTCTTTTCCTTTGCCTCCATTTGCCCGCCGCCATTTCCGGCCCTGGCTGAATTGACACGCATTCGTTCGAGTCGTAACCGTGCCGCTATTCTTTTGTTAGATATACGGTTACGGGGAGCATAAGAGGCGATCGAGACTATCCGCATGCCGAATCGTGACGATGTCCCGGAAGTACTGCTTTCCATTTTTCAAAATCCTTTTTTAACCTCGGAGATTAATTGAATAATCACCGCCTTCCTTTAACAAGCCGAATCAACGCCATAGAAATCCGTCGTCGATATTTCCATTAAAGAACCGCAAATAATACGCTTTCCTCAATATTTTTTTAATTCAAAAAAACGGCCGCTGCCTGCCTGAGGACAAGCCGGGAGCCTAAGAATGACATAGTCAAATTCCGGATCTCGTTGCAAAGCGAGTATTATTATCTTTTCATCAGACGGCTTAACGGTAGGCATATTCATCGAATTATGCCCTAAATTCACAGCGAAGTCAATAGCTATTCGATTTTATTCGCGGTCTGTGTTATGCCCCCCTGATGTAATTGCAGGGCATTGACTTTACCGGTCTCGTCTTTCGTAAAAGTAATCTGAGCATCGGCAATTTTAAAGAAGAAGTCTGTTTCGGATTCGGCGAAAACGGGAAATTTCGGCTGACCTGTTACCTGAGCCATCAAGCCGTCCTCTTCAAGGGTGACAGTCATAGTCATGCCCGGAACGAATTGATATACTCCGACATAAGTACGCAGGATATCCGGAGACACTTTCACCACTTCACGCTTAACCGGAAGCGGGACATCTTTACCTGCCATCACCCTTGTAATATTTTCACCGAATTCGGTCACCTTGTTGGCATTGGCGGTATTGCAAAGAACCACTACTGCCAAATCACTATCGGGCATAACCGCCATAAAACTGCTGTATCCTCCGGTTCCTCCGTTATGCCAGCGGGTAATGCCGTCGGCGGCTATATGCCAGGCAAGACCCATCGCGGGTCCATTCGGCGGCGTCCGCTGAACCTTTTGAGCCATTTCAGAGGCTTGGCCGAGAGGTTGTTCCTTGTACTTAATCGATGCCTCTGCGAATTTTAGCATATCGTCACAAGTGGATCGGATTGCCCCCGCACCGGCCATGCCTGTGATATCCCAATTCGAGGCCCGATTTAGCGAAAGATCGTAAGGAACGGCGAGCCGAGACTTCATCTCTTCGGTCAGAGTAATCCGGGTATCGTTCAATTTCAGGGGTTGGCAAATATGTTCGAGCAGGAGCTCTTCATACGGTTTCCCTGCTTTCAGG
>Ga0209287_10000127_pt1 | contig 48670 bp, 44 predicted proteins | sample PPLLak3cmMay2015_2_FD_187255 | JGI IMG/M metagenome (GOLD analysis project Ga0209287, IMG submission 187255) | Freshwater sediment microbial communities from Prairie Pothole Lake near Jamestown, North Dakota, USA - PPLs Lake P8 Core (1) Depth... | ecosystem: Environmental > Aquatic > Freshwater... | reverse complement strand
TCCAATATTGACCCCAGAGGGGTCGGATGTTTATAGGAAAAATGCCCATTTATGGTGCGACCCCAGCTGGGGTCGAATGTTCCTAGGGATAGATATTTTCTATAGACATATAATCCCTCTGGGATTAAGAAAGCCAATGAATAAAAAGTGTGTAAGGTTTTCAAGAGATCCCCGATAAAATCCTACACTTGTAGAATTTCAACTACCCACTAGTTTTGTCGAATAACCAATTAAAAAGACTTAAGCATCTTTATTTCCTGCGCCCAAATCGATTCATCGGGAGTTTCGAGAATGAGCGGTATATTATCGAAGCGTGGATCCTGCATAATCCTTTTAAAAATTTCTATTCCAAGAAATCCTTTGCCCAAGCTATCGTGCCTATCGACCCGCGTGCCCAATTCCTTTTTCGAATCGTTGATATGCATCCCCCTTAGGTAATTAAACCCGATTATGGAATCAAACCTAGCAAAGGTGTCGGCGAAACCCTTTTCGGTCTTTAAATCGTACCCTGCCGTATAGGTATGGCAGGTATCGAGACAAACGCCGACTCTGGATTTATCATCAACATGATCGATAATCATTTTAATCTGCTCAAATTTGTAACCAAGATTACTACCCTGCCCCGATGTATTCTCGATAACAGCTATAACCCCTGTGGTTTTATCCAACGCAATATTGATACTCTCGGCAATAAGTCTGAGGCATGCCTCATCGCTAATCTTACCCAATGAGCTACCGGGATGAAAGTTCAGCCTATCTAGCCCCAGCTGCTCGCAGCGCTGCATCTCATCAAGAAAGGCTTCCCTCGATTTGTCAAGCCCCTCCTTTTCGGGATGACCTAAATTGATTAGGTAACTATCGTGAGGGAGTATCTGAGATGGTGCATACCCGTACTGTTCACAGCTTTTTTTAAACTTAGCGATACTATCCTTGGTTAAGGGTGCCGATTTCCACTGCCGTTGATTCTTAGTGAATAGAGCAAATGCTGTTGCTCCTATGCTATGCGCATTAACAGGTGCATTTTCAACACCTCCCGATGCACTAACGTGTGCTCCAATGTATTTCATTTTCGTATAGTCTATGGTAACAAATCTACTAAATTTTTATTTCAATTTATTATAACATCATATAGAAAGAAATTGTTCTTCAAGAAGATTATCCTTGAGTTTATTACGCTATAGGTAATAAGAATTATGATGCATTATAATCTTGTTATAACGTGAGTTCGATATAAGAATGCTTATTATATCATTATTTATTAGTGCTTTAATGCCAAAATTATGTTTTTGGAAGACTGGAATAATGCCTGCCTGCCGGTAGGCAGGGAACATTGGAGTTACTTCTAACTTATTTCTTCCCTATCTGCCCTGCCTACCGGCAGGCAGGCGACAGGCAGGCAATATTCTATTTTTCCACCATTCCATTCTTTCTCCCATCAAAGCAAAATATTGATAATATAGCATTTAAATTATTTTTTACGTCGAACTGACGTTAATTAATACTTTAACACTAACATTCCATTCTTCCATCATTGGCTACGCCGAACTTGCAAGCTCGATTCCATTTTCCCAATAAAGTAAAATACTGATAACATGGCACTTAAATTGTTTCTTGCATCGAACTGACGTTATTATATGATGGTTACAGTATGCTCCAGAACAGAAATTAATAGTTTTTTACTTTACTTACTTGCAGGTAGGGTTTAAGGTGGAGGCTATGAGAAATAGAATCTTTGCCCATGAAGGTGGTTAATGGTTCACTTCAATCTATTGAATTCTTACAGTGTTTAGCTTATAAGGACAAGAAAGTCTCACTGAGTAACTACAGAGTGATACGAAAATTAAAGAGGTTTTTGAGCTCTTCTCAACGCTTCAATGTAGAAAGTTAGCGGGTATAATTTTTCATCATACCAAAGGGTAGCAAAGTATAGGCCTATTGGTTTAGACCGGAGACCTTTGGTGTTATATTCTTTCTCTAGCCATTTAAATCCTTTCATGCAAACTTCTCTATCCTTTTTTGTAAGGGCACAAATAGCCAAAGAGGTTTCCTCTATGCTCCCTGTTAAATCTCTATAGCCACCCCAGCTTCCATCATCGTTTTGTTGTTGCATAAGGTAATTCTGAGCGGAGGTCAGCATTAGCTGAAGTTCAACCCTTAACTTATAATCTATCCATTTATATTTAAGGCAATCCTGTATGTACGTTGCAACCTTTGCAGTTCCGTAAACAGGGTTTTTTTTATCAGATGTATTTTGATTTCCAAACCATAAAGGCATCCACGACCCCAATCGATGCTGGTTTTTTTGTAAGTAAATTGATGCTTTATTTATACATTTTTTAAATTTTGCTTTTTGTGGAGCGGTAATTTTATCTCCCAAAATATCTAAGGAACATGTGATGGCCAAAAGGGTATGCCCTGTTAGGTCAGCACAGCTTTGGTCGAAAGGAAGTCGTCCCCAACCCTTGCAGAATGTTGGAATTCCACCATCGCTATTCTGTAGATTTGTCAACCAATTGCAGCCATCGATGATGGCTTTCGTCTCATCATCATTCCCTTGATACATCTCCGAAAGAGCAAGAATTGCCCCTGAGGTATCATCGGCATCAGGAACAGAACCTGAGAAACTAGTCCAACCCCAACCACCATGTTCAGCACCGTTAAAGGGGTGCTTCTCCTTGTATTGTAAGCTAAGTAGATGATTCTTCATCTGCTCGACTGATTCGGGGTTAATCGTGGTGAAAAGATTATCACCCAATGCCTTTATGCTAAGAGTTGTTACCCAAGTTGAAAGGTCGGTATCAATGGGCCAACTGCCATCCTCACGCTGCTGATTATTGAGGAACCCAATCCCCTTATCAACAATTGAATTATCGGTATATCCACATGATATAAGGCACATACTAACAAATGCGGTAAGTGGAATTGCTTCTAAAAATCCTCCGCTTTCAGGAACCAACCCGTTTAGCTTGCTAATTGCAGGTTTAATGGATTTTTTTCGAATCACTTTTACTAAAAAATTGGCGCGATTCTTTTTCTTAAAAATATAGATACCAACAGCCACAAGCGCAGGAATTGCATAGCTGACTACCTGCATATTAAAGAAGCGGTAAAGCGAAGCGGGTAGGAGAGTAAGCTCAAAGGGAAGCTGCGGAATTTTTCGGATATCCTCATCGCCAAGCATTCTGCATATGGTGAGCATTGAAAGTATTGGAACTGAAAATGTGTAATCCTTGCCGTAGTGGACTAAAACCGAGTTCGATATATTTCCTGATTTAAGGCTGATATTCTGTGATTCGAGGTAGTTCTCTATTCCTTTTAAAATCCTGCTTCCATCAAGTTCATGTGTTTGACAGAATGTAATGGCAGCATAGCAAAGGAATGAAGTACTTACATTGCTTTCGCTTTCAGGGGTATCTCCGTAACCACCATCAGCGTTGACATTATTGAATAACCATCGTAACCCTTTGTTAACCCTTTCCTCGTTTTGAGGTAATCCTTTCAGTTTGATAGCAACTATTGAAACTGCAACTGCAAGCGCGCTAGAGGAGAGTTTTCCTGTCCAACAGCCATTGCTATTTTGCTCCGCAATTAGCTTATTACAGAGGGTTTTATACTGATTTTCGAGTTGTAACTTTTCCATAAAAATATTTAGAACGCAGATGACACTAATTAAACGGATAATCACAGATTTTTAAATCATTTCTCTGCGTCTCCGTGTCTCTGTGTTTATTTTTTTCACTCCGCTAACGCCCCCAATGCCAATAAACCGTAAAATGTATATTCGATATCGATATCAAAATCCATTTCGGTTGCACGGAAACCACCATTCAAATATAACCCATCAATAAAGCTAAGGCAATCAGGCTTCATCTGCTTTATATCTGCTTCGATAAAATGCAAAGCGTAAAGGGCTACAGAGGTTGAAAGCAAATCCTCAATGGGTGATTTTTTTAGCGCAACAAATCCACCTTTCCCCCGATAGTATGTCATCAATTTATCTTCAAACCCTTTTGTCGATTTCAACGATATTTTATGGAGTACAGCCTCTGCTCCTACAAGGGTTGATGGCGTTTCACCTTTAAATTCAAATTTCGAATTTTGAGATAGTAGTTTTCGTAAAAATTGATAATCCTGCAGATAGAAAAGCGCAAGCGTGCTAAGAAATATTGAATAATCTGATTTTCCTGAGGAATTGTTCTGAAAATCAACTCTTACTTTATCTTTTAACCTTTCCGCATGTTCATCGTTTCCAATTAGCTTTGAGTATAGGATCGCTCCACAATAGAGGTTAATACCTGAAAGAGAAGGATCTTTCACTTTATTTTTTGTAAATTCTTTTAAGTGAGGTTTTACTTCATTTATTGATAGCGCTTCGGCAACAAAGCAACCAAATAGCGAGTAGTAAAGGTCGCTTTTCCCCCCTCTGTCGGCAAAACCACCATCATCCGAAAAAAAAATTAAAACCCTATTCCTAATCTCAGCAAGAATGGATCCATCAAGAAGATTTAAAGATTTTCCCAAAATCGATTCGAGCGATTTCGTTTTGTATTTATTCAGAAATGGCTTGGCCGCTATTTTATATATAATCTTTAAAAATCTTTCCCACAATTTCATGCAGTGCAAGTTTTAGTCCAAAGTTATCAAGGTTGTCGAGGCTACTCTTTGCTTCGCTGATATATTGCTTTAAAAGAGTTTCTGTGTCATCCTGAATACTATTGGTTTTAATTAGTTCCATAATTCGATTTGTATCCACAGAATCAAAGGTTGATATTTTTTCCAAAAGCAACGAGAGTAAAATGGAAAATTTACGAATGGCAATATCGCCATTCTGACCCTGATAATCGTTCAAATCATCCATAATCTGATAGGCGATACCGATGTTATGGCTAAACATATCGAGCGCTTCCAACGATTTTTTATCGGCGCCACCAACAGTTGCTCCAAGCAAAAGGGAAACCTTAAAAGCAGCAGCGGTCTTGTTATCAAAAACTTTAAGAATAGCATTGAGCGAAAGTATTTCTCCATTTTTGGTGGCAACTAGCTCTGCTCCTTGTCCAATCGAAAGGGCTTTGTGACCCTGAGCAATTATTTTTAGGCCATCACGAATCCGTTCAGGGGCCAATTTGCTCTCGGCAATCAGCCGATAACCCTCACCAATCAGCAAATCACCAATATTGATAGCTATTGGAGTTCCATATTCAGCATGAACAGTATCTACTCCGTAACGTTTATCGTCATTGTCCTCAATATCATCATGAATTAGCGAGGCTTTGTGGAAGCATTCAACTGAAACAGCCATACGATTTGCAATCGACTCTATGGGTTGTTTGCAGAATGCCTCGTAACCTAAAAGTGCTAAAAATGGACGAAATCGATGGCCCCCAAGTAGAAGCGATTTAAGGGCTATCCTTTCGGTTTTGTCGCCGTTATACCCTAAGATATTCGAAAGATGTTTCTCGATGAAGATGGAATCGGTCTTAGCCTTAATTTCGCTTGAATCGAGTATGCTGAATTCTTTTTTTTCTTGAAGGTTGAAAATCTCCTCCTTAATCCAATCTAGGTCGGCAATGGTATCCTTACAACCACAGGTTAAAAGGGGAATTCCGATGCTTGGGATTGCATATTTATTGACTGAAACGAATAGCTTTTGGAGAACCTCCATGCATCCCACACCGATTACGGCATCAATCTTTCCGGTTTCGATAAGCTGTGCTGTTACGGTTGTCCCATCGGTCACTAAAACCTCATAGCCCAATTTTTCGGCTTCTTTTAGAAAAAATGAGATGTTACATTCCCCACACTCCCTGCATAGTAAACCCAACTCGTCATACTCGGCTTTGCATAACCTGCTATTTTTTAGGCATTGTGGGAGAAGAAGAACTCGTCGATTATATGGAACTGAACCCACAACGTTTCGCCAAATAGAATTGCCGCAGCAAACCATTATGAATGCTCTATACTTCTCGTCCCAGCTGTATAATTTGATGAGTTTATCGGCAAAATCAAATAACCCTTCGTACGATATGGGTGGAATTATGCGATTCTCTCGAAAAAACGCCTCCACTTTACCGCGAATCTCTGCCCGAGTCTCTTTAATTTCAGGCACAATAAGGTCTAATACTGCTATGTTCATCTTTCGCTCCTTTCAACCATAAGCCCCTAAACCAAAAAAGGCATGTTTTTTACCCATGCGGTACATCCAATTTTTTTCAGGGATAACTTTGCACGAGCCATGACTTGGTACAACCTTGCCATTGGCAAGCTGATTCGGCATATCGATTCTATTCGAAGTGTTCTTTGCCAGATGGTTTGATGCAAAATTTTGAAGCCAGCTGGGATCTTCCATAAGAATACAACCCCTCGTTTTATTTAATATCTCCGTTTTAAAATCCTTAAGAAATGTTGAATTCTCATAAACTGACTTTATATCATCTTTATAGATATTATCGCATGAGTATTGGATAACAGGACATGGTTCAATATTTCCCGAAGGGTTTATATGATGGCTTAAACCTTCTGCAGCAGGGCAGAATGGGTTACCATCGGCATCCCAATAGGAATCAATGATTACAATAGGATACTTTGTTCTGCCATCAACCAAAAAGTACCTCAATCGCTCAATCTCCTCGGAGCTCAACGCTAAATCGTAGCAAGGATTTTCGCCCGATGGGCGATAGATGTAGTACCAAAGGTAAACCACCCCTTTATCGTGAAGCAGATTGATAAACTCATCGGATAATGCCATATCGATATTCGATTTGCAAACGCTTATAGCAACACCCGTAACGAGTTTATGTTTCGTGGCGGTTTCAATTGCCTGAATGGTTCTTTGGTAAACACGATTGCTGCCACGTCGGATATCTGCAATGGTTTCGTTCCCCTCAAAGCTGATTAGCGGGGTTACATTGCCAAGACTTCGAAGTTCTTGAGCAACATTATCATTTAGCAAGGTTCCGTTGGTGAAAAGCTGAAAGTAGCAATCGGAGTGGTTTTTGAATATATTCATCAACGGCTTGTACATCAACGGTTCACCTCCGAGGATACCAAAAAAGTACGATCCGTACTTTTTACTACCATCGATTATTTTATTTACCGAAGCAATATCGAGGCTATCAGTTTTTTCACCTTTAGTTACCCAACAACCTTGACATTGTAGGTTGCAATCGTTGGTAACTGATATAAACTGAAATGCTGGAAACATCTCACCCCTCTTTTTACGCTTTTGGAATTTATTAAATCCCCTCAACCCTTTCCACCCAAAGGTAAAAATGAACTTGCGTAAGCACTTAGAATCGGTACGTAGTATATTTCGGGTTATTGACATCTTAATTTTATTAAACGCTAAGGCGCAAAGCCGCTAAGCAAAGAGTTTTTTCTTTGCGTCGTAGCGTCTCTGCGTTTAAATTAAAACAGTGCCTCATTTTCAAATTGCCTCATTGTTCTTTAGCCCTATCCCTCTCCTCAATCGCTTTCCTCATTGCATCTGCTTTGATAATCGATTGTCGTTTTGCTTTTCGCATTTCTAGAGCTTTGTAGATATCGCTACCTAAAATGGTTTTCAAATCTTGCCCTTGACGTTGATGCTCGGCAGCCTCATCGATGGAATCAGAACCGCTAATTGCCCCGCCATGCTTATACTTTGGAAAGATAATTGCCGTTTCGGGGCAAATGCGAGCACATGCAGGACAGCTATTTTTACAACCCTTTGGGTTAACAACCTTAACTATCCCATCAACCTTTTCGTAAACTCCGAATAGGCAAAAGTCGGAGCATTGTCCGCATGCTGAGCATCTTTCGTAATCGATAACAGGATACCACGATGGCCAATTTGTTTCGCTGATATGCTCTGTTTGCAATGCAGGCTCATCGTTGCAGAAATTTTTTAGGGTTGATACTATCTCGTCTATAGATGTTTCGCGTAGGTTGAGGAATGATAGGTTATCAAGATTACTTTCAACCCCCGCAAATTCCAATAATTTCTTAACTGCTCTAGGGTGACAGGCAACCACAAGAGTTGGGAATTGAAATGAAATAATATTTCTTACATCGTGTTTTTCAGAAACGCACAAACCGCATAGGTCGGAGAGTTGAATGGCATCAACTTTTTCTTTATAGAGAAAGTTTGATATTGATTCTTTAATTTCTTGACTTACTATCTCTCCCCCACAATCACAGTAAATAATTTTTTTTTGCATATAATTTTTGATAATTTATAGCTTTTTATTCTATCGTTATTATTCGGTAAAAGTAATATTACTAAATGATTTTAAATTGTAATGTTTATCCTTGAATGCTAAAAAAGATTGAAACAAATGTTTTTACATGATTATTTGATAAAAAATTATAGGAATAGTTTAATCGATAGAAAAAATTACAAACCATGGAGACACGGAGTTCACGGAGAATATTTAAAAGATTTGGGAATATCGCAGATATCTTTTAAAAGACTTTGTGTTTCTCTGTGTTCCTTGCCTACCCTGCCTACCGGCCGCAGGTGCGGCTTTGCGTGAGAATTTTTATTGCTGCTGAATAGTTTCAAACGTTTAATTTAAGGTTTTTCATTGATGGAAAAGAACTAAACAATCGATAAGTCTAACTAGTAAATAGAAAAAACCTTCGTGTTCCCTGCCTACCGGCAGACAGGTCTGTGTCTCCGTGGTGAATGGTTACAAATATTTGAATCCGCTCCGAAAACCATTAATATTTAAAAATGCTACTAAGGCTCTAGGGTGCAAAGAGTAGCAAGCAAATGTATATCAATGCAATATGATTTTGTATTTCTTCAGGCCTTAGTGCCCCTGCATGCCGAGGTTGTATAAGAAGTCAAATTTAACCACAAAGGACTCAAAGCCTGCCTGACAGACAGTGATACACAAAGGACACGAAGCAAAAGTGTTGCAAATAAACATTTTGTGTCCTTTGTGTTTAGCTCTTTAAGAGACGACCTCGTTTATGGCAAAATTGTCTTTTCGGAGTGGATTCATATTTTGTGTTCGCTGTTTGCAATCCTAAGCGGTTAAAATATTTTTCTTTAAAAATTTGCACCTATAGCTTATTGCATCATAATTATTGTTTCCAACAATAACATAAAGTAGTATAGCCACTTAACAAGCATGCTTCTAGTAAATATTTCAACCTATATGTTATATAACATATAGGTTGATTGAAGACTTATATTGCATATGATATTTAAATATATACTTTCGTATTAATTATTAACCTTAAATTTCATAAAATGAAAAAAATTCTTTGTATTGTATTGTTAGCAGTAGTTGCTCTTTCAGCAAATGCTCAGGACAAAAAGTTTAACATCGGTTTTGGTGGTGGTCTTGTTAAAGGTCAAGGAGACCTTAAGGATTATGTTAGCGGTGGTATTGATGGCTACTTGAACTTTACCTATAACCTAGCACCTAAGATGGCTGCAGGTATAGAGTTCAATAACTCTGTACTAGTTGCTGTTGAAGAAGAAGGTGAATCAATTGATGCAACCAAGATTAATGGCGTTCTGTTAAAAGGTGTTTACTATTTTACAGAATCTGCAGTTCGTCCTTATGCCGCATTGATGACTGGTTTGTACATGTCCAAACTGTATTCTGCTGATGTACTCGGAGAATCTGCTGAATATAAGAAAACCAAATTTGGAGGTGGTTTAGAACTTGGTCTTAAACTTAAATGGTTCAACCTAGGTGTTAGCTATCATAATATGGGTAAAATTGAAGAAGCAAAAGTTTCTTACTTACAATACAATCTTGGCTTTAACATTGGGTTCTAATACTTGAAGTTAAGGATATAAAAAAGGTTGCTTTTAGCAGCCTTTTTTTATTCTACATAGTTAAGGAAAAAAGAAATTGTTTATATGTTCGAAAAATAGCCACATTATTTCAGCATTCGGCAAAACCAACCCTACACCTTTACTTTATTTACTATATTTGAATTGTCCTTAATAATTCGATATCGTTAAGGAATTTAACGCTAGCATGTTCTGCGGATTATGCTAGGTTAATAAACCATCCAACCCCGCCATGCGGGGCGGAAAAGTTGATTAAAAAACGCTAAACGACATTGCTTAATAATTTACCATTAATGTATGCCTATACTTAACTCAATCTTTAGCTGGTTTAATACTAAGCGGTTGCATCAGATTGAACTATTCCGCCAATTCCCTTTCGAGGTACAGCAAGAGGTTCTATTTAAGCTAATCAATAAAGCAAAGGATACCGAATACGGTAAAAAGTACGATTTCGAATCCATTAAAAAGATTGAAGATTTCCAGCAACGACTTCCAATTCTAGACTATGAGGGAATCAAACCTTATATCGATATGCACCGGGAGGGTCAACAGAATATTCTTTGGCCTGGTGCCATTAAATGGTTTGCCAAGTCATCGGGAACAACCGCTAACAAAAGTAAATTTATACCCGTTAGCGGTGAAGCGTTGGAGGAATGTCACTTTAGGGGCGGTCGCGATATTCTAGCAATTTACACTAATCATCACCCTGATTCCGAGATTTTTAAAGGCAAAGGGCTAACCCTTGGCGGCAGCCATCAGATTGATAATTTTAGCGTTGATTCCTACTACGGCGACCTTTCGGCTATTCTTATCGAAAATATTCCTTGGTGGGCTGATTTTATTCGTACACCTAGTCAAAAAGTGGCTTTAATTCCTGAGTGGGAGGAGAAACTTGAAAAGCTAACCCACGAAACCATCAAGGAAAATGTGACGAGCATCGCAGGAGTTCCATCGTGGAACCTCGTGATGATTAAGCACATTCTGAATTTCACAGGCAAAAACAATCTTTTGGAAGTTTGGCCAAACCTCGAACTTTTCTCTCATGGGGGGGTCAGCTTTATCCCTTACCGTGAGCAGTTTCATCGGTTAATTCCATCGCCAGCGATGAACTATATGGAGGCTTATAACGCTAGCGAGGGATTTTTTGCCATTCAGGACGATCCTAGAACTGATGATATGCTACTGATGCTCGATTATGGCATATTCTACGAATTTATCCCGCTTGATGAGGCTTTCAGTTCAAACCCCACGGCGTTGACCATCAATGAGGTTGAACTCAGCCAAAACTATGCCTTGGTCATTAGCACCAATAGCGGCTTATGGCGGTATATGATTGGCGATACCATCATGTTTACCAGCAAATACCCACATAAAATTAAGATTACCGGACGAACACGCCATTATATGAATGCTTTTGGTGAAGAGGTGATAATCGACAATGCCGAAAATGCACTAAAAACAGCATGTGAAAAGACAGGGGCTTTGGTCAAAGAATTCACCGCAGCACCAATATTCATGGACGAAAATGCAAAAGGTGCACATGAATGGCTTATAGAGTTTGAACAACCCCCTACCGATTTAGATTTTTTCACTCAAATTCTCGATAATGCGCTCTGCTCAATTAATTCCGATTATGAGGCTAAACGCTATAAAGGGATTACGCTAGGAATACCAATTGTTAGAAAACTTAGCATTGGAACTTTTTTTACGTGGATGAAAGAGCAGGGTAAGCTAGGTGGCCAGAATAAAGTTCCAAGGTTATCGAATACTAGGGAGTACATCGAACAGCTAATGGAAATAAGTAAAAGAAGTAAAAATGACCAGTAGGACAAGAGGATTATCAATCGTTTTTATTATACCATTTCTTGCCTCATTGAACAGTGCGAATAGTCAGTGTTGCTTTACTCAAGCAGATAGGTTCGATAATGTTTGGGTTGTTAACCACGGTGAGGTAATCTGTTTCGATGTTCAGCGTAAAACGATAGGAACCTACTCGAATATTCTCCTTGGCAATCCATCCTCCCTCGATGCGCTTGACCCGTTTAGGGTGATCGTTTACTATTCTAGCTTCCAGTCATTGGTAGTACTGAATAATCGGGTTGCAGAAATATCAAAACCTATTCCCCTCAGGGAGAAAGGGATTACCGATGCCCTTGCGGTTTGTCGAAGCGGTAAAGGAGGCGTTTGGGTTCTCGATAGGGGCAATTGGGCAATTCTTCACTTCGATTCAGGGTTTAACCTCTCTGGCGAAAAGATCACCCTTGACCCAAATTTTTCTAACTCCCAGCCTATTTTCATGCAGGAGCATGAGGGCGTGCTATATATTGTATTTAAGGATATAGCGATCTGCCGTTACGATTCTTATGGTGCTCGCATGGGCGATATACCTCTTAGAATCGACAGCTACTTTTCGTTTATCGACGGTTCAATCGTATATCAATCCAAAGGAACTATCTATGAATATGCTATTGAAACTAACCAGAAAGTACCTTTTAGCTTTCCTGTAAGCTGTATCCCGATAAAAGTTCAAGGACAGCTTTTATACTTCGATGGACGAATATTGGCAGTTTGCAAATAATGATTGGAATATTGGTGGACAAGAGCTAAACTTTTGTATTTTTATCAAGCATAACTATTCATATTATTCTCATAAAAAAGTATCATGCATATAGCCGTTGCCGGTAATATAGGATCCGGAAAAACTACCCTTGCACGCCTTCTCGCAAAGCATTATGGCTGGAAGCCCCATTTCGAGGATGCTGACGACAACCCATATCTAAATGACTTTTACGAGGATATGCAACGTTGGAGCTTTAACCTTCAGATATACTTTTTGAATAGCCGCTTCGGTCATATTGTTGATATTCGCCGCAAAGGCGATACCGTAATTCAGGATCGAACCATCTACGAGGATGCTCATATTTTTGCACCCAACCTACATATCATGGGGTTGATGTCAACTCGCGATTTCAACAACTACCTGAACCTCTTCAACCTGATGAATTCGCTCATTCAGCCACCCGATCTGCTCATTTATCTCAGGGGATCGGTGCCCACCCTCGTTAGCCAGATACAGAAACGGGGTCGAGAGTATGAGAAGAATATCCGGCTGGATTACCTTCAACGCCTTAACGAGCGCTACGAGGCTTGGATTGAATCCTATTCCTTGGGTAAAATGCTAATCGTTGAGGTTGACAACATGAATTTTGCCGATAGACCAGAGGATTTAAGGCACGTTATCAATAAGATTGATGCGCTTATTCATGGGTTGTTTTAACTATTATTATTGATTATACTCTTATTAAAAAAGCCTTGGATAATTCCAAAGCTTTTTTAATAATATACAATGCAATATTTATTTCACTTCTCCCTTTAAGTTTTTATTAAGGAAATCGAGGATAGCGCTATACCCTTTAATCTCATTCTCTTTCTTTACAAATCCATGCCCTTCATCGGGGAATACTACGTATTCGACTAGTACATTGTTTTTCTTCACGGCAGCAACAATTTCATCCGACTCAATCTGCAGCACTCTTGGGTCGTTAGAGCCCTGAAGAACCATTACCGGGTTCTTAATTTTATCGGCATGGAATAGCGGTGAGATGTTGTAAAGGCGAACCGAATCGGCAGTGGTTGGATCGCCCATTTCTGCATAAAGGGCTTTCCTAAATGAAGCCCAGAATGGAGGAATCGATTTTAAGGTTCTTAACCAGTTGGTAACACCAAAAAGGTTAACCCCAACTTTAAACTCATCGGGTTGGAATGCCATTGCAGCCATGGTCATGTAACCACCATATGAACCACCGATGATACCAATCTTTTCAGCATCGATATAATCCAACGATTGAAGATACTTTTTACCATAAACACAGTCCATCAAATCCTTCTCCCCATGGTTCTGATCGTCCATCTTAAAGAATGACTTGCCATAGCCACTGCTTCCACGGTTATTTACAGCTAAAACTGCATAGCCATGGTTTACAAGGTACTGCGTAAAGGAGGAGTATCCTACTCTTGATTGACCACCTGGTCCACCATGCACCGATACTAAGGCAGGTACCTTATTCCTTTTGCTAGCATTAATCGGTTTGTAGTAAATGGCTGGAATCTCAAGTCCATCGAACGATTTATACCTTACAACCTCTGCGCTAACTAAATGATTTGGGTCTAGCTCAGGGTTAAGGGTATTGGTAAGCTGCTTCAACTCTTTGGTCTCAAAATTATAGAAATAGATATTTGAAGGAGACTTTGATGTACCTACCCCTAAACGCATATATTTTTCGCTATCGGAAATTTCCAACGATAAAATGTCGCCATCAGCTACTTCTGGAAAAGCCACTTCTTGGCTAGTTGCATTATCAAAGATTTTTAGGGAGTTCTTTCCATCTTGATTTATTGATATTACTTTGTATTTTTCATTCCAAGAGAAGGCGCAATACTGTACATCCCAATTCGTTTCAAAAACTGTTTTTCTTTCTCCTGTTGCAATTTCGTATGAAACAAGGAATTGAAATTCTTTTCCGGCATTTGTTGTGTAGAATAAAAACTTACCATCCTGCGAAAACCCGTTGGCATTGTATGAACCCGGCTGCTCTGGAATAGAAATCTCGGTCTCTTTTTTATTGGTCAAGTTCAAAAGATAGAGCTTGTTTTCGCTAGTGGTTATACTCTCTCGTAAAACTATATAGTCCTCGTTCCATGATATATTGACAATATCGAGTCCCTTATCATTCTGATAGATAAGGGCTGATTTCCATGTATTAATGTCCATCTTATACAAATCGTAGTAACGTGGATCCCTTTTGGTTGAGGCGTAGTAGAAATAGGTTTTGTTCTTATTCCAACCGGCAAACGATGTTTTGGCCTTTGGCTCTGGGGTTAGGTCGGTAGAGGTGCTATCCTCATTCAGGAGGTAGATGTGATCAATCTCATCGCCCCCTTTATCGGCACTGTAAAGAATCTTGTTGGTGCCTGGCACATAATCGATGGCAAAGCACGATTCAACCGTTGAGTAAGTTATCTGCTTTTGGATTCCATCGGCGATGCTAATCTCGTAAAGATTATATATGCCAGATTCGTTGCTGGTAACAAGCAAGCGGGTTTCATCGGGTGAAAATGTACCCCCGCTAATCTGCTTGTTTTTAAAGAATTGCTCAATGGAGTACTCTTTAACATCAACAGCGGGTTTCTGATTACATGAAACGAACACAGCTGCTACGACTAGCAGAATTGCAAATAGAATTTTTTTCATCAGAGTAAATTTTTAAATGATAAAATTTAATGGATAGAATTTTGAAACAAATTAAGGAAAAAAGTTGAAAAGAGAAGCATATTGTTTTACAATTAAATAATTGGTAACTATTCACCACGGAGAAACTGAGGGCACAGAGTTACACAGAGAAAATATTTATGTTTTTCGTGTTAGTGACTCTTTTGCCTTTTGATACTTAGTCGTTTTTTAAAATGCCTCTCCCGATAAATCGGGACAAGTTGTGGTTCTCCGTGCCCTCCCTGCCTACCAGCAGGCAGGCACTATTCCAATTAATCATTAAGGATATAATAACGTCAGTTCGATGTATAAAACAATTTAAGTGCTATGTTATCAATATTTTACTTTGAGGGGAGAAATGGAATATTGGAAGAAAAAAGTTAGAAGAAACCCCATTATTGACTTCGTCGTCCGGCAGTTGCCGGATCGCTCCAGTTCCACTATTCCCTGCCTACCGGCAGGCAGGCATCATTCCAATTCCAAATGGAAAATTTGTAACAAATTACAATTTAGAGTATTACCACTATTTCTTAAATCGAACTCACGTTATAATAATAAACAAGTAGTTAAGTTGCTTCTTACGTCGAGCTCACGTTATTTTAAAACTTAAACAGTTTCTCAGGTATTCAAAAAATATTATGGAATCTACAAAAAAACGATCTATTCAATCCCCTTAAACTTCAACCCTTTTTGTGAAATGGCTTCGAGTACTCTTGGCAACGCATACCTTAGGCTTCGTTCAGCCTTTTTTGAATCGTGGAACACGATAATTGCCCCAGGGTGTATATGGTTAATCACATTATTGACAACTCGACGAGGTGAAACCCTTCGGCTATAATCCATGCTGAGAACGTCCCACATGATAATCTTGTATCTCTTGCGAAGGATTCGGATCTGCGAGGGCTTAATCCGACCGTAGGGCGGGCGGAATAGGTTGCTATTCACAAAACTATTTGCGAAATCAACGTCCTGAACGTATTGCCCCGTTTCGGTTGCCCAACCCTTTTGGTGGCTGTAGGTGTGATTCCCAATTTTATGCCCTTCGGCTACAACGCGCTCAAAGATATCGGGGTTGAGCTCAACGTTCTTCCCAAGCACAAAAAAGGTGGCCTTGGCATCGTACTGTTTAAGCTGATCGAGAACCCATAGGGTTAAATCCTTAGTGGGCCCATCATCAAAGGTGAGAAAAACCCCTTCCTTCTCATTGGGGAATGTCCAAATGAAGGAAGGGAAAAGGCGTTGAAAGAATTTTGGAGGGCTAAGATTAATCATACCTCTACCTCGACTCTAGTTTTGATGCGTACAGGCTGAAAATTTTCTCGATCTCCTTTAGGTGATCTCCCTTATCGTAACGATCTGCTAGCCTGTAAAGCTCCTGAATAATGGCCATGTTCAGCTGAATCTCATTGCTGAGTATCCTAATCTTCTTACTAGAAAGGTTGAGGATGTATTTTAGATTACTTGCCGAATTATCAAGCATTACCTTGGAGTAGGTTATCGCTTTGTCCTTAGCATCGGCCCTATAGTAATTCTCGATTAGCGAGAGGGAAAGGTAGTTGAAAGGTACATTGCGTGGTGGTATTACCTCCATGCATCGATTCAGCACGGTTAGGGCTAAATCTTTTTTCCCTTCATCAATCAAGCCCCCTGCAAGACGTGCAAAAATACTCCGATAGTTTGATATGATACGGCTATTATTCTCATCGAGGTAAACATTGGGGTTGGCAATGCTGCGGAACCGATACTTGTTCATGATGTTATCGTACATCACCTTTGTATCAACCCTGCCAAAGTCGTAATCAGTAGGTTTCGATTCAATGGGTGCAATGCGGTACATCATCCCCTCAAGCTGAAAATACCTTTCGAGGTTCTGATAGGAATCGTTGCTAACCGTTGTACCCATGTATATGGGTCGTTCCCAGTTATTTGTAGCAAGCAGATCAAGCACCACCAAACCCTCTTTCATGATAACATCCTCGCTGATTTTCCACACCATGGTGTCAACAATCTCATCGGCTAGTTCAGGGCTAACCGTACCCGATTTAATGGCTTTATCCTTATCAACGGGTAAGAAGAGTAAATTCGAGGGGATAAAGCAGAGCTTATCCTTTTCGCTGTACGGGGATTGAACCTGCGAAACCGCATCGTCGCTATAGATGAATGAGATAGCCTGCCTAAGATCGATAGCACCCTTTATTTGCTCCGAAACAAGGATATAATCACGCTTCCCCGAATAGTACTTATCGTGGGTCATGGTAAGGGGCAATGGATCCGAGGTATAAGCTTTCCGTTTCATCTGATCGATGTACCAATCGCCGCGTAAATAGTTTAGGTTAGAAACCCTAACATCCTGACGAACCCCTTCCACCTCCTGATTGTACCAAAGCGGGAAGGTGTCGTTATCGCCATAGGTGAAAAGCACAGCATTGGGGGCACAGCCGATAAGCATATTGTAGCCAAAATCAACGGATGTATATCGACCAGAACGATTATGATCGTCCCAGTTCTGGTTGCACATGATAATTGGAACGGTCAAACAAACAGCACCGCTCGCTATTGCAGCGGTTCGGTCGCTAATCCATTTTTTAGCCAATTCGTAGAGGGCTAAAACCCCAAGCCCAATCCATATAGCAAAAGCGTAGAAACTACCTGCGTAGGCGTAATCGCGCTCTCTCGGTTCGAAAGGTTTTTGGTTGAGATAGACCACAATTGCCAACCCCGTGAGCACAAAGAGCAGCGTAACCACCCAAAAATCCTTCTGATTCCTTTTATACAGGTAAAAAATACCTGCAATACCCAGAATTAGGGGTAGGAGGAAATATCTGTTTCGGGCTTTATTGTTCTTGTAAAGGCTAGGTAAATCCTCCTGGGGACCAAGCCTAGTATTATCAATAATTGGAATGCCGCTAATCCAGTTCCCCTTCAATGCATCTCCATTTCCTTGAATATCGTTTTGCCTTCCAGCAAAATTCCACATGAAGTATCGCCAGTACATGAAGCCCATCTGATAGTTCCAGAAGTACTTAACCTGATCGGAGAGCTTTGGAGCATAGCGGGTTTCCGTTTTGCCACTATTATTCTGGAGCTTAATAGGTATTCCAGCGTATTCGGTCCATTGCTTATAGCCTTTCACATGGTTCGCTTCGCTGCTGTACATCCTTGGGAACACGGTCATAAACCTTTCGTCAAACAAATATTTTGTTTTATGCCCTGCTACAATATACTTACCATCCTTTGGGATGTACGAAGGAGCACCCTCCTCCGTACCAATCACAGGTGCATTGAACGATTGTCCGTATATTAATGGGCTATCGCCGTACTGCTCGCGGTTTAAATAGTAAAGGAGAGAATACATATTATCGGGAGCGTTCTGATTCATGGGAGGCTTTGCCGAAGAACGAATTACCGTTAAGGCATAGGAGCTGTAACCCATTACCATTACCGTTAATCCGAGTAGGATTGTATTGGCAATTACCTTTTCGTGCTTGTAGGTGTAGCTTATTCCATAAATCAATAACCCAATGACAAGGGCTAGGTAAAATAGAACCCCTGAATTATAGGGTAACCCAAAACCATTAACGAAAAGCAGCTCGAATTTTGATGCTAGAACGACATACCCTTTAATCACAAAAACGAGCGAAGCCAGAAGAAGGGAGAATCCCACAATTAGCGCTTTGATTACTCCCCATTTGGTTACCTCGTACTTCTTGAAGTAAAAGACCATAACAATGGCCGGTATGGCAAGGAGGTTCAAAAGGTGAACGCCTATGGATAAGCCCATTAAGTATGCAATTAGGATAATCCATCGATTAGCGAAAGGCGAATCGGCTACATTCTCCCATTTCAGGATAGCCCAGAACACCATAGCGGTAAATAACGACGATGAGGCATAAACCTCGCCCTCAACGGCCGAAAACCAGAATGTATCGGAGAAGGTATAGGCCAACGCACCGATAAGGCCCGATGCGATGATTAGTATAACCTGAGAGGATGAGTACGATGATTCGGTTCTGTTAACAACCTTACGCGCGATATGGCTTATAGTCCAAAACAAAAAGATGATGGTGAATGCGCTTGCTAATGCCGACATGGCGTTGGCAAACACCGGGATTAGCTCTTTGCTCGGGGCAAACATGGTAAAGAACCGAATAATCAGCATAAAAATTGGACTTCCGGGGGGATGTCCAACCTCAAGGCGGTTACCGCTTGCAATAAACTCACCACAATCCCAGAAGCTGGCAGTGGGTTCCATGGTAACCAGGTAAACTATGGCGGCTACGGCAAATGCGAGCCAACCGAATATATTATTGATTTTATTGAACGACTTATTATCAAATGTCTGCATAATGGTTTTTATTTTGATGGTTCAAATGTATATTATTTTTTAGATTTTAACCCAAATTACGCATTAGGGATGTACGACAAAATTCTATTTTTAGCCTTATCATTATGATTTTGTGACATGATGGTTAAATCCTGCGATGTAGTCGCAAAAGTTTTACAGTGTAAAGATGTAAAGGCTACATTTATTTAGCGGGGGTAAATTATCTTAGATTGCTGAGTAGTTAAGGCGTTTTTTGCGTGAAAGATTCTTTTTAGCCTCCATTTTTTTAGAAACTCTCCAACTCCTCAAGCAATTGAATGGCTCTATCCTTTAATGGTTTTTGCTTCTTTCGCCAAATTAAAATTCCAATTAAGGCTGATATTACCATTATTGGGATATAGAATACCTGAACGATTAGTACTCTGTAAAGTGGATTCATCGGACTCAAATCTTCATAAAAAGTTAAGGTTAGCCCAGCATCCATTAAAATAATTGGTATTAAAATAATTAAGAAATGGCCTAATCTTAACTGATAGCGCTTTACAACAGCACTAAGCATTTCTGACAAAGGAAGTGTATAATCTATTTTCTTATATATTTTTAAATTGTACCTAAAAATTAAAATGAATGAGACAAAAGAAAGAATAAAGAAGATCTGGGAAAACATGCGAATGAATCCACGATCAAAAATGATATTTACTATCATCATAATGGAGTAAAGACCAATAAATCCGATGTAAATCCAAAAAAAGGATTTCGATATGTTAAGATTATACTCATCTTCTTTTTTAAGCTTACTCGTAAACAATTCCGTATCTGGTAAACTTTCATTTGCATGGCTTAAATTGTTATTCATATCATTAGTTTTCATAATTACCTCCATTCATTTTTTCTCTTAAAATTTCCTTAATTCGATGAACCTTTACCCTTACATTGGGTTCGGTTATACCAATAATCTCCGAAATCTCTTTCATCGATAGGTCTTCGAGTACAAGCGACATAATTGCTTTGTCGATTACCGATAGCTGATTTAATTGGTCTTGTAGTTGGTTGATCTGATTCTCTTTAAGTTTATAATCCGAGTCATCCTCCGAGAAAAGGTTGTAAAGATTCTTTTCTCCGCCATCGATAACAATTCTCATTCTTCTGAACTCTTTACCTGCAAAACCCATTGCGGTATTCAGCGCAATCCGATAAATCCAAGTACTCTCTTGGGCTTCGCCTCGAAAGTTTTCGAGACTTTTCCAGATGTTTACCAAAATCTCCTGATAGATATCTTTTTGATCCTCATTAGCAGGAGCGTAATACTTACAAATCTTTAGTATTTTTTGATGATTCTCTTTTACTATAAGATTGAAGCGCTCTTCCTTTTTTTGCATACTTTCTTTGGTCATTGTATAGTTATTTAACGTCAGTTCGATGTAATAAATAATTTAAATGCCATATTATCAGTATTTTACTTTTTGGGTTAAAATGGAATGATGCCTGCCTGCCGCCTGCCTGCCGGTAGGCAGGGTAGGCAGGGTAGGCAGGGAAAAATGGAATATTGGATGAAGAAAGTTAGAAGTAACCCCATTATTCCAGTCTTCCAAAAACATAATATTTGTATTAAAGCACTAATAAATAATAATATAATAAGCATTCTTTTATCGAACTCACGTTATTTAGTACACAGGATTGAAACATTGTTACAATTTTGTGTAGAAAAAAATGATAGTAAATATCCGACAAATATCTCGAATTGCATGAACTGTCAAAACCTTTAGGGTTTATAGCTTTAAACCAATAAAACTCTTATTTTTGCTTTTTCATTTTGACATAGAGAATGAGATAATTAATTGTCTGAAATCTAACACCTGAAATCTAGAATCTGAACAATATGACCCAAGAGGAACTTTTTAAAAAGCTTATTGCACACGCAAAGGAGTACGGTTTTGTATTCCAATCGAGCGAAATTTATGATGGTTTAAGCGCTGTTTACGATTATGGTCAGAATGGCGTTGAGCTAAAGAATAATATCCGCCGTTACTGGTGGGAGGCAATGACCCGCCTAAACGATAATATTGTAGGACTTGATGCAGCTATCTTTATGCACCCAAAAACATGGGTAGCATCGGGCCATGTGGGTGCTTTCTGCGATCCGCTGATTGATAATAAGGATAGCAAAAAACGCTACCGTGCCGATGTGCTCATCGAGGAGTGGATTCAGAAGCAGGAGGATAAGATTAATAAGGAGGTTGAAAAGGCTCAGAAACGATTCGGCGAATCCTTTAACGAGGCGATGTACCGCGAAACGAATCCTCGGGTTATGGAAATTGCAAGCAAAATAAAAGAGGTTAACGCTAGAATGGTTAAATCTCTTGATACAAGCGACCTTGCTGAGGTTAAGAAAATAATTGAGGATTGTGAAATTGTTTGCCCAATATCGGGTTCGCGTAACTGGACCGATGTGCGCCAGTTCAACCTGATGTTCGAAACCAAGATGGGATCTGTTAGCGATGATGCTGATACCATTTATCTCCGCCCCGAAACCGCTCAGGGAATTTTTGTTAACTACCTAAACGTTCAGAAAACGGGTAGAATGAAGATTCCTTTCGGAATTGCACAAACCGGTAAGGCTTTCCGTAACGAGATAGTTGCCCGTCAGTTTATCTTCCGCATGAGGGAGTTCGAGCAGATGGAGATGCAGTTCTTCGTTCGCCCTGGCGAGGAGATGGAGTGGTACGAGTTCTGGAAAGAGAAACGCATGCGTTGGCATAAGACCATGGGGCTCGGCGATCAAAAGTACCGTTTCCATAAGCATGAAAAGTTGGCGCACTACGCCAATGCCGCATCGGATATCGAGTTTGAGTTCCCATTCGGGTTTAAGGAGGTTGAGGGGATTCACTCCCGTACCGATTTCGATTTAAGTAGCCATCAAAAGCATTCGGGTAAAAAATTGCAATACTTCGATCCTGAAACCAACGAGAGCTATGTGCCATACGTAATTGAAACTTCAATAGGTTTAGACCGTACTTTTCTATTAATCCTTTCCTCAGCATATACCGAGGAGAAAATCACCAAAGAAGATGGAACTGCCGATGAGCGTGTAGTTCTTCGCATACCACCGGCACTTGCTCCGGTTAAACTTGGCGTTTTCCCATTGGTTAAAAAGGATGGTTTACCCGAGAAGGCTCGACTGATTATGGATGATCTTAAGATTGATTTTGCTTGTCAGTACGAGGAGAAGGACACCATCGGTAAGCGTTACCGTCGTCATGATGCCATAGGAACACCGTTCTGTATCACCATCGATCACCAAACATTACAGGATGATACGGTTACCATTCGTCATCGCGATACTATGGAGCAGGAGCGTGTACCCGCATCGAAATTAAGGGAAATTATGGAGGAGAAAGTGTCATTACGAACATTGCTTAAACAGATTTAATTTTATCACCCTGACAGGGTTCAAAACCCTGTTAGGGTTAATAATTCCACCAACGCTACCCCCCCCATGCGCCGAGTACTTATCATAACCTACTATTGGCCACCTGCAGGAAGTTCAGGCGTTCAGCGATGGCTTAAGTTTGTTAAGTATTTAAGGGAGTTCGGATGGGAGCCTGTTGTTTATACAGCCAATAACCCCGAAGTTGCTGCGCTCGATGAATCGCTTTCCAATGATATTCCCGAAGGCGTTGAGGTCATAAAACGGAATGTTCCCGAACCATACAAACTCTACAAGCTAATTACAGGGAATAGAGGGAAAAAGATTGGGGTAGGTTTTACGTCTGGTACTTCTAAAAATGGACTTCTCAACCGATTAGCCATTTGGATTAGAGGCAACTTCTTTATACCCGATGCTCGAATGTTTTGGATTGCTCCATCGGCTCGGTATCTTTCAAAATATCTCATTAATAATCCTGTTGATATCATTATAACAACAGGTCCACCCCATAGCCTACATCTTATCGGGTTAAAGCTAAAACGTAGATTTAATATTCCTTGGATTGCCGATTTTCGAGACCCTTGGACTGAAATATACTTCTATAAAGATTTAAAATTAACTGGGATAGCCGATAGGATTAACCATTACCTTGAAAAAAAAGTACTTAAGAATTCAAACCTCAATGTAGTCGTTTCTAAATCCATGGCCGATGCTTTTATAAATATAGGGGCAAAAAGAGTGGAGATCGTTTCCAATGGCTTCGACCATAGCGATTATCATTTTAGTGCAGCGGTTGACGATAAATTTTTCTCCATAGTGCATGTGGGAACCATCCCTCCGGGTAGCAATAGCAATAGCTTCTGGGGTGCTGTTTCAAAAATGGCAAAGAAAAACGATGAGTTCAATCAGAGATTGAGGATTCAATTTGTTGGGGAAATAGATAGTTCAGTTGTTGATTCGCTGAAAGCGAACAATCTGCTCGATAAGGTTGAACTGATTGGCTATAAGCCTCATTCCGAAATACCCAGCTTTCAGAAATCGGCTCAAGTACTTTTAGTTTTAGCCCCAAGGGCTTCAAAAGAAATTTTAACGGGTAAAATTTTTGAGTATCTTGCTGCCAATCGTCCCATAATTGCCATTGGGCCAATCGGTGGTGATTTGGATAAACTGCTTATCGAAACCGAGGCAGGGATAATGCTTCCGAGCGATTCGCAAACAGAAATCTATGAAGGGTTAAAATGGTTTTGGGATGGGTACAAATCGGGGTGGAGTAGTTTTAACCCTAAAAATATTAATAAATACTCCCGAAAGGAGCTAACGCGTAGAATGTCTGAATTGATGTTAGAATTGATAAACCCATAGCTATAAAATCTACTCAAAATGAAAGTGTTATCAGTTATTGGCTCTCGTTCGCAGCTTATTAGGGCAGGTGCGGTTAGCCATCAGCTCTTTGCCAAAGGGGTTGATGAGGTGTTGCTTCTTACCGCACAGCATACCGATGATATTATTACCCAGGTATTCTTTGAGGAGATGGATATTCCAGTACCTAAGTATAGCATTGGCATTCAAAGTACAAATCAGGGTGCTATCCTAGGCAGAATGATTGAGGGGGTTGAAAATGCTATAATAAAAGAGAAACCCGAAGTATTGCTGGTTTATGGCGATAGCAATTCAGCTTTAGCAGGTGCTCTTGCCGCAAATAAGCATCAAATATCTATTGCACACGTTGAAGCGGGGTTACGAATTGGCAATTTACAATCCGAAGGGGAGGTAAATAGGCTCCTAACCGATAGGATTTCAAACCTACTTTTTTGCCCATCCAGCAAGGCTCTTGAAAATCTAAAGAGTGAAGGATTTGAGAATTATACTTGTAAGATTTTTAATGTAGGAGATATTTTACAGGAGGTTGCCTATTATTATGGTTCAATCTCATCATCAAAATCCGATATCATAAACCGACTAGGAATCAAGCAAACTTATGCGCTAGCAACCATTAACCGACATGAGTATTATGATGATTTATCGAAGTTGAAAGGCATTGTTAAAGCCTTGAACACGATTAACCGCGAGCAGCAGGTTATTGTCCCTCTACATCAGAGTAAACTTCGCTATTTTAGGGAGATAAATATTGAACCTATTTTTAAAATAGTTCCATACCTGAATTATTTTGATATGGTTGAGCTGCTAAAAAGTAGCAATATTGTGCTTACCGATAGCGGAACGGTTCAGCGTGAGGCGTTCTATTTCGGAAAATGTAGCGTGATGCTCAGGCATGATACAGAATGGGCAGAGCTGGTTCAGAATGGTTATAGTATGCTCGGTAGCACCGATTCCGAATTTATACTAATTGCATATAACGAAATGATAAGCCGTAAACCCGATTTCACTGCTGATATTTATGGAAAAGGAAAGGCATCAGAGCGAATTGCTGAACATCTAACGCATTGGAACGAGAAATAATAATCGGTATTTTAAGTTTTATAACACTTTAATGGATTCGTAAGCAAACAATCTAAATATCTTTTTTACTACTTTTGAAGTTTATCCCTAAAAACACTTCCTCCATGAAGCCTGAACTCTTGAAAAAATTCTTTCCGCATATAATTGCAGTAACCCTATTTCTAATTGCATCATATGCATATTTTTCCCCTTTAATTGAGGGCAAGAAATTAGCCCAGCATGATATTGCTATGTTTATAGGTTCGGCAAAGGAGATTAAGGATTATAATGCCAATACTGGTGATGTAACCCTTTGGACAAATAGTATGTTTGGCGGGATGCCTGCTTTTATGATCTCAGTGCCCTACAAAGGAAACCTTTTGGCGTATGTGAATAGAATTTTAGAGGTTGGCGCTCGTCCAGCAAGCTTTATTTTCCTGACTTTTTTGGGTTTTTATTTGCTACTCCTAGTTCTAGGTATTAACCCATGGCTTAGTATTGTTGGAGCCTTTGCTTATGGACTTTCTTCATATTTCTTTATTATAATTGGGGCTGGACACAATTCAAAAATTCATGCTATTGCCTACGTTGCTCCAATGATAGCCGGTATGATACAAGCATTTAGAGGAAAGTATTTTGCAGGATTTGCCCTTTTTGGATTATTTTTTGGATTGAACCTTTTTACAGGACATCCGCAAATAACATACTATGCCATACTAATTATGATTGCCTTGGGCATTTCGTATTTAATTACTGCATATAAAGAAAAACTATTACTTCAGTTTGGTAAATCTTTTGCAGTTTTAGCAATTGCTGGAATACTAGCATTTGGTGCAAATTTCTCCAAACTTTGGTTTACTTATGATTATGGGAAAGAATCAATTCGTGGTCCATCTGAACTTACGCATGATAAAGAAAATCGCACTTCTGGCCTTGATAAAGATTATGTAACCGGTTGGAGTTATGGAGTTGCCGAGTCATTCAATCTATTAATTCCCAATCTTATGGGCGGAGCATCAGTAACTAATCTTGGCGAAGACTCCGAAACATACAAAATGTTAAAGACGTTAGGTGTACCAAATGGACAAGCAAGTTCAATAGCAAAGCAGTCATACACGTATTGGGGGGATCAACCCGGAACATCAGGACCTATGTATATTGGAGCAATTGTGGTTTTTCTTTTTGTTTTTGGGTTATTTGCTGTTAAAGGGGTAAATAAATGGGCAATCTTAATTATTACCATTCTTGCAATTGCCCTTGCAATGGGTCATAATTTTAAGGCCCTTACATACTTTTTTCTCGACTATTTCCCTGGTTACAATAAATTCCGATCTGTTACCATGATTAATTACATCGCAGAGTTTACCATGCCATTTTTAGGATTTATCGCTTTGAAGAAATTGTATGATAATGAACTTGATAAAACAGCTGTAATCAAATCTTTAAAGTGGGCACTAGGGATTGTAGGGGGTATTTGCCTATTCTTTTTATTGTTCGGTGGAGGAATCTTTGATTTTGTAAGTGCAAGTGACCAACAACTTAAACAATCGCTTGGCTTCCCTGATGAGCTAATAAATGCACTTAGATCAGATAGGGCTTCGATGCTTAAGGCTGATGCATTGCGCTCACTCATTTATATTTTACTTGCTGCTGGTGCATTATATGCATTCTTTATTAAAAAGATAAAACCTTATTACTTTATTGCAGTTCTTGGTTTACTTATCGTTGCCGATATGTGGGTTGTGAACAAAAGGTATATGACAAACGATAAATTTGTATCTCAGGAGAAGGTTCAAAAACCATTTACTCCGACTTCTGCCGATTTACAAATTCTAAAAGACCCAACCTTAGATTTTAGGGTGTTAGACCTTTCTAGTGGATTAGGCTCAGCATTTAACGACGCTACTGCATCATACTACCATAAGTCGCTTGGTGGATATCATGGTGCAAAAATGCGCCGTTATCAGGAGTTAGTCGATGAGCATATTGCTAAAGGGAATATGGCAGTTCTTAATATGCTAAATACTCGTTATGTAATTCAGCAGGGTGAATCGGGTCCAATAGCCCAGTTTAATCCGCAAACGATGGGTAATGTTTGGTTTGTTGATACTGTTCAAATAGTTCCCAATGCCGATGCAGAGATTGCTGCTTTGAATAATTTTAATCCGGCAACCAAAGCCATTGTCGATTCAAGATTTAAAAAGTGCATCGAAAGTTTTTCACCCTCAAATGATACCACAGGAAGTATTCATCTAACTGAATATTTCCCGAACAGATTGGTTTATAAATCGGATACAAGAACTCAAAAAGTTGCTGTTTTCTCCGAGATATACTATCAAAAAGGTTGGATAGTTACCGTTGATGGTAAGGAGCAAGATCATTTCAGAGCAAATTACGTTTTGCGTGCCATGGTTGTTCCTGCCGGAAAGCACGAGATAGTATTTACCTTTAAACCCAAAATGTTCGAAGTGGGTAAGAGCATCGACCTTGCCTCGTCTCTTCTTATTATTCTTGTTTTCATGGGTTGGCTTGCATTTGAGGTAAAGAAAATGCTAAAAGAGCAAAGTGTATAATTGGTTTTTAAGATGAAAAATTCCGAAGGAAAGGTTACACGTCGGCGCTTAAGAAGCTCATCATTATCCTCCATAATCAGCATATCGCTTGTGCTTTTTATGCTAGGGATTATCGGTGTTTTAGTTTTTAACGCCAAAAAACTCTCCGATTTTGTAAAGGAGAACATTGGCTTTTCTATTTTTTTACACGATGATATTCGCGAAGTTGATGCGAATTATCTTCGTAAAACCCTCGATGCATCCTCATTCGTACGATATACCGAGTATATCTCGAAGGAAAGAGCTGCCAAAGAGCTGAAAGAGCAGCTGGGCGAGGATTTTATTAGCTTTTTGGGGTATAATCCGCTCTCGGCATCAATAGATGTTAGAATGAAAGCCGATTACGCCAATCAGGATAGCATCAATAAGATTGAAACCTTTTTACTCCAATTCAAACAGGTAAAGGAGGTTCATTACCAAAAATCGGTGGTCAATCTAATTAACGAGAATGTGAGTAAAATAAGCATTGTTGTATTGGCCTTCAGCGGGCTATTGCTTTTTATTGCGCTTGTACTTATCAACAATACCATTCGACTTTCCGTTTACTCTCGCCGTTTCATAATCAACACCATGAAGTTAGTTGGAGCAACCTGGGGGTTTATACGCAAACCTTTTTTAGTTAAAAGCATTATCCATGGACTATACGCCTCACTTATTGCAATCACCATGCTTTCAGGGTTATTCTATCTGGTTAAAAAGGAGTTTGGCGATCTTGTCGATATAATTGATTATCAGTTTATAATTATTATTTTTGGCATGGTTATCCTATTCGGAGTGCTAATTAACTTAATTTCCACTTACTTTGCAGTGAATAAATTTTTAAGGCTTAAAGCCGATGACTTATATTACTAGTTCAAACTATCATACTATGGCAAAACAAACAGCACCTACAAAACAATCCGAACAGGATGAAACCAAATTTGCGATTGGCAGAAAGAACTATAAGCTATTACTCATTGGTTTTGCTATAATTGTTGTAGGTTTTCTTCTAATGATTGGAGGCGGCTCCAAAGACCCAAATGTGTTTAGCAACGAAATATTCAGCTTCCGACGCATAACCCTAGCCCCAATCGTTATCATTTTCGGTTTTGCATTCGAAATTTATGCCATTATGAAAAAGCCTAGCGAATAGGCTTTTCTAACTTTACGATTTAACCTGACATTTTCGGATGTCAGGGTTTTTTATTTTAATAGCACATTAATTATTATAGTGTTTAAGAAGTGGCCACTTAACATTATTGAGGGTAAAATAATTGTTACAGAACTTTCCAAATATTTGTAACTACTCACCACTGAGACACGCCTGCCTGGCAGTAGGCAGGTCTGTGTTCCCCGCCTGCCTCACAGCTCGGCGGGCAGGTCTTTTTTATTCTTTATTCCGGCTAATGCTGAATAATTAAATATTTTAAAAAAATTAAATATGATACCTGGCTTTACTAAGGATACCGATTTTCAGGAGGGTGCAATACTCCTTATCAATAAACCCTACGGATGGACCTCCTTTAACGTGGTGAGCAAGATTAAGCACCTTATTCGCAAAGCGAAGGGGTACAAGAAACTTAAAGTTGGGCATGCCGGAACGCTGGATCCCTTAGCTACGGGATTGCTCGTAATCTGTGTGGGTAGAGCGACAAAGCAGGTTGAATCCTTTCTTAAGGATGATAAGGAGTATATCGCAACCTTTCGGCTAGGGCAAACAACCCCATCGTTCGATATGGAAACGCAGATGAATCAGGAGTTCTCCATCGAGCATATCACCTCTGAGCTAGTTGATAAAGTGGTACGAAGTTTCTTGGGTGAGCAGAATCAGATTCCCCCTCTCTTTTCAGCAAAAAGCGTAAATGGAACGAGAGCCTACGATCTTGCTCGAAGAGGGGTTGATATGGAGTTGGCAGCGGTGAAAATTTATTTTCATGAGCTTGAGGTTATTAAATTCGAACTTCCCGATCTTACCCTTCGAATAAAGTGTAGCAAAGGAACTTATATCCGCTCTCTGGCGAGAGATTTAGGGAAGGCTTTAAATAGCGGAGCTTATTTAGCCGATCTTGTAAGAACAGGAAGCGGTATCTTTAAATTAGCTGATGCGAAAGGGCTTGATGAATTTGAAAAAAATTTCATGGCAAATGTAACAAACTGAAAAATGGTACGTAAAAGGGGGACAGTCTTTGAAAGAATGTTTTACTTTTGTAATCCAATTGATTTTAAGTTGACACTCATATTTCCCATTTTAATTTTAAACTCTTTGATGCCTACTCCTGCATTCTCTGGGAGTAAGCTTTGTTGTGATTTATAAGATATTTTTTATTACGAAATCTTTAATTTTAAATAATGAAACTCTCACAGTACAAGTACAACCTCCCTCAGGAGCTGATTGCAAAACATCCTACAGAAAACCGCGACGAATCGAGGTTGATGATTCTGAATAGGAAAACAAAAACGATTGAGCACAAAATTTTTAAGGATATTATTGACTACACCAACGAAGGGGATGTTTTCGTTTTCAATAATACCAAGGTTTTTCCTGCACGCCTTTATGGGAACAAGGAAAAAACAGGAGCTGAAATTGAAGTCTTTTTGCTTCGAGAGCTGAACAAAGAGCAACGTTTGTGGGATGTACTCGTTGATCCTGCTCGTAAAATAAGAATTGGAAATAAGCTTTACTTCGGCGAAGACGATTGTCTTGTTGCTGAGGTTATCGATAACACCACCTCACGCGGACGAACCCTCCGATTCCTATTCGATGGATCATACGACGAGTTTAAGGAAACGCTTTACCGACTTGGTGAAACTCCTCTCCCCAAGTTTATCCGCCGCGATGTAGTTCCCGAGGATAGAGAACGTTATCAAACAGTTTATGCTAAGCACGAAGGGGCTGTTGCCGCACCAACCGCTGGCTTGCACTTCAGCCGCGAACTGCTTAAAAGACTCGAAATTAAGGGTGTTCATTTTGCTGAGATTACGCTACACGTTGGCCTCGGTAACTTTAGAACCGTTGACGTTGAGGACCTCACCAAGCATAAGATGGATTCGGAGCAGATTAGCATTCCTATGGATGCCGTTGATATTGTTAATGGGGCAAAGCAGAATAGGAAGAGCGTTTGTGCTGTTGGCACAACAGTACTACGTACCCTCGAAAGTTCAGTCTCTACCGATGGTTACCTGAAACCCTATAGCGGATGGACCAATAAGTTCATTTTCCCTCCCTACGATTTTAGCGTACCCAACATGATGGTAACAAACTTCCACTTACCGCTTTCAACCCTACTTATGATGGTTTCGGCGTTTGCGGGTTACGATTTTCTCTTTGATGCCTATAAACTAGCCATTAAAGAGAAGTATCGCTTTGGAACCTATGGCGATGCTATGCTAATTCTGTAATCAGCATATTTCAATTTTTTTTCAAAAAACTCTACAGTGTAGGGTTTTTTGATTATTGACCAATTGCCGCATTAAAAATATTTCTTCTTAAAGTAAAACGCCACGCTCACCAACCCAATCATCACAGGAACCTCAACCAACGGCCCAATAACCGCAGCAAAAGCTTCGCCTGAATTGATTCCAAAAACTGCGATTGCTACTGCGATTGCCAACTCAAAGTTATTGCTTGCTGCGGTAAACGATAAAGTTGTTGATTGCTCGTAGGTTGCTCCTACCCTTTTACTCATAAAGAATGAAATAACAAACATCACCACAAAGTAGATAAGTAAAGGGATTGCAATTAGTACAACATCCAACGGAATTTTGACAATATACTCCCCTTTAAGCGAGAACATCACTACGATAGTGAATAGCAGTGCGATTAGTGTTAGCGGGCTGATTTTAGGTACAAATTTGGTGTGATACCACGTTTTGTCTTTTACCCTTATAAGTATATATCGTGTTAGGAACCCTGCAATAAAAGGAATTCCAAGATAGATAAAAACGCTTTCAGCAATCTGCCCGATGGTTATGGCCTCAACGCTGCTATTAGTAGGAATTCCAAACCATCCAGGTAGAACTGCAATAAAGAAGTAGGCATAAACTGAGAAGAATAGAACTTGAAAAATAGAGTTGAAAGCCACCAATCCAGCGGCATACTGAGTATCGCCCTTAGCCAAATCGTTCCAAACAATAACCATGGCAATGCACCTAGCCAAACCAATCATGATAATCCCATACATGTAGGGAAGGTTGGCATTATTCTCGCCAGGAAAAAGTTTGAATAGTGCTATAGCAAGAAAAAACATCAAAACAGGGCCAATAACCCAGTTCTGAATTAAGGATAAGCCTAAAACCTTTGTGTTTCTAAAAACATCTCCTAGCTCCTCGTATTTTACCTTAGCAAGAGGTGGATACATCATTACTATGAGACCAATTGCTATTGGGATGTTTGTTGTGCTTTCGGGTGATGACTTGAGCGATTCCCAAAAATCAACTATTGCAGGAAAAAAGTAACCCGATAAAACGCCGATTGCCATTGCGGTAAATATCCACAGGGTCAAATATCGGTCTAAGAAGTTAAGTCGTTTGTTTGAAGGCATAATCGATTGTTTTTAATGTGCCAATAAGACAATATGCCAATTAAAACATGAATTCCATTGGCATATTGACCCATTGAGTAATTGATTAATTGACAGCTTTTATAGCCGACACAGTAATACTAAATATCCCTAATTCACCTTTTTCAAATCGTGTAATATCCTCGTTTTCCATATATCTAGAAAGTATTTCTTTGGGAACTGAAATCACTTTTTGTTTATGAATAGTGACTTTACCAAAGCCCTGATTCTTGATAATATCGAGATATTCATCTATATCGATGGCACCAGAAACACAACCAGCATACATTTCAGCATCTTGGCGAAGATTTTCAGGTAAAACCCCCTTGATTACAACATCAGAGACACAAAAATGTCCTCCCTTTTTAAGAACCCTCATCATTTGCTTAAAGGCTTTGTTTTTATCAGGAACTAGATTTAATACACAGTTCGAAACGATGACATCAAACTGTTCGTTATCCAATGGCATTTCCTCAATATCTCCTTTTATAAAGTTAACATTGGTAAATCCTAGCTTATTATTGTTCTCGATTGCTTTGGTTATCATCGCATCGGTAAAATCAAGCCCAGTTACCTTTCCTGTATCACCCACTATTGCACGAGCAACAAAGCAATCGTTACCAGCACCAGAGCCAAGATCTAAAACGCTATCGCCAACCTTAATTCCGGCATATTCAGTTGGAATTCCACATCCTAAGCTTAAGTCGGCATCAGGATTGTAACCCTTAAGCGAGTCATAATTCTCGCTAAAGATGGTATAGGTTGAATCGCCACAACAACTGCTTGCTCCGCAGCACGACGAGGCATTCTGATTTTTACTTTGATTGGCTATTAAGCTGTATTTCTGTTTTACAACCTCTTTAATGTTTTTTTTATCCGCAGCAGCTGCATCCATGTTTTCCTAGTATTTGACTGTTATAAAATGATTTAAATCCTTCGTTAATCTCATCCCTAACCCTTCGGAACTCATTCAGAATTTCCTCTTCAGTTCCTGTGGCTTCGGCGGGGTCTTCGTAACCTAGATGCCAACGATGTTTCACCTTTCCAATAAATGCAGGGCAGGTTTCGTTGGCTCCTCCGCAAACGGTTATTACGTAATCCCACTCCTCGTTAAGATATTTGCTAACGTTGGTTGGGTTTTGCTTACTGATATCTATCCCAACCTCGCTCATTACCTGAATTGCATACCGATTAACTCGGTATGCAGGTTCTGTTCCAGCCGAAAACACCTTTAAGCTTTTATCGTACGATTGTAAGAAGGCTTGAGCCATTTGACTTCGGCAGCTATTGCCTGTACAAAGAATTAGAACCTTCATGTTACTATTTTTTTCGTTATTTATTATTGGAATGATGGAAAGTTGGAATAATGGGCCGTTTAGGTCTTCCAATGTTCCATTATTCCATTATTCCTTTGCTTTCAATTTATTCCTTGGTTTTAGCTGGCACATGCATGAGCCATCCAGCTGCTCCTTAAAATCTGTTTCAAGGGGTAATCCATCCCGTTCCCATTCAACAATACCTCCAGCAAGGTTTGTTATATTCGTGTACCCCTTTTCAATCATTAGTATCATTGCTTCGTGACTTCTAAGTCCAGCAGAATCTGCAATGATTAACGGTATATCAAAAGGTAGTTCGTTTAATCGAGCATCAAGCGAGCTAAGTGGGATATATGCTATTAAAGGAGCTTTAAAACGCTTGTAACCTGTCAAATAATCCTCCCTAACATCCACGATTACGGCTTCACAATTTACAGCTTCGAAATATGCATCCCTTGGTGTTAGATTTAAAAATCCACCACTGAGAAAACATTTTCCTGAAAACAACTCTCCTTTCATCTGATTAACTTCTTTATTGTTCCGTATCTACTATCGATGTGTTTTGGTATCACAATTTATCTCAGCAGCTTTTATCGACTCAAAGAAGCTGTCAAATTTCTGTAGGTAACCTTCAATTGAAGAACAGCACAAGCAGTAGTTGACCTTTAACCCATCAATTTCACCATGAATTAGCCCAAGTGCTTTAAGTTCTTTAAGATGTTGATAAACCGTTGTTCGGCTTAATGGAAGGAAATCTGAAATGTCTCCAGATATACAGGTTTTAGTTTCAGCAAGGTATTTTAGTATTGCCAACCTTGCAGGATGCGATAACGCTTTCGCAAATTGTGAAAGTTCTTTCAGGTCGGCATTAAGCACTTCTGTTTTGGTCATAGTTACTTTTTGTTATGTCGTAAATATACTACATATTTTGATAAAAAAACATCCTTCATTTAGTATAGATGAGAAAAATCCATGTAAGGGCCAAGGAGTTTCATTATAATTAGCATTATTGTACCTGAGATTATGAAAAAGATTATATCTTCCCAGTTCTCTTTCAGGATTTCTTTGAGATCTCTAATTGTTGTTTTCATAACTTTATGACATTTAGTTAATGTCGTAATATTACGACATTATTTGCAAAAACAATACTTTTCGTTGTTAAGTTTAGGTTAATTCTTAAAATTTTGAAAAAATGAGGGAGGAAATCCCACAAAGCTAGTTCTCTTTTAGTATCAGGTTTTAATGAAGCTCCTTGCCGCAAGCGGTCGAGGTATCTTCAAGGAACTTATTTTATATTCGCCAAAAGTGGCGGGGAATTTAACCCATTAGATCCTTCGACAAGCTCAGGATCAGTTCGACTAGATAATTTTGCTTCTCAAAATTATCTAGTCGAACTGATTAAACTCATTATTGCTGCTTTTTTGTTCCTTTTTTATGAAGAATAATAGTGGCTTTCTCAACGGTAATCATGCAACCCTTATTAATGTTATCAAAGATTGGAAGAATAATCTCAATAAACTTTTCAATCTTTTCCGACTCATCTAGAATTTCAACAACCAAAGGGACTTTCTCGGTTATCTCCCAATTGGTTGGAGAGTAAACTGCGCTGCTCGAACCAAAACCCATAATTCCCCTTAGAACAGTTGCTCCAGCAATACTGTTCTGCTTTGCAGCAAATACAATAACTTCGTATAGGGGCTCATGTTTATACTTATCGGTTGAGCTGATAATTTCCTTAACAGTTTGGCTTCGCCTTTCAATTCAACGGTTAAAAGATTTTTGTGACAAGATTTCCAATATAAGTAACCATTAACCCTAAGAATACGCTAAGGCTAGTATAAAGAGCAAATTAAAAAGAAGTTGCCATCTCTTAGTAGCGAAAGGTTTTGGTTGGCAAAGGTTGAAAAAGTAGTAAAACCCCGCAAAATACTACGATAAGGAACATCCGCCAATCGGAATTCATGATATCCCCTTTCTCCGACAAACCAAAGAAAACTCCGATTAGGAAACATCCTAAAACATTCACTAAAAAAGTCCCGTAAGGAAACGCTGATAAAATATGGTTTTGAATATACCGAGATGCTAGGAACCGTGAAACTGTCCCTAAAAAACCTCCTGCACCAACTATAAGAATCAATCGAAACATATTTTAAGTACTTAGAGTGCACTTGAGTTCTTCAAGTGCCTAAAGTTAAAGAAAAAACAATCGAAATTTTATTCTCCTTAAGGTACTTTAGACACTTCTCACTTCCTACAACCTCCATCAGGACAAGCAATTTTTTTGGCCGAAAGTTCTCTAATTGTCTTCAACAATGTATGATACTGTAGATTTAGCTCATTCATTGCCTCATCATTTAGTGAGTAGCGCTGACAAAGCCCATCGGGCGTAGCAACTAAAATCCCTGCCTCCTTCAGTTTAGCCAAATGCTGCGAAACCGTTGACTTGCTTAACGGTAAACGCTCCGATATGCTACCTGCAGGACAACCGCTGTACTTGGCCAAGTGCAAAATAATTTGCAATCGTGCTGGATGCGAAAGGGCATCCAGCATCGGTGCAAGTTTTAGTGATATATCTTGGTATTCTAATGTTTCCATTTATGGTTTAATTTTTTGGAAAAGCCCATTCAGCTTCTCGTCGTACATTTTAAGAATTTCCGCTTCGTGCTCGCCGATTGGTTTTACTGGAATAAGGTCAATAACTCCAACCTTATCAAGTCCGCTATTGAACATGGTTTCGGTTGTTGCACTAAGCATATTCTTAACCGCATCAACAGCCTCTTGGTCATCCATTCCGAAACTTTTAGCCAGTTCAATCAGTTTATAGTACTGAAACCAGAGATAGGTTGGACCCATAGCAACTATCATGGCATATCCTTCAAGCTTGTTTTCTGCAACTTCAAGCGTATGTCCAAAATTTTCAAATAAATCCATGAGATGCTTTTTTGTATCGTTTTCTATGGATTTGGAAAATACAGCAGGGTTGTACCCTTTACCGATAATTGATGATGCTAATGGAATAAATCGAACAATCCGATTGAAACCACCAAGCAGTGCGCTCATCTTCTCTAAAGTAAATTTCGGAGCAAGCGAGATAAGTGTTGAGTTTGGGTTGATTGTTGCTTTCGCTTTTTCAAGCGATTCAGCAATCATAGGTGGATGCACTGCCAGAAAAATATAGTCGGCATTTAGAATGCTATCGCTTAGGCTGGTTTCCGTTTTGATTTCAGGGAAAGCAATAGATAATGCCTTAAGCACATCAGGATTTGTATCCATTACAGATACTAGCTGAAAACTTATCTTTTTACTTTTTAATGCGGTAAGGAAAATCTTGGTAATCCTACCACCACCGATAAAGGAGATTTTTCGTGTTTCCATGATTGTCTGCTTTTAAGTTTGAGTTTAAATAAAATCTAGTTTATTCGTAATAATATTGAATTGGAATGCTGGAATATTGGAAGAATGGGAAAAAACGATAACAATTTTCCAATCGAATAACTTATCTCTTCCAACCTTTCATGCCGACCCTTTAAGCTGGCATTATTCCACCTTTCCATCATTCCATCATTCCTTTCTCAGAATATCCAATTAAACAGAAATCCAACAATCATTATTCCTGAGCCCACAATGGCGATAAATGTGAAAATCAAAGGAAGTTTTAAAACCTTTCTAAGGATAATCATTTCGGGCAGGGAAAGACCAATCACTGACATCATAAATGCCAACGCCGTTCCCAGTGATGCTCCCTTCTCAATTAAAACAGATACAATCGGGATAATCCCTGCAGCGTTTGAATATAGCGGAATACCTATCAATACCGAGAGAGGAACGCTATACCAAGCAGATTTTCCCATAAGTGAGGCCATAAAATCTTGGGGAACATAACCATGAGCACCTGCGCCAACGGCAATACCCAATGCAACGTAAATCCAAACTTTTCCAACTATCTCTTTTACAGCCTCAAAGCCTAATTTAAAACGCCCTATAAAAGTCAATTTCTCCTCTTCTATTCCTGTATCTCCGAATTTTGCTTTGTAAACCCAATCCTCAACCCATTTTTCGAGTTTTAACCTGCCAATTACCCATCCGGCAGTTATTGCAATGAATAATCCTGTGAGAACGTAAATAAGCGCTACTTTCCATCCAAACAATCCAAATAGGAGCACAACTGCAACCTCGTTTATCATCGGGGCTGCAATAAGGAATGAAAAAGTGATTCCTAGAGGAACTCCTGATTCAACAAATCCTAAGAACAGTGGTATTGCTGAGCATGAACAGAAAGGTGTAACAATTCCAAGCAGTGCAGCCATTACATTTCCAGTGAAAGTCTTTTTACCCACCAAAAACTTGCGGGTTCGTTCTGGGGAAAAATAGGAACGAAGAACTCCCACAAAAAAGATAATTAGGGTAAGCAATAGTAACACTTTAGGTATTTCGAAGATGAAAAACCAAAGCGCCTCAGTCAGATGCTTTCCCTTTTCCAATCCTAAGACTGAATATACTAACCAATCGGTAACCGATTGTAGGTTAAAATATATCAGAAACCAAACGGGTATAAGGGCAATTACTATCCACAAATTTTTACTAATCCTATTCATTTTTCGCTTTCCTAATAATGATTCTATTTAATAAACTGATAGATGTAATAAATTCCTGCTACAATAAACACAACGGCAATCAGCCGTCGAAACCAAAACTCAAATGTTTTTAGCTTGTTGTAGAAATTACCTACGCCTGAAACGGTGTATGCTATCAGATATGAAATAATAATTACCGGTAAACCAGTGCCAATGGCAAATACAAAAGGAAGATAAAGTCCTGATGGGCTAGAAATGGTCATCGGTATAAGCATCCCAAAGTAAAGCACACCGCTATAAGGGCAAAATGCCAAAGCAAATGCAATACCCATCAGTAATACTCCCCAAAAACTTCCTTTCTCGGCTTTGCTTCCAATTCTATCGGAAAGATTACTTGTAAATGGAAGTTTAATCTTAATAAAATCGAGCATAAACAACCCAATGATAATCAGAATTGGACCAATAATTCTCTCCCCATATTTCTGAAGAAATCCAGCAACCTTAAATTGATTTGCTCCTAAAAAGAAAATAACTCCGATAGCAGTATAGGTAATCGCTCTCCCAAAGGTATATATCAAACCGCTATAAAAGACCTTTTTCTTGTGTTCTATATCCTTGCTGATAAATGCAATAGCAGTGATATTGGTAGCAAGCGGACAAGGACTAATTGACGTTAAAATACCCAACAGGAATGCCGAGAGTATTGGTAAATGACTGCTATCGAGCAAATTTTGTATCCAGTCCATCAACTATTTCTTTAACCCTTTTTCGATGATATCAGTGATGATAGTCTCAAGTTTTGCAGGTTCGGTTCTTGCATACTTAAAAGCATCTACAGTGATGTTTGTTACCACACCATTCACATCAATCAATAGTGATGAGCCTGTAATTTGGTATTTCTCTGCAATAGTTTTGTTTTCGTCCTTGTCTATATTAACATCTTTAAAAACTACCACGCTATTTTCAGCATATTTAGCACTAATCAGGTTCTGAGATACCTCACCCACTTTAATGCAGGTTGGGCAACGTCTGTCGCCATGGAAGTAAAGAATTTGAATGGATTGACCAATAGCTGAAGAAATTTCCGTTGATTTTTTCTCATCGCCTTTGGCATTGCCATTACTACAACTTCCAAAATTTACCGATAATAGGGCAAATGCTACGATTGCAAAATACTTTTTCATCCTTTTTATAGTTTTTATTTGGTTAGTAATTCTTTCAGTTCGCTCTCGGAGGGTATCCTCCCGCTCAGAATAACCTTTCCATCTTTAACTAAGCCTGGAGTTCTCATTATTCCGTAGCCCATTATTTTGGTAATATCCTCCTCTTTTGTAACCTCAGCTTTAAGGTTCAAATCAGCAACCACCTTACGGGTTAACTGCTCTAGGGTTTTGCACTTTGCACAACCTGTACCTAATACAATGATATTCATAGTTTTAATTATTGTAATTAGTTAAATCGTATTTCGTAATAATACGAACAAAGATAGTATCTATTTTCTTTCCAACTAATAATGATTCGAATAAAATTAAAAGATTTTTAAAAAAAATAGATTCCTATTGATTTTCGAAATGATATGGAATTGTAAAATAAAATGTTGAGCCAACATTAACCTCCGATTGAACCCAAATATCTCCACCAAGCATTCCGACTAAACTTTTACAAATACTCAAGCCCAGCCCAACGCCTTGATAAAGTTTCTCATTAGTCATAGAAGTCTTGGTAAATCTCATAAATATTAACTCTTTCTGCTTCTCCGTAAGACCAACTCCAGTATCTTTTACAAAGAATTTAATATAAGAACTCTCCTTTTCATAACCGAAATGGATTGAACCTGATTCGGTAAACTTTATTGCATTATCGAGCAAATAGGAGAGTATTTGTTCGAGGCGATAAGGATCGGAAATAATAGTAACACCTTTATCCTGATGATTAACCTCACTCACTAGCTGAATATTGCTTTTATTCAGCTGCTGCTTTCTACCAGTAAAAAGTATATTTAGTTTATCAAACATAGCAAATATATCACAGGGTTTCTTTTCAACTTTTAGCTGCCCTGTTTCAATTTTAGAGATATCGATAATATCCTCAAGCAGTTTAATCAGGGTGTTGCTACCTTGAATAATGTTATCGATAAATTCCTTTTTTACATTCTCATCAATATTTTTATCGATTAAAAGATTTGAAAAGCCAACTATCGCATTCATTGGAGTACGAATCTCATGTGAAATATTTGCCAAAAAAGCTGATTTTAATCGGTCGGACTCCTCTGCCTTCTCCTTTGCTATTTTTAGGTCAACGGTACGTTCGTCCACTAGCCTTTCTAAATCGGTTTTGTGCATTTGCAGCTCATCGCGTTGGGCTTGAATTTCCTCATTCTGCTGTTCGAGGATAATGTTTTGATCTTTGATGGTACGATAGGAGTTCCCTAGTTTTAGCATGGAGTAAACACGAGCCTGCAGCTCGAAGCTATCGATGGGTTTTCTGATGTAGTCAACAGCACCGCTCTCTAATGCCATCTTAAGGTTTTTAGAAGATGTCATTTTCCCAGTACACATAATGATTGGAATATCCTTGGTTGCCTCGCTACTTTTAAGTTTCTTAATCGCTTCAATGCCATCCATTTCAGGCATTTCCCAATCAGTTATAACTAAATCTGGGATACGTTTTTCGGCTAAATCGCATAAAATCTTCCCATTAACAGCCCTAATCACTTTATGCTGTAAGCCGGACTCTCTTAGTGCATCAATAATAATCTGCACATTTTCAGGATAATCATCAGCTATTAGGATTGTGTAAGTCTTCATAAAACAAATATCTAGCTATTTTTCAACAATTCAATAAATTTCACCTGGTTCAATGTGCTAATATTATTCTCCATTAGCAACACCCATTTTTGAAGATTTTCTGATTTATTCTGCTTTAGATTAGCAAGAATTTCTTCGATGTCATCGGTTTCATAAATTGTAAATGCCTTTAGCTGATTGATTATTGGTTCTAACATCCTCCGCTCCTCTTCCGTAAATGCGATACTTTCCTTTTCAATTTCTTCAGCTTTTTCTACTGCGCGCATTTTAATATGCACCGTTTCTCCTAAATGTAATGTAAACCAAAATGTTGTTCCTTTTCCAACTTCTGAGCTAAACCCAATCTCTCCGCCGTGCGCCTCCACCGCAAGTTTGCAAAAAGTTAAACCCAAACCGGTTGAACGTACTCCTCCCGATTTTTTTGCTATTATTTGTCCGAATTTCTGAAATACGAGCTGTTTTTTATCCTCTGCAATGCCTTCGCCCGTATCGGTAACTTCAATTCGAGCCATCTCATCCGATAAATGATTTGATGATATTACTATTTCACCGTTTATAGGGGTGTATTTTATTGCATTGGTCAGAAGATTAACCATTACCCGTTCTATCACCTCCTCATCTACTCTAGCGACCAATCCATGCTCAATTTTATTCTGTATGTTAATCTCTTTCTGTTCACAGAGAAATTGAACCTGATTAACAGCTTCTATCGCAATAAATATCAACTGTTTATCTTTTATGTAAAGTTTCATCTTCCCCTCTTCGTACTTATTTACATCGAGAATGTTCATGACCATGTTCAGCATCTGCTTGCCCGATTGCTGCATGGCAGCAACCTGTTTTTGGGGGTTATACGTTTTTGGAACATTCAGTATTTGGTTCAGCGGGTTTTTGAGGTCATGAACGATCATGGAAGTCATGCCCTGCTTGAACTCGTCCATCTCCTGAAGTTGCTCATTCTGTTGCTGAAGTTGCTCGGCTTGGTTAAGTATCTCCTCACGCTGGTAGTGGAGCTCCTCGTTGGTAGCGGTTAGCTCCTCGTTAAAAGCTTCTAGCTCCTCTTTATGGGCTTGAATTTTCTCATTTTGCAGCTTAATGGCAATTTCAGCTAGTTTTATTTCTGTTATATCAGAATCGATGGCAACGAATTTGGTTATCTTACCTGAATCGTCGATTATTGGGGTAAGCGTAGTTTGCACCCAAATACTTTTGTTGTCTTTGGAGGCTAGCATATTTTCGTATTGAACCGTCTTTTTTGATTCTTTGCAAAGAGCTGTTACCTCTTTAATTTTCTCATAACTACTACCCTCAATCAAGCTGAGCCCCTTGGATAAAATTAGATCGTTGAACGTAACACCAAAAAGCTTTGTAAAGCCTTCGTTAACCCATTCAAAGTTGAAATTTTCATCCGTAATAATCACAGCGTTATCCGTTTCTCTTGCTACAATAGATAGCTTTTCCAACTCAAGGTTAACCTGCCTAAGATGTTCTGATTGTGTTTTTATTAATTCATTTTGGGATTTAATTTCTTTATAGGAGTTTGCCAATTTCAATGACGAATTGATTCTTGCAATTAATTCAATGGAGTCGATCGGTTTTCTAATATAATCAACAGCCCCAACATTAAGCGCTTTCTCTAAGTTCTCTGAACTTGTCATTGCTCCAGTTGCCATAATAACAGGAATCTCTTTTGTAATATCTTGGCTTTTTAGATGGCGAATGGCTTCGATGCCATTCATAACGGGCATTTCCCAATCGCAAATAATGATATCGGGCAAGAACTTTTCAGCAACCATACATCCCATTTTGCCATTAAGCGCTTGCAAAACTTTATAATCGAATTGTTTCAGATTATTAGTAATAATATCTAAAAAACTTTGTTCATCATCTATTACAAGTATAGTTGCTTTACTCATCGTTTTTAAGATTTATTAATTCGCTGTACCTCTCCTCGTTGCAGGCCCTAATGGCATTCTCTAGCTGCTGCTTCCATAGTGCGAGACGAGGGTTCTCTTGGGTATCGATGGTTTTTAGTATCTCCACTAGATCGCTGAATTCGTAAACGCTATACTCCTTAAATAGCGCGCAGTATGCGCTTAGCTGATCGATTTCCGAAGGGATAAACGCCAAGGCCCCATTCTCCGCTACTATATCGTTCACGGGAAGGCTGCCATCCTCTATCAACTCCTGTTCTACAGCTTGTGCCCCGGGGATTAGAAACCAAAAGGTAGTACCCTGGCCATACTCCGACACCACCCCAATCTCACCGCCATGCGCCTCCACGGCCATTTTGCAGAACGCCAGCCCTAGGCCGGTGGAGCGCACCGAGCCCGAATTGCGCGCCTCCAGCTGCGAGAACTTGTCGAAAACGCGGTGAAGCATACCCTCCGGAATCCCCTGACCGGTATCGGATACGGATACCCTAACGAAACCGGGGGGGGAGTTCTCCTCGGCCTGCAGGGTGATGACCCCGTTATTGGGGGTGTATTTTATGGCATTGGTGAGGATGTTCACGAGTACGCGAACGATGAGATCGGAATCGGCTTGTATGGCTATACTCAGTGGAACTAGGTGGTTCAGCTGAATGGATTTACGATCCAGAAGCATTTGAACCTCCTGTACTGCCTCGCTTGAGCATTTCATCAGGTTGTACCTGCCCGGTTGCAGCTTCATCTCGGCACTCTCGAACTTCTGCACGTCGAGGATGTTCAGCACCATGTTCAGCATCTGCTGCCCGGCCTGCTTGATTTCGGGTGTTTTAGATAGTCCTAGGATGGTGTTTAGCGGGTTTTTCAGGTCGTGGACGATCATGCCCATCATACCCTGCTTGAACTCGTCCATTTCACGGAGCTTTTCATTCTGATCGTGTAGCTGTTCTGTTTGAGCATGAATCTCTTCGTTGGTAGCAGCCAACTCCTCGTTAAACGCTTGTAAATCCTTAGCCTGAAGAACCACCTCGGCTGTTTTTTCCATAACAATACGTTCGAGCTGTAGCTTTTGTCGTCTAAGTAAGGCTATTCGCCAGCGATAAAAGCCAAACAAGCACGAAGATAAAAATGACAGCCCGAATACTCGAAACCACCAGGTTTTCCACCAGGGTGGACGAATAGAGAAGGGATACGAATACTCGTTGCTCCAGTACCCTTCACCATTCATGGCTTTAACCCTAAAAATATAGTTCCCATGCGGTAGGTTGCCATAAAATGCTTCATTACGAATAGTTGGAGCGCTCCAGCCATCATCCAAACCGTCAAGCATATATTGGTACTTAACCTGCTTACTCTGCTTTTGGGTTATGCCGATATACCTAAAGGCAATGAAATTATTATTGTATCGAAGGCTAAGGTTAAGGGGTAAACCATACCACCTAGCTGTCGAATCGAAGATGAAATCTCTAACGATTACGCCATTCCCAAGGGTAATACTTGTATCTTTTATCTCATTTTGCTCCTTCGTTAAAAGATTTACCCATGGAATGCTTTCGTTGTATAAATCAATTCCCGTTAGCTGTATATTGGGCGGAATGGTATCGAGGTCATCGCCATCGGGGTGAAAAGCGGTAAGTCTATCATTGGCCCCGATCCAGATTGTACCGCTATAATCCTCACAAATTGTTCCACGATTACACCCTATGCCCAAAAAACCATCCTCGTAGGTATAATTCTTGAAGAGATTCGGTAGAATTTTATTATTCTTTTTAGAAGAATTTAATACCGCTTCATTTGGATTTGAGCGCCTTATACCTAAATTTCTCTGGCTTAACTTACTTAACCCAAAGCCAGTACCAAACCACAGGTTTCCCCGTTTATCCTGCAAAATACTGTAAACATGGTTATTTACCAAACCCTCCTTCTCTGTAAAATGGGTAAAGGTTGCCTTTTCACCAGGTAAGGAATTCCCATCATACCTTGATATGCCCCCTCCATCGGTACCAAACCAAATAAATCCATCATTATCTTGTAGGATGCTGTAGATGCGATTATCACTTAAACCCTGTTCTTGGGTAAAATGGGTAAAGGTAAACCCTTCACCGCTGCTAATGTCAAGCCTCGAAACTCCTCCACCATCGGTTCCAGACCAGATACTTCCGTTTTTATCCTGTAAAATGGATAATACACGATTATCGCTTAAGCCCTGTTCTTGGGTAAAATGGGTAAAGGTTGCTTGTCCAGCAGGTTGGATTAGCCCGTCATACTTTGAAATACCTCCATCATACGAACCAAACCAAAGGTTACCTATATCGTCTTGAATAATGCAATAAATAATATTACTATTTAACCCCTCATCTGTGGTAAATTGTGAAAAGTAGATTCCATCGTACTTGTAAACTCCTCCACCAAAAGTACCAAACCAAATATCTCCGTTCGAATCCTCAAGGATACTAAGTATTGAAGTGCTATTCAAGCCCTCCTTTTCAGTAAAATAGGAAAAGGCTGCCTGCCTGTTGGGTAAGTATTTAATATGCTTTTCACTACTTTTAGCCATGTTGGGATGATCCTGCGGACTAAATTCTTCCCCGCTTTCAGCACCTTCTACTCGACATCCATCATATTTCGAAGCGCCCATATTCAAAGTGCCAATCCAGAGGTTTCCGCTTTTCGAGTGGATGATTGATAGAATACGGTTGCTGTTTAACCCCTCCTTTTCGGTAAAATGGGTAAAGCCTGCCTGTCCGGTAGGCATAGATTTTCCATAGTATTTCGAAACACCCCCCCCGAAAGATCCAAACCAGAGGTTTCCGCTATGGTCTTGTAATATTGATAGAACATTGTTATTGCTTAAGCCCTCGTTTTCAGTAAAATGGGTGAACGTATTCCCATTGAATTTTGATACGCCTCCACCATTAGTGCCAAACCAAAGTATCCCGCTATCGTCCTGTAAGATAGTATTAACCTGATTGCTGCTCAGACCCTCCTCTTTGGAGTAATTGGTAAAATATTTCCCATCATACTTTGATATACCAGTCCCACTTGTCCCAAACCAAAGGTATCCTAAACTGTCTTCGACAACGCAGCTAACATTATTGCTGCTCAATCCCTCATTTTCGGTAAAGTGGGTGAAAGTTGCCCTACCAGAAGAGAGGTCCTTTTCATTGTATTTGGATACCCCACCATCGGTACAAAACCAGATGTTCCCGCTTTTATCCTGCAGAATACTATTTACCCTATTACTGCTCAGGCCTTCATTTTTGGTGTAATGGGTAAAGCCAGCCTTTCCCTCAGACATGGTTTCCCCATCGTACATATAAACTCCATCACTATTAGTACCAAACCAAATATTTCCGCTACTATCCTGAAAAATAAATCGAATACAGCTATTGCTTAACCCCTCTTTTTCTGAAAAGTTGGTAAAATATTTTCCATCGAATTGGGTTACCCCTCCTGCTAAAGTACCGAACCAAAGGTTACCAGCATTATCCTGTAACATGCTATAAACACGATTGTTGGCTAAACCCTCTTTCTCGGTGTAATGGGTAAAGTATTTCCCATCGTATTTTGATGCGCCTCCACCATCGGTGCCAAACCAAACGTTTCCGTTTTTATCTTGCAAAATACAGAGGATTACGTCATGCTTTAAACCTTGCAGCTTGCTAAAACTGCTAAAGTTTTGTGGATTCTGATCCTTAACATAGGCATTGTTGGCTTGAACAATTTCGGGGATACCCCCTAAAAAAGGACGATTAATCGCTAATACTTTTTTAGGAAGCGCGCAAGAATCCTCACCTGAAATTACCATTTTGGGGTTACCCGCCAGAACTATTTTTGGTATTCCTGCAATGTGAATGTTAATGTTAGTAAGCACCTCCTTGGGGGTTTTGGCAAGTATTATTTTGGGGTTGCCCGCTATTACCACTTTTGGACTTGAAATACTGTCTTGGGGTACAACATATCCATTGGCTTCAACTACTTTTTGAGAAAAAGAAATGAAGCTCTTCTCCTCCTGCTGCGTAGTGCAGGAAAAAGCAAAAAGAGAAACGATAGCTATACTGAATAGCTGAAACTTTATACAAAAAATCCTATAATTAGCAATACAGCGATGCATAGCGTTATATCTTTTTTTTAGTTTGAAGCATCAGTGGTCAAAGGAAATTTTTTGTTTGCTTTTGGAATCGTAAATGAGAACCTGCTACCTAGTCCAATTTTACTATCCACCCAAATTTTACCTTTATGCCAATCAACAAACTCTTTGCATAGTATCAGGCCAAGACCAGTTCCCTGCTCCTGGGCAGTTCCTTCGGTTTTAACATGCTCATCGACTTTAAACAGTTTGCCTATTAACTTTTCATCAATTCCAATCCCAGTATCTGAAACCAAAACAGTAATTTCATCATCAAGTTCTTCAACCTCAATAGAAATCCTATCTCCCTTTCTTGAAAACTTTATAGCATTAGTAATGAGATTCCTCAGAATGGTTAGAACCATATTCTTATCGGCAGCTACGATAAGATTCTCGGTTAGCTGCGTGGTGATGCTAATTCCCTTTCTTTCAGCCGAGTCTTTAAGTAAATAAACATTACTGTCGATTATATCTTTTAGGTTCAGGTTTTCCGGCTTGAATGGAATTTTCCCGGTTTGGGATCTACTCCAATTCAAGAGATTTTCGAGTAGATTGAATGCTACTGAAGATGATTGAAAAACCGTTTCGGCCAGCTTATAGCTTTTCTCTATTTCCTGCTCTTTAATTTTTTCTACAAGCAGTTCAGAAAGTCCTAGTATAGAATTAAAGGGGTTTCGAAGATCGTGCGCAATGATGCTAAAAAACTTATCCTTAGTTGCATTGGCCACCTGAAGCTCCTCCTTTTGAGCAATTATTTCATCCTTTTGCTGCTCTAAAACGATGTTCTGCTCCTTGATAGTACGATAAGAATCGCGCAGTTTGAGCATTGAATAGACCCGTGCCTGGAGTTCAATGCCATCCAATGGTTTTCGGATGTAGTCAACCGCCCCGCTATCCAATGCCATTTTGAGGTTCTCGGAGGTGGTCATAATTCCGGTACACATAATGATGGGGATATCCTTGGTTGATTCTATGCTTTTTAAAATCTTTATGGCTTCGATACCATTCATTTCGGGCATTTCCCAATCCGTGATTATCAAATCGGGACAGCGCTTCTGGGCTAGCTCGCATAGAACAATCCCATTTACAGCTCTAATAATTCTATGCTCTATGCTAGAGCTTTTTAAAGCATCAACAATTATTTGAACATTTTCAGGATAATCGTCCGCTATAAGAATTGTGTAGGTTCTCATGGTCTATATATTATGGAGTATGTTATTTTCAGGTATATCAACTGACCATTGATTACCCCAATGGTTAATTAATTTTGATTCGAAAACGAGCAAAAAAATCATTGAAAAAATCTTCATCATATGCTTTTTGCTATTAAACTTTCTAATTAAATTCTCATCAATTCTAAGAATTGGGTTTGGCTCAAGATCGTTATACATTTTTCAACCTGCAATATCCATCTTTTGATATTCTCCGATTCGGTCTGCTTTAGCGTTGCCAGAATCTCCTCGATGTCATCGGTCTCGTAAACGGTGAACGCCTTGAGTTTGCAGATAAAAGGCTCC
>Ga0209287_10000126_pt1 | contig 49069 bp, 45 predicted proteins | sample PPLLak3cmMay2015_2_FD_187255 | JGI IMG/M metagenome (GOLD analysis project Ga0209287, IMG submission 187255) | Freshwater sediment microbial communities from Prairie Pothole Lake near Jamestown, North Dakota, USA - PPLs Lake P8 Core (1) Depth... | ecosystem: Environmental > Aquatic > Freshwater... | reverse complement strand
GCTCACCGCCTTTGTTAATAAAAAAGGACCCTCCACCGGTCCTCTTTAATCAGATAATTTTTCCTTCTTGTCAATCTATTCAGGTATTTTATGCCCCCTTTATTGTACTATTATCAGGGGGTCAACACCAGGAGCCCAACCAGTCTCACCACTTGGTGGAGCCCCTCTATCGTCCCCAGCTCCGGGTCCGCGACCGCCACCGGGCTGCTCATTTGATGGTGGCATTCCACCCGGCGTACCAGGTGGCCCTGGAGTACTGGGGGCAAGGCTTGGATCAGGTGCTCGATCTGGATTTTGCGCAATGTTTATATTCTGTGACGAACCAGCACTGCTGATAGTTGGAGTTCCCGGTAGGTCAACTTCCGACGCACTAGCCAAAGCTCCGGGAGCTTGATTCGGATTCGGCGGCCCTCCGATTATACTGCCAGCCGGGGCAGTCTTGACAATGGTCGAATCATTAAGTGTCAGATTGCCTCCGTTTGTCACTGAGACAGCCGATTCAGTAGTATTATTCGATGTTATGGCTAGGTTAGATTCAACTGCTGTCCCACCATCAAGTTTTATTGCTGCATGCGGCGTAAGCGACTTGGGAATATTTGGTTTAGAAGAGTCTCCGCAACCGGATAGAGATAAACAGATAAAAGGGATTAGAAACAACATTACTGGCCAAACGAAGAGTCGGCCCATAATTCTAGTGCATATATTGATGGGATTAAAATTGTCTTCAACTGTCCAAATTTTATTCATCTTCATTTCAATCACTGCCTCCATTCTAAAGCCGTCCATAAAACAGAATAAAAGTTGGGATCAGTAATCATAAAGAGTAAATACATGAACAGAATTTGATAAGATTTATAGATTAAGCAGATGGATTTGGTCAATGCTTAAAAAATACGTAAAAAATGCGTACGTATTATTTAGATAATAGCAGATGGGACCTGAGGTTTTTGCCTTGTTTAGATATGCCAATTTTTTTCCTGATGTTGAACCTGTGAGTATCAACGGTCCTTTCAGAAATATTCAGAATATCAGCTATTTCTTTTGTTGATTTTCCTTCTTTAACAAGCTTTGCGATCTGGAGTTCAGAGCATGTAAGATCTAAATCATTAAAAGAGAAATGACTTAAAGATGAGTGGATTGTCTTTTTATTTTCAGTGTTTTTCTCCAGTAATACCCTTAATGCGACATTAATTTCTTCAAGTTTTGCATTTATTAGATTTAGCTCTTCCTCTTTTGTTCTCAATCTTTCTGTTGTCTGTCTGAGTTCTGTAATGTCCGCAATAACGGCAAGATTACCTATGGCGCAGCCGTCTGCACCGGAAACGCAAGATATTGAGATTGAAGTATCAACATTATTCCCGCCTTTTTTGATAAAAGAAAGATAAGTTGATTCCTGATAATTATTATTAAGCGGATCTTGTTGGAAGAATATTCTGCCGACCGGACCAAGAAAATCAGTTATGTGATTTCCTATTATTTCATCTCTTGAATATCCGATCATTTCACTGAACCTATTGTTGACATTAATTATTATCCCGGCAATGTCATAAAATATTATTCCTTCCTTTATGTGTTCAACTAATAGGCTGTAGTGATCCTTAAATACCTTGTTTATATCCATTATAGCCCTCCAATTATAAATGCTTTACTATAATAGAGAAAACGTGACTTGAAAGAAATAACCTTTGGAAGTTGAATTTGAGTCGGCTGGTAAGTCTTATCATCCGATCCCCTGATTACGCCCTCACCAACGTAGTTACAGATCGATCCGTTATAAGACAAACCTGAAATATGAAAAATGATGTGTTTTCATTCAGCCTGGGATTCGGTTTGAGGTGACTCACCAGCCCTCCTTGGTGTTCAAGAGCCTCAATTATGATTGCCGAAGTCTTTGGCATTTATGAATGAAGATAGATGGCAGCAAGATGTGATCTTACATAAAAAAGATGGAAGGTCAATGGTTTTTTTGTGAAATGTCTTAAAATTGTATGAGGGGGGTGACTACCTGGCCCTCTTTTAGGAATGCTTTAAAATCTTGAGCGGCATAATCAAATGTCAGGTTGGGGAATGGCGGAGCCTGCCATCGAGGCCTTATTTCATCCTTATCATATTTCTCTGCCTTGACAGGTTCTTTGCCGGCAGGCACAGGACATGTGCTGCTTGTAAAGCCGATCCTCTCCCCATTGTGATTGAAGATTATATCATTCACAAACCACCCCAGATGACGCCCGTTTATCCCGTATATGTGCCTGTCCTCGTAGAGGTAAGCGACAGGATGTCCGTCAAGCACATATATGGTTCCATGATAATCGTCTGTGAGATATGCTACAGCGTCTCCCTTCCTGTTAAAGAGAGTCCTTTCCATGTCCTGGTCTCCGATTTTTTATTTTGCATACTCAACCGCCCTGGTCTCACGTATCAACGTTACCTTTATCTGACCAGGGTATGTAAGATCCTTTTCAATCTTCTTTGCGATATCTTTGCAAAGGACAAAGGACTGATCATCGTCAACCTTCTCTCCTTCGACCATTATTCTTATCTCACGGCCTGCCTGGATCGCATATGATTTGTTGACGCCGTTAAAGGACATGGCGATTTTTTCGAGGTCATCAAGCCTCTTTATGTAGGATTCAAGCATCTCCCGCCGCGCGCCCGGTCGGGCGCCTGAAAGGGTGTCGCCAGCCTGCACCAGTATGTCCAGGATGGTATCAGGGGGTATATCCTCATGGTGTGCGGCAATAGCATGAACGATATCATTGGGTTCATTGTATTTTTTTGCAAGATCGGCCCCTATGGTGGCGTGAGCGCCTTCGACTTCATGATCCACTGCCTTGCCGATATCATGGAGCAGCCCTGCACGCTTGGCCTTTTTAACGTTTACACCCAGTTCCGCCGCCATAACCCCGCATATAAAACTCACCTCCCTGGAATGTTGGAGGACATTCTGGGCATAACTTGAACGGTACTTCAGCCTGCCTATCAGCTTTATAAGTTCAAGGTCAATCCCATGGACTCCCACGTCAAAGGCAGCCTGCTCCCCGGCCTCTTTGATGCCGGCCTCAATCTCCGCGTCTACCTTTTTAACAATCTCTTCTATCCGGGCGGGATGGATCCTGCCGTCCTCTATCAGCCTTTCCAGTGAAATCTTTGCAACCTCTCTCCGGACAGGATTAAAGCCTGACAGGATAATAGCCTCTGGGGTGTCATCAATAATTAAATCAATGCCCGTAGCGGCCTCAAGTGCCCTGATATTGCGTCCTTCCCGTCCTATTATCCTTCCTTTCATCTCCTCGTTGGGCAAAGCCACAACAGATACCGTTTTTTCAGCCACATATTCCCCGGCGTATCTTTTGATTGCCAGGCCTATGATCTCCTGGGATTTCCGTTTGGCATTTTCCCTCGTCTCATTATCGACCTTGCGTATAAGCTTTACTGCCTCGTGCTTTGCCTCTTCCTCCATGGACATGACAAGTATTTTTTTCGCCTCATCGCTTGAGATGCCAGCCAGTGTCTCAAGCTGCTGACGCTGCCTGGTGATCATATCCTCGACCTCAAGTTGCCTTTTCTGCAGGTCCTCTTCCAGCTGGTTTATATTTTTTTCACGTTTAAACAGCAGATTTTCCCTGCCTTCATACTGGCTGATCTTCTTGTCAAGGTTTTCTTCCTTGTGAAACAGCCGCCTCTCCAGCGCCTGGAGCTGGCCTTTTTTCTCCTTTGTATCTTTTTCAAAATCAAGCTTCATCTGGTAGATGGTGTCTTTGGCCCTTAGCATGGCCTCTTTTTTTATGGTCTTGGCCTTTCCATGGGCATCATTAATGATCTTGTTGGAGTAATTGTTGATGGATTCGAATTGTCTTTCGATGATTCTCTTGCGTATCCAGAAACCCAGAACAGTTCCCAGGGCAAGTCCGGGCAGGGCAATAATAAGAATTTGAAATATTGTCATGGCGTAACACTCTCCATATAAAAACCGATAAATCGGGGGGATAAAAAACCTTCTTTTATACTATGCTGTATTTTCAGGTTAATAAAATTATCATAAACTTCATCACATGAAATGACATGTTATGAAGCGGCAACTCTGCATAAGGCCGGTCTTCACACTTTCCACTGGCCTTGGGCAGAAATAAAATAAAAACATGTTATATTATCAACGGGCTGAGGAAACAGGGGCATGCATCACTTCAAGAGATCATCCACAAATAGCCCTGTGGATGTTTTTGAAAAGATACGGATATCTGACTTTACTGACTGACACAATATATAATTTAAAACCTATTTATATCTTTTCTTCGAGTGTCCATTTTAGGCCGGATCAGCCGTTTATCCCCTAAATAGGTTGTTGATTATAATGCTGTTAGCAGTCGCATCCTATACCTGAAAAAAATCTCATCTCTTACGCGGTTTGCTGTTTCCTCATTCCATATTTTTAGTCTCTGAGTAACAATGCACAACAGAGGGTCAGCATCGTCAACTGATCGTTGAATTAATATTATTAATGAGGGCCTTTGATCGCTGGTGTATACTCGCTATCAGTTCATCTCTTTCCTTCAAAACCTGGAAATAATCATTCGCGATATTAAGTGCCACAAGAATGACCTTCCTTTTTTCCGAAAGACCTTCTGTATTACCGTCAATCTCCTTTACCTTTTCATTCATATATTCCGCTATCTTATAAACCTTTTCCGCCTCTTCCTCGCTTTTTATGACATAATCATTTCCAAGGATATTTACTGTTACAGGCTTTTCCAATGCGGACTCCCCATTTACTTATAAATCCATCTTGTTTATCTTATCCAGGATGGATTGTATCCTGGCCCTGGTCTTATCCCTTGTGGTTTTTAAATTTTCCAGCTCATTTTTAAGATCCGAAATAGCCTTATCCTGTTCCCGGACCTTTGCCGATATTGATTCCTTTTCATCCTTCAGGGACGATACCTTTCCTATAAGGGTTACTACCTTTTCTTCAAGGATCTTGAATTGATCTATTTCTTCCTGATGTTCCATGGTGCTCCTTAAAATTTTTTCTTCCGAATATGAAATGTCCCGAGGTCTCGGGGTTGAGAACATTAAAATCATTTGTCCATCTGGTTTGTCCAAGGTTAAATTGCCGATTTCCCTAATATTATCTCCCGGGGTAGAAAAGTCAATAAAAAAGGCAAGCAGGATGCTTGCCCGGTATTTATGTAATAAAAGTTAAAATTTTTGACCATCTGTTTCAGATATATGATACAGAAGTTTATTGAATCTTTTTAGCTGTCTTTATCCTCGCTGTTGCCCTCTTTAAGGCGGCCTCCGCCCTTAAATAATCAATGTCTTTATTAACCCTGTCCTTTGCCAGTCTCTCCTTTGCCCTTCCCATGGCGGACTGAGCCCTGTCAAGGTCTATATCATCGGCACGCTCAGCGGAATCTACAAGTATGGAGACCCTGTCGCTTGAGACCTCGGCGAAACCGGTTGTAACACATATGTATTCCCACTTGCCGCCGTCATTATAACGGAGTTCTCCCGGCACAATCCCTGAAAGAAAGTGTATGTGACCCGGCAATATCCCGAACTCCCCTTCAGTGCCGGGGGCAATGACCGTATCCACTTCACGGCTTTCAAGGACTTTTTCAGGGGTTACGATTTCCAGATACAGTTTTCCCATGGATTAATCACCATTACCTGTTTGCTGCGGCCATTTTTTCAGCCTTTTCCTGAGCCTCTTCAATGCCTCCGACCATATAGAAGGCCCCTTCCGGCAGATCATCATGTTTACCCTCAATGATCTCCTTGAATCCCTGTATGGTCCCCTTGACCGGTACATATTTGCCCTTAATACCCGTAAAAACCTCTGCCACGTTGAAGGGCTGTGACAGGAATCGCTGTATCTTTCTTGCCCTGGCAACGGTCAGCTTATCCTCGTCGGAGAGTTCATCCATGCCCAGGATGGCAATTATATCCTGAAGATCCTTGTATTTCTGAAGTATCTGCTGAACCTGTCGCGCAACTCGGTAATGCTCTTCTCCAACATAGTTGGGGTCAAGTATGCGCGATGTGGAATCAAGTGGGTCAACCGCCGGATAGATCCCCAGTTCCGAGATGGGCCTGGAAAGAACAACCGTCCCGTCCAGGTGGGCGAATGTTGTCGCAGGCGCAGGGTCAGTCAGGTCGTCTGCGGGGACATAAACACACTGGACGGATGTGATGGAGCCCTTTTTAGTTGAGGTGATGCGTTCCTGCAGTGCGCCAAGATCCGTCCCTAATGTAGGCTGATAACCGACTGCTGAGGGCATTCTTCCCAGAAGGGCGGAAACTTCAGAACCTGCCTGTGTGAATCTGAAGATATTATCAATAAAGAGCAATACATCCTGCCCCTTTACATCACGAAAATATTCAGCGGCAGTAAGGGCTGACAACGCGACCCTTGCCCTGGCGCCGGGCGGTTCAGTCATCTGCCCGTAGATTAATGCGGCCTTTTTCAATACGCCTGATTCCTTCATCTCAAGGTAGAGGTCGTTCCCCTCCCTTGTTCTTTCTCCGACCCCTGCAAAGACGCTGATACCACCGTGCTGCATGGCGATATTGTGTATCATCTCCATCATGACAACCGTCTTTCCGACGCCTGCGCCGCCGAACATCCCCATCTTGCCGCCTCGGGGAAAGGGCACCAGGAGATCAATAACCTTCACGCCCGTCTCAAGGACCTTTACGGATGTGTCCTGCTCGGTAAATGAGGGCGCAGGACGATGTATGGGAAGGAATTCCGTCGCGTTGATGGGACCCAGTCCGTCAACAGGTCTTCCCACGACGTTCACAACCCTGCCGAGTATGGGCTCTCCCGCAGGCATAAGAATCGGTTTGCCTGTATTTTTAACCTTCATCCCCCGGACGAGGCCGTCGGTTATATCCATGGCGATGCAGCGGACCATGTTGTCGCCCAGATGCTGGGCAACCTCTACAACAAGATTATCCTCGATATCGTTAATAGCCGGGTTTGAAATGTTCAATGCCGTTAAAATCTCAGGCAATGCGCCTTCAGGAAATTCAACGTCAACTATCGGGCCTGTAACCTGGGTTATTCTTCCTAGCTCCATCTTTTAATCAAGACCTCCTTTTTATTAAGACCTTTCAGGCGTTTTTAATAGCCTCTGCGCCGCTCACAATATCCATCAGTTCAGATGTTATTGCAGCCTGTCTCGCCTTATTGTAAACCAGTGTAAGATCACCTACCATCTCCTTGCAGTTCCTGGTGGCATTATCCATGGCAGCCATCCTGGCAGCGTGTTCGCTGACCTCGTTCTGAAAAAAGGCATTCAAGATCTGGACCCCAATATGCTTGGGCAGAAGCTCTATCAGCAGATCCCTGGCAGTCGGTTCAAACAGGTATTCCTTGTTTTTATCAACGGCCTTATCCTGCAATTTCGGCGGTTCAATGGGGATCAGCTTGACCAGCGTCGGCTCCTGTTTTGACACCCCTAAAAACTGGGAATATACCATATAGAGTTCATCCATCTCATTGTTTATGAATCTGGCAATAAAATCCGCAGTCATGTGATTGATAAATGAGATATCAACCTTTCCATATATCTGGACATGGCTTTCAGTGATCTTGTAGTCCCTTTTGCGGAAATAATCCCGACCTTTTCTTCCCACCACAGTAAGGGCATAGTCCCTGCTGTTTTTTTGCTGCTCCCTTGCCCAGTTCTCAGTCATGTATATATTATTCATGTTGAAGCTTCCGCAGAGACCTCTGTCAGAGCTGAAATGAAGAAGTTCAACCTTCGAGACATGCTCCCTTTTAATCAGAAGGGGATGTATATCGGAATCAACCCGGCTTGACAGGTTTTCAAGCACCTCGGTAAACTTGCGCGCATAGGGATCAAACTGCTGCATCCTGTCCTGTGTGCTCCGAAGCTTTGCCGCGGCAACCATGTTCATCGCCCTGGTGATCTGCTGGGTCTTTTTTACCGCGCCTATTTTATGAAGAATATCTTTTAGTATAGCCATCTATGCCTTCTTAAATCCAACCGGATTAATCTCCAGAGAATGAAGCTGTTGGTTATCAGAGATCAGGCTGCCACCTTGAAGACGGTCTTGAATTCATCAAGCGCCTTTACCAGATTATGTTCCAGATCAATATTTATCTCACCGGTCTTCTTGATCTGATTCAGGAGCTCCGGGTGTTTATTCTGCATGAACTCGAGCATCTGGTTCTCGTAACCGGATACGGCCGTTTCCGGCCACTCATCCAGATATCCCCTGGCCGCCGCAAATAGGATCATGACCTCTTTTTCCGCCGGCATTGGTTGATATTGAGGCTGTTTAAGGACCTGAACCAGCCTTCTGCCCCTGTTTAGCTGCCTCTGCGTAGCCTTGTCCAGATCGCTGCCGAACTGCGCAAACGCCTCAAGCTCCCTGAACTGGGCCATCTCGGTTCGCAGGGTTCCGGCGACCTTTTTCATGGCCTTGGTCTGGGCGGCCCCTCCAACCCTTGAAACAGAAAGGCCGACATTAATGGCCGGCCGGATGCCTGAAAAGAAAAGTCCCGGCTCCAGGTAAACCTGGCCGTCTGTAATGGAAATAACATTGGTGGGGATGTAAGCGGAAACGTCGCCTGCCTGGGTTTCAATGATCGGCAGTGCGGTAAGCGATCCGCCGCCCAGGTCATTATTGAGCTTGGCCGCCCGCTCCAGTAGTCTGGAATGGTTATAGAAGATGTCGCCTGGGTAGGCCTCCCTTCCGGGCGGTCTTCTGAGGAGGAGCGATACCTGCCTGTATGCGGTGGCCTGTTTGGACAGGTCATCGTAGATGATCAGTGCATGTTTCCCGTTATCCCTGTAATATTCTCCTATGGAGCAGCCGGCATAGGGCGCCATGAACTGCTGGGTGGCAGGATCACTGGCGCATGCTGCTACAACTGTTGTGTATTTCATTGCGCCTTCACGCTGCAATATATCAACCACCTGGGCCACTGTGGACTTCTTCTGTCCGATGGCCACGTAAATGCAGTAGATATCAGTATCCTTCTGGTTAAGGATGGCGTCAACAGCGATCGCTGTCTTGCCGATCTGCCGGTCGCCGATAATCAGCTCCCTCTGTCCCCTGCCTATGGGGGTCATGGCATCTATCGCCTTTATGCCTGTATACATGGATTCCCGGACAGGCTGACGCGCTATAACACCGGGGGCAACCATCTCGATCCTCCGGAACTCACTGGCATTTACCGGACCCTTGCCGTCAAGGGGATTGCCGACTGCATCTATCACCCTGCCGAGCACCGCTTCCCCTACAGGGATTTCCGCTATCCTTCCGGTCCTTTTGACAATATCGCCCTCCTTGATCTTTGTGTCATCACCCATGATGGCGACACCGACATTGTCCTCTTCCAGGTTAAGGCACAGTCCGAAGATTCCGCCGGGAAATTCCAGCATCTCCATTGCCATGGCCTTTTCCACGCCATGTACGCGAGCAACCCCGTCTCCAATGGATAGGACCCTTCCTGTCTCGCTTACCTCCAGTTTTTTTTCAAAGTCCTTAATCTGTTCCCTTATGATCTGACTTATCTCTTCTGCTCTTATCTCCATCAGTCCTATTCACCCCTTTTAAAAGATTCTCTAAGCCCTTCGATCTGAGCCCTTATGCTGCCGTCCCAGAAGGTATCGCCGATCTTGACGATAATTCCGCCGATAATATCAGGATCTTCGACAACTTCAGCCCTGATCGTCCTGGATATCAATCCTTCAAACGTCTTGACCACCCTGTCCAATGTCTCTTTCTTCAAGGGCATGGCGGTAATAATCTCCGCGTTGGAAATATTGGAGACCTCATCGACAAGCCTTGAATAAACTTCGCTGATTGATTCTATCGATCCTATCCTGTTTTTATCCAGGAGCAGGTTGAAAAAATTCCTTGCCATCTGCGAAAAGCCGCCCTTATTCAAGACCGAATCGAGGATCTTTTTCCTGGCGTCCATGGCAAATACCGGGCTCGATACGGCATGCCTGAAATCCGCACTCTGTTTATAAAACCTTACGAATGCGTCAAGCTCATTGCCGTATTTCACATATGAACCATCCTGCTGTCCAAGGCTGAACAGTGCCCTTGCGTATCTTTTGGATAGTCTGGCGTTACTCAATTTGTTTTACGCACCCTTTCAACGAATTCATTAATAAGATCGTCATTATCCTTTTCTTTTATCTCTTTAAGGATAATCTCCTTAGCCTGTCCTATAGCCGTCTCCGCGATGTCCCGCTTTAATCGGTTTTTTAAGGATCTGACCTCCTGTTCCAGGGCCGCCTCAGAGTGGGCGATAATCTGTTGGACCCTCGCCCTTGCCTCCTCGACAATCCTGTCTCTTTCGGCAAGGCCTTCCCTGCGGTATTCTTCAAGCAGTTCCGTCTTCCTGGATTCGAAATCCCTGAGGCTGCCTTCCATGTCTCTGCATTTCTTTTCCGCCTCTTCCTTTTCCCTTCTCAGGTCCTCAAGTTTTTTACGGATATCGTCGGTTCTGACCGCCAGAAAATCCATAAGTCTGGCCTTCCTGGCAACAATAACAAGGATCACAACAAGGATCGTGAAGGTAATAAAACGATATAGAAGGTCCCGCAGATCCGCGCTCCTGTCGCCTTCATGGGCGCCTTCTTCCCCTCCCGTAGCCTCTCCATGAACTGCAGCTGCTGTTTCGGGCGAGTTCTCTGACTCTCCGGAAAAGGCAGGGCTGCATACAAGGAAAGATAAAAACATTAGTAAGACTGCTGACAGGAGGCGCCTCTTTATTAAACATGCCCTTGACATTAATTGCCCCTCCCAAGAAATTTTTGCACCAGATCCGTGGAAAATCCTTTTATTTCCTTCTCAAGCGAATCCCGGGCCTTTATCCTCTTTTTCTCAAGCTCTGCCATGGCCTTGCTGGTTTTGTCTTCGACAATGGAATAGGTGTCCTTTAACATCTTCTTTTCCGCTTCCAGCCCCTCGGATTTTAATACCTCTTTTTCCTTGATGCCGTTTTTGCGGACATTGGAGATGTTTGCACGAAGCTCTTCGGAATATCTTTCCGCCTTTTGGCCCCATCCCTGTGTACTCTCCACGTCAGAGGACATCTCTTCTTTTCTTTTATTCAGCATATTACGGACAGGTCGAAAGACTATTATATTCAACAGGAGGATAAGGAGGAGGAAATTCAATAACTGGATAATCAAAGTATAATCTATTGTCAGCATGGCTACTATACTTCTCTTACAGGTTTATATGAAGTTGCCTAATATTGGAAGGCCGCTATAAAAAAGATTTTTTTATTGCTGCTGCCTGAGGGTATCTCTACCCAGACATGGATATTGCCCGGGGAGCATTTCATCTGCCCGGCTGTCAGGTTACTATGGCTAATTTTTTCTCTCTTTCAGCCTCTGCCTTCTGCATCCGGCAGTTTCCCTCAAAGATAACGCCTTCATCGATTACAACCACAGGCGCCTGGATATTTCCGTATACCTTTCCCGGGGCGTGGATCTCAATCCTTTTATCGGCAATAATATTGCCTCTGATCTCCCCGCTTATAATAATATGGGAAACATGGATTTCGGATTTAATAACCGCGGACTCGCCGGCAATCAGGGTGCCGTCGGTGAATATCTCTCCCGTAAATCGTCCGTCAATCCGGACCGCACCCTTGAAAGACAGTTTCCCTTCAAATTCCGTATCTTTGCCCAGGAAGGCATTGATTTGATCCCTGTTTTTCATATCTTAATCCCAGCAAAATTTTGAGACGAAAACAATTAACATATTGAATTATTCATTGCAAGAAAAAATAATCCTAAATTCCGGTTTAGTAGAAATTATGTACTTAAAACGACATAATTATTGAAACATAAACCGCCTCATGCTTATACTCATCAGCAGGCCCATGCCGAGCATTGTGGACAGAATTGATGATCCCCCGTAGCTGAAAAGAACCAGAGGGATGCCGACAACAGGCATCAGACCTATGGTCATGCATACATTGATCACCACCTGCCAGAAAACAATAGCAGTGATCCCTATCGCCAGCAGGGACCCGAATTTATCCTTGGAATTTTTTGCGATATTTATGCCCCACAGGATTAGAAAAAGATAGAGGATTAAGAGGAAGATCGATCCGAAAAACCCCCACTCCTCTGCCCATACGGAAAAGGCAAAGTCGGTGTGCTGTTCAGGCAGAAAATGAAGCCTGGTCTGGGTGCCTTTTAAAAACCCTTTTCCTCCGAGCAGCCCCGAACCCACGGCTATCTTGGACTGTATAATATGATATCCCGCCCCAAGGGGATCGCTTTCCGGGTTCAGGAATGTAAAAATACGCTTCTTCTGATATTCCTTTAAACTTAACCATACAAAAGGGACTACTGATGATATTGTTACGATAAGGATTATCAGAGACGCCCATCTTATTTTCATGATGAGGATTATTGAAAAGGCAATTATTGCCAGGATCAAGGCGCTTCCCAGGTCCGGTTGATCCGCGATCAGGATACAGGGCAAGAGGAGGAGCAGAAATGGCTGCCATAAATCCCTGAGGCGATAGTCAGCGTACTCTCCATGTGTTGAAAAGAACTGGGACAGGATTATTACAATGCTTATCTTGGCAAGTTCTGAGGGCTGGAAGTTGATAAAACCCAGGCTCAGCCATCTCTGGGACCCCGAAGACACCTTGCCGATCATAAGGACCAGGACAAGGAGCGTCAGAGAGAACAGATAGATCGGCCAGGCGAGCCTTTCCAGCACATGGTAATCAAAGGTGGTCATCATTAAAAGCACGGCAAAGCCTATGAGATACCAGTAGATCTGTTTAATCAGTATCTGTGTGCCGGGATAGGTGGCGCTATACAGGTTTATTACACTTGTTGTCCCTATAAAGATCAATAAGAGCAGTAAGATCCAGTCAAAATTCTGCAACAGCCTCCTGTCGAACATTATTCTATTGCTCCTTTTAGTCACCCTCAACCGGTTCGGGAATGTCTTTATTAACAGACGCCTGGGGTTTCTGATCAATACCGAGATACTGCTTGATTAAATCTCTTACCAAGGGCGCTGCAGTGCTTGCACCGTGTTCACCATGTTCTATAAGGGCTGCTACGGCTATCTTTGGATTTTCTGCAGGGGCGATCCCTACAAACCATGCATGGTCTTTATAGATATCCGATGATTCACCCGCAGAAACGGTTTCTTTCCCTACAACCTGCGCCGTCCCGGTTTTGCCGGCAACAGTCACATCCTTTATCCTTGCAATTGAAGCGGTCCCTCCGGCTTCGTTCACAACTGCAATGAGACCGCTCTTTACCAGTTCCAGGTTGCTTTTTTTAACCTTAAGTTCCCCCAATAGGACCGGTTCAGACTGATATTTCCGACCATTTTCATTGCCAATCCATTTAACAATTTGGGGTTGGTAGACCTTGCCCCCATTAAACACTACAGATATCAATCTTGCAGCCTGTAATGGAGTAACGGAGACATAGCTTTGTCCAATTGATGTTGAAAGGGTTTCTCCCGGCTGCCATGGGACACCGAATCTCTTCAATTTCCATTCATTATCAGGGATAAGACCTGCCTTTTCAGAGTCGAGTTCAATCTTCGTCTTTTCGCCAAGGCCGCACATCTTCGCGTAATAGGATATTTTTTCAATGCCCAGCTTTCTTCCCAACTTGTAGAAATAAACATCACAGGATTCCCTGATAGCCCTGTGCAGGTTTACCATGCCATGGCCTCCCTTTTTCCAGCAATGATAATCCCTGTTTCCAAAGGTATAGCTCCCCGGACAAAGCACAGATTCCTCGGGTGTTATTACCCCTTCTTCAAGTCCTGCCAGGGCCATAACTATCTTAAAAACCGATCCAGGGGGGTATCCTGAGAAGGCCCTGTTCAGGAGAGGATAATCCTTTCCGGATGTTAATCTCTTCCATTCTGTTTTATCTATCCCCGTGATAAAAATGTTGGGGTCAAAAGACGGGCCGCTGGCCATGGCAAGGATCTCACCGTTGGAGGGATCCATTGCAACAATAGCTCCTGTCTTGTCTTTGAGCATGGCCTCAGCGGCTGACTGAAGGTTTTTGTCGATAGTAAGGGAGATGTTCTGTCCTGACTCAGGATCTGTTTTTGAGATTACCTGCAATCTCCTTCCTACCGCGTCAACTTCAACCTGTTCCTCGCCCTTGGCGCCGTTCAGCTCCTTCTGCCACTTCCCTTCCACCCCGTATTTCCCGATATAATCCCCGGGATCGCTGTCCGGATATTGATCGCTTGCCAGTTCCTTTTCACTGATTTCCCCAAGATATCCGACAACATGGGCGGCAAAATCGCCGTAGAGGTAGCTCCTCTGGTAGGATCTCTGGGGCGGATTAACCCCCGGCATATTAAACCGGTTTATTTCAATTTTTACCAGCTCTTCCCAGGACATGTTTTTTTTAACGAGCACCGACTGCAGGGCATACCCCCCTGTCTCCTTATTCAGCTTCTTTCTGACCTCGCCGGGATCGAGGTTTATCAGTCTCTTGAGATCCTTCAAAAGCTGTTCCTCATCCTGTATATCGTCGGGGTTGATATACAGGTCATATGCGGGGAGGTTGCTGACAAGGAGTTCGCCGTTCCTGTCAAGGATCCGCCCCCTGTAGGGGGTAAGTTTTTGAAGGTGAGTCCTGTTATTTTCAGATTGCGTCCTGTACTTCTGGCCGTTGATTCCCTGAAGAAACCACAGCCTCAATGCAAGCATTGCAAACACGGCAAAAATAAAGATTGTCACATACCAAAGCCGTCTGTTTAAGGTCTCCACGGAAACCTGATCAAAACCTGAACTGCTCAAGACAAACCCCTGAATTTATATAAAAACATCGGAATTAAAAGCCCTGCCTAAACAGGGCTCAAAAACCCTTTTTCACTCTGTGAAACAGACGGCCAAAGGAATTAAGCAGGTAGAATATCAGAGGCGCTATCAGGCCGGAGGATAACGCTGAAACAATAAACATTAAAACATCATAGGATGAAAAATCCATGTTTAAAGAAAAAAGTTGTAAAAGGGGGACGCTTAAAATTTCTTTTACCAGGACAGACACAAATACCAGTGCAATCTGCCCAAAGGCGGACAACAGATCAAAAGGCCTGGATACCACCTTGATGAATAAAAAGATTACTATGTAAAGGATGGTGTGAAAACCCCATATTCCGCCTGAAAATATGTCCGTCAGCAGCCCCTGACCTAATGCAAATATACCGGCGCCTGTTTCACTGCCGTATGCAAGCAGATAGACGCTCATGATGATAACAACCTCGATGTCAATCGGAATAGACACAAGGCAGTTCATCATGTATCCTTTAATCAGAATTAAGAATGCGCATATGAGCCATGAAAAAAGGCAAAGGGCTACTGTTTCTCTGTCGTATACTCTGCTAATGGGTCCTCCATTAATATTATCAATACCTCCTCCAGCCTGGCAAAATCCACGAAAGGCTCTATTTTTACCTCCATGAAAAATTCATCAGGCGGGTCTTTTATTTCAGTTACCCTGCCGAGAGGGATGCCCTTCGGGAAAATACCGCCTATCCCCGAGGTGACTATTATATCCCCAACTTCTATATCGCTGGTCTTCAGGACATAATCAATAACGCAGGTAGTGGAAGACAGCCCCTTCACAATCCCGTTATCCCTGGAACGCTGGATGATGCAATCAACCGCGCTGTTCTGATCAATGAGCAAAAGGACCTTGGAGTAATTATCCGAAACGGATACTATCCTGCCCACAACGCCATCCTCATTGACAACAGGCATGTTGACCGAAAGCCCTGAATCTTTACCTCTATTTATAATTACAGATTGGAACAATCCTGAAGGGTCTCTTCCTATGACCTGGGCGGCCAGGACGGCATGGTCAGATCTTTCCGTGAACTGTAATAGCCTCAGAAGACGCCTGTAGGTAGCAAGCAGTTCCTGATTCCGGTAATTTTCCGTCTTCAGAGAAATTATCTGTTCTTTAAGCCGGACATTTTCCTTGCGGGCATTTATCAGGCCAAAATATTTTAACCATGTATTTCTTGTCGCATTAATAGTGTTATAGACTAATTTTTGAAAAGGGGCTGTTATTTCAACAACGACCTTCTCAATGGGATTCCAGTTTCCGCTCTTTTCACGATTCAAAGAAATTAAAAAGAACAGAAAAAATATTAATAATACCCAGATCCAGAATTTTTTTATCCATTTAATGCTGAACAATTATTCTGATAGCCCCTTAGAAAAATTATTTTATCATTACCTCTCTTAAAACAGCCATATTGTCCAGGGCCTTTCCAGAACCAAGCACAACAGTGGACAGAGGGTCTTCCGTTATGGTTATAGGAAGCTTTGTTTCTTCCCTCAGAAGGACATCAAGGTCCTTGAGAAGCGCCCCTCCTCCTGTCAATACAATACCCCTGTCAACGATATCCGCCGCCAGTTCGGGAGGTGTCTGTTCCAGCGCGATACGGACAGTTTCGACTATCGTTTCGACCTGTTCGGAGATTGATTTTCTTACTTCATCCGAGTCAATAGTCAGGATCTTTGGTATGCCTGTTACGAGATCCCGGCCTTTTACCTCTATTGTCTCAACATGATCACTCGGAAAGGCATTCCCTATTGTGGTTTTTATGATCTCTGCGGTAGACGGCCCGATCAGCAGGTTATACTTTCTTTTGATATGCTGCAAAATGGCCTCGTCCATCTTGTCTCCGCCGACCCTGACCGATTTGCTGTATACAATCCCGGAAAGTGAAATAACCGCTACCTCTGTTGTCCCACCCCCTATATCAACTACCATGTTGCATGTGGGTTCGGTAATCGGAAGCCCGGCGCCTATTGCCGCCGCCATGGGCTCTTCTATAAGAAAGACCTCCCTGGCGCCTGCTGATTCCGCAGACTCTCTGACTGCCCTCTTTTCTACCTGTGTAATGCCTGAAGGAACGCATATGATAATTCTAGGGCGGACAAGGGTAGTTCTGTTATGCACCTTGCGGATAAAATGACGAAGCATGGCCTCCGTTATCTCAAAATCTGCAATGACCCCGTCTTTCATCGGACGGATTGCAGCGATATTGCCCGGGGTGCGGCCAAGCATCATCTTTGCCTCTTTACCTACTGCCAGAACTTTAGTATTCCCCTTTTCATCCTTGCGAACCGCTACGACAGAGGGCTCTCTTAACACAATGCCCTTGCCCTTGACATAAACAAGGGTATTAGCTGTCCCTAAATCAATGGCCAGATCATTGGAAAACAACCCGAGAATGGGGTCAAACAACATAAAATACTCCTTTCGATTAGCTGTATTATTGCCTATACCATGAAACAAAAAAATTCGTAAAAAAAAGCGATTTGTTTAATCACCTTGACAAATATCCCCTATTAAGTTTAAATGGCTGTTCTTTAAACAACTGTAAATTTCAATAGAAGGTGTATAAAAAAATGAAAAGAACATTCCAGCCAAGCAATATTAAAAGAGCACGCACCCACGGTTTCAGGGCAAGGATGAGCACCGCGGGCGGCATTAAGGTTCTAAAAAGAAGAAGAGCCAAAGGGCGAAAAAGGTTATCCGTAAGCTACTACAATGTATGAAATCCTTTTCATTCCCCAAAGATGAAAGATTATTGAACCGGAAGGATTTTGTCAATCTAAATCGCTCCGGCAAACGATATCGCACAGGGCATTTTACCGTCCTTATAAAAGAGAACGGGCTGATCATTACGAGACTGGGGATTACAGTAAACAGGAGGATAGGCAACGCGGCAATAAGAAACCGGATAAAAAGACTTATCAGAGAATTCTTCAGGTTAAACAAAGAGTCTTTTCAAAAAGGCTATGATTTAATCGTTATTGCCAACAGAGGCGCCCATGACCTTTTATTCAAAGATATCAGAGAGGAATTGGGTAATATGATATTTGTTAAGAAAAATAATCTATAATCTTAGATATATTCCTCTTGGACTGATATCTTTTTACCAGAAAGCAGTCTCCCCGTTTACTGCGCCGACCTGCCGCTTTTATCCTTCATGTTCAGAGTATGCCCGCCTGGCAATCATGAAGTATGGGATATTTAAAGGGGGCATGATGTCGCTAATCAGGATATTCAAATGCCACCCATTCCACCCTGGCGGATACAATCCCCCTTGACCGATGAATGCCGAGGAAGCAGGGATATTTTTTGATTTAATTTTTTAATTTCCGAGTGTGTATTATATGGAAAAAAGACTAGCCATTGCATTTGCATTATCCTTCCTGGTATTGCTCCTGTGGTCATATTTTACCGGGACAAAACAGGAACAGACGCCCGCGGGAAATGATGCCGCAACCAGGGAAAGCGCCGCGGTCATTCCGGAGACCAGGACTGCAGCCGACAGCAGCATTCAGGGTCAGGATGTGCAGCAGGCGACAACTTCTGCTGCCGAAGAGGAGATTGATGTAGAAACTCCTCTTTATAAGGCCGTGTTCACCAACAAAGGGGCAACCATAAAGAGTTTCAAGCTGAAGAAATATAAAGCCACGATGGAGCCTGATTCCCCCCTGGTTGATTTGATCAATATCAAGGACAACAGTGAGAATTTTCTTTCAGTAGCTTTCAATGCCGGTGGATTATTGTCAGACAATAATGCGGTATTTTACAATGTAAGTCATGACTCCATTACTCTTGCTGACGGATCTTCCCCGATGGATCTCACCTTTACATGCCAGGCGATTAACGGCGTCTCAATTGACCAGACCTTTAAATTTTATCCTGATAAATATACCATCGATCTTTTTGTTACTTTGACCAACAATACCGGCGCTCCGGTCAGCGGCAATATCAGGACGACCCTTAAAAACATGCCTCCTGAAGCAAAAAAAAGCTATTCTTCCTTTACCGGGGCGTCCCTGCTTCTTAATAACGGATATGAACAATTTAAGGCAGGAAAGATGGATGATGAAGGCAAATCCCTTTCAGGGCAGATCGCGTGGGTAGCCTATGAAAACGAATATTTTATCTCATCAATTGTCCCTGAAGATCAGAGTCCGGCGGCTTTTTACGGTTTCACTGCCCCCTCGGGCATTATTAGCGCTACCCATATCTCCCCGATAATATCCCTTAGCCCCTCTGTCAAAACTGCTTCGGGATACGCCCTCTACTTCGGTCCCAGAGACCAGGATATCCTTAAGGCCTCAAGCAAAAAACTGGAAAAGGCCATTAATTTCGGATGGTTTGACATTATAGCAAGGCCATTGTATTTTTTATTGCGTTTCTTTAACAATTACGTCCACAATTATGGCATATCAATTATAATTTTAACAATCTTAATCAAGATTTTATTCTGGCCTCTCACCCATAAGAGCTATGTGTCCATGAAGGAGATGCAGAAGATCCAGCCCCTGATGGCCAAGATAAGGGACCGGTATAAGGATGACAGAGAGCAGATGCAGCGCGAGATGATGAATCTTTATAAGACCTACAAGGTGAATCCCATGGGCGGATGCCTCCCCATGCTTATACAGATCCCTGTCTTTTTTGCGCTTTACAAGATCCTGAGCATTGCCATTGAGTTGAGGCAGGCGCCTTTCATGCTCTGGATAGACGATCTATCCGTGCCGGACCGACTGTTTCATTTTCCCTTCAGTATCCCCTTCATGTCGACGCCCGCCGGGATACCTGTACTTACCCTTCTGATGGGGGCTTCAATGTTCCTGCAGCAGAAGATGTCCCCACCGCCGGGCGACCCGGCCCAGGCAAAGATGATGATGTTTTTGCCGATTATTTTTACAGTGATGTTTATAAATTTCCCATCAGGGCTCGTGCTCTATTGGCTTGTGAACAACTTGATTTCTATTGGCCAGCAATACCGCATCAAAAAAAGCTCAGTTTAAGAATTTTTGGAGGAAAAACATGGAAACCTATGAATTTGAAGGGAAGACCGCCGAAGAGGCTATTGAAAAGGCGTCCCGTGAATTGAACATACCTGTAGAAGAACTTGATGTTCACATCATCGAACCGGGTTCGGCAGGTATATTCGGGCTGGTGGGATCAAGGAAGACCAGGGTTAGGGTCAATGTTACAAGAGAAAATGACGACATTGAGACAAGCCCTGCCGACGAGGTTGAAAAGGGAAATGACATAGACAATAATTACGATGATGATGAAAGCACAGCTGATATTGCAGGAGAAGGTGATATTGAAAAATACCTGGAACCTGCAAAGAACACCCTTGAAAAGATTCTGGCGCTTATACCCGTTGAGGCTTCTGTAAAAGCGGAGGCGTCACACGGCAGGATCATGATGAATATAGAAGGGGATGCCTCAGGCATACTTATCGGCCGTAAAGGCAAGACCCTTGACGCCCTTGAATATCTCGTAAACAGGATAATGAACAGCACGTCCGAAAAGAAGATAAGGGTCATCATAGACTCGGAAAATTACCGTCAGAGACACATTGACTCCCTGACCGAACTGGCTATGAAGATCGGGGAAAAGGTAAAAAATCAGAAAAAATCTTTGTCCACAGCGCCCCTCAACCCCCATGACAGGCGTATAATTCATATTGCCCTTAAGAATGATGAAAAGCTTGATACAAGAAGCCGCGGAGAAGGGCTTATGAAAAAGGTAGTGATTATTTACAAGAAATAGATTTGCTTCCCATGCCCTATGAACCGATGAACAATGATACCATCGCTGCCGTTTCAACGCCCTTCGGCAAGGCAGGGATAGGTATCATTCGTGTAAGCGGTCCCAGGGCTGAAGAAATCGCCAAAAAGATCTTCAGGCCGGGAAATCCGTTCCTGGCACTTGAGTCCCACCGTCTTTATCTGGGACAGATAACAGATCCTTCCAGCGGGCAGATGATTGATGAGGTCCTGCTTTCCTTCATGAAGGCCCCCCATTCCTATACAAAAGAGGATGTTGTTGAGATAAATTCCCACAGCGGTCATACCCTGCTTTCAAAGATACTTCAGATAATAGTAGAACAGGGCGCCAGGATGGCGAGGCCAGGAGAGTTTACCTTCCGCGCCTTTGCAAACGGCAGGATAGACCTTACTCAGGCAGAGGCTGTTATGGACCTGATAAACTCCCGGTCGGAAAGAGGCCTCCTCCTGGCATCAAGGCAGATAAGGGGCGAACTCAGGGACAGGGTAAAGGAGCTGAGGACCGGATTGATCGAGATCCTGGCAAGGATCGAGGCGGCCATTGATTTTCCGGAGGATGAACCCGGCATGCTGTCAAGGGAAGAGACGGCGGGGTTTATTGAAAAGGATATCATTGAGCCTGTCAACAGGTTTATAAGCGCCTATGCCCGCAGGAAGATGTGGATGGAAGGCATTGATACGGTTATTGCCGGCCGTGTAAATGCAGGCAAATCAAGCCTTCTCAACCGCCTTATCAACGAAGAGCGCGCAATAGTTACCTCCGTTCCCGGCACGACAAGGGATGTAATTGAATCGACGATACACATGAAGGGCATCCCCTTCCGGCTCATGGACACCGCGGGGATAAGAGAGGGAAAGGGGAAGATAGAAAGGCTGGGCATCAAGCGCAGCGAGCAGAAACTTGAAGAGGCTGACCTGGCATTGATACTGATTGACCGGAGCAGACCCATGAACAAGGATGACCACCGGATCATCTCCAGGGCCGGCAGGGAGAAGAGCCTGATCGTAGTCAACAAGATTGATCTCCCCTCCAGGCTTGATGAAGCTGAACTGAACAGGATAGTCGACGGCATGAAGGTTATAAGGATCTCCACCCTGACCGGGGAAGGAATAGATGACCTGCTGAACACCATACCGGACAAGGTCATGGAAAATGACCCTGACAGCATCTCCCTGTCACCGGGGCCGAACATCAGGCATAAAAACGCCTTGACAAAGGCCCTGGCTAATTTCAAAGGCGCGGTTGAAAACATAAGAAACGGCTCGCCCTTGGATATTATAGCAATGGATGTCAGGGAAGGGTCTGACGCCCTCGGGGAGATAACCGGCGAGACAACCGATGAAGAAATCTATGACAGGATCTTCAGCGAATTCTGTCTGGGGAAATAGGTGAAAGATATTCCCTAACCTGTTTCATGGCGCAGTATTTTCCGCACATGGTGCAGACATCCTCCTCGCACGGCAGGTTTTCCCCCCTTATCTTCCGTGCCTTGACAGGGTCGATGGCGTATTTCATCTGCGTCTCCCAGTCAAGGGCCTTCCTTGCCTTGGACATCATGATATCCCTTTCCATCGCAGCCTTATTTCCACGGGCAATGTCCGCCGCATGCGCTGCTATCCTTGTCACGATAACGCCTTCCCTCACATCGTCGATTGTCGGAAGAGAAAGGTGCTCGGAAGGTGTTACATAACAGAGAAAATCCGCCCCTGCCTCGCCTGCCACGGCCCCTCCTATGGCGCATGCCACATGATCATGGCCTGCCGCAATATCGGTAACCAGGGGTCCGAGGACGTAAAAGGGTGCATTGTGGCAGAGCTTTTTTTCAAGGAGGATATTGGCTCTTATCTGGTTCAGGGGTACATGCCCCGGTCCTTCTATCATGACCTGCACATCCTGCTCCCATGCGATCTTGGTGAGATGACCCAGTGTCATGAGTTCGTGGATCTGCGCCCTGTCAGTGGCATCCGCAAGGCATCCCGGCCTCAGTCCATCGCCCAGGCTGAGCGTTACATCGTATTTTTTAGCTATAGCGAGGAGCCTGTCATAATTATCGTAAAGCGGATTTTCCCTGTCATTGTGAAGCATCCATGCAGTTAAAAAGGCCCCTCCGCGGCTCACGATATCGGTAATCCTCCCCTGTCCTTTCAGCATCTCAAGGGCGGCCCTGGTCACGCCGCAGTGGACAGTGATAAAGTCCACGCCGTCCTCTGCCTGTCTTTCAATAACCTCAAATATATCGTCAACAGTCAGGTAAGGCACCCCTCCCTTGTCGTTTATTGCCCTTACAACCGCCTGGTAGATTGGCACTGTGCCGATGGGGACCTTTGATTCCTTAAGGATCCTTCTCCTGAAGAGATCAATGTCTCCCCCTGTGGACAGGTCCATGACAGAATCAGCCCCGGCCTCTACGGCCACTGTCAGCTTGGCAAGCTCATCTTCAAGGGAGATCCTGTCAGAAGATGTTCCGATATTTGCGTTCACTTTTATACAGAGACCTTCCCCGATGCCGCATGGAATAAGGCCCTTATGGTTGATATTTGCAGGTATGACTACGCGGCCCCCGGCGATCATGTCCCTTAGAATAAGAACATCAACCTGCTCCTTTTCAGCAACCAGTTTCATTTCGGGCGTTGTTATTCCAGCCCTTGCTTTTGCTAACTGAGTCATCTTTTTATGCATCCTTATATTACTAAGTTTGATTTAAATAATTCTGCTTTTACCTAGGGCGATACAGCCCCTGAACCCTTCCCGCAGGGATAGCCTCTTGCTATCGCGCTCCTGGTAAATTGATGGGCAAGCCTTGCCGCCTCAACAACGCTGTTTCCCATTGCAAGAAAACACGCAAGAGATGAGGAAAACACGCAGCCGGTTCCATGTGTGTTTTCCGAGGCTATTTTTTTGGCCTGGAAATAATGAATATCCTTTCCGTCATAAAGGATGTCCGTACAGATACCCTCAAGATGCCCGCCCGTTATAATAACATCGGGCCCCATTTTTTTCAGCTCCCTTGCAGCAAATTTCATCTCCCCGGGATTTGTTACTCTGCATCCTGCAAGGATGCCGGCCTCGTGAAGATTGGGGGTAATTACACGGGCAAGTGGAATCAGCGAATCCTTGAGCAGGGCGACAGAGGAGGCGTCCAAGAGGTCGAGCCCCGTAGATGCCTTCATTACGGGATCTAAAACTGTATTCCTGAGTCGGTATTTCCCAAGCACGCCAGCGACCTTCTCTATGACCCGGCCGGATGACAGCATCCCGATCTTTACAGAGTCAGGAAAGACATCCGCCATCACGCTCTCAATCTGCATTGCAATAAATTCAGCAGGGATCTCATGCACCCCCGAGATGCCGGTGGAGTTCTGCGCTGTTACGGCCGTTATTGCCGTCATTGCATGGGCTCCAAGGCTCGTTATGGTTTTCATGTCCGCCTGGATGCCCGCACCGCCGCACGAGTCCGAGCCTGCTATGACTAAAACATATTTCAAATCGCGATCTCCTGGCATTGATGTTCTTATGCCCGCTTTCAGAAATGATTATATAATATTTCATCCCGTCATTTCATCAAATAATATCATTTCCGCTATTGAAATAAAAAGGCTATACAGCTAACAACAAGCCTCTCTGCTGTCAATCAAAATCGCTCATATTTTGATGCCTTATTGACTTTGTAACGCCTTAGCATATAAAATCAAAAAAATTTTACTTGGATATTGGGTTCTGTCTCCTTCGTTACAATTTTCCGGAGCCAAAGTCATGAAAAAATTATTCAAATCTTTCCTTTCTCTTAATGCCGTTTCAATATCTGTTGTTATTATCCTCCTTACAATTATTTTACTGGTTACAGGCATCCCGATCCTGGATCTTATTGAGCTGAAGACCTTTGACCTCCGTTTCAAATGGCGCGGAGTTAAAACCTCGTCACCCGCAATAGTCACTGCCGTCATTGATGAGGAGAGCCTCGACAAGGAAGGCATGTGGCCCTGGCCGCGCAGCAAGATAGCGGATCTCATAAAAAAGATCTCCGATGACGGGGCAAAGATTATTGCGTTTGATATATTTTTTACAGAGCCTGACAAAAACAGCAACCTGGGCTTTTTGAATACCCTTGATGAGGAGATAGAATCCTTAAAGATACAAAGCCAGGGCCTTCAGGAGTTTATTGAAGAAAATAAAATCAAGGCCGACAATGATCTTGCTCTGGCCAATGCCATCAAGGAATCAACGGCCAAGATAATACTTTCCTATTTTTTTTACGAGTCAAAGGCGGCCCTTGGCTATGATATCAATCAGGAAGAAATAGACAGCCGCATCGCAAGGATCAAGGGCTCCGTATATCCCCTGATCAGATATGAAGAGAAAAATGTTAATTATGACCCATCCGTCTTCACCAAAGGTTATTATGCCCCGGATGTAAACCTTGAGATGTTCAGTCAGGCCGCTGCGGGTGCAGGATATATTAATGAAGATCCCGAGGATGACGGGATTGTCCGAAATTCACCGCTTACCATCAGATTTGGGGAGGACATGTTCACTTCCTTTGCTGTTCAATGTGCATGGCAATACCTGGACAACCCGAATCTGATATTGAGGATAGCGGAATACGGGATCGAAGGCATCAACATGGGGGACACATTTATCCCCACTGATGAGTCGGGGCAACTGCTGATAAACTACCTGGGCCCACCCGGGACATTCCCTCGGTACTCCATCACCAAGATTCTCAATGATCAATTCCCGAAAGGGGCCTTCAAGGATAAATTGGTTATTGTGGGCTCTATTGCCACGGGCGCCCATGACCTCAGAAACACTCCATTTCACGCGCAGCATCCGGGCATGGAGGTCCATGCCACTGTTGTAGACAACATTCTCCAGAATGATTTTATCAGCAAGCCCCAGTGGGCAATAATATACGATATCCTGGCCATCATCCTCCTGGGGACATTGATAGGGATTATAATTCCCCGTTCAGGAGCCATTACAGGATTGTGTGTTACAGCAGGCCTGATTGTGGTGCAGGTTGTCGGGAGCCGGTGGCTTTTTTCGCAATACGGCCTCTGGGTAAATATGGTCTATCCACTTCTTACAATAGTCCTGACCTATATATCGCTTACTGCTTACCACTACCTGGTGGAAGAAAGGAGCAGGAGGTTTCTCCACTCCACCTTCTCCAGTTACCTCTCTCCGGAGCTTATTCAGGAAATGGTCTCAAACAAGACCATGCCTGAACTCGGTGGTGAGGCAAGGATGCTCACGGCGTATTTTACCGATATACAGGGCTTTTCCGTGTTTTCGGAAAAGCTGACAGCCCACCAGCTGGTTGAATTGCTGAATGAATATCTCTCGGCCATGACGGACATTATCATCAGGGAAAGGGGAACTCTGGACAAATATGAGGGAGACGCTATCATTGCCTTTTTCGGCGCCCCGATGCAGATCCCCGATCATGCCCTGCGGGCGTGCAGGGTGGCCGTCACCATGCAGAGCACTCTCCTCAATCTGCGGGAAAAATGGAAGACTGAAAAGCTGCCGCCCGGAGCTACTGAGAGAAACATGAAAAACGCGCCGCCTGAAGAATGGCCGCCGGGCGACAAATGGCCCGGGGTTGTACACCAGATGATGATGAGGATCGGCATTAACAGCGGTGAGATCGTTGTCGGGAACATGGGCAGCTCCATGCGCATGAACTACACCATGATGGGCGACTCGGTAAACCTGGCAGCCAGGCTTGAGGCCGGCGCCAAACAGTTCGGTATCTATACGGCCGTAAGCGAATACACCCTGAACATGGAATATATCAACGAAAAAGGGGAAAAGGAAAGGGTGATGGATCAGGTCGAGGCCCGTTTTATCGACATCATCACCGTTGTCGGAAAGTCTGAGCCGGTCAGGATATATGAGCTGTGCGCCATGAAAGGCGGGCTTACAACCCAGGAAAAACGGCTTTTTGATATATTTGACAGGGGGATCCTGCATTATCGCAGGATGCAGTGGGATGAGGCGATAAAATACTTCAGAGAGTCCTACAAGATTGAAAGAATACCCGAGGCGGCCACAAACCCCTCGGAGGTCTACCTCAAGAGGTGCATGGCATACAAGGTTAACCCGCCTGTGGCCCCGGGACAGAAATGGGACGGCGTTTTCAGGATGACGAAGAAATAATATTAGGCGCAGGGCTTAAGGCTCAGGGCGCAGGGAAAAATCCTGAAGGTTTTTTTGTGGATGGCCATTGAAATTTCAGCCATACTAGAATGCCTTCGAGCTGTCCAGGAGCAATGTAACCGGTCCGTCATTCAGGAGATGGACATCCATCATCTCCTGAAACCTTCCGGAAGCGACCCTGATTCCCTTTGTCTGAAGCGCCCCCACGAAGTGTTCATACAGTCCCTTTGCCCTTTCAGGTCTGGCGGCCTTTGCAAAGGACGGCCTGCGGCCTTTCCTGCAATCACCCCATAGCGTGAACTGGGATACTACAAGGGCGCTGCCCCCCGTATCAAGCAGAGAAAGGTTCATAAGGTCATCCTTGTCTGAAAAGATCCTCAGGTTGGCGGTCTTATCCGCCAGGTATTCGGCATCCTTTTCAGAATCATCCTCCCCCACGCCAAGAAAGACCAGCAAACCCTGTTCGATCTCTCCCACTGTCTCCCCGGCGATATCAACTCTTGCCTTTTTTACCCTCTGAACGACCGCTCGCATCTGTTCCTCATCTTTAAGAATTCATTAGTCTGTTGCCAATATAATAAAAACCTACTATCTTACAAAATTATGCGCCCAAACATTATACTTATCAATCCCTGGATATACGACTTCGCGGCCTATGACCTCTGGTCGAAACCGCTTGGTTTATTATATATCGCAGGTCATCTGAAAAAGCTAGGGTTCAATGTCCGCCTGATCGATTGTCTTGATGTCCATCACCCCGGGATGGAGACCGGTCCTTCAATCTTCAATGCAACCCGCCGCAGGTACGGCACAGGAAAATACCGCAGGCAGAGGATCGGCGCTCCGCCCGTTTTGGGAGACATTAAACGGGCATATAACAGATACGGAATCAGCACGCAGGCGTTTGTCAGGGAGCTGGAAAAGATTGACGCCCCCTGTGCCATCCTTGTTACATCCCTTATGACATACTGGTACCCCGGAGTCATGGAGGCGATATCCCTTTCACGGGAGATCCACCCGGATGCCCCTGTCATCCTGGGAGGCATATATGCAAGGCTCTGTAACGAGCATGCTGCCAAATATTCAGGGGCGGATTATATCTCAGCTGAAACAGCCCTTCCGGACATGGATTCCATTATCAGCATTCTCAATAAGCTGAATATTGCTATCCCGGATATGCCCCTTGAAGAGAGCCCCCTTCCCTATCCTGCCTTTAACCTGTTAAGCAGGTTTGATTATGTATGCGTTCTGACCTCAACCGGCTGCCCTTACCGCTGCCAGTACTGCGCAAGCAGCTATCTCTATCCGGAATTTTCCCGCCGTGAACCAGTGGAGACGACAGGGGAGATACTATACTGGAACAGGGAATATGGCATAAGTGATTTTGCCTTTTATGATGACGCCCTGCTTGTTGACTCGGAAAGACATGCGGTACCGCTACTGGAGGGGATAATTAATAGCGGATTGGAGATAAGGTTTCATACACCCAATGCCCTCCATGTCAGGGAGATTTCCCGGGAAATGGCCGGGCTTCTTCATGCCTCGGGATTCCGCACCATCCGCCTTGGCCTGGAGACCTCCGACATGGACCGCCATAACAGCCTTGACAGGAAGATATCCGAGGGCGATTTTGAAAAGGCCGTTCAACACCTGATAAAGGCAGGTTTTAAAAAGAATGACATAGGCGCCTATGTCCTCATTGGACTTCCCGGGCAATCGGTTAAATCCGTTGAGGACACAATAAAATTCATCGGCGACGCCGGCGCTGTGCCCTATCTGGCCGAGTATTCCCCGATCCCCCATACAGTTTTATGGGATAAATCCCTTGAATCTTCACCCTATGACCTGGCAAACGAGCCCCTCTTCCACAACAATACCCTCCTTCCCTGCTGGGATGAGGATAAAAGGCAGGGTGTCCCGGCTCTCAGGCTGATAGTTCGGGCAATTAAAGAAAAATGCCGATAACAAGATCTAACTGATTTTCTCAGTTCCTCCTTCGCCCGGGGCTGTTGAGGGTGAAGCCTTTCCCAAATCATCGATAGATTCATCCATCTTTTTCACAGGCCTGATCTTCCGCCAGACATAACCATCATGGAAACACTCCCAGCCCCACTTGAGCCACCTGAGAAGTGAATGGGCAAGCCATAGTGCCCATGCAAGCATCAGAAACCTGAAGACCATTAGGTGCACCGACAGGACTGCCGGTCGCGGCATTATGGCCCCTATCCTGTCCTGCGTCCAGCGCAGATAGAAATCCGTTGAATCGTTCCCGGATATCTGCATATCGGGCATGCCCAGCAGACCCCTGTGAATCGCAACATACAGTCCGGCCAGGGCCGCCGCGGTCCATATCACCAGAAGGATCTGCATGGCATCAAAGACAAAACGTCCCGGGGGCATGGCCCTTTCCCTCCTTTGCCCCAGGGCAAGGAGCCATCCGACCACCATGACGGCTATTAAAGGATGGACCTGTGTCAGGCCCAGGCCCAGGAGCAGCCAGTGGCGGGTCTTCAGGGGCGTCCAGCCGACCCTGCCCAGGGCCAGGGCAAACAGGACAATCACAACAAGATAGGTCCAGAATAGCACGGCGGGACCCATCCTTGGCCCGAACGTCCAGAGTATCCAGCGGTTCTGGGGCATCTCAAAGGTCACCTCCGCGTTAACCGCCTGATCGCCTATCCCTATCTCCGGAGCCCTTGCCAGGATGGAAGAGCCTGATGCCTGATGCCATTCAATCTGTATGTCGTTTGCGCCGGGCTGAAGGGGCAGTATGACCTCACGGCCCTGTGCATTTATGGGCTGCTCAATGCCCTGAACAGCAATGCGCTGGATCCTTGCCCCGTCAGGGAGGTAGACCTTGTGCTGGCCTCCCTTGCTGGTGCGGATGTTCATGGAGAGGACTGCCTGTGTCAGGCGGTCTCCCGGTGAATATGACAGCACGGCCCTGTCGATCGTCACTACCCGGCCCCGGACTGCTTCCGGCCTTGTGACATTTATGGTCACCTCTTCGCCCGGCCATGGCCTCCACTGGGGACGATAGGTCCCTGCATCATCCTGCTGATGTATCACCGGTATGCCTGCAAAATCGCAATGCCATATGGTGTTTGCCTCAACCGCCCACACCTCTGTCCATGAGACGAAGGAAGAGGCCTTAAGGGTCATGGATGGTTCCTTTTTTAAAGTTGAGTCCCAGCGCACCTCAACGGCATCGGGGCTGAGCTGGATATTGGCCATACCCTTTTCAACCCTGATCCCGGAAGTTGTGACTGACTCGCCTGCAAGAAGAGGGATGGAAAGGATCGCAGTTGTCCCGAGAGGCGTAAGCCTCGTAACCCTTGTGCGCACCTGCCAGTCAAGCCCGAGGGACAATATCCTTTCGACCTGGAAAAATAAAGGGATTGCTGTCTGTTCCGCGCCCTCTCCATTTTTGGCTTTGGACTTTTGTGTTCGAATAAGTCTTACAGCAGACTCGGCCTTTCCTTCACTGTCGATGCCCTGGATATCCCAGCCGATGCCGGAAAAGGCTGCCTTGCGGGGGCTGAGGGGCAGAGGGACATCCAGATCATTGACCGCGCTTAATGGCCCCGTAAGAGCAACCTTCTGTACGCCTTCTCTGACAAACAGATGGATAATGCCGTTATCATCCCTTATAATCCCTTTGGCCGGAGCGGATTCAATAAAAACCTGTTCAGGGAGCCAGGAGTCCATGGAGCCGGGGAGCGGAATAACCGTATCTTCCGCCGCATCTACCTGAAGCAGGATCTGCAGGTTATCAGCGTTTGCCGTTATCTCCATCTTCTGGATATCGGCACAGTAGGGCAGGCAATCGGGCTTCTCAAGCAGCCTCTTTTTCATTTCCTCCAGAAGTCTGTCAGGAGGAAACCCGTCATCAGCCGTCTGCGCGATTGATGCGCACGGAATTATCAGCAGCAGAAAGGCCGAAAGCGAAACAAAAGAAAGACGCCTGCCCATCATCTTCCATGGCTGAGGCACAAGGAGAACCAGGATAAGAAGGCAAAGGAGAATGACACGGACAAAAGACAGGACAAGATTGACAGAGGGGGAGATGAGCCAGAACCTGATGTCCTGGTCCTTGGCCACGGGCCCGTTCCAGGTCATCCTGTAGGAGCGCCAGTGCCAGTCAGGGATGCCAGGCCCTGTCTGATTCAGCGCGTCCTTATCGATGACCTGTACAGCCAGGTTGGAATAATAATCGGAATCCGCGCCTCGCTTCTGGGCAGTAACTGTTATCCCCTCTGATGTAAATTCCCCTTCTGCCGCCTCTCTCATAATTGCCCTGGGAGCAGAAATGTCTTCAACCGGCGGTGCAGCCATCATTGCGGTATCAGTTTTCCCGGAATCCATCATGGCTTCACTTACAATGCCTGCCCCGTATGAATCATAACGTGGTTCCAGCTGAGGATAAAGGCCCCACCTGATCTCCTGTACCATAAAGGGTAGCACGATAACGAGGAGGACAACGACTGAACCTATACGCCAGAGATTGATGGTCATCCTCAACCACCCTCTGGGGATAAAACGCAGGAGCGACAGCGATGCGAGGAGGCTGAGCCACACGAACTTGGGTGCGCCCGGTTCATGATAAATCAGGATCAGGGTCACGAGGGTGAGGATGCCGGGGATGCGTCCCCACAGTTTGAATACGGCAAGGGACATTATGAGAACCAGGAACAGATCCAGGAGGGTCCACTCCTGAAACCATGATCCCTGAATAACATCCACGCCGGTAACGGTAATGAGCCTCCAGCCGGGCGAAAGGTTCAGTGTCCCTGACAGTGACTGGAAGTCATGGTCCCAGCCCACTGCCGAATATGCCCCCCCTGAAGGGTCAATGCGTGATTCCGAGGTCATGTCCAGCCGGCCCCTGCGAAGCTCAACCCCGGGTTTCTTATCCGCTCCCTGCTCCGTGATGAGCTGGTCAATGCCATCCAGGGAAACTCTCCCCAGCTTCACGGGAGGATTCATGGCAAGATACCACTGGGAGCTCATTGTGCCGCTGATATAGTCCCTTATTGTAAGGCCGCCCCCGTTGAAGTCCAGCCACCAGGTGCGGTTCAGGGAGAGTCGATCAGGCGAGGGATTGGCGTCTCCCCTGCTGGTCTCTTTAAAGGTAATCATGCTGTCTGTGTTGATCACATATGTGCTGTAGCTCCGCCATTCATCGGGACTGTCAGTCTGATTGGGATCAATGGCCGATATCCCTTCTATCTGGACCATGCGGAGGTCGTTCTGCGGCTGGAATGCCCATATCTCCTGGCCGTATGGTGTCTTAAGCGGGCCAAGGCTGTTGACAGGCGCCCTTGAGCGGCCCTTGACATGGATCTCCCATTGGCCGGGTCTTACCTGGACCGTGAGGTTGACGTCCGATGTTATCCTTGCAGGTATCGGGCTTGTGATCTCCATGGGAAGAAAGCCGTCCGGCAGGACATTTTCCAGGACCGACTCCCTGGCCTTGCCGGAGACATTCACCCTTAAGAGGGTTGTAATCTCCATGGGGATATTATCCGTGATGAGTCGATAGACCCTCACGTCCATGCGGTCCTCAACGGCCTGTGCGGCCTGCGTGCGTTTGAGCCAGAGCCTTCCGTCCTTCTCCTGAAGAGGAGATGAGACCTCCTTTCCATCGACCGTGAGTCTTACAATCCCCGACGCAGGGGGCACAGGGATCATCTCGGGCATCTGCGCCCAAGTGAATCCTCCCTTTACCGTGTATTCTCCGTGTGTAAGCCTGATATGCGGAGAGCCGTTCCTTTCAATCACCGGCGCCTCTGCCCCGTTCACGCGCACGTCCATCGGCCATGTGTCCTTGTTTCCCGGCAGCGGCACCCACCCTTCTGCAAGGACAAGCCATTGCTGTTCAAAATTTCCCCTTTTTTCATTGAGCGAGAGCTGCAGGCGGGAAGGCCATATACAGCAGTATTCCTCTCCGTTATTATAATATGTGGGACAGGATTTTTCCTCTTCACCATAGAGGACCCAGTCCTTCCATGGTTTCAATGCGGAGGGGATATCAGCCTCTTTGGCATAGGATAAGGATATGCCGGCAAAGATCATAAGGCAAAGACAAATTAAAACAACCAGTCGTTTATTCATTTCCTGCCCTCCATGTGTCTGAAAGGTTTTTAACACGGATTGTGAATCAGACCTTCAAGACTTTTTTATTGTCCCGTTCCGGGAATGGGGAAATTCCTTGTTTTCAGGCAAAGATTTTAGTCTGATTTTTCCCGATAACAGGGCTCAAGGGTTCACTCGACCCCCGGACCCCTAGAACCCTAGGCCCCTGAAGCCATAGGCTTTAGCCTGAGGTTCACTTTGATTGTTTTACTATGCTCATTGCAGTGGCTATTATGGATGACATATCCCCGAAGTTCCCTGGCAGTATGAGGGTGTTGCCTTCCTTTGCGAGATGCCCGAACTGTTCCACCAGCTTTTCAGCCACCCTCAATTGAACAGCCTCCATGCCCCCTTCGGATTTTACTGCTGTGGCAACAGCCTTCAGTCCATCTGCCGTTGCGTTTGCCACGGCCCTGATTGCCTCTGCCTGGCCGTTGGCCTCATTGATCTGTTTCTGGCGTACAGCCTCTGATTCGAGCACCACCTTCTGCTTCTGTCCTTCTGCGACATTGATGGCGGATTGTTTTCCGCCTTCAGACTGCAGGATAATGGCCCTCTTCTCCCTTTCTGCCTGCATCTGTTTCTCCATGGCCTTAAGGACTGTATCGGGGGGCACAATATTTTTAATTTCGTATCTGAGTATCTTGACGCCCCAGGTCCGTGATGCATCATTAATGGCTGTTACAATAGAAGAATTGATTACTGTCCTTTCTTCAAAGGTCTTGTCCAGGTCAATCTTGCCTACCTCGCTTCTCATGGTGGTCTGGGCAAGCTGTATGATAGAGAATGAGTAATTACTGATGCCATAGGATGCCATCTTGGGGTCAAAGACCTGAATAAAGATGACGCCATCGACGCCGACCTGAACGTTATCCCTGGTAATGCAGACCTGCTCAGGGATATCTATGGTCTGCTCTTTGAGAGTATGCTTGTATGCAACCCTGTCAAAGAAAGGGAATATATAGCTTATCCCTGCATTAAGAACAGAATGAAACTTGCCGAGACGCTCTATGACATAGGCGCTCTGCTGGGGGATGATGCGCACGCCCCTGAGAATAATAAGAACTGCTACTACCACCAGTACAATAAAAACCGTGTTCATATTCCTGTCCTCCTTTCAGTTTTGTGCAACGGGCTTGACCTTGACCCTGATGCCTTCAATCGCCACTATCTCAACAGTATCTCCTTCATTTATAACAGCCTTGTCATCACAAAAGGCGAACCAGTCCGAACCCCGATATTTGATGGCCCCTTCCCCTCCTGCCGGTATCGCCTTTATAACCTTGACCTTCTCTCCCATGTAGTCAGGCGGGGTGTCATGAGTGCCGGCAAAAAGCCTTTTTGCCGTCTTTCTTAATAAAAGGAGCAGCAACAGGGATGAAACGGAAAAGACAAGGAGTTGACTGTTCAGTCCGGGGGTTATGCCTCCCCATGTGGTCAGGGAGACAATAATTGCACCTATACCCAAAAAAGCCAGGATAAAGGTGACGGTGGCCAGCTCTGCTGCCAGCAGGACAAGACCAATTGTTGCCCAGATTAATGCCGGTGAAAAAATTATCTCAGACATTTAGCTTGTTCCTCCTTTCTGTCCGCTTGTCATTGAATATCAAGCGGATCAAATCACCCAGTGAATCCCCGAATGGGTAAAGCCATCTTTATTTTATATATAAATTTATACTTATACACATGGATCGTCCATCGCCAGTCATTTTCCATCAGCTTCCGGTTAATCAGTCTCGATCTGACTTCTGATTTCTTCATGCCTTCTTTCCTGGTAATAAAGAATAATATTTCTGTTTCGGGCTTGTCAATTTATCAGGGATCGTGGGTTGCAACAAACCCCGTTCCAAAAGCGGTTGCAGGATTTCTAAACGAAAGTGTTCCCTGTCCTTCAAACCTAAATATTCCTGGATCTCTTCTCTGTTCCTAGGCGTTTGACAGAACTCAAGTATTCTTTTTGTCCGCCCATCTTGCGGGGTAGCTTGCGGGGTAGCTTGCGGGGTAGCTTGCGGGGTAGCTTGCCCTGTGAGCGGCAAGATGAATTTAAAAATATCTTCTTCAAGTAGTTGTGGGTCGTGACCACAATAGACCCTGCAATACTTGAAAAGATTCCGTGTTCCGGAACCCAGTTCATCAGCTTTGCCGATTTCCTTGAAAACACGGGCAATGGAAGGATTTTTAGGGTAGGGTGTAAGGCGATCAGGATTGATCAGTCCAAAACCATGAGGTTTATTGCCGTTTTCCGTTAGGATTTTTTCTCGTTCAATAATGAATTTTGCCGGGAATGCATTAGTATATTCACGGTGGATAAGCAGGTTGCTGATTATTTCTCTCAGAATTTTGCCTCGCAGGCTGATCCTCTGGTCATTTTCCAGATAAAACGGATCATTCAGATGCTTTTCTCCAAAACTCAGCAGACGGTCGTAACTCTCAACAAGATTGGTGCGGATATCGTCCCGGTCATCGTATCTATCCACATTTTCCCGTCGAAGTATTGCATCAATCCGGAAATGCGGTACGACGGAGAGGATAGTCTCATCTTTTCCGAAGAGAAGTATCCCCGCAAGCGTATAGCCATCTTTCCCTGTCTGAAAATCTTTCTTGTACAGTTGGGCGCTTTTCAACAGGTCAAAGTCACTCATCGCGCCCCATGGATGATCTTCTCTCTGCAGTGAAGCCTGTTTCCTGACGCGCGCGATGATATCAAACCGCAGATCGGCGAGTTTAGCATAGGGGTAAATTGTGTTTTCCGAATAGGTTGCCTGCTTTCGCAAGAAAAGTTCGGAGACCAGGTGGTTGTTCTCAGTGATATTGAAATCACCTTCTGCGTTACGGTCGAATATCTTTCCATTGCAGCGATGGACCTGGGAACTTTCGGGGATGTAGATATAGAGGATAGCTTTCCCATCGATTACGATCTCATCTATTGAAAGATAAAACGGAGGGCTGATTTTCTGGGGATTATTGACGGCTGTTGTAAAATCATTTTTTATCCGGTTGACAAACCGGGGATCTATGCCGGTGATGACGCCGTCATCTCTAACGCCGAGCAGGATTTCCCCGCCGGAACGATTCAGGAATGCGCACACTGTCTCATATATATCTTTGTTGAGGGTTGTCTTGCATTCCTTAAACTCAATCCGCATGCCTTCGCCCTGGTTGATGATGGCTTTTATCTTTGAATGAATGTGTTCTGCGTCATTCATTTATTTTTCTCCTATAGAGTCAGGATACATCAAGCATCGACATCAAGGAAGTCGGCCGGTTTTTTATTCGCAATTAACTCCATAACTTGATTGAAATCAGGTTCAACCATGATATCAATATGGGAATAATAATATCCTTTATCTGGACCCAAAAAATTACTGGTGGGCTGGGTCATCAACAACATCCCCTTTTTTAAAAATGTGAGCCATGCTGTTACGATAGATACTGATAATGCCAATAGGGAAATCGCAACACTTATCCATGTTTCCATCATATTCTCCTTTGACGGCTAACCTCTGAATCATTCAGTTAAGACAAAAAGAATTATTATGTTATTCGTCGCTATCGGATTCGTTTTCACCTAACAGCTGATCAAAAAGCTTGTCAGGATTGCGGGTCTTGTATTTTTTCAAAAGGCTCCTGTAACCATCTATATCGAAGGGCCTTTGCTCATTCATGACCTGGAACATCAGGGGTGTCAGGATTACCCCTATCAGGTGGGTTGTTTCATGGTGGTCGCATTTCCTGTTTCTCATGGCGTTATAGAACTGAAAGACCTCGATGGGGTCCTTTTCCGCCAACTGATTTTCGACGATGAAATGTATATATACATGGAGCCTACTGCCGGTTAATTATACTTGCGGCGTATCCTGCGCCGAAGCCGTTGTCGATGTTTACTACCGTAACGCCGGAGGCGCATGAATTGAGCATGCCCAGCAGCGCCGTTATGCCTCCGAAGCTTGCGCCGTACCCCACGCTTGTCGGCACGGCAATAACAGGCCTGTCTACCAGGCCTCCGACGACGCTGGGGAGGGCGCCCTCCATCCCTGCAACGACTATAACCACCGATGCCTTTGCCAGATTGTCCCTGTGTGCCAGGACCCTGTGTATGCCCGAGACCCCCACATCATAGATCGTCTCGACCGGATTGCCCATGAACCTTGCCGTCAGTGCGGCCTCCTCTGCAACGGGGATGTCTGATGTCCCTGCGCTCATCACCATGATAGTCCCTTTTCCGGATTGTTCGACAGGCAGGGTATCCAGGATCAGGATCCTTGCCCGCCTGTGATAAACGCCTGCAGGAAATCTTTCCAGTACAATGTCGGCCTTCTCCTGCGACAAACGTGTGATTAAAATCCTCTCCTTGCGCCTGATCATGCTGTCCATGATAGCAAGTATGTCTCCCGGCTCCTTGCCCTCTCCGAAGATTACCTCAGACAGCCCCCTTCGCAAGCCCCTGTGGTGATCGATGCACGCAAAGCCAAGATCCTCAAAGGGCAGATCCTTCAACTCATCCATGACCTTTTCCACGGATGTATTGCCCCTGTTCAGTTCTTCCAAAAGCCTTTTCAAATGGTCCTTATCCAATATGTCTCCTCCGGAATGTGTGCCCTGTCTTCAGGAAAAAAGTTTCTTTGCCAGTTCAGCCACCCTTGCTCCCAGCTTTATTGCGTTCTCAACTGTCCTCTCGCCTGGCTCCCCCGCGCAGGCAACACCATAGTGACCGCCCGCGGACATGGGGTCGCCGACGATGATCATGCCGTTGATCAGCATGGCCTGTATGATGGACATTATGGTGGTCTCCTTGCCGCCCGTGGCGTCGCCGGATGTAGCAAAGGCCGCGCCTATCCTGCCTTCCATCTTCTTCCTGATTGATATTGTTTCATCAAATACCTTTTTCAGGCCCGCCGACATTGTGCCGAAGTAGACAGGAGAGCCGGCGATAACTCCCTGCGAGGAAAGAAAGTCCTCCTTTGTTATTTCGTCGGTTGTCTTCACAAGTGCCTTTACGCCCTCCACCTTTTCCACGCCGCTGGCAATGGCCTCGGCCAGCTTTCTTGTATTGCCGCCCTTGGAATAATATAGAATCAAAACCTGCATACGTTAGCCCTCCATAAAGAATGTCATGAAAAACTTGTGGTCATTATTACACCATTTTGTCAAAATACACAATTTTGATGATTCAACTTAAATGAAGAAAATTTATTCTATATCCTCCGGACTCACTTTCCTCTTGGCATTGCCGGACAATAAATGATAACATATTTTGAAAAAGCAGCTCACATTTTTTCCTGATCTTGTCTATTCCATACAATAATCCCTGATTTAAGCAATTCGATTTTACAGGGTCTGAAAATTCTTATTCATTTACAGGAGGCATAAAATGCTTAAAAAATCTATCAGAGATGTTGATATAAAAAATAAAAGAATTCTAATAAGGGTGGACTTCAATGTGCCTCAGGATGATCAGGGCAACATTACCGATGATATTCGGATACGGGAGAGCACCTTCACCATAGATTATATACTGAAACATAACGGCAAGATCATTCTCATGAGCCACCTTGGCAGGCCCAAGGGAAAGGTAGCCGATGAGTTCAGGCTTACGCCTATCGGAAAGCGCCTTTCCGAACTTTTGAACAGACCGGTAAAAAAGCTGGATGACTGCATAGGTCCGGATGTGGAAAAGGCGGTTTCTGAAATGGCCCCCGGAGATATTATACTGCTTGAAAACCTGCGTTTTTATAAGGAAGAGGAAAAGAACGACCCCGAGTTCGCAAAAAAACTGGCCGCCCTTGGAGACATATTCGTCAACGACGCCTTCGGCACAAGCCACAGGGCCCATGCATCCACAGAGGGCGTAACCCATTATCTCCCGTCAGTGGCCGGGTTTCTTGTTGAAAAGGAGATTGAATATTTCGAAAGGATAAACAGAAATCCCGACAGGCCGTTCATCCTGGTTCTCGGAGGCGCCAAGGTGTCCGATAAGATACCGATGATCGAAAACATGCTTTCAAAGGTGGATATTATCCTGATAGGCGGAGCCATGGCCTACACCTTCCTCAAGGTGGAGGGCGTTATGATCGGCTCATCGCGTTACGAGCAGGATGTAGCGGAAACGGCAAAGGTCATTCTGGAAAAGGCCCGGTCAAAGGGGGTGGAGCTGGTTCTGCCTGTTGATCATATTATATGCGATAATATCGACGCCCCCGCGCAGATAAAGACGACAGCCGGAGCGGATATTGAAGAGGGATTTATAGGCGTTGACATCGGTCCTAAGACAGTGGCGCTTTTTAAAGACAAGCTGAAAAAGGCAAAGACCATAGTCTGGAATGGCCCCATGGGGATTTTTGAAAGAGACCGGTACGGAGAGGGGACAAAAAGGATCGCGGAGGCCATGGCCGCATCTTCAGCCATAACAGTTGTAGGCGGAGGAGACAGCGCAGCGGCGGCCCAGAAATTCGGGGTGCAGGACAGGCTTTCCCATATATCCACAGGCGGAGGGGCGTCCCTTGAATCGCTGGAAGGGAAAATGCTTCCGGGGATTACGGCGCTTGCCGACAAATATTAATCCCTGCCCGCCATAATAATAACCTTAATCGAGCAGGGGAGTTCCTCACGGTTCTCCCCTCTCACACCAATGTAAAGGCCCAAAGGATCAGTCCTTTGGGCCTTTATCATCACACATCAATTGAAATCCTGGGTGACCTGCCTTTAAGACTTTTTTGCACTGTCGTATTTTTTCGGCCTGCCGGCCAGAAAGACAGTGGCAAGCGACAGAAAATATATCACAATAAAAACCATTAAAGCCTGCTTATAATCACCGAAATGATCATAGATGAGCCCGGATGAAAAGGATCCTAAAGAAGATCCGAGGGAATGGAAAAGCTGACATATCCCCAGAAGCACGCCAAACGAGGCGAGTCCAAAATATTTGCTTATGGCAAGCGGTTGAAGGACTATCACTCCTCCCATACCGAATCCGAAAATTATAACATAGAGCCATAGCATTGTCATGGCATGCAGATTGAGCAGGAAAAAGAGACCGACTGTCTGCATTCCCAGGCAAATCACCATGACCCATTTAAATGGAATGGTCTCCGTAAGGCGGCCGAATCCGAATTTTCCCAGTCCTCCCAGGGCTGAGGTTAGGCCCAGTGCTATTGTTGCGGATGTGTAGGGAATGCCCTTTTCAACAACCAGGGGCACCTGGTGCTGGAGGACGCCGCTCCAGGCCACAGAGCAAAGAAAAAAAGTCATAATAATCCCCCAGAACTGTCCTGACCTAATGGCTTTAACGAAAGGCCATCCCTCATCCAGAATCGATTTGTGCAACTTGTCTGTTTTCAGGGGTTCATCCTTCAGTGTCGACATTGGAGCGTCTCCATCCGGCAGAAGGCCCATGTCGGATGGATTGTCTTTTATAAGGAAAAATGCTGTAGGCAGGGCAAGTATCCACATTAAAAGACCAAGCATGATAAATGTATACTGCAGACCGAATGTGGGTATTATTGCCCCTATTGCGGGAGTAAGGACCATTCCGCCGGCTGATATGCCTATATAGGAAAGACCGATAGCGCTCCCCCTTCGCTTTTCAAACCAGGCTGACAGCAGACTGCTTATGGGGACAAAGGTGATGGCGGAAAGAGTAAGCGACAATACGGCGTAGATGAGATAAAAGTACCATAGACTTTTTGTAAGGCTTACAAGAAAGAAACTAACTCCGCTTGTTATGCACCCTGCAATTATAATCTTTCTTGGCCCGATGGTCTTGCAGAACCGGCCGAGAATGGGTTGTGCAGCGCCGTTTACCAGGAAAAAGATTGACATGCCCAAAGCAACCTGTGAACGGCTCCACCCGAAATATTCTTCAAAGGGTTTAATAAATATGCTGAATGAATAGAAGCCGGCTCCACCGAAACAGAAAAGGAGGATAAAGCAGGCGGCAACGATCCACCATCCGTAAAATATCCTATTGCCGGGGTCATCTTCCCGGGCATAAGCTTTGTTCTTCATGTATTTTTCTCCATACTAAAAAAAATGCGCGGGTTTCTTTCTGTACCCGCGCACCTTGTCAACTGTTGTCAGATATGAATAATTTAGGCTATTTATGCCGGAATGTCAAGGCAAATTCAATATCTTCAGCTATTCGAAATCACTAAGCATGTTGGCCGCTGCCTCCTGAAAGGCAGGAGTCAGGGCCTTTTAATAAGGACAAAAAGCTCGCCCTCATGTTTCATGTAACCTGCAGCTATCTCGGCATACCGGCCGTTTCCCCAAAAGATGTCAGCCCTGCCTGCACCCTTTATTGCCCCTCCCGTATCCTGATTCATGACAAACCGGGAGAACCTGGTCCACCCCTGAATCTCACCCCGGCTGCCGATTACCGGCTTTTTGCAGGTTATAAAACATAATGCCCCCTTCGGGAAAAGTGATGAATCCATGGCAATTGACCTCCCGCCTGTAAGAGGAACCTGTATGTTTCCGAGAGGGCTGTCTTTATCCAGCACCCTGAAAAAGACATAGGAGGGGTTATAATTAAGCACATCGTTGAGTATCTCTGGATGGCCGGCCAGGTAACTGCGGATAGCCTGCATGGACATCTCTTCACTGGTTAAATAACCCTTCTCGATCATGTATTTGCCGATACTGTTGTAGGGATGGCCGTTTGCCGCCATGTAGCCGACAGGGATGGTCTCTTCTCCTTCTAACCTTAAACGGCCTGACCCCTGTATCTGAAGAAATGCCACGTCAAGGGGATCTTTCAGCCATGCTATCTCCAGCCCTTTCCCCTGAAGGACCTTTTCATCCTCAATCTGTTTCCTTGAGTAATAGGGCAGGACCCTGTTGTCCGCCAGCCTCGCCATGATTGTCTCGCCCTTATATTTTTTATTGAACATAGAGAGATCAACCTTTATCAGGTCATCAGGCATCCTGTAGATAGGATATTTAAACGGCCCTTCCTCTTTCATGGATGCATCCAAGACAGGTTCATAGTAGCCGGTAAAAAGCACCTCGCCGTCTCCTGTCCTGCCTGCTGCGCGGTACACAAGGAAATTCTTCCTGATTTCACGGTTTAATATCCCGGTATCGGACGTGCTTGATACCAGCCTTAAAAATGCCTCCTGGCTTTCCCGGACCTGGAGGGCTGTGAACTTTTCCGGACCGTAGGAAAAGGTATAGCCCGGGTCAAGCCTGTTGAGATATTCGATGTTCCGGTTGACCGCCTGGGCAAGGGAATCGATGTCCATGTCGTCGCTGAATTCCGGATATAGGTATCTGACGGGTACAAGTGCCTTTTCAGGCGATGCAATCTGCTTCTTCAGGGACTGAATACACCCCAGAGGAGCTGCCAGGAGGAGGAAGAATATAATTAAAGCATAACTGATGTATAAAATTTTTAATCCGGTGTAACCTTTTTCCATGTGCACAGTTTCCCTAACAAACAGATTTTAATCCCTGCAAGGTTCAGGGGATTGACCCGACCCGGGCAATAAAAGGCCTTTAAGTTTATTATATCCTGCAATATATAGGACGGTCGAGATTGAGACAAGACAAAAGGAAAAAACATGCCATTTCCTGAAAAAGGCCCCGCGGGTAACAGCTGTTTGTGTATTTTTTTTACCATTATGCGTGGTAAACATACCACACCGGCAGATTGGAGCCCGGGGTTTCAACCGCCCTTGATGGGGAACTAATTGCCGCAAATTCAGTAAGTTGCAAATTGTTTTTCATGTGTAACCTGGATGGTACACTACTTGCAGTTATGTTTTATCTGAAAAAATAAAATATAACTGTAATATAATAAGAATATTGAAAATTTGGAGTTTATTGTGGGAATCAAGCAGAGGACAGTTCGAGACAGCATCAGTTGCACAGGGATCGGTCTGCATTCCGGGAAAAAGGTGCAGATGACGATTAAGCCTTCACCGCCTGACAGCGGCATACAGTTTATCAGAACGGATTTAAATGTGCCGCAGGTTGTTAAGGCCCATTTTGAAAATGTTATCGACACTAATCTGTCAACTACTCTCGGATCGAACGGAGTAAGGGTCTCTACGGTTGAACATCTGATGGCCGCCTTTTTCGGCGTAGGAATTGACAATGCGCTGGTTGAGATCAACGGCCCGGAGATCCCGATAATGGACGGAAGCGCAGCGCCCTTTATCTTCCTGCTCAAAAGCGCCGGAATCAGGGAACAAAGGAAGTCTAAACAATTCATTGTCATTAAAAAGCCTGTAAGGATACAGGACGGGAACAGGTCAATCTCCATAAGGCCTTCCAGGGAGTTAAAGATATCCTTTTCCATAGATTTTCCCCACCCCCTTATTAAGGATCAGCATTTTGAACTGAATTTTTCAGGAGACACATTTATTAGAGAGATAAGCAGGGCGCGCACCTTTGGATTCTTAAAGGACATGAAGACCCTGCGGGATGCCGGGCTTGCCCAGGGCGGATCCCTGGACAACGCTATAGTGATTGACGACTTCAGGATACTGAATGAAGACGGATTGAGGTATAAGGATGAATTCGTGAGGCACAAGATACTTGATTTTATCGGAGACCTTGCGATAATCGGCGCACCGGTAATCGGGCATTTTATCATTGAAAGATCCGGGCATTCTCTTAATCAGGCCCTTTTGAAAAAGCTTGTTGCCAACAAGGGGCACTGGAAGAGAGTTGTGCTCGAAAAACAGGAAAAGGGCCAGACAGAGGACTTGAAAATACCTGTTTTCAGTCCGCTGGAACATGTGCCTGCTTAAGGAAAACTGCAGCGAAATATTAAAAATCCCTCGAAGTTTATAGCCCCCTGAATATGGCCCGTGATGGGTCCGGACATCAGGGGGTTTTTTATTTGAAAGGGGACATGGTTATCCCAAGGGTGATTGGAAGGAAGGTTCCACGGCATATATTGATCTCTGGAAACACATAATCTTATAGACATGGACAATACTGTTGGGATATCCTTAATAAATATGTGCAGTTTAATTTAAGATATTGAACCGAGATGAAAAAATACCTTGAGACGGAAAGCAAAGATCTTCAGCGACAGCGCAGGGAGCGTGTCATCATCGCCTGTCTTGCCGTAGCGGTGATATTGCTGTCCTATTTCGGATTCAAGGCCTTTGATCTCGGCCTTGATCTCCCGGTCTCGGGCAGCATACTTGTTTTCAGCCTGATAAACATCAATGTGATCCTCCTTCTCCTTCTCCTGTACCTGACCTTCAGGAACCTGGTAAAGCTTGTCTTTGAAAGGAAGAAAAAGATCATGGGGTCAAAGCTGAGGACCAAGCTGGTCCTCGCCTTTATCTCCCTGTCTCTTCTGCCGACAATTATCCTTTTTTTTGTATCCGTCCAGTTTATCAATACATCAATCGAATACTGGTATAACCTTCCGATCGAGAGAACCCTGAACAATGGCGCCGATGTAAAAGAGGATTACTATCAGAAAATAAATGATGACCTTATATTATTCGGCAATAACATAAGCAGCCTGGTTACCCATAACGGGTATATGCTTAAGGCAAGGTCTGCAGAACTTGAAAAATTCGTTATTGAAAAGCAGGTTGAATACGGCCTGGCGTCCGTCAAGGTTTTTTCCAGCGAGCTGGAGTTGAAGGCCTCCTCTCAGGATAAAAGGACAGATCTTGCTTCCTTTAAGGATCTGAGCAGCAAGGTGCTTTCTGAAGGCACGCAAAAGGGCACGGATGCAATTCACACACAGTCATCGCTCCATGGAGATCTTATTACAGGCATTGTACCTGTCTTCTCCAGGACCGAGTCCAGGGCCATCGTCGGCGTTGTTGCCCTGAGCAGGTTTGTCCCTGAGACCACAGTGAACAGGCTGCAGAGCCTGAGCAACGGATTGGAGGAATATAAAGAGTTCAAGCTTCTGAAAAGCCCGATGAAAATCATTCATCTTATCACACTCTCCATCGTCACCCTTCTGATCATCTTTTCCTCCGTGTGGTTCGGCTTTTTCCTTTCAAAAGGCATTACGGTCCCTATCCAGGAACTGGCGGAAGGCACCGAGCGCATTGCATCAGGAGACTATGACTTTTTTATAGACCTGGAGGCCCCCGATGAGATAGGCGTGCTCGTAAACTCCTTTAACAGGATGACGCTTGACCTCAAAAACAGCAAGATGCAGCTTGATGAAACAAATGATGAATTGATAAAAAGAAATATCGAGATGGAGCGAAGACGCCTCTATATGGAGATTGTCCTGGCGAACATATCTACTGGCGTCCTTTCCGCTGATTTGAACGGGAAGATCCTTACTATCAACAAATCCGCGGAGACCATGCTGAATGTCAAGGCGGAGAAGACCATCGGCAGGCATTACAAGAATGTCATGAAGAAAGACCAGGTCGAGGCCATCAACAGCCTTTTCGAGGATAAAAGCCTCTTTAAAAAGGGGTTTATTCAGAAACAGATAAGCTTCAGGGTAGGAAATAAAAACCTTACCCTCCTGGTTTCGATAAACATGCTCAGCGACAACCCCGGTAAGTATTCGGGATTTGTTGCGGTGTTCGAGGACCTCACCGAGATTGAAAAGGCTCAAAGGATGGCGGCATGGCGCGAGGTGGCAAGACGCATTGCCCATGAAGTTAAAAACCCCTTGACACCGATCCAGCTTTCAGCCCAGCGCCTTAAGAAGAGGTACAGCAACATGGTCCCGGCTGAAGACGCAAAGGTCTTCGAGGAATGCACCAGCATGATAATTGACCAGGCAGAGGGATTGAAACAGCTGGTAAACGAATTTTCAAACTACGCCCGGATGCCCGTTTCAAATCCAAGACCCGAAGACATAGGCCAGGTCATCAGGGAGGCGGTCGGCCTTTATCAGGACACCCGGAGCAATATCACCGTGACCTGCAGGAATTCTTCCAGTGTCCCGATTTTCAAGCTCGACAGGGAACAGATAAAAAGGGTAATGATAAATCTATTGGACAATGCCATAACCGCGATAGAGGATAAGGGTGAAATAGTCGTCGATCTCTCTTACCTTGAAGACCAGGAAATAGTAAGGATAGAGGTGGCGGATAACGGCAGGGGCATCGCGCCTGAACACAGGATGAGGCTTTTTGAGCCGTATTTTTCTACAAAAAAACACGGGACCGGGCTGGGGCTTGCCATAGTAAACACCATCATTCGCGATCATAAAGGCTTTATCGAGGTCCAGGACAATGAACCGCAGGGGACCAGGTTTATTATTGAACTGCCTGTGAACGTCTGATAGACTGAAGATTACCTGCGAACTTTTTGAAAGAGATTAAATGCTGTTATTTCTCTACAATTTCCTGTGGACTCTTTCCCTGATAATCGTCCTGCCCCTGCTGTCATTATCGGGAAATCTCAGGCTCACCGAAAGGCTGGGCCTTGATCTTCCTGCAAACTCCTCAAGAAAAAAAAGGGTCTGGATTCACGCCCTTTCTGTCGGGGAGGTTATATCAGCCATACCGCTTGTAAGGGCGCTCAAGGCCAGGTACCCGTCCAGGTCCGTTGTGTTCACCGTTAAGACATCACAGGGGATGGAGGTTGCAGTAAAGGAACTGGGGAATATTGTGGATGCCCTGGTCCCCATGCCGGTTGACCTGTGGTGGTCCAACTCCAGGATATTTCATTTTGTATGCCCCTCAGTCCTCATACTGGTTGAAGGAGATATCTGGCCCGGCCTGCTCTCCCATCTTAAAAAAAGGAATGTTAAAGTATTGCTGGTAAACGGAAGAATCTCTCCCCGGACGTCAAGGGCTTACCGGAGGTTCAGCTTTTTTGTAAGGCCCATGCTGGATAAGATTGAAATGTTCCTGATGCAGTCAGCGGTGGACAGGGAGAGGCTGATCAAGGCAGGTGTTTCACCAGAAAAGGTGGAGAACACGGGAAACATCAAATTCGACAGGGTATGGAGACCTATGGAGATTGAAGAACGCGATCACTGGGTGAGGCTCCTTAACATGCGGCCTGAGGATACTGTCTGGGTCGCGGGCAGCACTCATGAGGGAGAGGAGGAATTAATCCTTGAAACCTATAAACGGCTTAAGGGATATTTCCCCCGGCTTTTCCTTATTATAGCGCCCAGAAGAATTGAACGCGCCGGGGATATTTATAACATGAGCGTGGGCATGGGGCTTGATGCGGTGACAAGGAGCAGTCTGGCCGTCAGTGAAGAAGGCCGCCCCCATGATGTGGTTCTACTGGACACCATAGGCGAGCTGGAGCGGATTTACGGCCTTGCTCATATAAGTTTTGTCGGCGGGAGCATGGTCCCCGTGGGGGGGCACAACCTCCTTGAACCGGCATCCTTCGGGTGCCCTGTCCTTTTCGGGGAATATACCCATAATTTTATGCTCATGTCGCAATGGCTTTCAGAGTCGGGAGGAGGCCTCAGGATTACAGACAGGGAAGATCTGTTTTTAAAGATGAAGACCCTTCTTTCCGACCGGGAGTTGTCGGCCAGGATGGGAATAAAGGCCAAGGAGTTCGTCCTTGATAACAGCGGCTCAATGGACCGGGTTATGGCACATATTGAAGGATACATTAATTAAAATGATTGACTGGGCCAGAATACACCAGGATAAGGAATTCAGGGTGTCATATCTCCCCCTGTCGCTGATGTCTTTGATATACTCAATCGGAGTGAGTATCCGGCTGAAGAAAATGAAGGACAGGGAAAAGATGTCCCTCCCGGGGTTCACGGTCAGCATAGGGAACATCACGGCAGGGGGTACCGGCAAGACCCCCGCAGCCTGCATGATAGCTGAGTGGGCGCATGGTGAAGGGTATAATGTTGCAATACTTTCAAGGGGGTATGGAGGCCGGAGGCGTGCAAGGGTAACAGTCGTATCCGATGGCAGGGACATCCTTGCCGGACCGAAAGAAGCAGGCGACGAGCCCTATCTCATGGCGGAAAGGCTCCCCGGGATACCGGTCATTACATCAAAGGACCGTTACCTTGCAGGGCTTACTGCCCATCGGAATTTCGGTTCATCCTTCTTCATACTTGATGACGGCTACCAGCACCTGGCGCTGAAAAGGGATCTTGATCTTCTCCTGCTCGACGCCGTTATGCCTTTCGGGAATGGCCGCCTTCTCCCCAGGGGCCCGCTGAGGGAGCCTGCAAGTGAAATATCAAGGGCTGACGCAGTTATACTTACAAGGGCCGGCCAGCTTGGAGGCGATAAGGCAATGAGTAACGACTTGAAAAATCTTTTACAGGAAAGACCTGTTTTCCTGGGCGATCATCTGCCTGACAGGATTATATTTCCCGCCGTGAAAACGGACCATGATACGTCTTTTTTAAAAGGGAAAAGGGTCGTGGCCTTTGCCGGCATTGCCCGGCCAGATTCATTCAGGGATACCCTACTCAGACAGGGTGCTGAAATCCTGAATTTCAGGCCCTTTCCTGACCACCACCCCTTTTCCTCTGACGAGATAAGGGTTATGACTGCTGAGAGGGAGAAGCAAGGGGCCGATTTTCTGATTACAACTGAAAAGGACTGGATGAGGTCCGGAGAGATCCTGTCCGTAGATCGTTTGGTCTCCTATCTCACCATAAAGTTCGATTTTATAGGGGAGAAGGATGGGTTTTTCACTATGGTTAGAGAAAGAGTAAGGAAAAGTAAAGGAGTGATATTATGACATTAAGTAAGGAACTGCTGGACATCCTTGCATGTCCGAAATGCAAGGGCAAAATCTATCTTAACGATAAGAAGGACGGGCTCATATGTGAAAATTGCAGGCTTATGTTTGAGGTCAGGGAGGGCATCCCTGTCATGCTGATTGATGAGGCGAAAAAGATTTAAGGCCACGTAGATATCCTGCACCCCGGTCTTATCAAGCGGCGTTTCCGGAGGTCTAAACCGGGCATTATGCTCCCCTGCCTGAATACACATGATCATCGAGGTTATGTTTTTTCCTGTCCTCACAATTGGTTAATTATGAATAAATTATGAATAAAGTAAATTAATCATGAAAATATGTAAATAATCTTTACCCCGTATATTGGATTTGATAGTAAATATCTGAATCGTAATTTTTCAACTATTTTCATCTGTAAAAGGCCATGAAATTAAATCTGTCTTTAAAAATTTTTATCACCTTTTTGCTGGTAACAGTAACCAGTTCACTGCTAATCGTAATAGCAGCGAGGG
>Ga0209287_10000124_pt1 | contig 49158 bp, 37 predicted proteins | sample PPLLak3cmMay2015_2_FD_187255 | JGI IMG/M metagenome (GOLD analysis project Ga0209287, IMG submission 187255) | Freshwater sediment microbial communities from Prairie Pothole Lake near Jamestown, North Dakota, USA - PPLs Lake P8 Core (1) Depth... | ecosystem: Environmental > Aquatic > Freshwater... | reverse complement strand
AGCGGTTATTGAAAAACAAAACCGAGGTCGATTCTTTCTTGTCGGCCTTGGTCATTTTAATCCGGAAATCCGGCAATTAGTCCAATATAATCAGATATCGTTAGTCAAATTAATCCGGAAATCAACAGAAGCTGCCAACCAGGTCATCGATGATAATAACCAAAGCCTATCTGCTCACTACGAAACAACTTTTAAGGACTTAATGGGAGTCATTTCCAAATTAGGTGTTCCTTCTGTCAATGATCGCACTTTGAAAATTGTATCCACCTTAAATCCGGAAGTTGCCCTAAAAGGCAATACTGAACTCCTGTATGTTGATTCATCACTTAACCATGAACTCCCGGAGGCCTACAATGGCCTTGGGTTCAAGAATCTGATCTATATCGCCATTCAGGTCACTCATTACCATTTGCAATGGATCAACACGAAAATTAACAGACCCATATGTCATTTGATATTTATTGAAGAGCCTGAAGTTCACATTCACGCACAGGTACAGCAAACCTTTATTACCAACATATGGAATATCCTCAAGGAAGGTGCCAAAGATGCAGGGGAAGAAAATATGATACCGCAGCTTTGCGTCACGACACACTCTTCTCATATACTAGACGCTGTTGAATTTCAGAAAGTCAGGTATTTCAAGCGCTGTCAGATGCAGGGGGAAGCCTTTGACCGGGTAAAAACTCTTCACGCATCAACTGTCATAAGTCTTCAAGATTTTCAGCCTGAAGACACTTCGGCTCCGAATGAAGAAGATAATAGGAACGAGACTCTGAAGTTCCTTAAGCAGTACCTAAAGCTCACCCATTGTGATCTGTTTTTTGCCGATGCTGCCGTTCTCGTTGAGGGTATTGCTGAAAAGCTTTTGCTCCCAAGAATGATTGAAAAGGAAGCGAAAGGGCTTAAGTTCTGTTATCTGACTATTCTTGAAGTTGGCGGGGCCTATGCTCACCGCTTTGCGGAGCTTTTCAAGTTTATCGGAATACCCTACCTTATCATAACGGATATTGATTCTGTTGATCCGGGCGATGCCAGAAAGTCATGCAGGACAGATACACCAGGTGCTAAGACGTCTAACGCGTGCCTTAAGTTTTTCTATGATAAGGATGTTACCGTTGAACATCTGGCTAATAAGGGCGAAGCGGATCATATTCTCGCTGATGGTCGTTGTTATTTGACTTTTCAAAAACCTGGGTATGTGGACGGATATCAGGAGAATGAAAAAATGCACGGCAGAACCTTCGAGGAAACTTTTATTTACGAGAATCTGAACTTGTTTAAGGACGGGAAATTTTCAACTTCCGTAACGCTCAACGGTGATCACGATAAGGACTTTGATCACATCTACAAACTAGTGAAATCAGATAATTTTAAAAAAGCAGAATTTGCTCTTGCTATCGCTTTCTCGGAAGAGGACTGGAAAGTGCCCCATTACATCAAGGTCGGATTGACGTGGCTTCAATCCAAGCTGGAAAATCAGCTTAAAGCAATCCAGGAGGCACTCATCCAATGAAACCCAGCCTAATCCCTACCAGGGCGGATACAGAGATCAAGGAGTGTATCGACGAAAACCGGAGCTTCTCGGTTATTTCAGGCGCTGGCTCAGGCAAGACCCAATCCTTAATAACAGCTCTTTCTTACATACGGGGTTCAAAGGCTGGCGTACTCAGAAAAAACGATCAGAAGATACTCTGCATCACTTACACTAACCGTGCCGTTGAGGTGATATTCAGTCGCCTCAATTTCGATGACACCTTTTATGTATCAACCCTTCACAGTCTTTTATGGACTGTCATAAAAAGGTTTTCCACTGATATAAGGAAGTCCCTTATTGATCATCACATCCCTGCCCAAATCGCAAAAAAGCAGGAAGATGATAACGGAGGAAGCAGCAAGAAGGCAGTTGCCGCAAGGGAGAAGATTGCCTCGTTGCAAGAGGATACTATATCCCTCCAAGATGTAAAAACTTTCTCCTATAGTGAAAACTCTACATTCAGCAATTATAGCGAAGGTCAGCTTGGTCATGATGATATTATAGCCATAGCTGGGCATCTCATAACCAACAATGTGATCCTCCAGAAAATTATGGCCCAAAAGTATCCCTATATTTTTGTGGATGAGGCACAGGACACTTTTCCCGAAATTGTAACGTCACTAAATACTCTCTGCTCGGGAAGTGGCCTACCCATTGTTGGATATTTCGGCGATCCAGTTCAACAAATCTACGATAAGCGCATCGGAGATTTTACAGGGCCAGAAGGATTCAAACTTATAAAGAAAGAAGAGAACTTTCGATGCTCTAAGGCTGTTATCAATCTTCTGAACGCATTCAGAAAGGATATCCAGCAGGTGCCTGCTGGTGATGCCGCACAGATTGAGGGAAGTGTGGAGATCAGGCTTGTTGCTGCGGAACAGCCTGAAGGCCCGAGAAAGCGGTACACAGACGAACAAATTGATCGAGCTTCAGATAAGTTTAGCGATGCTCTTAGGATTTGGGGTCTTCAGGAGAACAAAGAAACCAAGTATTTGTTTCTGGTCAGGCAAATGATTGCCAAGCGCCTTGGCTTCGAGACTCTCCAAAATTTATTCACCGGCCCATATGCTTCCACACGGGCTCAAGAGGACTATGAATCCGGAGAACACTTTTTGCTGAAGCCATTCATTAAAGTGTTATCCCCTTTGCTGATTGCTCACAGGGTCGATAGTCGAAAGGAAGTTCTAGATATTCTCCGAAAGTCATGCCCGACATTTAATCCCAAAGGTCGAAATGCACGAAAGACACTAAGAGAAATGAGGGATCTGGCTAACAGCCTGGTTGAAGAACTATCGGGAAGATGGACAAGCCAATCTATCCGGGAGATCTTGTTGTTTTGTCAGTCGAATGAGATCATCGAGGTCTCGGAGCGGCTTTCACGTCACCTTGAACGGTCTCCGCGTACTGAAGATTATGACGATGATCTACATGCAATAGATAAGGAAGACTGGCTCGTTGATGAATTCTTCAATATGCATTCGGCTGAAATCGAACCATATGCAGCGTTCATAAATGACAACACACCCTACAGCACGCAACATGGCGTCAAGGGTGAAGAATATAAAAACGTAGTCGTTGTTTACGACGATATTGAAGCAGCTTGGAACCTTTACAGCTTCAGAAAGATGCTCGTACCAGAGCTATCTGGAAATCCGACAGAGGGTCAGCTCGACAGGTCAACCAGGCTTGCTTATGTTTCCTTTTCAAGGGCTGTTGAAAACCTGCGGATACTTTTGTTTACTCCAGATCCTAAAGGCACCAAAAGCATTTTAATCGAGAAGTCGCTATTTCGGGAAGACCAAGTCGTCACTGAGTCTTAGTGTGTAAATAGTAAGGAGCCGGGATCAGCCCTTCATTTTTGACAGAATAAATGAAGGAACCAGAGTCAGACCTTCATTCTTGACAGAATCATTAAAAGAAAGGGGGCAAATCTTTAGCTGACTCATGTTTATAAATGAGATGAATCAATTCAAGATGATCTTACCCCAGAAAAACGGACACTTTAGTTAAGGGTCCCCTATGTCCATAAACAAAAAACATATTTGTTCCACTGTCCTGACCATGGCAACAAGGAGGAAAGTATGAAAAGCGTTTTAATTGTTGTAGCTTTTGTGCTCGCATGTATAGGTTTTGGATTGTTGATCGGTTCGCGGGGGCATGGTTGGTGGACGTTTTTTGAAGTTCCATCCGGCAGCAAGTATGGGAAAAAAGGCATTATCGCATCGATCTGTCGTTTTGCAGCGTTTTCATGTTTAGCTGCTTTTTGTTTCTGGGCCTTTAATTTAATTGCTGAAATAGTCATAGAAGTTGCCCCTAAGATTAATGATTTATCATGGTTTATTAAAATACCAATTTTGATTGTCATAGGGCTGTATCTTGAAGCTAGGTATTCAACTAGATTTGTAAAACGTAATAAAGATGAGGTATCAATGCAAAACAAGGTGTAAAACAAGGGGTGTCCATAAGAAACTAAGAAAATTTAGGACGCCGCATCCCGAACCGCACAAGGTGCAAGTGCTTTTGACAATCTTTTCAGCCCTTCTGCTCTTCATGGCAACCTCTCTGATGGAAAGCCCCAGTAGATAGCCTTGATTTCAACCACCTTTTCGTTAAGGATCTTATAACCACGGCAGCCTCCTCTTTATGCCTGCCGGAGATACCTTTCCAGCAGGCGCGGGTTGATGTCCCCGGCCAGCGGCTGATTGCGGTGACTGCCGTTGCGGTAGATGGTGATGCCTTTCAACCCCTCTTTATATGCCTGCATGTATATGGCCTCCACGTCCCACCTGGTGGCCTGGCTGGGCAGGTTTACCGTCTTGGAGACAGCGTTGTCCACATGCCTCTGGAAAGAGGCCTGCATGCGCACATGCCATTTCGCGGCGATCTCCGGGGCGGTGAGGAACAGGCGCCTGACAGCGGCGGGCACTCCCTCTATGTTATCCAGCCTGACCCCCCGGGCCAGCTTCAGAATCAACCCCGCGGAGTAAAAGCCATTTGCCCTGGATACCCTGACAAATTGAGAATCTATGTCCAGCAGGCTGTGCCCCCCGTTCACCCGCCGCATGTAGACCAGCGCTACCAGCGGCTCGATGCCCGCTGAGCACCCCGCGATCAGGGAGATGGTGCCGGTCGGGGCTATTGTTGTACAGGAGGCGTTGCGCATAGGGCGGCCGCCGGGCACATCGTAAATGCTGCCCTTGAAGGCGGGGAATACGCCCCTCTCCCTCGCCAGCCCGGACGATGCCCTGTGCGCCTCCCGGTTGATGAACCCCATGATGCTCCCGGCGATGATGATGGCCTTCTCGGAGGCGTAGGGGATGCCCATGGCTTCCAGCATGTCGGCGAAGCCCATGACGCCCAGTCCGATCTTGCGCGTCCTGAGGGTGGCGCAGGCTACCTGCGGCAGGGGATAGGAATTGACATTGATGACATCGTCCAGGAATCTGACGGCCATGCCGACTGTCGCAGCAAGTTTATCGTAATTAATTTCGGGCTTCCTTCCTTCCGTCAGCATCCTGGACAGGTTGATGGAGCCCAGATTGCAGGATTCGTATGCCAGCAGCATCTGCTCCCCGCAGCCGCTCACCCCCTCGATCCTGCCCAGCGACGGCACCGGGTTGGCAGCGTGCAGGCGGTCGAGAAATATCATGCCGGGATCGCCCGTCTTCCAGGTCTGTTCCACTATGCGGTCAAACATCTTCCTTGCATTCAAAGAGCCGGTTTTTCTGCCCGTCACCGGGTCGAGCAGGTCGTAGTCGGCGCGGCCCTTGACCGCTTCCATGAACTCCTGCGTTACGCCAACGGACAGGTAGAAGTTGGATAGAACACCTTTGCGGTTCTTGGCGCGGATGAAATCCAGTATATCCGGGTGGTGCACATCGAGGGTGGCGGTATTGCAGCCCCGGCGGATGCCTCCCTGCTTTACGGCAGATGTGCCCTCGGAGAGCGGCGACAGAAAAGCCACCGGCCCGCAGCACTTCCCATTCCCGTTGCGGGCCGGGACTCTCGACAGGTTGAAGCCCGTCCCCCCGCCGCTCTCGTGCACCATCACGGCCTCCTGCACCCCGCCCGCGATGTCCGAGTCCTCCACCGGCAGCACGAAACAGGAGGAAAGCTGGCCGTTCAGGCGGCCGGCGTTGAGCAGGGTAGGGGAGTTGGGCAGGAACTCCAACCGCGCCATTGCGGTGTAGAATTCATCTTCCCGTTTCCTGACAATGGCTTGCCTGGCGTATTGGCGCTCGGCCCCGGCCACAAACGAGGCAACCCTCCGGAACATCTGCGCCGGGGTCTCTTTGATTCTGCCGTCTTTGTCGCGCGCCAGGTAGCGCTTCCTGAGGATGTAGAGCGCGTTGGGCGTGAGCTCGGGGATTATCGATTCGCTTTCAGGCATCAGAACAACCGCAGGGGCTTGTCGCCGGTGCGCTTCATATCCAGCGTCAGGCAGGTTACTTTATCGAGGTGCCGGCGGGCAAGGCAGGCTGCTTTTTCGACCTCGGCGGCGGAGGCGGCGCGCCAGGGGTTGTCGCCCACCGGGAAATAGGCGTCAATGCGCAGCGTTATGCGCCTGTCGATTCCCGCGATGAATCCGGCCACGCTCTCGACCTCATCCGCCTCTATCAACCCCGGGATGAGCACTGTCTCGGACTGCATCTTCTTGCCCGAACGGGCGAGGGCCTCGAAGTGCTTGAGTATCGCGGCGTTGTCCTTGCCGGTATACGCCTTGTGTCCGGCTGGCGTGACGGCCTTCAGGCTGAAAATAACCTCGTCGATGTCCCGCATGTCGGCCGGCTCGAGGCCGTTGGTCAGCAGGATGTTATAGGATTTAAACTCCCGGTGCAGTGCCTTGGCCAGCGCCGGCATCTCGGGGTCAAGGGCAGCCTCTGTTCCCAGGAAGATAGCGGACTTAACCTCGCGCCCCCTGAGCAACGCAATGACTTCTTCGAGCGACAGGAATCGGGAGGGGGCTTTATCAGGGCTTTTACAGGCGATATGGGCGATAGGGTCGTCGAACAGGCCGAAATCGAGCGTTTCATAGCGTGTGTAGCAGGCGCGACAGGCCAGCGTGCACTGCGTCCAGAAATGGATATCAACTGATTTAGAAGTGGGCTCGTAGACGATGTGATAGACTTTCATTGGGTGTCAGGGTGAAGTCGGCGGTGCCGAGTTTCCTTGACTCGATGTCCGCAATTTATCAATCCTGGCCCTGGCTGTCGCTTCATCTACCCGAAAAACATGATCCACAATTGATCCATCCTGGCCATAAATATTCAGCACATCCTTTTTCGTTCCGTTGACATCGGTTTGCGTGAAGACGATGCGTTCGGAAAGGCCAATCACATAGTCCATGAACTTTTTCTGCACCTCTGCAGTCGCCCGTGGATCTGCCAGGCTATCAGCGTATTCCTTTGCGAATCGAAACGTCATTGAATCGAGCTCACCGGAAATCGTTCCGTACAGGCCGTCGTAAGTGCTGTTCATAATAAAAAAATTTGAACCCTCCGCCCTGTAAACAACGCATTCTCCCTGTTTCTCGCTTTCCCAGTAGCCGGCCAGAACGGCATATTTGGCCTTGTCCGATTCACCCTCAGGGCTCGCGGCCTTTGCCTGCTGCATCCCGGAGCTTAGTAGAATCAGAACCGCAAGCAGAAAAAGCAAACTACAGTATTTAAAGAATGGAGGTTTCAAGTATGTGCGCATCATGAATTTCCCCTTTTCTGAATCGCTTGAACCCGCCGTCTGTTTGACGTGAATGTTCAAAACGTGAATATCCTGAAGGTTCCGGTTGCGTTGATTGAAATTGAGTACATTCGTTTAGTTGAGTTGATAAGACATTGCTTTTATGGGACAAAAACATATAGAAAGTAGCCTTGTGTGTCAAGGGTAAAATTAGAGCGCTATATTGTGGTTAAGAAAAGGCAATCCAGATTTATCCGCAGATTTACGCAGATAAATGTTTCCGCGATTTGCGGAAACATTTATCATTAAGCTCTTTGGACAGAATAACTTTTTTCTTACTCTAAATCTCAGAGGGTCAAATACTTGCTCCAAAGTGCGTAAATACTTTTTGCCGATGGCTCTTTATACTCTGCGACATCTGTGAAATCCGTGGATATAATTCTTCCGGAAAGGAAAAAAATATCCTGTCTAATTTTATCTTTCATATAAAGAACAGTATAACCTTTTCATCTCTCACCGGCAGAGCCGGTGGATTAATTATCATTAAGAATGAACCGGGGTTATTCATTAAGGGGTTGACCCCGGTTCGTTTCAGAAACTTATCAGCCTTAGAGCGTCCCTATTTGCTAAACATCTGGTCTACATATCCGGCAAAAGACATGCTGAAGATGTCGCCCGGCACATGGCCGCCATTCCACTGCCACTGAAGGATGACATCCTTAACGCCGGCCATCTTCCACCTGATGGCAATGTTCAACGAGCATACCAGGGCTATGTCGCCCTCCACCCCGCCCATCATGATGCGCGACCAGGTCGGATTTTCTGTCCCCTTGGCGCCGATGTATCTGACCGGGTTGTAGAGGTCAACAATGTTGTTGCCGTACTTATCACCCTTGGCGATCTCGGCGTACTCCGCCTTGTGGGCAGCGACCATCGCGTCGAAGTCCGCTTTTCCATTGGCGTCAAGGAACACGTTGGAGTCTGTCGTGCTGTACAGGGGCTTCAACACCGCGACCTTGGCGGGGTCGCTGAACACATTGTTCACAAAGACGCTGAAGTGGCGTCCGTCTTTTTCCGCATTGCCAAATACCCAAACTTCCTGGCTATAAGTGATGGTGTCAAAGCCAGGGACGGGTTTGTTCATCTTCGCGCCGCGATAGATCATGTAATCGGCCAGAGAAAAGTCAACGCTGTAGGTCCCGTCTTGGTTGACCTTGTACTTGACCCAATTGGTGATGTCGACGCCGCGCTGCTTGGTTCCCGTGCTGCTGGAAGAGCCTCCGCCAGGTCCACCAGCCATGCCGCCAGGACCACCGGCCATATCGCCGCCAGGACCACCGGCCGAAGCGCTGCTTGTACTGACTGCAACATCGCCAATAAGACCGGCGCCCGCAGCGCCCTTGCCAGAAATGTCCGCACCGCCGCCAGGGCCGCCAGGGCCGCCGGCCGCACTAGCCGCCGCACCGGATGCCGCACCGCCAATCGCACCAGCGCCCGCGGCGCCCTTGCCAGCGGCGCCCACCGTGCCTGCCGCAGCGCCGCCGGGACCGCCGCCTGCCATCATACCCGGAGGACCGCCGCCGCGACCGGTCTCCGTATAGCTATATGCACCCTTCAGGAACGATTCTGCGTCCGACATCTTCGGGTCGTCCTTGGTCCAGGTCGAACTCCATTGGAGGTTGTTCAGGTACCATTCGAGGTCCGAATGGGCCTGTTTCAGCATGTAGTCGAGGTAGGTGCCGTAGTAGCCTCTCGTTTCGGGATGCGCCTTGAGATCGTACTGGATAGTAAGCTTTTTACCGTTAACGACCAGATTCTGGCTGTTGATGTACTTCATGTATTCTTCGGAGAGGTATTCCGCCAACTTCGCCTGGAATGGGGACTTGAAGGCGAATTTCGTCGACAGGTAGTATTCGAAGGCCTGCCCGGCGTCGGCTTCATACAGACTGGATATGGTGCTGTATCCCTCGCTGCCCCAGGCGCCGTCCGAAAGGTTCGTGCCATTGGTCAGGGCGGCAACATACTTGCCGGTTTTTGCGTCTTTGTACACGCCCACCGCGCCCACCTCTGCCTCGTAGGGGTAGAAGTCGGGGTTGTTGGAGGTCGCGGCGAACATGGTGGCGTGCGCCGCGCCGCCGGAGCCGCCTGTCGAGACAAAGCGGTCAATGCTGCCGGGTATGTTTTTGAGCAGGATGTTATACTTCGCCCAGCGAACCGCGTTCTTCTGATCAACCAGGCAGCTGGGGGCGTCGCCCGTGTAATAGAGCGCTTTGCCGCTGGCGTCTCTCACTATGCTCTGCTTGCCGCGGTTTCCACATGCAACGTCGATGTAGCCGTACTGTGCCTTGTTGCTCATGGCTTTTTGGTTCCTCTGGTCGCCGTATCCCGCCGCTCCTGTTTCCACGACGACGGGGGCGGTGGCAGCGGTGTAGGTAACGCCGTTGGGGTTAACGAATTTTGCATTGGTGTCGATGATGAGGTTGCCTTCGGTGTCAAGCCCTTTGACATATACGCCGGGAACGCAGACGGAGACGCCCTCATAATCGGGCAGGACAGGGTTCGCGACGGCGGGGACGACGCTTAGCGTGTAAGTCTTGTTGGTTTCGTTATACGTCCATGTATGTGTCTGGTGATCCAGATCCAGGGTATACTCGATCCACTCCGGGGTGCCCTTCGCCGGGATATTTTCCGCCGGCGCCAACACGGGCAGAAGGATCAACATCATGACAATAGTTAGAAAAATCACGAACAGGTTTCTTGCTTTCATTGATTTTACTCCTTTTCATAAATTAATTCGCCGATGAAATATTACGGTTCTAAGGTTGCCTTAATTTGCGCTATTGTTTCATTCACATTGCCACATTTTTGCTTTCTCTAATTATTCTCCTTCACCTCCCCCCATATTTGTCGAAGATTAATAGTAACCAGGGTCATACCTTGATTTTCAAGCAGGTGGTTTATCAATAATCAAGGTTTGCCATCGATCCTTTCATTTTTCCGGGCCTGCCGAGACGGCGGAGAGGTGGCATCAAATCGTCTAACCGCTTGGGCCGCATCACATTACCCTCCAGCGCGAGGATCAGGGGTTGGCTTTAAGTATGCCTGCGATCCATGCGAAGGCCTCATCGACATCCCAGTTGCCTCCATGACCCTGCATCCATGACAGCCTGAAGTTGATGTCTTTGACGGACGGGTCGTTGATGAGGCCATAGTATAATCCAACTTCGACTGCGAAAGACGTATCACGGTCTAACATGCCGTGACGGTAATACCAATAGGGTGCGCTGTCAGCAGTAGAATTCAGATAAGGCATGGGGCCGACCATTTTTATCTGTTCATCGAGAGTTGTGGAAGGATCGGCGATATGCTGTGCCCAGGTCTTGCCTGTATCGTCAGTGCCCGAACCGTCGCCCTTCACTTCATTATTGTTCCAGGCCCATTCCATGAAGTTGGAATACTCAACGGCATTCGAGCCGAAGAGGGAGTTTTCTCCGCTCAGAACCTTGGTGCCCGTGACCGCAGTGGAGTCAAATGCCGGCACACCCTTGAGCGAGGAAGCTTTTGTTACAAAATTCAGATAGTTAATATAGTTGATGTCCGTTATCTTGCCGTTCCGGACCGTGAGCCATTCATTCGGGATATTAAGGGTGCCGCGCATGGAAGAAACAACGAAGTTTTCTCCGATACCAGGGACGACTACTCCTTTTGCAATCGTCTTTTCGATTTCCTTTTTCAACTGTATAACAATGGCGTCATCCATCTTGTCTGCGGTCAGGGGTGTCCCGTCTTCCATCTTCAGCTTAAGGCTTGCCAGGTATGACGGATAAGCGGCGGCGAGCGCTGCTGATGCACTCTGCATGGCTGAAGAATACGTGCCGCCAGACGTGTTCGTGGCGGTGCGCACCGCATTGTACTGCCACTCGTAGGCGATATCGGCATTCCCTAGATCGGTTATCGGACAGTATGCCACCGTGGCGAAGATGTCGTCACGAATGGTGGACCGGCCGGAATCATCGATGCCGGCCGCACCTATCTCATTCAGGTATGGATAATAGTCCGGGCTGTTGCCGCTGGCCGCGACAGCGACCGACAGGCCGCCTCCGCCGCTTCCGCCGGTGATGATGATGCGTTCTGCGGATCCCGGCATCAGAGAATCGTTGAGCCTCAGATAACGGATCGCCGCTTTCGCGTCGACGACAACGGCAGACGCCTTGCCGGCCCAGCTGCCGTCGGCAGCCTTTGCCCCGCGGCTGCGTGTACCGGCACTGACCCCTATGTAGCCGGCCTTCAGCGCGGCGCCGATGTTGTCGGTAGTGCCGGTGCTGACAAGCGCAGCTCCGTCGGTTATGCGGGACGATGCCGCGGTTGTGCGCCAGCCGCCGTTGCCGACCATAAAGAAGATGGCGGTCGTGGTATTTTTGTACGACCTCTCAGGCACCAGGATGTACATGGTCTGGTAGCCGTATACATCATCGAGGGTGACATCGCCCATATAGCCGTTGGGGCCGTAGTTCGGCTGCGATGAAGCCATCTTGATGGGTTTTGCAACATATATGACCTTATACTGGCGCAGTTGCACCGGCGCGCCGTTGACTGTGATGTTCAAGGTTGTGTAGTTCTCCGGATTGAACGCCAAGGCGAGGTCCTCCGGGTCGGCGGCACTGGAGTCTTTAGAAACCACTATGATCATAGTGGCGCACATAAGGCTCAACAGGAATGTGAACCATAAATGATTTTTTCTCATAATGCATACTCCTCTAAAAAAGTTTGATATATGGAATTAAGTAGGCAGGTAACATAATAAAACCATTAAATATTTCTTTCTATTTGCCTTCGTCCCCAACTTCTCACCGTGATGATAGGGACAACGCTGTAAATTCATAAACCGGAACTCAATAATAAAATAGTCGTAAGTGAATAAGTTTGCAGCGTCCCCTTTTTTACATGCTTCGCGGAAATTGTATTGCGAGTACTCAAGGCCGGATAGTTTCTTAATCATAATAGGATTGAATATCCCATAGATTTTAGTCGCGAAATTTCCCAGAAAGTTTCACGATATCTATGTAGAATTTTGAAAAGCTTATGCCGTTATATAACGGCATAAAGGATCTACCATCACCGCCTAAGAAACCGGAGGCATGGCGGTCTAAAGAAGGTTTCCGCAAAAGGATATTTAACTGATTTAATTACTTTTGACTCATGGCTGTCGGCTCATAATTCTATTTTAAAAGGCTTGTATCGGACAAGCCTTATACAATACGATTTTCAACCGCATAACGGATAAGATCGGCGTTGGTTTTAAATTTCAGTTTATCAAATATCCTGGTGCGATAGCTTGTGATAGTGGTGCGGGACAGAGATAGCTCATTGGACATCTCCTTGACCGATTTGCCTGTCGTGATCATGGAAAAGATCTGGAACTCACGGCTTGAAAGGGATTCCTGGGAGCATCTTTCTTTCTCCCCCGTGATTGAACCGGCCAGGCTTTCCGCCAGGGCTGCACTGATGTACTTCCTCCCTCTTGCCGCCTTTCGGATGGCATCGATCAGATCATTAGGCACACTTTCCTTTGTCAGATACCCTGATGCCCCCTCCTTGAGAACCCTTACTGCAAATTGCTCCTCAGGAAAAAAGCTCAAAACAAGGACCGGTAAATCCGGTTTCCGATTTTTTATGCGGCGCAGGAGATCAAGCCCTTCAATGTCGGGCAGGGCCAGATCCTGCAGCACAACATCATAATGGTTTCGTGTAAGATTGAGCATGGCTTCATTTCCACTGCCTGCCTCGCCTGCAACCTTGATATCTGAAGCAGCGGCAAGAACCTTTTTTATCCCCTCGCGGAATATTATGTGACCATCTATAATCAGAATCTTTATCATGTTTCCCTTCCTCCCTCCTTTCCTTACGTTAATACGGCCTGCGACCTTTGCGTATGGGTTTTCTTTTTAAGCGCATTAGAGATCATGATGTTCGCGCCTTAATTATTATGAAGATCAGTATGATATCCTGAATAAAAGGCAAAGAGATTAAATATATTAAACATGACGATACAGACAAAAAACCTGAACAGATACAGGAACCAGCTGCAAGGCAGACCTGTAAATATGAATAGGACAAGATTAACAAATACTGCAGTCATCAAGATCATCTCAACTTCTGAATGAGGCAAAAAACCATTTTTCGGGTGATTGAAATGATTAAGAAGAAACGGACTTCCCCAAAAATGGTCTCAATTTTGTTGCACATAGTGCAACCTATTTACACATATATATTAGCGGTTTTCATTATAGAGTCAAGTAAAAAATGGAAAAACCGATTATCCTGACTTATTATTTTTGCAATATATTGTTATTAAACGATTTAGCAAAGAATATCCTGATTATTAATTTGAAGTCTCACACCTTTCAATCCAAAGATATGACTAAAGTTAATGAGACCGGGAGCGGAAAGATACTCATATATGATACGGAGAGTTCAAAAGGCGCATCTGATATTTGATGAGGAGTCAAAATACTGTAGAAGAAGCAAAAATAACTTGTAGTGTTAGACTAATATAATATGAGTTGATTACAGGGCAGCATCCACATATAAATGTGCAATTTATGGAGAGAGCGTTTCGCGATTAATGATCGGATATAAGCCAGCTGATGGGGCAGGGTGGTCTACACGGCATGAAGGATCCATCATATAGCTCGTCCACTATGCAGCCCATTGGATATTTTGTTGGCAGCATCCTTTAGCATCTCGATGAAATGGCTGTCCCACTTTTTACCCATCCTATATGAAGGCAGCACAATAGTAATCGCTGCTACAGCGCTGTCTTTGTGGTTGAAGACAGGCGCCGCGATGGCATTAATTCCAATCAAATTCTCTTCCCAATCATATGCAACACCGGTTTGGCGTATCCTCCGGTAAATCTCGCGCAGCTTTTCAGTATCCGTAATAGTATTTATAGTGTGTTTGGGAAGATCCCCTGCCAGCCATCTTTCAATCCCAGTGGACTCGCAAAATGCAACTATGGCCTTGGCGCCTGCGTGCACATGAGGCTTGGCGTGATAGCCAACATCGACCATCAAGGAAACACGATTTGAAGTTCTCGCGACGTATGCAAGGTATATACTATTGCCGGAGAGAACCTCTACATGTATTGTCTCTCCTATATCATCCCTTAACTTATCAACGATGGGTTTGGCGACCGCTACAATTTCACTATTCATGTATTGGTTGAAGGCGCTGGCAATCCGAGCCATGCCTGAACCCAGACGATATCGTCGTGTAGTCGGTTCCTGTTCCAAGATGGCGTGCTTTTTCAGGGTAGTAAGTATGCGACTCATTGTGGGCTTATTGGTGCCGAATTTTTTGGATAATTCCGTCGTGCTCAGCGAAGAATCCCACTCAGTAAAACATTTTAATACCAGGATGGCCCTTTCGATCGTCTTTAGTTCCATGTGAATGGCTCCGTATGACGTTGGTTTTACGTTACCCCAAAAAATTTTGGAATACAACAATCTATTTTTATTGGAACAGTATTTTAGAAATATCCCTGGTCGTCGAGGCCATCTCAGCTGCCCTTTCCACGGCATGGCTGGTCAGCCAGTACCAGTGATGTTCCTGACCGCCAGCTGAATAACGGGGATTTCAAGAGGCGAGGGTTCTCTTTACCAGCGTCTTTATTATTTCAATTTTATATGCGTTTTTGCCCAGCGGAATAGAACTCCTGACAGCCGCCTCCGCGGCTGCTTCTGCACCAAGTCGCAAGGCGCTGACTGTGACATCTGCCGCGGCATTGCCTCCGCCCATTACCAGAACCCTCTTTCCGGGCGCTTCTTTAATGCCTTTAAGTAAAGACTTTAATGTGATTGGTATTCCAATTGGGGTCAAGAGGTCAAGCAAAATAAAATCATCTTGAAATTATTTTTGCGTGAACCCCGGAACCCTTTCGACACGCCCATGGTCCTGAGTACAGTCGAAGGACTCACGGGCTTGTGCAGCGTCGAATGGCATCGAATCCTTGGCTCCTAAAGTTGTCGGCTTCGGCTGATAGTATTTTACTTCTCGTCTCCCCTCACCTTCAGGGCGTCTATCAGCTCAGGGATCACCTTGAAGAGGTCCTCGTTTATCGCGAAGTCGGCTATCGCGAATATGGGCGCGGCCGGGTCGGTGTTGATGGCAACAATGGTCTTTGACCCCAACATTCCGGCACTGTGCTGTATCGCCCCGGAGATGCCGCAGGCGATATAGAGCTCAGGGCAGACAGACTTGCCTGTCTGACCCACCTGACGATCAGGTGTCAACCAGCCCTCCTCTACAGCGATACGGGTGCCTGCCACCTCAGCGCCCAGAAGGCCGGCGAGTTCCTCAAGAAGTCCGAATCCCTCTTTCGATCCGACTCCATGACCTCCGGAGACGATGATCCTGGCGTCTGTCAGATTAACGTGCTTGTACGACTCCTTCTTTAATTTCAGGATATCGAGGCGCTGGTCCTCAGGCCTGATGTTTACTTTCAAGTGCATGATCTCGGCCTTTCTTCCAGGCTCGGGCGGCAAGGCCTTCATCACGCCAGGCCGGACGGTGGACATCTGGGGCCTCGTGTCGGGGGAGATGATGGTAGCCATCAGGTTCCCTCCCCATGCCGGCCTCGTCTGTAGCAGGTTTTTCGTCTCCGGATCGATATCCAGGCCTGTACAATCGGCCGTTAGCCCAACTCCCAGTCTCCTGGAAACCCTTGGCGCCATCTCCCGGCCGAAGGGCGTGGCGGCGAAAAGCACTACTGCAGGTTTCCTTTCCCGGATGGCATCAGATATCGCCCGGGCATGGGGCAGCATCCGGCCCTCTTCCAGCCGGTTGTTCTCCAGGAGATAGACGACATCGGCGCCATTTTCCGCCATGGCCTCCGTCTGCGACGATACGCCCTTTCCCGCAAGGACCACGCAGAGCCTCTGGCCCAGCGCATCTGCCAGCGCGCGTCCGCAGCCCAGGATCTCCATAGTGCAGGACCGGACGTTGCCGTGCATCGTCTCTGCGACTACCCAGACATCCTTGAACTCCGAAATATCCGCATCTCCGGCAGAGGCATCGCTATTTATAGCGCCCTGGGCGCAGCTCTCCACACAGGCCCCGCAGGAAGTGCACCTTTCTTCAATAAACGCAAGCCCATCGCGCATGCTGATCGCTCCGACGGGGCAGGCCTCAAGACAGCTCTCACATCCAATACACTCCGATTTTTCTATCCAGATAGCCATTATAGAACCCTCCTTTCCCTGAGGCGATCGACCAGCGTCCTGGCCATATCAGCCGGCGCGCCTGTCAGCTTCTCGATCTTCTTTTTGTGGGAGGGCGTGAATGTCCTCTGGACCTTGGTGGGCGATCCCTTCAGGCCTGTGCTCGCCTCATCGGCCCCTATATCCTTAGACCCCCAAACCTTAACAGGCGCCTCGGCCTCGAATGCCGCCATCAGCAGGGGAATGAACAGATATCGTGGATCGTTCGCCTCCTTCGTGACAGTGACGAGGGCCGGGAGTGGGCACTTAACGACCTCCGTGCATTCCTCGGCGGTCCTTTCAGCCAGGAGCTCATTGTCCTTGATTTCAAGCGTGATGGCCCTGATGACCTGGGGCACATCCAGGAACTCGGCCACCTGGGGTCCTATCTGGGCAGTGTCGCCGTCTATGGCCTGGTGGCCGGCTATGACGAGGTCGAAACGGCCGAGCCTCTGGATGCATTTCCCAAGTGTGTATGAAGTGGCGAGTGTGTCCGCACCGGCAAACGCCCTGTCCGTCAAAAGAAAGCATTCGTCCGCGCCCATTCCGAGGGCCTCGCGCAGGACATCCACCGCCTGGGGCGGACCCATGGAGATGGCCGTGACCTTGCCGCCATGTGCATCACGCAGCCGCAATGCGGCCTCGATTGCGTGCAGGTCGTCGGGATTGATGATGCTCTCCATGCCCTCCCGCATGAGGGTGCCCGTATGGGGGTCTATCTTGACCTCGGCAGTGTTGGGGACCTGCTTGATAAGTACTTTTATATCCAATTGTGCCATTATCTGTTATCCTCTCGATTAGAATATCGGCTTAAAGCCGAGCTGACGGGCGATGACGAGGTTCATGATCTCCGTTGTCCCGCCGAAGATGGGCATCGCGCGGACATCCTGGTAGAGCCGTGCTATGCGGTACTCCGCCATGTATCCGTATCCGCCGAAGATCTGGACCGCCTTGTAGGCGACTCTGTTGCACATCTCCGGTATCCACGCCTTAGCCATGGAGACCCTTTTGGTGATGTCTTCACCCCTGATGAACTCCTCCACACATGCATGCAGAAAGGTGTTCCCGATCTCCACTTCGGTCGCCATCTCTGCAAGCTCGAAGGCGATGTGCTCGAAGTTGCCGATCGGCTTTCCAAAGGCCTCCCGCACCTTTGCATATGCAAGTGCCTCTTTGAGGCATTCATCGGCATAGACCTGGGCCTTTATGCAGAGCTCGAGCCTCTCGCGCCCCAATGCCTGCATGGTGCACTTGAAACCCTCGCCCTCCCTGCCCAGGAGGTTGCCGACAGGCACAGGGCAGTTTTCAAAGAATATCTCAGCCGTGTCCTGGCCATGGCGGCCTATCTTTTCAAACTGGTGCCGTCTGATGTGTTTGATGCTCTCCCCTTCAACGCAGAGCAGGCTGTAGTTCTTCTTTGGATCGACGTCCGGCGATTCAACCCTGCACATGACGATCATGATGTCGGCAAACATGCCGTTCGTGATGAAACATTTTGAACCATTGAGGATATAGTGATCGCCATGCCTGACGGCCTTTGTTGTAATAGCGGCGGCATCCGATCCTGCGCCGGGTTCGGTCATGGCGAAACAGGCGACGGCCTCGCCGGTAATACATTTAGGAAGGAGTCTTCTCTTCAACTCTTCTGTGCCGTGGTGGTATATATACCGGGTGGAGTTGTCATTGTGGTTCGTCACACCTATGCACATCGCATCCCCCGCGGTAAGCTCCTGGAGCATGATTACAACGTATCGAAAATTGAGATTCGATCCGCCGTATTCCTTAGGGAGATAGGGGCACAGATAGCCCTGCCTGCCCAGTTTCAGCCACGCCTCTCTCGGAACGGCCCTGTTCCTGTCCCACTCCTCACGGTACGGGGTGAATTCTTTGGCAATAAACTTCCTCAGTGCAAGCCTGAAGGCGTGTTCCGCCGGTGTGTCTTCAAAAAGCGGCATTTAAAAATCCTCCTAAATTTCAGCTTATTAAAGATTTTTTCTCTCTTCTAAGAAGAGGATACCTTTACCCCTCTTAAGTTAAGAGGAGGTAGGGGGAGTTATGCTCCTCTAATAGGATATCATTACTGTCCAAAACAATCTTGAACCATAAGCTCAAGTCTTTAAGGAAAAACATCAATGCGTCGTCATGCCCGCGAAGGCGGGCATCCAGTGTTTTTTCTTCTTTAACTGCACACTCTGGATTCCCGCTTTCGCGGGAATGACAGTTCGAGATTCACTAATCATATACATAGCGAATAGAACATCTTTACTTGGTCTCATAGGCAGTTGCATCATTGTTTTGGATAAGATTGAATTGATCTACATATTACGTTTCTTTCTATCGATTCTGCGAATCCTTGGTATAGTCGGTAGAAAAGAATATAATTATGGCACTGATTAAAGGGATACAGGCGAATACCATAAATGTGGCTGATGCGCTGAACTGCCAGCCCAATAACAGACCTCCTAATATAGGCCCGCACACACCCCCGAAACGTCCTATGCCATAGCCCCAGCCTGTTCCAAGACCGCGGAATGTAAGCGGATAACTTTGAGCTATATGAGATCCCGCCACGCCGGCCAGTCCATGCTGTGATGCCCCCGTAAGGAATAAAAAAATTCCAAGCGGAACCGGATATGGGCCAAGCCGGCTGTCTATCAGAGTAAGGATCGCCAATATAATTAAACCGAATGATAAGACCTTCTTCCCGCCTAATTTATCCTGAAGTTCTCCGCAAACCGGAATGCCGAGCAAAAAACCTGCATTGTATAAAAGCGAATAGGTCAGGCTCGATGCCAAAGAATATCCCTGCATCTTCATCATCTGGGTAATCCAGGTGGTAACGGCATAGATGTAGATATAGTTAAAGAACATCATTGCCCAGAAAATAATTGTATTTTTGCCCAGGCCGGACTTAAACAGGCTCGCCAGACTGACCTTGCCGCTATGAAAGGCGTCATATTGATATTGATCATCTTCAGATGGTGCAAAATCAGGATTTGCCTTTGACAAAATTTTGGCAATCTTATCATTTTGTCCTTTTTTAATAAGAAAGGACATGGATTCAGGGAGGTAATACTGAAAGATCAGCAATAAGAGCGGTATCGCAGTAACATAGAACATCATTCTCCAGCCGTAAGGAGACAGCAGCCAGAGGCTTACCAAAACTGCAACCACTGTTCCTAACGCCATTCCGCTGGTAACCCAGACAGTCAATCGGCCGCGTATCTTTCTCGGTGAGTATTCCGAAATGTATGCAACAGCGATTGGAAACGCGCCTGCGAGACCGATCCCGGCAATAAATCGGCATGTTGCGAAATAATTGTATCCGGTAGAAAAACCTACGGCTATTGTAAATATGCAATAAATAGCAGTTGCTACCATCAGGCCTTTAGCCTTGCCGATTTTGTCGGCAAGCGGACCCAGCAGAAGAGAACCAAAAATCATTCCTGCCATACCAAAACTGCCGAGCATGCCAACTTGCGGCGCTGTCAATTGCCATTCCTTCATAAGGGAAGGGATGATGAGACCAAAAACATTAATGTCGAATCCTTCAGTTATTGTCGTCAGTATGGCAATTATGAAGATGTACCTGAAGAAACGGTTGAATCTGCCGTCGCCTATGACTTGATTCACAATCACTGAACGCATACTTAATTCCTCCTTTGCTACAAATCGAGCTTCCTCCTGATATCCTCCTTGAGCGCCTTCTTGTCAATTTTCCCTACCTTAGTACACGGCATGGCTTCTATGATCTCGAGGCGTTCCGGCAACTGAAGCACTGATGCGCCGATGCCTCTCAGGTAGGCCACAAGCTCCTGAAAAGAGAGATTTACCCCTTCTTTTAACGTGCAATAGGCGCAGATGCGCTCACCGAAGACCTTATCGGGCATGCCGATAACAGCCGTTCCAATGACGTCAGGATGGGAAATTATCAGCTGCTCTATAGCAACGGCGCTTATCGTCTCACCGCCCCGAAGTATCGTCTCCTTTATCCTACCTGTCATCGTAATTATCCCCGATTCATCGATCTTTGCGAGGTCTCCGGTCTTGAAGAATCCGTCTCTGGTAAAGCTCTTCAGGTTGTCCTCATGGGACCTGAAGTAGCCGGTAAAGATACCCGGGCCTTTTGCAATAAGCTCCCCTTCATGGCCGGGCGGCAGCTCATTTCCGTATAGATCAATAACCTTGTACTGCGAGTAAGGACAGTCCTTTTGTCCTACCGTCCTACAGATAGTCTCGATGTCCGAGTTCAGGCGGGTCATGGAGCCGAGCCCTTCCGAGGATCCAAGGGTGTTGACGAACTTGCAGCCTATCTTTTCATAGACGCTTCTTACCAGCTCGGGCGTGCTGGGCGCCCCTCCTCCATATATCTTCCTGAGCGAACTAAGGTCGAAGTCCGCAAGGTTGTCAAGACTTACGATCCTTTGAACAAGGGTGGGTACGGTTGGGAATGCCGTAACCTTCTCCCGTTCGATAATCCTGCAGATCCCTTCAGGATCCGTCGCATCTGTAACCACGTACTTGCAGAAGTTGAGAAAGGCGCTGCCGGTCCCGTTATGCATGCCCTGGGCGTGACTGACAGGGGCCGCAGTGAGGAGGGTTTCTTCGCTGGTTATCTCCCAGGCCCTGGAGTGGTACTCCACGCTCGCGATGTAGTCGTTATGGGTCCTGGGAACCGCCTTTGGCAGGCCGGTTGTGCCTCCCGTGAGGAGTATCATCGACACCTCCATAGGGTCGGGACGCCGTTCGTCGATGGCATTGAGCTCGGCGGCGGTTGGTTCACCGGAGGCGATAAGCGATTCAAGCGGGGTGAATGCGCCGTCATCCTGCCCGCGCACGGATATGAGATGCCGGAGCGACCTGTTGTTGTTCATTACTTCAGTGAGCATCGGCAGGAAATCAGTCTTCCTGTAGTGCCGGGGCCCAATCCACGCGACTGGTTCCGTCAGGGCCGCGATGTGCTGGAGCTCAGCGAGGCCGTGCCGTGAAATGAGGAGCACGGGAATAGCGCCGATCTTCTGGAGGGCAAAGAAGGCCAGGATATATTCGTGCCAGTTGGGTATCTGGAGCAGCACGAACTGGCGCTCTTTGATTCCCAGCCCCATGAACCCCACTGCAAGACGGTCTACTGTGCTGCGAAGCTCCCTGTAGGTGAAGCGATGAGTATCATCTGCAAGGCCCACCTTGTCAGGATAAAGGTCTGTGGCCTTGTTGAACATATCTCCCCAGGTGATACCCAGCCACCACCGGTACTTGTTATATTTTTCTACATCTTCAGGTCTGTAAGGCTCAAATCCTTCTATGGGCATATAAATCTCCTATATACTAGAAAAGCCTTTTATGAAAATTCCAATCAAATTTCACCTCCCCCTGCCCCCTCCGAAGGGGGATATTCTTAGATCCGCCCCCTCCGAAGGGGGACATCCATGGCTACTGATGGCCTCAGTTTATCTCCATGGATTGTGTAACTATTTTTGTCCCCGGCAGGAGGGGGTGCAGGGGGAGGTGCATCATTTTATGTTAGGAAGGTAGCTTATATATACATCTCGTCCTAGTTTCAGGGTTGATCGAACTAGCCGATTTTCAGGCTTTATGCGTCGATCTTATCCGACCTTCAAAACCAGCGCTGCTGCCGAATCTCCTGCAGAGCAGCCCGTGAACAGCCCGTATCCTCCTCCCAGAAGCACCAGTTCCTCTATCATCTCTATAACGGCCCTGGCTACGGTCGGCGCCTGCGGGTGGCCGTAGATCAGCGATGAGCCGTAATTGTTCATGCCATTGACGTCTATGCCGAATTTCTTGGCAAAGGCGAGGTCATTTACGGCAAAAGGGTTATGGGTTTTGATCGCCTTCACGTCCGCAATCTTGAGTCCTGCATTGGCAAGGGCCATTTCTGCTGCGGGTATAGGGGCGGCAGGCATGTACATCGGTTTCACCCGTGCAAAGCCATAGGATACGATCTGTATCTCGATCTTGGGGTCGGCACTCAGTTCCCTGGACTTTTCCTTTGTGGTTACTATGATGCCTGTGTTGCCGTCTGCAGGGAACGTCTGGGCGCCGAAGCTCAGAACCCCGCCCGGGAACTGTGGTTTAAGTTTGGCAAGCCCTTCCGCAGAGGTAGGCGTCCACCCTTCATCCTGTTCCAGGAGCTTTTTCTGTTTCCTTGTGACAGTCACCTCAGGGGCGAACATGTACCTTTTCTGAAACGCCCTGTCGTCTGCGAGGGCCATCTGATATTGCTGGAATCGCCTCAGCACCAGGGCGTCGCATTCTTCTTTAGTTATGCCTGCATCTTTGGCCACGTTCTCGGCGGTCTGCGCCATGGCAGCGCGATGAATCGGTATCCCTTCAAAGTTGTCCATCATCCAGTCTTCCCGGTCTACGAACCCTCCAGCGCCTAATTGATTAGGCCAGATGATGTGGGGGGAATTCGAGCACCGATCCGCAGCGAGTGCATAACCGACCTCATACACCCCAAGCTCTATATCCTTTGCCAGGAGGTTCAGGATCGTAGTGGATGTTGAACATGCCTGGTTCACGAAAAGGCCGGGGAGAAACTTCTTATCGTTCGTGAATACACTCGCTGCATAGTGATGGGATAAAAACCAGTGTTTCTGCGCCACGGTGGAACCGAAGTATATATAGTCGACGATGGTTGGATCGATCTTCCTTTCCAGAAACCATCTTCGCGCCGTTTCGGCTCCGAGTGTGACGGCATTGTCGTTCTGCATGCTCATCTGCCAGCGGGAAAAAGGTGTCGAATAATAGCCCTTGTAGGGGATAAAAGCCTTGGTATATGGTTTCATTGAATCCTCCTTAAATAATTGATACAAGCATTCAGCTGTCAGCGATCAGCCTTCAGCTAAGAAATCTTTTTTAAAATATTTTGCTGACAGCTGATAGCTGAAAGCTGATGGCTCCATCCATAAACATCCTGTTTGTGGATGGACACTTCTTAAAACACAAACAGATCCATGCCGCCCAACATGTTCATTATCGCACCCGTCATGTATGCGGCTTTATCCGAAACTACATACGCTACCGCCTCCGCTATTTCCTGAGGAGCGGCGGCTCTCTTGAAAACAGTCCTGTTCTCAACGGCCTGGCGCGCCGCCTCCGGAAGCAGGGAGTGCTGGTCTGTTGCCGACACCCCTACGAGAACGCAGTTCGCCGTAATGTTGAACCTGGCCCCTTCCAGGGCTGTAGACTTTGCAAGCGCGATCAGACCTGCCTTGGCGGCCCCATAGCTCGTCTGTCCCGCGCCTCCCAAAACGCCGGCGACCGAGGTTATGTTGACTATGCGTCCGTACTTGTTCGCACACATGTCGTCCCATGCATGCTTGATGCAATAAAAGGCAGAATTGAGACAGATCTTTATCTCACGGTCCCATTCCTCAATGGTAGTCTTCCTGATGCTGATGTTATGCCCCATCCATGCCGCGTTGTTCACAAGGATACTCACCGGGCCAAGATTGGCCTTTATTGCGGCAAAGGCCTTCGCAACTTCCGCCGGGTCGCTCACGTCCATTTGTATGGCCATAGACTTCCGCCCCATGGACTTGATCTCATCCGCGACGGCATTGGCCCCTTCCATGTGGTGAAATCCTGTGACCACCACATCGGCGCCGTCTCTTGCCAGTGCAAGAGCGGCAGATTTTCCGATGCCCCTGGGCATCGATGCCCCTGTTACAAGCGCCAGTTTTCCTTCTAATGACATATAAACCTCCCCGATTTAAAAAAGATATAAATTACAATTATCTTGATGACGATGTTTTGTCCTTCATCCCGTTAATATCACGTACTCATGGGATTGGATGCAGATATTTGAATGATGGCCGTGTAGAATTATGAACAATCCATGCCGTCATTTTACTACATCCAGGCTTCATTCGAAAAACTTTGATAAAAGGGATTGACCCTGTAGGGGCGGGTTTGGAACCCGCCCCTACGTGCATTGGTTTCAATCTAAAATACAAATTAGCGATTAGAATTTTACCGACAATACCGCGCCGTAGGTCCTGGGATCGGTGATCGACATGCTGCCCATCCCGTACATGGTTTTCGCGGCATAATCCATGGCATTCTTTATATAGGCATTTAGCGACCATCTGCCGCTTGCATGGGATAATGTTATATTCCCGTCGGCCGTATAATAGGACTCCTGATATCCCCAGGGGAAATCTGACGGTAAAAAGCTCAAGACATAATGCGTCTTATACATGAAATCGATATGAGGTATCAGGGAGCCGAAGGTCCCCAATAGAAAATTATGCTCATACCCGAGGTTCGCCGTCCACTTTGGTGAAAAGGTCCTGGTCATCCCTTCATAATCCAGCCCATCACCCTCCCATAAAGGCACCACATTGCCGTTGGCATCCAGCTTCTTTAAATAGGCATTAATCTTACAGTCCTGCCATTTTGAATCCAGATATGTAACAGCGAAATTCATTTTGTCACTGCTGGTTATTATCCAGTCCATCGAGAGATCAACCCCGATCGTCCTGAACTGCCCATACTGAAACTGTGACCAGGGGTCTTCATACCCTTGCCCTCCCCCCGGACCACCGGCATCTACAATAAGCGTGTGTGTTGTCTGGTTGTCATCATTAAGATCAACAGGATTGCCGTCAGCATCCACAACCTCATCCTCATAAACACCATTAGATCTGCTACCCAGCCCGGAGGCCTGGACCTGCACATTCTGATAATCATAATAATATGCGGATCCGTTCAACTGCACCCTGTTGTCGAATAACCTGTTCTTGGCGCCTAATGTAAAGGTCTTGGCCCTTTCAGGGGGTATGCCTGTCCTGAAGGCATTCACACGGAAGCTGGTTGCATAGGTCACGAAAAGCATGGAGTTGGCGGCCAGGTCATATTCAACGCCCAGCTTGTAGTCCGGCCTGTTAAACTCCGGCGCATTCGATACTCCGAACAGACCCCCAACGCTATTCGCTTCGGCATCGCTGTATCTTATGCCGCCAGTCGCGCGGAATGTGTTTGTTATAGGATAGGTTACGTTGGCGAAAGCGGCCTTATCATTGTCCGTGACTTCAAAATAAGGCTGCCCAGCGGCCGCTCTGCTGTCGTTGGTTGAGGCTAATGATAAGCTCTTGCTTTTGTAAATGTTAACGCCCAATATCCATTTAAAAAGAAAGTCCTCTGCAGAGGTCATCCTCGCCTCAAAACCCGACTGTCTGCTCTTCGTGTCGGTATATGATTTATATGTAAAGGTTTCTCCGGAAACCGTCGCAGTCTGAGTGCTTTCATTATTAGAATGGCTCACGCTGTAGCTCGGAATAACCGACAAAGACCCTATCCCTGTATCCCACTTTATATCACCGTTTATGTTATCCGTGATCCTGTCGCCTGAAAAATCGGCGTTTCCACCCATGGGTGTGCTAGGAGCGGTCGTCCACGGATCCTCTACCTTAGTACCGTCCTGATAATGTCCGTCCTGGTAATCAAAGGCTTTGACGCTATTTGCAAAAAATCCGGCGTTGCCGCTTTTCGACCTTGAACCTGTCACTGTTACAGAGAAACTGTCGCTCGGCTGCCACAGTGTCTTGATGCGTGCGGACTTGGTATCCTCGCCTTGCAGGTCCGCGCCGGCCAGGTAATTGTCCTTTTTCTGCATTTGAACGGCAAGGCGCATAGCAAGCTTATCCGATACGATCGGGATATTAACCATGCCCTGGGCAGTGAGAAGGTTGTAATTGCCGTAGCCAAGGGAGGCGGATGCTGCGTACTTGTCCGTCCTGGGCGCGGCCGTTACCACGTTTACTATGCCTCCGGGCGAGTTGCTTGCATACATGGTGCTCTGGGGTCCGTACAGGACCTCCACGCGTTCCACATCAAAGAGGTTCGACCCGCTGCTTTGTCTGTCGTAGGCCCCATCCACATTCACGGCAACAACCGGATTGGAGACAGTAACAGTATTACCGGCGCCGAACATCCCGTCCGTGTTCGTAAGGCCGCGTATCCCGACCCTCATTCCGTCGCCTGAATAGTTGATGACAACGTTGGTAAGACTCGAGAGGATGTCATCCACGTTCATCTTTCCAGCCTCGGACAGTTGTTCGCCTGAGATGACATCCATCGTGATAGCGACCTTCTGCTGGTTCTCAACGCGCTTCTGCGCCGTTACCGTAATCTCCTCAAGCGTAAATTCGTCGCTATCGGATTCCTGGGCAAATATCTGCGGGATATCACCCAAAACAAGAATGATTACAATGCCCAACAACATAATTAGCCGTTTTTTGTTCATACTTTTACCTCCCTTTAATAGTTTAAAAAATATACTCAAGATAAGGGCCTGATTTATCTACATTATGTTGATATCACTAGCATCCATAATTGTATGCAGACATTTAACCGGCAATTCTGTAGAATTTTGCATTGGAAATGCCGTCATATAACGGCATGAAAGATCGAACAAAAATCTGGATAAAAAAGAATTGTCCTGGAGGGGATATACAATATGATTTTCAACTGCATTACGAATAGCTTGTTTTTGTATTAAGCCGGCAGATGAAATATAAAAAAGGCAGGGTCAATGACCCTGCCACAATTCTTCGGTCCCACTGGCTCAAGGTTTTTTGCATACTGAATCTTTTTTCTTCGCGCTACATTTAACATCTTTACAGATTCATCTATCTGGCAGAAGTGCGTGAGAACATTGAAAAGAAATCCCATGCCAAGGCAGCGAAATATTGTGAGTGGGCGTGACCGGCAGTTTCAAGAATAACCAGTTTGGCAATCGGCGGTTTTTGCTGCCCGTCCTTGTACATATAACTTATGTCATATTTTAAACCTGACGAAGTCTGAATCTCGGCATTCTTTGTGGGATATCCCCAGTAGGGACAGGCGGCAAAGTCAGGATTGCCGTACTTCAATTCATTTATTTCCATCATTCTTTCCAATCCTCCCAGTGCCCGCTCCCTGTCGGTAGGACTGATATTGCCGTCTTTATCCCTGGAAAAACCGTCATTTGATCCTTTTATCACTGCAAAGGGAAGATCTATTTTATCCTTTACATACTTAACGGCAGCCCTGATACTCTCGTCATCAGCACCGCCGGCTCCCATGACTGCTATTGCGGCAAATTTATCTGCGTTTTTCAGCCCTATCATGGCTGTCGACATACCACCCATGGAGAAGCCCGTGAGATACACCCTGCTCTCATCAATAGGGTAGGTCTTCTTTGCATAATCCAGAATACCAAGCACGACCTTTTCACCTTCCGCGGTCGGTCCCGGATAGTCGGGTGAAATTGTAATGAAGCCCTCCTTTGCCGCTTTCTCCGTCCATCCGTTGCTGTCCGATTGATAAATAGGATCACCGCCCATACCGTGAAGGTCAATTACTAAAGGCACCTTGGTCTTCGGGTTGGCCGGGACACGATCGGGCACATAATCGTACCAGAGGGCAACTGTTCCGTCGGGAAGTTTCTCATTTTTATGGTCAACCCTTGTGATTCCTAGTTCCTTGTAGTTGGGACGGTCCTGGAGAATCCATTCCTGCATGTCCCTGTTGTTGAGAACAAGATTGGCCGTAATGCAGACCCTGGCTGTCTGGCTGAACATCTGCTTCCAGGCATCGGCAATAATCCCTGCATCAAAGGCATTGCCGCCATTAGCGGTGATTACCTTCTTGAGCTTATAGCCGCGGTTCTCAAATACCCCCGGCTTAACCTCAGTGTCTGTACTGTTGACGGCCTTGTAGTATGAAACAGCCGCCTTGTCGGCATTGACCAGGTATGCCGGCAGGGCCAGCCCTTGTTTTTTTGACTTGTCAATCTTGCCCCCAAAGGCAAGTATCCCGGCTATTCGTTCCGCATGCTGTGAGAGGATATTATTCACAAAGGTGGCCCCGCTTCCTTCGGCAATAATGTATTGCTGGTTGTTATAGATATTACGCGGATACCTGGTGGCAGGCAGGCCGCCATCCTTGTCCGGGGGAGTAATTTCACCACCCGCAAGATAGAACTGGGACTCGTAATAGACCTTCAGATCCGCTTCACCACCCCATTGATCTCCATCCACCGGAACAGGCATGATGACATACGCTGCCCCTTTTTCTGCTATATCCATAAGCCCTGTACTCAGCAGGTCTTTCCATGCCTCTTCTTTGCTGCCATAGGGTTTATCAGGATAAACAAAAATGACGGAATTAAGCATAGGAGAAAGGAGAAAATCCAGATAAGGATTTGATGGGGAATACAGGTAAAATTTACTTCCCTTGATCCCGATGTCTGTTATCAGCTCAAAGCCTGCCCCTTTTGGGATTTCTGCGGCCTTTGCATATTGAATAAAAAACGGCGCCAGTAATACCAGTGCCATGAACATAACCGGAGCCGCTAAAAGATTCTTAATAGAAAACGATTTTATCATTTTGCCCCCCTTTTTTTAATATCATTTCAGTGAAGTATAATAATTCTTAAGGCTGAGTATCAAGATCTGTTTAGCCGGCCGTCGGAGAAGAGAGACATGCATCTTCCCGGTGGCATTAACCCATGAAAATACATTTCATGATAAGGAGCTAAATAATCTTCATTCCATCAATATCATTAACTCCCGGAAATGGATGCAGATATTTAATAGACCCCCATGTAGAATTTTGAAGGGCTGATGCCGTCATATAACGGCATCAATAATGGGGAAGAAGACTTCGGATGAAAAGAGTTGACCCTGGGGGGGGCTATACGAGACGATTTTCAATCGCATAACGGATAAGATCCGCGTTTGTTTTGAAATTCAGTTTCTGAAAAATGCGGGAACGATAGCTTGTGATGGTGGTGCGGGCCAGGGAGAGTTCATAGGCCATCTCCTTGACCGATCTGCCTGCTGCGATCATGGAGAAGATCTGCAATTCACGTCTTGAAAGGTATTCATGGGGGCGGTTTTTATTTTCCCCGGTAACTGAACCGGCCAGGCTTTCCGCCAGGGCCGCGCTGATGTATTTCCCCCCTCCTGCCGCCTTTCGGATGGCATCGATAAGGTCATTGGGTATGCTCTCTTTTGTCAGATACCCCGATGCCCCCTCCTTGAGCACCCTTACGGCAAACTGTTCCTCGGGGAAAAAGCTGAGGACAAGGACCGGCACGTCCGGTTTCCGGTTCTTTATGCGGCGCAGGAGGTCGAGCCCCTCGATGTCGGGAAGGGCCAGATCCTGCAGGACAACATCGTAATGATTGCGCGCAAGAGCGAGCAGGGCGTCATTCCCGTTGCCTGCCTCACCTGCAACCTTTATGTCCGAAGCCGCGGCAAGCACCTTTTTTATCCCCTCGCGAAATATCATATGATCATCTACGATGAAAATCTTTATCATGATGACTTTTTCCCTTTCTTGCCCGCGGCAGACACCGTTTGCCTGTTCTGCAAACATGTTCTTTTTTTAAGAGGTATAGAGATTGTGACGGTCGTGCCTTCACCCGGAATGCCTGCAAAGGTCGAAGTCCCTCCCCAGAATCGCACCCTTTCACGAATGCCGATAATCCCGAAGGATTGGGGCTTTGTCATCTGGTCGGCGGTTATGCCCCTGCCGTTGTCCCTGATCTCCAGCACTATATCATCATCCTTAACAGTAAGTGAGAGGTTAACCTCAGCGGCCTCTGCATGACGGAGGATGTTGGTCATAGTCTCCTGCATGATGCGGAACAGGACCAATGACAGCTCTGTCTCCTCGACAGGGACATCTACATCGATTTGTGAGCTGCAAGTAATGCCTGTACGTTTCCGAAGATCTTCCAGGTACCATTCTATTGCCGCGGATAGTCCGAAATGCATCAGGACAGAGGGCCTGAGCCTGGAACATATGTCCCTTACAGCCTGGATAGCGCCATCGATCTGTTTTTCAAATGAACCGGTCTGGTTTTTTAAGTGACTGAGGCGCTTCGGCACATTTTGCCCCAGGAAAGAGGCATCAATTTTCATGACCGATAAAAGCTGACCCAGGTCGTCATGGACTTCCCGGGCTATGCTTAACCTTTCCTCCTCACGGGCGCGCTGGAGATGCTCCGAGAGCAAACGCAGTTCCTCTCTTGAGTGCTCCAGCTCCTTTTCAACCTTTCTGCGCTCTCTGATCTCCCTGCGCAGTTTCCTGTTTATCTCCTTTAAATCCGCAGTCCTTTTTTCAACGCGTTTTTCCAGGTCAATATTTACTTCACGCAGGGCCTTCTCGGCCTCCTCACGACGGGTCACATCGATGAACATGGCAACCCTGGTTTTATCCGGCAATACAATTGTCCTCATTTCGATAATCTTGGTAATGCCGTCTTTGGTCTTTATTTCATCCAGAAAAATGCCGCCTCCTGCCGCCTCGATCCGGCGCAGTTTTTCCATCTTTGCCTGCATGTCAACATGATCCGGGGTTAACGCCTTGAGGGCGGAATCTACGTCACCTGCCTCAGAGGCAGGGTAACCGGAAATTCTTATGAGGGCCGGGTTCTGATAAACAACATCACCTGTCTCGCCTTTGTTTACGATAACCCCGAATGGGGCGTTGTCGAGGATAAAAAGCAGGTCATCGACTTTAGCCCGGGAGGCCCATGCGCCGCGATCGTTACCGCCAATCGCTTCGGCTTTGCCGCCGGAGACAGGGGAAACTCCCTCAGAGATAATTATGATACCGGGTGATTTTGATGATCTCTTATCCTTGGAAGGCATATGGCATATCTCCATGCTGCATTTTCTGAGATGGGAACTTTATCAGAAAGGTCAATAAGCACATTTATTCAGCTTTATAATATAACAGGATAATTTTCAAACCTATATATCTGTTTTTCGATAGATTTGCTTGATTTCATTAATTTCCCGGGTTAAATAATCTCTTGACATCCATGAGTATTTTCTATTTATTTCTGCAAATGTATCGGACGGCTTCTGGAATATATTCTGATTCAGCATGGTCCTTAATCAGGAGCATGGTTTGACAGATTCCGGATAAGACTTATTAAACCAGGGTTTTTGTCGGCATACTCACCTGAATAGTAAGCTATTGATGAGGGTAAAATGGAAAACGAAAAAAATCATTTTCAAGTTCCAGCTGAAAAGCAGGCCTCGGACATGCTTAAGGAGTTTATCGCCATTTTTAAGAGCAGGGACTGGCTGAATCAGTCGATCCGAATCAAACACCGTGAAAAAATATATCGCATTTCCTGCAGTGAGAGGGGATTTATTGCCTATCGTGTGAATGATCACTGCTATATCTCACCGGGCATTCCCGGCTGGCCTATCTGTTTTGTTACCAATGACCATATTGTAAACGATTCGGATATTTCCAAATTTGACTCCACTGAACCAAGCGCCTTTGACTGGCTGCGCTGTATCGCCTCCGGCGATTTAGAACTCATTTGAAAGGTTGTTGCATATGAATATTATTGTATCCGGCTCCTTAGCTTATGACAGGATTATGGATTTCCCGGGACATTTTGCGGATCATATCCTCCCTGAAAAAATACATGTCTTAAATGTTGCCTTCACCGTTAACGGCATTAAGGAAAAATTCGGAGGGACAGCCGGCAATATAGCCTATGCCTTGTCTCTCATGGGTTACAGGCCTAAAATTTCCGCTACAATAGGCAACGATTATCATAGTTATTTTAATTGGCTGGAAAATAAGCATCTATCCACTGAAGGCATCAAAATCATTAATGAAGAATTTACCGCCGGGGCCTATATAACCACAGACATATCGGATAATCAGATCACCGGGTTCAATCCAGGGGCGATGAAGTTTTCTTCTTGTCTGAATTTCGAGGAACTGGACCCGATAGACACTCTTATGATCATTTCTCCAGGCAATCTGGGAGACATGGTCAACTATCCGCAGTCCTGCAAGGTTAAAGGGATCGGTTACATATTTGATCCGGGCCAGTCCATACCAATGTTAAGTGCAGAAGAACTGCATCAATCTATAGAAGGATGTCGGATCTTGATCTCGAACGATTATGAGTTGGAACTGATCATGAACAAGACTAAATTAAATAAAAGCGACCTGCTTAATCTGGCCGGCGCTATCATTGTGACACTGGGAGAGTTTGGATCAAGAGTCATAACACCTCAGGGTGAAACAACAATACCGGTGGTTACACCCAAAAAGGTAGAAGACCCGACAGGCGCCGGTGATTCCTACAGGGGAGGATTAATCAGCGGTCTGATACAGGGTATGGATATAGAAGAAGCGGCTAGGATCGGAAGCGTCTGCGCGTCCTTTACTGTGGAATGTTACGGCACTCAAGAGTACCAATTCTGCCAGGAGGAGTTTGACGATAGATTCAAAAATTGTTTCGGATAAGTTTCAGTCTGCAATTAAAATATTAAAATCTCAAAATAAATTTTACTGCTGTCTGATGCAAAATCAGGTGCTATCGACAGAAGATACTTAAATTAATCAAATAACTGCAAATACCGTTCAAAAACAAAGACCCTGTTTCGCTTATAACCCGTCGACTCCTTAAGTATCCCCAGCTTGATAAAATCCTCAATCAGTCGAAGCGCCGTTGATGGGTTTACAGACAATTGAACGGATGTTTCCCGGCTGTCAACGATGGGTTTGCCATACAGATAATGAAGAAAATTTTGAGCAAGGCCGGCCGGGATTGATATACCTTTCTCGTTTGGAATTATCGGACCATGCTTGCATGATAAATTAGCCCTTTACTATTTGATTTTATTGATGTAATATTCTTCTAGCATCCAAACCGGGACTTCATTAAAAAATAACTGGATATCCGGAGACTCGCCTGATCTATAAAACCGCCGTTTCTAAGGAGCCGTTTTGAGTTCTTTCCCAACAACAATAATCATCCTTGCTTTTTTCTGTGTGATAGTGGCCTTATTTATTGTAGGTCTGGCAATACAGCGGGCAAGAAACAGACGGACAAAAGAGGGATTCCACAGGAGCGAGGAGCGATATCTCATGGCCCTGGAAGGGTCTACCGATGGGCTATGGGATTGGGACATCCCTACGGACGCCATCGTTTTTTCGGATCGTTTCAGCGAAAGCTTGGGTTATTCACCAGGGGAGTTGTCCGGTTCCATGGCTTCTTTTCAAAAGCGACTCCATCCTGAGGACGCCGAGGCTGCGGGAGCGGCAATCCAACGCCACCTGCAAGAGCGTGTCCCGTTCAATATTGAATGCCGGCTGAGAACAAAATCCGGAGAATACCTGTGGTTTTTAGCCCGGGCCCAGGCGCTCTGGGATGCCGATGGAAAGGCTGTTCGGATGTCAGGGTGGATCCAGAATATCACCGCACGGAAGCAAACCGAATTTGACCTTACGAGGGCGCTTTCGGAAATAAGGATCTTAAAAGACCAGCTTGAGGCAGAAAGGACCTACCTGCAGGAAGAAATCAAATCAGAATACAACCACGAGAACATTATCGGTCAAAGTGACGAGCTCAAATACGTATTATATAAGGTTGAGCAGATTGCCAGCACCAATTCGACGGTTCTTCTTCTTGGGGAGACCGGGACCGGGAAAGAGCTTGTCGCACGCGCCATTCACAGCATAAGCCTCCGAAAGGACAGGGCGCTGGTAAAAATAAACTGCGCCACGCTTCCTGCAAACCTCATCGAAAGCGAGCTGTTCGGCCATGAAAAAGGCGCATATACCGGCGCTCATTCAAGGCAGCTGGGGAGGTTCGAGGTCGCCAACGGCGCCACTCTATTTCTGGATGAGATAGGCGAGCTGCCCCTGGAGCTTCAAACCAAGTTGCTGGGGGTGATCCAGGACGGCGAGTTTGAAAGGCTGGGCAGCTCAAAAACCATCAAGGTTGATGTACGGATTATCGCCGCAACAAATCGCAATCTTGAAGAGGAAGTCAAAAGGGGAAGATTCAGGGAGGATCTCTGGTTCAGGTTGAATGTCTTTCCTATTACAATTCCTCCGCTGCGGGACCGGTTGAATGATATTACGTTGCTTACGGTTTTTTATGTAGATAAGATTTCCAAGAGACTGGGTAAATCCATTGTGAATATACCGACAAGCGTTATGGATGAGTTGCGGAATTATCATTGGCCCGGCAATATTCGGGAACTGGAAAATGTCCTGGAGCGCGCGGTGATAAATTCATCCGGGCCAAAACTGCACCTGGTGGATGAGCTTAAAAAGCCGAACAGGGATTTTACAATGGCAAACAAAACACTGGATGATGTTGAACGTGAATATATTGTTCGGGTGCTTGAGCAGGCCAATTGGAATGTCAGCGGCAAAAACGGGGCAGCAGAGACCCTTGGCCTTAACCGCAGCACCCTGCGCGCCCGCATGCAAAAACTTGGTATAAAACGGCCATAGGCGGTTTTAGTTCAATACCTTTGCAAAATATTATAAAAATTGTTATTTCGTCATTCCCGCGAAAACGGGAATCCAGGGTTTTCATTTAAAGGTTAATACCACTGGATTCCCGCCTTCGCGGGCATGACGTGGTCTTAAGATCTTTCCTTTATGACCAAAATTACTAATCTCAGATTATTTTTAACAGTAATAATCAGAAAAATAAAAGGTTAAAGGATACTGGATTCCCGCCTTCGCGGGAATGACGAAGGTATTGGCTTTGTCCGGTTTACAAAGGGATTACATCCCCCTTATAGGGTGTAGATCAAAGCCCCGTCCTTTGGGCGGGGTTTTTTATGAAGTGTCTGTTGTCGGTTGTTGTTTGTCGATTGTATCGATATCATCAGACTGTTTGCTGAGACTATCTTGTTTTATCTGTTGCGCGCATGTCAATCCGGATCGCTGGTATTTCTTTTGTTTAACAACATGCAACGAACAACAATCAACGGACAATAACTGTTTTCCTTAATGGCCTTTCAATCCCCATCCCTCACTTAGGAATCCTCCCAAAACTGTGATGTGATAAAAATGGTCAAATATGGCCATTGGCCAAATATGACCATAAATCCTCAACTAAATAGTCATTCCTTGGCCTTTCCCTTAGGCGTAAATATTCATTTATATATCAGAGTTTTAGATGAGATAGCGTTATGGCTTTCCTGTGTCTGGCACGAACCTTGGATACACAATAATAAACCCTGGGCGGCGTAAATTTTTTAGCCACAGCCTGAAAGGGGAGATTTTTCATCTTTCTAACGTCTAACGTGTATGTCATCAGGGTCTTGCCGGATGAAGGAGAGTGACCTTATGATCATCGTCAGAATTACCATGACCGTGCTTCCGGAAAAGCAAAAAGAGGTTATGCAGACACTTCTTTCAATGATTGAGCCCGACGGCAAAGAGAAGGGTTGTCTGGGCCATGACCTTTTTTGCGATATCCAGGACAACCAGGTAATCAGTCTCATCGAAGAGTGGGCGACCCGTGAAGATATGGAAAATCATATGAAGTCTGACAGATTCAGCGCCTTGCTCGGGACAAAAAGCCTTTTAGCGAAACCTTCTGATATCAGGATTCATACTGTCTCGCAATCGGAAGGGATGGAGGCTGTTAAAGTCGCACGAGGAAAGGGAAACAGACAATAGCTACTAAAAGGAGCCCGAGAAAATGAACATCCTGCTTATCTATCCGGAATTCCCTGACACATTCTGGTCTTTCAAATATGCCCTGCCTTTTGTCCGAAAGAGGGCGGCATTTCCTCCTCTTGGACTTTTGACCGTCGCGGCGCTGTTGCCTGATGAATTTCAGAAGCGGCTCGTAGATGTGAATGTTGAAAGTCTTAAGGATGATGACCTCTCATGGGCGGACCTGGCCTTCATAGGAGGCATGGCGGTTCAACGGGAATCGGCAAAACGAATCATTGCCCAATGCAAGGCGCGGGGGTTGAAAGTTGTGGGCGGCGGTCCGCTTTTTACCGCTGAACCCGAAGATTTCCGGGATGTGGATCACCTTGTCCTCGACGAGGCAGAACTCACATTGCCGCTTTTTCTTGAGGATTTGAAAAACGGGCATCCGAAAAGGATCTACAGGGCATCGGGTTTCTGCGACCTGCATCACACCCCCATCCCCTCATGGAGCCTGATATCCATGAAAAATTACGTTTCCATGGGTGTTCAGTTTTCCAGGGGATGCCCCTTCAACTGTGAGTTCTGCAATGTAACTGTACTTTTCGGTCATCGACCGCGCCTGAAAACACCGCAACAGGTCATCGCGGAACTGGATCGTATCTATAACGCCGGATGGCACAGCAGTATATTTTTTGTTGATGACAACTTTATCGGAAACAGGGGATATCTTAAAAAGGAGCTGCTTCCTGCCCTGATCGAATGGCGAAAAGATAAAAAAGGCTGTGTCTTTTTTACCGAGGCATCTATCAACCTGGCCGATGATCCGGATCTATTAAATATGATGGTCAAGGCCGGTTTTGATTCCGTCTTTATCGGCATTGAGTCGCCTGATGACGCATGTCTTACAGAATGCCAAAAAAATCAGAACAAAAACAGGGACCTTCTTCAGAGCGTTAAAATCATTCAAAGGGCCGGCTTGCAGGTAATGGGGGGGTTTATTGTAGGCTTCGACAGCGATAATCAGTCGATCTTCCAGCGGCAAATTGATTTCATTCAGAACAGCGGGATCGTGACCGCAATGGTCGGAATACTCCAGGCCCCTCCGGGAACAAGGCTCTTTGACAGGCTTAAAAGGGAAAACCGTGTGAACAGCTCATTTTCCGGAGATAATGTTGACGGGACAACCAATATCATCCCCCGGATGGGCCTGGAGAAGCTGATGGCCGGTTATAGATCGATCATGCAGCAGCTTTATTCTCCCGGTAATTTCTATCGTCGGGTCAGGAATTTTCTGAAAGAATACAAGGCCCCTGACATTACAATGCCAATTGATTTTCAGCGGATACTCGCCTTTTTCCGGTCCGGATTTCGACTTGGCATCTGGGGCAAAGAACGTTTCCATTACTGGCATCTCCTGCTCTGGACACTGATCCGAAAACCGAGGCTGATGCCGCTGGCTGTCACACTTTCAATATACGGGTATCATTACAGGAGGATATGCGAAATATATATCCTTGAGCGGAACTGAGCATTCTTAATTGTATTTTAATCTTATAGGCAGTAGTTCAGATTATCAAAGGCATGTTAGGAGATGACGATGGTTAAGAAAAAACATGATGTTGATGTCCTTGAAAAATGCCCGACGGGCATCAAGGGTCTTGATGAGATCACGAAGGGGGGGATTCCAAAGGGCAGGCCAACCCTGATCTGCGGCAGTGCGGGTTGCGGCAAAACACTCTTCGCCATGGAGTTTCTCATGCGGGGTGCCATGGATTACAGTGAACCCGGGGTCTTCATGACCTTCGAGGAGACGCCGGAGGATCTCGCAAAAAATTTCATCTCCCTTGGTTTTGATCTCAACGGCATGATTTCGCGCGGTCTCATCGCAATGGACCACGTCTACATCGAGCGAAGCGAGATTGAGGAGACGGGGGAGTATGACCTGGAAGGATTGTTCATCCGCCTGGGGAATGCCATTGATTCCATCGGGGCAAAGCGGGTTGTCCTGGATACCATAGAAGCGCTTTTCTCCGGGCTGTCTAATGCCGCTATCATTCGGGCAGAGCTTCGCAGGCTTTTTCACTGGTTGAAGGGCCGTGGTGTGACGGCCATTGTTACGGGGGAAAGCGGCGACAGGCTCCTGACACGCTACGGGCTCGAAGAATACGTGGCCGATTGCGTGATCTTCCTCGATTTCCGTATCGAGGCGCAGATTTCCACCCGCCGCCTGCGTATTGTCAAGTACCGCGGCTCATCTCACGGCGCCGACGAATATCCCTTCCTTATAGACGAGAGAGGCATCTCTATCCTGCCGATCACTTCCCTGGGGCTCGACTACACCGTTTCCATGGATCGCGTCTCCACGGGCGTCCCCAAGCTCGATGCAATGCTTGATGGGAAGGGGTTCTACCGGGGCAGCACCATCCTCGTCTCCGGTACAGCGGGGACAGGCAAAACAAGCATGTCGGCTACCTTTGCCGACGCCGCCTGCCGGCGGGGCGAGCGCTGCCTGTATTTTGCCTTCGAGGAATCGCCCAGCCAGATCATCCGCAACATGGGCTCCATCGGGGTGGATCTCAGCCGATGGGTAAAGAAGGGTCTTCTCAAGTTTCATTCAGCAAGGCCTAGCCTTTACGGCCTGGAGATGCATCTTGTCACCTTTCACAAGGTGATCGATGACTTCAATCCCCAGGTTTTTATTATAGACCCGATCAGCAACCTGAGTGCTGCGGGAACAGAATCTGAGGTTAAATCCATATTAACGCGCCTGATCGACCATTTGAAGATGAAAAAGATCACCACTTTCCTTACGGACCTTACCCATTTTGGAGGCAGCCTTGAACACACAAGCGAAGAGATATCCTCCCTGATCGATACGTGGCTTCTACTCCGTGATATTGAACTCAATGGGGAACGCAACAGGGGCCTCTACATTTTGAAGTCCCGCGGCATGGCCCACTCCAACCAGATCCAGGAGTTTATGCTCACGAACCAGGGCATTGACCTTATCGACATCTATACCGGTTCCGGCGAGGTATTAACCGGCAGCGCCAGGGCGGCCCAGGAAGCTCAGGAAAAGGCATCTGAGCTGGCATCCAGGCGCGAGGCAGATCGCAGGCTCCGCGAGCAGGAGCGCAGGAGGAATGCACTGGAAACAAATATAGCAGCGCTGCGTGCCGAGTTTGATGTGGAAACTGAAGAGGTTCATTTGATGGCGGAAGAAGAGAGAAAAAGACAGGCTGTCCTGGCAGAAGACCGTTTAAAAATGGCCCATCTTCGCCGGGCTAAACCTTCAGTTTCTCCGGCAAAGCGATCGAAAAAGAATAGGGAAAGGAGAATAAAATGAAATCTGTCTCACCAGGAAAAAAGAAGAAAGCAAAGACCGATGCAACAGAAAAAATCTGGAACCTCCGGTTATATGTAGCCGGTCAGACACGGAAATCGATTACGGCATTTGCTAACTTGAAGAAGATCTGCGAAGATCACCTTGCGGGGGAATATCGCATTGAAGTGATAGACCTTTTAAAGGATCCACAGCTTGCTAAAGGTGATCAGATTATTGCCATACCGACACTGGTAAGGAAGCTTCCTGAACCGATTAAAAAGATTATCGGAGATCTGGCTGACACAGAGCGCGTGCTGGTTGGACTCGACATTCGTCCTGTCTCTGAATGATAAATCAGAAGTCGGAAGTCAGAAATCTATCTGCCTGTATAGTAACTTTTGGAGCAACAAATATGGTGAGGAAAAGAGTAAAAACTAGCACTGAGGAATTCGAAAAAGCGGCAGTTAAGCGAGATAAGGCAAAGTATGTTCTCCGGCTGTATGTTACAGGGATGACCCCAAAGTCGACCCGGGCAATCGCCAATGTGCAGCAACTATGTGATAAATACCTGGAAGGATGCTACGAACTGGAGGTTATAGACATCTACCAGCAGCCAAAACTGGCCAGGGGAGAGCAGATTATCGCCACTCCAACGCTTATCAGGAAACTCCCCCTGCCTCTCCGGAAGTTCATAGGCGACATGTCGGATACGGAAAGGTTTCTTGTAGGCATCGATCTCAAACCAAGGAATTCATGAGTGCGAATCAATGAACAAATCCTACAGAACACGTGAACAGCTTTTGGATGATTTGCAGAAACTCACATCGCGGATGATGGAAGCTGAGGAAACTCTGCGCGCTATCTTAAGCGGCGAGGTGGATGGTCTGGTTGTCTCAACGGCTGAAGGAGACCGGGTCTTTACACTATCAGGCGCCGATCTTCCTTACAGGCTCATGGTCGAAACCATGAACGAAGGGGCAGTCACCCTTGCCTCCGACGGCACGATCCTTTTCTGCAACCGGCGTTTTTCAGAGATCATCAAAATGCCTCTGGAAAAAGCAATGGGATCTTCAATCTACCAATACATTTCATCAGCAGACCTTCAATTATTCAAGGCATTGCTTGAGCGGGGTTTAGAGAAGAACAGCAAGGCGGAGCTTGCCTTACAGACCGGAGGTGATAATGCTTCACCAGTCTATCTTTCCATAAGCGCCCTTCAGCATACGGATATATCCGATGCTGTATGCATGGTGGTTACAGACCTGACTGAGCAAAAGCGCAATGAAGAGCTTCTGGCGGAGGAAAGGCTGACGACCAAAATCCTTCATCAAGCTGCAGAAATATTTGTTCTCTGCGACCAACAGGGCAGTATAATCCGTGCAAGTAAGTCGACCGACAGGCTCTTCGGCAGAAGCCCGATCTTCAAGGCCTTTGACGAGGCATTTCACCTCCTCTATCCCGACGGAACTCCCTTTATCCTTCTGTCTGCAATAACCGGCAGGGACCTCCAAGCGGTTGAGGTCCATTTCAAGCATAGGGATAACAGGTCTTTTTCCTTTCTATTGAGCGCGAACTCACTTGTCCTTGATAAAGAATTAATAGGCGTTGTTGTCGTAATGGTGGACATCACCGAGCGAAAGCGGGCTGACGATGTCCTGCGGCAGAGTGAGGCGATCTCGCGGCAGCGGATGCTGGAAATTGAAGGTCTCTACGAGAATGCCCCTGTCGGTCTGTGCATGCTGGACAGGGAGCTTCGCTGGGTTCGCATCAACGATCGCCTGGCTGAGATTAACGGCATTCCAGCGGCCGACCATATCGGCAAGCGGGTCCGCGAATTGCTCCCTACGCTCGCAGACGAGATCGAGCCCGGGATGATGGGCGTCATAGAGACGGGCGAACCGAGGCTGAACATCGAGATCGAGAGCCAGACGCCCGCTCACCCGGGAGTAATGCGGAGCTGGTTGGAACAGTGGCTGCCCATGAAGGATGACCAGGGCAATGTGATCGGCCTGAATATCGTCGTTGAGGAAACGACAGAGCGCAAGCGCGCTGAGGAGGCGCTGCAAAAAGCCCATGACAGTCTCGAAGAGCAGGTGGAGGAGCGAACGCTTGAACTTCAGATGGCTTTTTCTGAAATTAAGACAATGAAAGACCAACTCGAGGTCGAGAATATTTACTTGCGTAACGAACACAAAATGAGACATCAATTCGAGAATATTATAGGGCAGAGCGATGCCCTCAAGTGTGTTCTCTATCAAGCGGAGCAGGTTGCTCCTACAAACACCACAATCCTCATCCTAGGGGAAACAGGCACAGGAAAAGAGCTGATCGCTGCCGCTGTCCATAACATGAGCCCCCGCAAGGAACGGCCCCTGATCACTGTCAACTGTGCTGCCCTGCCGGGCAATTTAATTGAGAGCGAGTTGTTCGGCAGGGAGAAGGGCGCATTTACAGGCGCCGATACCCGGCGGGTAGGCCGATTCGAGATCGCCAATGGTTCCACTATCTGCCTGGATGAGATCGGGGAGCTGCCGCTGGAGTTGCAGGCAAAGCTGCTCCGGGTGATTCAGCATAGCGAGTTTGAGCGACTGGGTTCGTCCCATACCACAAAGGTCGATGTGCGGATCGTGGCTACGACCAATCGAGACCTTGAGGAAGAGGTCCGCAAGGGCCGGTTTCGGCAGGACCTTTACTTTCGGCTCAACGTGTTCCCCATCACTGTCCCGCCGTTAAGGCAGCGCAAGGATGACATACCGCTGATGGTCCAGGCCTTCATAGAGCGGTATTCCAGGAAAATGGGCAAACAGATCACGTCGATCCAGAAGGAGACGATGAAGGCCCTGCAGGATTATCCGTGGCCCGGAAACGTCCGGGAGCTTGAAAGCATCATTGAACGGGCCGTGATCCTGTGCCAGGGGCAGGTCTTGCAACTGGCAGATAAACTGGAGATTTTATCCACATCACTTTCAGCCACCGTAAGGACATTGGAAGAGTCGGAGCGAAACCAGATTCTTAAAATACTTACTGAAACCCGATGGCGCATTGAGGGAAAGGACGGGGCCGCGGCGATCCTGGGCCTCCATCCGAGCACTCTAAGAGCCAGGATGCATAAGCTCGGGATAGTCAGACCGGAGACCGAATAACCAGGCAATCAGAAGGCTGTCCAACTCAATCCAAAATATCCCTCAATATGCTGAGGATTCCACCATATATTGAGGGCAAACGAATCAATTCATGCCTTTCTCCTGAGCTACACTGTTAGGCTAACCCCATGTTGTTGAAGGATTAATCCAATCTTACGATCCTCCTGTTGCTATTGGCAGGCTATTTGCTACAGCAATTGAATGATCATTTTTATCATGCGTATGAATGTCCTTTCTGCGAAGCGCCTGCAAACTGGATAGATTTCTCCCAGAGAAAAAGAAGTTCGCGAAAGCGATAAATATCGTCTTCTTTACCTGATTTTTTATGTACCGAGTCGTTGATCCCGATCAATCATTGGTTGCGTGCTATGTTTTTTCAGAACACTTAAAAACCTTCTTTAATAAACGGAGACACCCTGGAAATGTGTGAATTGCCCCTTGTTTTAATGGCTGACGACGATACTGATAACTGGGTGCTGGCGAAAGATGCCTTCGAAGTAAGCGGAGCCCCGGTCATGATGAATTTTGTGGAAGATGGGATAGAACTTTTGAATTATCTCTCAACCTGCGGCACTCCTCCTGCCTTAATACTGCTCGATCTCAATATGCCACGCAAGGACGGACTTCAGGCATTAAAAGAAGTCAAGTCAGTCCCTTCCCTTCAGGATATTCCGATTGCGGTGCTCACAACCTCCCGGGAAAAAGATGATTTCATTAAATGCCGGGAAGCGGGCGCGAACTCTTTTATCAGCAAACCGGCAAGTTTTAGCGAATGGATTAAAATCATGCGATCTCTTGCCGATACATGGCTTGCGGCAAAACACTCGATCAACATGGCTAAAAGTTAGTTTAAATAGCTCAGGATGGATGGGGTGCCACCCTATCCCTATGAGGCGACAATATGTTACGTTAAAAAGGTATTGGAATATTATAGATATTATCTGGATACGTGATTTAAATCTCTTTTAAAGTTATTAAAAAATTCCAGGGCAGGGTCATGTGGCTCTGCCTTTTGTTATTCCTTTTGTAGCCGGGGGGAAGGTTTGGCCGAAGCACCACCCTTGGAATCATCCTTAAAACCCGGAAGAACCTCATTGGAGAAGCTGTTCCCGATGAGCTTGAGGATGGCCTGCCACTCGCCGGCTTTTGGATCGCTGGTGGAACCTGAAATCTGAATCACCGTCGCCACTTCCTGAGTGGAACGGCTCTCGAAAACGTTGACCAGAAATTGCATAAAATGCATTTTCATGCGCTTCCCGAAGGGCTTCCCCTTGTCCTTCTGTTTGTCATAGATCGTCAAGTTACTGATGATGGGCTTGATGTAGCCGTCCACCTTTCCTTCTTTCACTGTAATTTCGGAATAGACAGAGAGCAGGCCATCGGCCACGTCCATTCCCTCATGAGCCATCAAGAAGCCGTTAAGATCGGTCATCCTGGCATTATCCAATCTGAGACGGACATCAAAGTCCGCCGGGCTAGCCGTGGCCCGGGCGCTCCCTGAGACGACGGTTGTGCCGCTGCCCATGAAGGCCCCCTGGGCATGGAATTCAGATCTTGCCTGATCGGCCTGGTTACTGAGGTTTTTCAGCTCCAAGTTCATGTCGGACATGAACACACGGTAGCCGGGCTCGGTCGCCTCGTTCATAAAACCGATCTGGCTGTTCGTAAGCTTCAATGTGTCAACTTTAAGCAGCAGCTTAGGTGCATTCCGAATCCTCCTGGCCAGCTTGACCGCCTCCCTGGCATGTTTCAATTCCAGCGCCCTGGTGGCATTGCTGGTAACGTAATCCACGCGCAGGTTGTCGAGAAGGACGTCGGTGAGATGAGCAACCTGTACCTCCGGGGTGTATTCCACGGACCCGTTTGCCGAAAGAAACCCGCCCGCGGTTTTTAGTTGTAAGTCCTTTGCAAGGGGGTCCAGACGGTCCAGTGAAACGTGGTCCAGGTGGATCTCTCCCCTGGCGGCGGCGTAAGGTTTGCGAAGGAAATCCGCAGCCCCTTTGAACCGGACCCTGCCCGTGTCGAACAGGACGCCTTCCAGGGTCACGGGCGACGGGTAGGTGCCCTTTACTGCGGCGATGTTGCGCACGTTGCTGATGACCATGGAAATCCCGGTGAGCCGGAGGGGCTTGCCGGCGGTGCGGCTGGAAAGATAGAGCAGGGAGCCGTCCTGAACCTTCACCCGATTCAGCTTGATGGGGTAAATGGACTCCACGGCGCCCTGCCATCCCCGATCCTTGAGGCTAACAAAGGTCCTGGCCTCCTCCCGGATCTGAGCCAGGTTGATGTGCAAGGCGGGGCGCTCAATAGTCAGATCACCGGCCACTTTTAAGCGGAGCAGGTCCACCACCACCATGGAGAATTTCATGGTGCCGAAATCGGCTACGGGCGGATCAGGGTGCGCGTCCTGCACCAGGACAAGACTTTCCAGGTCAAAAGCCAGCCTCCACAGGTGGGGACGAACCCGGGCAATGCTGACCGTGTAGCCGTTCAATTTTGAATTCATCGTCCGTTCGGCCCAATTCCGCATGGGTCCCGCAAACAGCGCATCAGCGACGCTCAAGGCAAGCACGATGAACAAAGCCAGGGCGCCAAAGGTAGTCTTGCCTGGATTGGCGCGGCAAATACCAAGGAATTGCTTCCACCGCCCGGAGGAAGGTGCGGGGGAGGGATGCTTCTTTTTTGTATTCCTGTTTTTTGGAAGCAGCTGAACCCCTTTTGCTATTGCAGTTCCAATCAGGCTTGTTATCTTTGCGGCCATACCCGGATTTTCCGGCAATTTTTTTGCTGACTTTTGTGTTTTAAGATCTTCATGTAATATATGCATATGCCTATCCTCAAAAACGACCTGATATGATTATATCATAGTCCGCAATTATTTCCCTACAGATTAAACTGTCCCCCGATCTTCAAGGTATCCCTCAATATGCTGAGGTTCCACCAAGTATTGAGGCCAAACGAGTTATTTCATGCTTTTGCGCCGTTCTTTTTTTTAATATAACATCCTGTTATTAAAAGAATAATCCATATTTATAATCCTCTTCCGGCTATTGGCAGACTATTTGCTCTTGCATCTATTATAAACCGGATGATTCAAAACCTGCCCAGCCAGTTGCAGTGACTGTGAATTAAAGGCTGCCCGGATGACCTGGCGACACTGAGTGAAGGCATAAAGTTAATGTAAAGGAGGTGATGTTGGAATGACGAGATATTGCATTATTTGTCAGTCAATGTTCGGGTGTGTTAAAGAGAGCATCAAGTATTCATGTAAAAGCTGCCCCTCTTCACCCGGCTGTCTTTGTCTATATGATTCCTTAAAAGTCGATGTCACAAGCGGTATATGTGAAAACTGCTGGGAAAATCACGGCCGGCGAAGGTTTAAAGAGGCAGTTCAGGCTGCATAAGACAGGACGTTTCAGCTGTGCGTCTATTCCGGAAAAGCAAGTGTGTACTTTTTATTGAGGCAAAGAGAAGCTTAAATAATGAAAAACAGCTTAATTATAATTATAATTTCAATTGCCTTTTATATCAATTTCAACTGCTATAACCTTGCCTTGGGAGAAACTCCGGATCTGCCTTTCCAGACCGGAGAGAAAATTACCCTTCAGGTAAGATGGGCATTCATCATAGCAGGAGAGGCTACAATTGAATTGTTGCCATCAGCAAATATAAACGGCGAGGATTCATATCATTTTCTTTTCACAGCCTGCACCAGTAAATTCGCAGATATCTTTTATAAGGTCCGTGACAGGATTGAATCCTACACGGATTTAAATATGACTCATTCCCTTCTAAAATTTCTCAGTCACCGATATATTCCAAAAGCCTTGCCAGGTCCTTATCAGCCCCGGCAATTGTAATCACATCTTTGGCATGAAGCTCGTCGCTGTCCTGGGGCACAATATTTATAGTATCCTCAAGGTGATCCACATCCTCCCGAAGGGGTCCCTTGTTTTTGATCGCGATGATATTTACTTTATACTTAGAACGCGGAATCACCTGATTCAGCGTTTTCCCTTCGTATTTTTTTGAGATTTCAATCTCGACGATGCTGTAGCCCTTCATCAGCTCAAGATAATTCTTCAGCCCGGTAAATAGCAGGCGGAGCGAAAGCTGCTCGGCGGAGTTTTCTTCCGGCTGGATAACCTCGGTGGCGCCGATGAGGCTTAGAATTCGAGCGTGTATGGAATTGGTGGCACGGGCAATAATTTTAGGTATTCCGAATTTTTTTGCCATTGCCACAACCAGGGCGTTGATCTCGAAATTATTGCCCATGGACGCCACGATGACATCAACTTTATCAATTCCTTGCGAAATCAAATCTCTTTCATTAGTAGCATCTAATTTGACCGCCAGGCTGACATCATTTTTCACTTCTTCAATCAGTTCGATATTTGTATCCACCGCTATAACCTCGGCGCCTCGGTTGGCAAGCTTCAAGGCCAACACCTTACCGAATTCGCCCAGACCGATAATTGCGCATTTCATAATTTACTCCTTTTCCTGACCTTATGTCAGAATTACAGTTTCTTCCGGGTACTGGTAATTAGCCTGGCCGGTGCGGCGGATGATGCTTAGCAATGTCATCAAGGGGCCGACACGCCCGATGAGCATCATGATGCACAGCATCGATTTGCCGAATGCGCTTAGCGAGGCGGTGATGCCGGTGCTGAGCCCAACGGTGCTCAGGGCCGAAACGGTTTCAAAAACGGCGTTCAGGTACGGGACCTGCGGGTCGCTTATGGTCAGCAGGAACGAGAAGAAAAAGGCGCTGGTCAGGTAAAGCACAACTATGGACACTACGGTATGCACTACCAGGGTAGGCAGGCTTCGCTTGTTCATTTCTATACGCGCCCGGTGGCGCATCATGGAAAAAACAGTGGCCAGCAGAACGACAAAAGTTACGGTCTTGATGCCGCCGCCAGTGGACAGCGGCGAGGCGCCGATAAACATCAATCCGATCATGGCGATTAAAGTGGGTGGCTTCAACTCGCCAATATTCACCGTATTGAAACCGGCGGTTCTGGTGGTGACCGACTGGAAAAAAGCACCGGTGATTTTCTGGGGCAGGGGTTTATCCTTAAGCGTGTTATTATATTCCAGCCCAAAGAAAATAAATGTGCCGCCTAAAATAAGGATGAGGGTGGTTAACAATACTATTTTGGTATGGATAGATAAGCGGGAAAATTGCTTCATTTCACGGCGTGACTTTATCCAGCGCGACCGGCGGAATAAGGGCAGTGTCGACAGCTTGAAGTGCAGCAGGTTTATAATCACCGGGAAGCCCAAACCGCCCAGCACAATCAGTACAATAATAATCCAGAGGAAGAGATGATGCCCGGCCGAATTTATAAAACCGTTGGGCAGCAGGGAAAAACCGGCGTTGCAGAATGCCGAAACAGAGTGGAAAACGGTCCATTTAATGCGGCCGACAAAATCCAGGTCAGGCAATTCCCAAAACTGGAAAAGCAATGCCGCGCCGATAATTTCGACGCAAAAAGTTATGGCGAAGACATAGGCCAGAAAACGCCCGAGCTCTCCGATGATATTGAAATTAAAGACGTCGCGTAAGAAAACTGTTTGCCTGACCCCCAGGAAGCGCTGCTGGAGCAGGGTGAAGAACATGGTGAAGGTGATCAAGCCCAGTCCGCCAAGTTGAATCAGGAGAAGGATCATCATCTGACCGGTGGTGGAGAAATCATGGCATGTATCGCGCACGGCCAGCCCGGTGACGCAGGTGGCGCTGGTGGCGGTGAAAAGCGCATCCAGGAATGAAATAGGGCGTCCCGTCGAAGCGCCGGCTTTGGGAAGGAGCAGGAAAATAGTGCCAATCATTATCACGAACACATATCCTGCAAGCAATATGGCCGCAGGATTCGTCATGAGTGATGCCAGCCGGGCATTGAAACGGGCAAATATCAATATAAGATTGATCACCAGGTAAATCTGGATGATAACTATATAAACCTCAGTCAGGCTGGTGATATGCAGGGCATTAAAAATGTTGCTCATTAATGCCGGTCCGGAAAAATGGGTTGCGGCCAACTGCAGGAAGAATAAGCTTACCAGAGTAATTTCCAGCCAGTATTGCATTGCATACTTTTTTTTATTGCGGGCGACAGCATAATTCAAAAGAACATAAAGAATAAAAACAGATACTACCCCGATGTCCACTTTATGCAGGATATCCCTGGTTGTCTCCGAAACAAAAAATCCGTATTCCAGGGCCAAAGAGACGACCCCGAAGACCATGGCCACACGCAAGGTATAGCGGAGTATCTTTTCAAACGGCTTCTCTTCCGGATTTCGGTGTATAAGCATGAGGATAATATAACTTTTTATCGCCAAATGGCAAATAATAATTCGCTGTGTTTTTTGTGGGGATTACGGGCTTGCGGCGCCAGCGGCAAGCGGATGGGCTGTCCACCATCCTTCAAAGGATCCCTCAATATTCTGAGGTTCCACCAAATGTTGAGGTCAAACAAATCATTCATAATTCTATATTGTTCTCTCCTGTTAATTTAATCACCTGTTATAAAAGGATGATTCCAAACTTCTGATTCTGCACGGTTGTTGGCTGGCTATTTGCAATAACTATTTACATGATCCGGCCGAACGACCGGTCGGATTAAACCGGTAAGGTTGGATTTAAGGAGGTGATAGTATGCTGGGTTTGGGTATAGTTGGTACGATCATTGTTATTGCAATAATCGTGTGGCTAGTAAGGCGAGTTTGAGAGGAAAGGCACAACTGTAT